>Ga0315286_10001132_pt1 | contig 23848 bp, 20 predicted proteins | sample YL17G10_0_MG_FD_205038 | JGI IMG/M metagenome (GOLD analysis project Ga0315286, IMG submission 205038) | Sediment microbial communities from Yellowstone Lake, YNP, Wyoming, USA - YL17G10_0 | ecosystem: Environmental > Aquatic > Freshwater > Lake > Sediment | place: USA: Wyoming | collected...
CCACCATCCCCCACGACGAGGACGGCCGGATCACCGTGGACCGCGCCCTGGTCCGCTTCCAGGAGGACTTCGTCCTGGTCGAGACCGGGGAGATCGAGCTGGCCGACGTCAGCTCCAAGCAGATGGTCGGGGTGGCCGCGGCGCTGATCCCCTTCCTGGAGCACGACGACGCCAACCGCGCGCTGATGGGCTCGAACATGCAGCGCCAGGCGGTGCCGCTCTTGGTCACCGAGCCGTCGCTGGTGACCACCGGCATGGAAGAGGCGGTGGCCAGGAACTCGGGCATGATGGTGGTGGCCGAGGCCGACGGCCTCGTCGAGTACGCCGACAGCCTGCGCCTGGTGGTCGGCGGCCGGGAGTATCCGCTCCGCAAGTACTTCGGCCTGAACGAGCGCACCTGCCTCAACCAGAAGCCGATCGTCAAGGCCGGCGACAAGGTGGTCAAGGGCCAGGTGCTCACCGAGGGCGCCGGCACCGCCCAGGGGGAGCTGGCCCTGGGCCGCAACGTGCTGGTGGCCTTCATGCCCTGGGAGGGCTACAACTTCGAGGACGCCATCGTGGTCAGCCAGAAGCTGCTCAAGGAGGACGCCTACACCTCCATTCACATCCAGGAGTTCGCCACCGAGGTCCGCGAGACCAAACTCGGCCGCGAGGAGATCACCCGGGACATCCCCAACGTGGCCGAGGCCCAGCTCCGCAACCTGGACGGCGACGGGGTCATCCGGGTGGGCACCCGGGTCAAGCCCGGCGACATCCTGGTCGGCAAGATCGCGCCCAAGTCCAAGAGCGAGCTCTCCAGCGAGGAGAAGCTGCTCCACGCCATCTTCGGCCGGGCCGGCGAGGACATCAAGAACGACAGCCTGGAGGTCAAGCCCGGCTGCGAGGGCTACGTCATCGAGGTCCAGCGCTTCACCCGGCAGTCGGCGGTGACCGACGGCGACCGCGACGCCCGCAAGGAGGTCAAGCGCCTGGAGGCCGAGTACGACGAGCGCATCCTGGAGCTGATCCGCGGGAAGTACAAGGCGCTGACCGAGCTGGTCGGCGGCAAGCTCCAGAACGTCGAAACCCGCCGGGGCATGGTGCCCCCGGCCGGCGGCGACCTGCTGGCGGTGCTGGAGGCCGACGCGGCGCTCAACCTCAACAAGCTGGACGCCCACCCGGCCACCCGCCGGAGGGCCAAGCTCCGGGCCGCCGAGTTCGACCGCCGCCGCCGGCTGGTGGAGATCGAGAAGGATCGGGTGGTCGGCAAGCTCAAGCGCGGCGACGAGCTGCCCGCGGGAGTCCTCGAACTCGTCAAGATCGCGGTGGCCATGAAGCGCAAGCTGATGGTCGGCGACAAGATGGCCGGCCGCCACGGGAACAAGGGCGTGGTCTCCATCATCCTGCCCGAGGAAGACATGCCCTTCCTGGACGACGGCACCCCGGTGGACATGATCCTCAACCCGCTGGGCGTGCCCTCGCGCATGAACTTCGGGCAGATCCTGGAGACCCACCTGGGCTGGGCCGCCAAGAAGCTCGGCTTCCGGGCGGTCTCCCCGATCTTCGACGGCGCCAGCGAAGCGGACATCCGCAAGGCGCTCCGGGAGGCCGAGCTGCCCGAGGACGGCAAAGTGGTCCTCTACGACGGGCGCACCGGCGAGAGCTTCGACCAGAAGGTCACCGTCGGGCAGATGTACATGCTCAAGCTGCACCACCTGGTGGCCGACAAGGTTCACGCCCGGGCCACCGGGCCCTACTCGCTGATCACCCAGCAGCCGCTGGGCGGCAAGGCCCGCAACGGCGGCCAGCGCTTCGGGGAGATGGAGGTCTGGGCCCTGGAGGCCTACGGCGCGGCCCACATCCTCCAGGAGATCCTCACCGTCAAGAGCGACGATGTCGAGGGCCGCACCAAGGTCTACGAGTCCATGGTCAAGGGCGAGAACGCCCTGGACCCGGGCATGCCGGTGGCCTTCGAGGTGCTCATGAACGAGATCCGCGGGCTGGGCCTGAACATGAAGCTGGAGAAGGTCCAGCGGGACCTGCCGGCTCCCGGGGCGGTCGCGATGCTGCCGGCCCCGGCCCACGCCGGGCAGGCGGAAACCGGGACGGCACGCTTGGCGCGGGGGTGACCATAGATGGTGATGGCGGATAGGGCCTACGAGCGCGTCAACGACATCGTGGCGGCCACCATTCAGTTGGCCAGCCCCAACGACATCCGCTCGTGGAGCTACGGCGAGGTCAAGAAGCCGGAGACCATCAACTACCGCAGCTACCGGGCCGAGAAGGACGGCCTGTTCTGCGAGCGCATCTTCGGTCCCGAGCGGGACTGGGAGTGCTTCTGCGGCAAGTACAAGGGCATCAAGTACAAGGACATCATCTGCGACCGCTGCGGGGTGAAGATCACCCACTCCAAGGTGCGCCGGCAGCGCATGGGGCACATCAACCTGGCCGCCCCGGTGGTCCATGTCTGGTTCTTCCGCTCGCTGCCCAACAAGCTGGGGATGCTGCTGGGCCTCAAGTCCGCCGAGGTCCAGCAGATCATCTACTTCCAGCGCTACATCGTGCTGGACCCGGGGACCACCCAGCTCAAGAAGCACCAGATGCTCACCGAGGAGCAGTACCGGGAGCGGGTGGAGGAGTCCGGCGCGGACAGCTTCAGGGCGCTGATGGGCGCGGAGGCCATCCGCGAGATGATCCGCGAGCTGGACCTCGGCAAGCTCGAGGTCCGGCTCCGCGTCGAGCTCAAGGAGAGCCGCTCCAAGCAGAAGAGCGAGCAGCTCACCCGGCGCCTGCGGATCGTCAAGGCGCTGCTGGCCAGCCCCAACAACCCCGAGTGGATGGTCATGGACGTGATCCCGGTGATCCCGCCGGACCTGCGCCCGCTGGTTCCCCTGGAGAGCGGCAACTTCGCCACCAGCGACCTGAACGACCTCTACCGCCGGGTGATCAACCGCAACAACCGCCTCAAGAAGCTCCTGGACCTGAACGCCCCCGGGGTGATTATCCGCAACGAGAAGCGCATGCTCCAGCAGGCGGTCGACGCGCTTTTCGACAACGGCCGCTGCAAGCGCCCGGTGCTGGGCACCGGCAACCGCCCGCTCAAATCCCTCACCGACATGATCAAGGGCAAGCAGGGCCGCTTCCGGGAGAACCTGCTCGGCAAGCGCGTGGACTATTCGGCGCGCAGCGTCATCGTGGTCGGTCCCGAGCTGGCGCTCGACCAGTGCGGCCTGCCCAAGAAGATCGCCCTGGAGCTCTTCCAGCCGTTCATCATCCGGCGGCTCAAGGAGAAGGGCTTCGCCGACACCCTCAAGAGCGCCAAGAAAATACTGGAGCGCAAGGACGAGGAGGTCTGGGACGTCCTCGAGGAGGTCACCAAGGGCCACGCGGTGCTCTTGAACCGCGCCCCGACCCTGCACCGCATGGGCATCCAGGCCTTCTACCCGGCGCTGGTCGACGGGGACAGCATCATGCTCCACCCGCTGGTCTGCGCCGGCTTCAACGCCGACTTCGACGGCGACATGATGGCCGTGCACCTGCCGCTCTCCTACGAGGCGCAGTGCGAGGCCTCCATGCTGATGATCTCCACCAACAACATCTTCTCGCCGGCCCACGGCAAGCCCTTGATCGGCCCGGACCTGGAGATGATCCTGGGCTGCTACTTCCTGACCAGCACGCAGAAGAAGCTCCCCGGCGAGGGCCGGCTGTTCTCCAGCCAGGAAGAGGCCATCTACGCCTACTCCTGCGGGCGGGTGCACCTGCGGGCGCTGGTCAAGGTCCGCTTCGCCGCCGGGGAGCAGGTCCGGGGCGAGGAGGGGGCCCCGAAGGTTGAGCACCGCATCTACGAGACCACCGTCGGCCGGATCATCTTCAACGACGCGCTGCCCCGGGGGCTGGACTTCTACAACGTGCCCATGAAGGGCGGCAAGCTCGACGAGGTGATCAGCGACACCCACCGCCGGTTGGGCCGGCAGGCCACCGTCCAGGCGCTCCAGACCATGGAGCGGCTGGGCTTCAACTGGGCGACCCGCTCGGGGCTGTCCTTCGCGGCCAGCGACCTGAAGGTCGCGCCCCGCAAGAACGAGCTGGTGGCCGAGGCCGAGAAGCAGGTCGACAAGATTCAGAAGGCCTACCAGAAGGGCACCATCACCGAGGGCGAGCGCTACAACCAGACCATCGACGTCTGGAGCCGGGTGCGCGAGCAGGTCTGGGACGAGCTGATGAACGCGCTGCGCTACGACCAGCGCTCCGAGGAGCCCGGCTATCTCAACCCGATCTACGCGATGTTCGACTCCAAGGCGCGCGGCAACGCCTCGCAGATCGGGCAGTTGGCGGGCATGCGCGGCCTGATGGCCAAGCCCTCCGGGAAGATCATCGAGACGCCCATCAAGAGCAACTTCCGCGAGGGGCTCTCCGGGCTCGAGTATTTCAGCTCCACCCACGGCGCGCGCAAGGGCCTGGCCGACACCGCGCTGAAGACCGCCAACTCCGGGTATCTCACCAGGAAGCTCGTCGAGGTGGCCCAGGACGCGGTGGTGACCATGGAGGACTGCGGCACGCACGCCGGGGTGACCAAGGGCGCCGTCTACCGCGGCGAGCACCTGGAGGTGCCCCTGGCCCAGGCCATCCGCGGCCGGGTGGCCCGCGACAACATCGTCAGCCTGACCACCGACGAGGTGGTGGTCAAGGAAAACCAAGTGATCACCGAGGAGATCGCCCAGCACATCGAGAGCCTGAACTACGAAAAGATCCGGGTGCGCTCGCCGCTGACCTGCGAGGCGCCGGCGGGCATCTGTGCCAAGTGCTACGGCATGGACCTGTCCACCGGCAAGCTCATCGAGCTGGGCACGGCGGGCGGGGTGATCGCCGCCCAGTCGGTGGGCGAGCCCGGCACGCAGCTGACCATGCAGACCTTCCACATCGGCGGCGTGGCGGTCAGCCGCCTGGAAGAGTCCAGCGTCCGGGCCAAGGTGGCCGGCACGGTCAAGTACCACAACCTCAACGTGGTCAAGAACCCCCAGGGCCAGATGGTGGCGCTGGGCCGGCGCGGCGAGCTGATCCTGGCCGACGAGAAGGGCCGCGAGATCGAGCGCTACGGCGTGCCCGGCGGGGCCATCGTCCAGGTGGCCGACGGCGAGAAGGCCGGCACCCGCAAGGTGCTGGCCACTTGGGACCCGCACATGGTCCCGATCCTCAGCGAGGTGGCCGGCAAGATCCGCTACGAGGACATCCTCGAAGAGGTCACCATGCGCAAGGAGATGGACCCCAACACCGGGTTCGAGCGCAAGGTGATCATCGAGCACAAGGGCGACCACCACCCCCAGATCGTGATCGAGGACGAGAGCGGCAAGATCCAGGGCCTCTACGCCATCCCCGAGAAGGCCCACCTGGAGGTGGCCGAAGGCGGCAAGGCCGCGCCCGGGACGCTCTTGGCCAAGACCCCGCGGAAGATCTCCAGCTCGCAGGACATTACCGCGGGGCTGCCCCGGGTCACCGAACTCTTCGAGGCCCGCCGGCCGCGCGACCCGGCGATCATCAGCGAGGTTGACGGCGTCGTCGAGCTGGGCGAGCGCAAGCGCGGCAAGCGGACCATCATCGTCAAGAGCGACTCGGGCCTGGAGTACGAGCACCTGGTGCCCCACGGCAAGCACATGCTGGTGCACCGCGGCGACCGGGTGCGCGCCGGCGACCGGCTCTTGGACGGCGCGCTCATCGTCCAGGACATCCTGCGCATCTGCGGCGAGGAGCGCCTGCAAGAGTACATCCTGACCGAGATCCAGTCGGTCTACCGCTCCACCGGCGTGCACATCGACGACAAGCACTTCGAGCTCTTGATCCGGCAGATGCTGCGCAAGGTGCAGATCGACGACCCAGGCGACACCGAGTTCCTGCCCAGCGACCTGGTTTCCAAGGCTGAGTTCCGGCTGGCCAACGAGGCCGCCGTCAAGAAGGGCGGCAAGCCGGCCTCGGCCTCCCCGGTGCTGCTGGGCATCTCCCGGAGCAGCCTGCAGTCGGAGAGCTTCCTGGCGGCGGCCAGCTTCCAGGAAACCACCCGAGTCCTGTCCGATGCCGCCCTGGCCGGCCGGCGCGACGCGCTGCACGGCCTCAAGGAAAACGTGCTCATGGGCCACATCGTCCCCGCCGGCACCGGGTTCGATTTCTACCGCAAGGCGCTGGTGGCCAGGGGGGAGCCGGCTCCCGAGCTGGCCGCCGCGCAGGGCAAGTCTCTGGCGGCCGCGCCGGCGGGCGCCGAATAGCTTTTCGGAGAAGAAAAGGGGCGCGCGATGCCGACCATCAACCAGTTGGTGCGCAAAGGCCGCTGCCGGGAGGCCCGCAAGTCCAAGAGCCCGGTCCTGGAGGGCAACCCCTTCAAGAAGGGGGTGTGCCTGGCGGTCAAGACCATGACCCCCAAGAAGCCCAACTCGGCGCTGCGCAAGATCGCCAGGGTGCGCCTGTCCAACGGCAAGGAAGTGACCGTCTACATCCCCGGCGAGGGCCACAACCTCCAGGAGCACTCCATCGTGCTGGTCCGCGGGGGCCGGGTGCGCGACCTGCCCGGAGTGCGCTACCACATCGTGCGCGGGGTCTACGACGCCATGGGCGTGGGTGACCGCAAGAAGTCCCGGTCCAAGTACGGGGTCCGGTTGCCCAAGTAGGCGGTTGAGGAGGGCGCGAGCATGAGAGGCATTGGCCCAATGGCGCTGGCCGCGGCCGTGGCGGTGACGGCCGCCGGCTGCGGCGGCGATTCCAAAGGGAAGCCCCCCGCCCCGGTGGGCCCCACCTTCCAGGCCACTCTGGCCGCGTCGAAGACCAGCGCGGCCCGCAGCGCCCTGCTGCTCTATGCGGAGCGGCACCGTGAAGCGGCCGGGCAGGAACTCAACAGAGTCACGCCGCGGACCGCACCGGACCAGCCTGCCCCCGGACCGGGTGCGCCAGGCCCGGCAGCGCCCGGGCCCGCGGGGACTCCTCCGGGAGTGGGGGAGGCGCCCATCCGCGGCCCCGGGTTCGCGCCGCCGGTCGCTCCCGTGATTACGCCGGAGATGGCCAAAGCTCAGGACCTGCTAAGCCGCTGGCAGAACCTGATCGAGGTGCTCAAGGGCCCGGCAGCCTCCAAGTGCTTCACGGTCCAGGACAGCAAGGTCATCGAGGTGAAGACCGACCAGGCCACCAGCCGGCTGGTGGTCAGGCTCGCCGACAGCTACCGGGACCTGGTCGCTGAAGACCTGGCCTTCGAGCTGCGCTGGTGCCGGGTGATCCGGCCCGCCTTTCCTCGCGGGAGCGCCCCGAAAGCCGACTGGGAACTCAGTGACGCCCAGGAGGTTCCGACCGGCAAGGAATCATCGCCCGGCTGATAGGCCGGCAGGGAGCAGACTCAGCGTGGAAAAGGAAAGCGTCCGCAAACAGGAAGAGAACTCGGGCGAGCCCAAGGCTGCGGCGCCCGCGCCGCCGCCAGCGCCCAAGGTCGCAGCGCCCGCGCCGCCGCCAGCGCCCAAGGCCGCAGCGCCTGCGCCGCCGCCAGCGCCCAAGGCCGCAGCGCCTGCGCCGCCGCCAGCGCCGGCGGTCGCCGAGCCCCGGCCGGCCGGAGCCCCTGGCGCGGCGCCGGCCGCGGCTGCCGAGCGCAAGGTCACCGGCGTGGGCATCAAGCCCGACGTGCGCTACGGCCAGGTGTTCGTCTCCAAGTTCATCAACTGTCTGATGAAGCGGGGCAAGAAGTCCAAGGCCGAGAAGATCTTCTACGCGGCCATGGACGTCCTGGCCAAGAAGTACCCCAACGTCCAGCCGCTGCAGATCTTCGAGACCGCCTTGAACAACGTCAAGCCGCTGGTGGAGGTCAAGTCCAAGCGCGTGGGCGGCGCCACCTACCAGGTGCCCTTCGAGGTCAACCGCAAGCGCCAGCAGTCGCTGGCCATCCGCTGGGTGCTGGAAGGCGCCCGCAAGCGCAAGGGCAAGTCCATGGATGAGAAGCTGGCCCTCGAGCTGGTGGACGCCTACAACAAGACCGGCGCGGCCTGGACCATGCGCGAGAACACCCACAAGATGGCCGAGGCCAACAAGGCCTTCGCGCACTTCGCCTGGTAAGCACCGCCGCCTCGGGAAACAAGCCGCCCTCGACGGCTTGTTTCTTTTAGGGAGCGCCATGACTTCCCGCAGGGGTCAGCCAAGATGAGTCCGGACGGGCCCAGCCCCCAGGAAACCGCGCGGCTGCGCAATATCGGCATCATGGCCCACATCGACGCCGGCAAGACCACCGTGACCGAGCGCATGCTCTACTACACCGGCACCCAGCACCGCATGGGCGAAGTCCACGAGGGCAGCACCACCACCGACTACATGGCGGAGGAGCGGGCCCGGGGCATCACCATCACCGCGGCGGCGGTGACCTGCTTCTGGAAGAACTGCCAGGTCAACATCATCGACACGCCCGGCCACGTGGACTTCACCGCCGAGGTGGAGCGCTGCCTGCGCGTCCTGGACGGGGCCATCGCCGTCTTCTGCGGGGTTGGCGGGGTCGAGCCCCAGAGCGAGACCGTCTGGCGCCAGGCCGACAAGTACCAGCTTGCGCGGCTGGCCTTCGTCAACAAGCTGGACCGGCCCGGCGCGGACTTTTTCGAGGTGGTCCGGCAGATCGCCTCGCGGCTGGGCGCCAAGCCGGCCCCCGTGCAGATGCCCATCGGCTCCGAGGACAGTTTCTGCGGATACGTCGACCTGATCACCGTGAAGGGCTACCAGTTCCAGGACGACGGCAGGGGCACCGGCGGCCGGATGCCCGTCGAGGCGGCCATCGACGCTGAAACCCGGACGCTGGCCGAGGTCCGCCGCGCCGAGCTCATCGAGATGGTCGCCAACGCCGACGACGCTCTCGCCGACCAGTTCCTGGCCGGCCAGGAGCCCTCGGTCGAGGAGATCAAGGCCGGGCTGCGCCGCGCGACCGTCGCCGGTCGGCTGGTGCCCGTCCTGTGCGGGGCGGCCTACCACAACCTCGGCGTCCAGCCGCTGCTGGACGCGGTCGTGGACTACCTGCCCAGCCCTCTGGACATCGGCAAGACCATTGGGCACGACCCGAAAACCAACCAGCCCGTGGAGCGCAAGCACTACTCCAACCAGCCGTTGAGCGCCCTGGCCTTCAAGACCCAGAGCGACCAGCACGGCAACCTGGTATTCGTGCGCATCTACTCGGGGGTGCTCCACGGCGGCGACCGGGTCGCCAACGCCAGCAAGGACCGCAAGGAGCGCGCCGGCCACCTCTGGCGGCTGCACGCCGACCAGCGGGTGGCCATGGAGCAGGCCGGCCCCGGCGAGATCGTCGGCGTGGTCGGCTTCAAGTTCACCTCCACCGGCCACAGCGTCTGCGACCCCGACCACCCGGTGGTCTTCGAGCCGGCCCGTTTCCCGGACACGGTCATCGCCATGGCCGTCGAGCCGCGCACCAACGCCGACCGCGAGAAGCTGGGCGCGGCCCTCAAGATGCTCGCGCAGGACGACCCCACCTTCGGCTATCGCGTCGACGAGGAGACCCAGCAGCTGATCGTCAGCGGCATGGGCGAGCTGCACCTGGAGATCCTCAAGAGCCGCCTGCTGCGCGAGCACGGCGTGGACGCCCGGGTCAGCGAGCCGCGGGTCAGCTACCGGGAATCCATCCGGGCGGCCGCGGCGGCCCAGGGCCGCTTCATCCAGCAGACCGGCGGCCGCGGGCAGTACGCGGTGGTGGACCTGGCCGTCGAGCCCTTCGCCAACGAGGAGGAGGGCCACCTGGTCTTCGCCGACGAGACCCGGGGCGGGGCCATTCCCAGGGAGTTCGTCAGGTCGGTGGAGGCCGGGGTGCGCGAGGCGGCCATGGGCGGGGTGCTGGCCGGCTACCAGATCATCAACCTGCGCGTGCGCCTGGTCGACGGCAAGACCCACGAGGTGGACAGCTCCGACCTGGCCTTCAACGTCGCCGGCTCCATCGGCTTCAAGGAGGCCTGCCGCCGGGCCGGGCTCTATCTCCTGGAGCCGATCATGGACCTGGAGGTGGTGGTCCCCGAGGAGTACATGGGGGGCGTTCTCAAGGACTTGCAGTCGCGCCGGGTGGAGATCAAGGACCTGGGCTGGCGCGGTCATCTGCGGGTGATTGACGCCAAGGCGCCCCTGGCCGAGATGTTCGGGTACGCCACGGTGGTCCGGTCGCTCTCCCAGGGCCGGGCCAGCTACACCCTGGCGCCGTCCAGCTACGCGCAGGTCCCCGTCAACCAGCAGAAGGAAATCCTCTCGCGATACGGCCTATAGCCCTATAATGGGGGCGGAGGTGCCACCATGGCCAAGGGCGACACTTTCCCCTGCGAAGCCACCCGGACCCGCGACCGGGCCAGCGGCCGGACGGTCTGGCGGCTGACCAGCCGGCAGGCCACGAACCACGGGCCGTATTTCTACAACTCGCCGGCCACCCAGGACGGCCGGCGGATCATCTTCGGCTCGGACCGCACCGGCAGCGAGCAGCTCTTCATGGTGGAGTGGCCCAGCGGCTCGATCATCCAGCTCACCAACGGCCGGGAGGTCTGCGCGCACAACGCGGTGCTGGCCCCCCGCGGCGCGGAAGTCTACTTCTTCGACGGGCCGGAGCTCCGCGCGGTGGCGCTGCAGTCCTTCAAGGAGCGTTTCCTGGCGCGGTTGCCCGAAAGCCAGGTGCTGGCCAGCGCCGCGGCGATCAGCTCCGACGGCCAGCTGGTCACCTATTGCTGCTTCCGGAAGCCGGAGATCGGGGACCGCACCGGCTGGGAGGCCTTCGGCCCGACCTACGAGGCCCAGCCGCGGACGGAGATTTGGGTCGCGCCCATTGACGGCTCGGGGGCGCGCCTGGTGCATGCCGAGGACCGCTGGCTGGGGCACCCCCAGTTCCGGCCGGGCGACAACAACACCATCATGTATTGCCACGAGGGGCCCTGGTCCAAGGTCCAGCGCATCTGGGCGCTGGCCGCGGACGGCTCCGCCGCCCCGCGCAGCCTGCGCCCGCAGAAGATGGGCCAGGAGTGCATCGGCCACGAGTATTTCACGCGCGACGGGGCCACCCTGATCTACACCCACTTCAAGTGCGGTCCGGACGGCCGGACGGCCGGCGCGCACAGCATCCGGGCCCTGGACCTGGCCACCGGCCGAGAGCGGGTCATCTTCGAGGGCCACCAGGTCAACCACTTCACCTCGAACGCCGACAACTCGCTGATGGTGGCCGACACCAACGACCCGGCCGACCAGAACCTCTACCTGGTGGACGCCGCCGCGGGCACCGCCCAACTGCTCTGCGAGTGCCACTCCAGCCAGAAGCCCTACCGCTCGACGCAGGACGCCCACCCGCACCCTTGCTTCTCGCGGGACGGGCGGTTCGTGTTCTTCAACTCCGACCAGGACGGCTGGCCGAACTTCTACATGGCGGTGCTCTAGCCCGGAGACCTGCGTGGCTCCGGCCGAGGCGGGCTACTTTTTCCCGGGCAGTCCCATTTCCGGCGGCGGGTCGAACTTGGCGGGTTCCTGGCCGAGCCCCGGATTCTCGACGATGAACTTGCGGACCGTCTCGACGACATCTGCCGGCTTGGGCACCTTCTCGCGCGAGGTCACGTAGATCGCGCCGCCGGTCAGGGTCCAGTCGGTGCCGGAGAGCCTCAGCGCCCACTCCAGCACCTGGCGGCAGGTCATGCCTCGGGTCCGGAAGGACACCGGGGTCTTGAGCTTCTCGACGCAGTCCGGGTCGGTGATGATGTTCACCCTGGCGTACTCGGCGACGAAGGCCACGACCTGGCTGGCCGGAGTCTGTTCGAACTCCACGAAGCCGTCGGGCTTCCGGGCGGACTTGCCGGCCTGGGCGGCCGCCTCCTGCTTCTCGGGCGGCTTGGCGGCGGGCGCGCGCTCCTCCTCCCGCTTGGGAGCCGGGGCCGATGTGATCTCGACTTTCGGTTGGCTCTTCTCGGCAGCGGGGTCGGTGCGGCCCGCGGCGGGTTCTGCGGCCGACGCGCCGCAGGCGGCCAAGCAGACCAGCGCAGCGAACAGCCACGGCACGCGATCGGGGTTCGTCATCGGCAGCCTCCTAATCGATAGGACGTGCGGCAAGCGCGGCCGTGACGGGAAAAATCACTTGGCGCTGACCACTTCGACCTTGAGCTTGCCCATCAAGTCGGCCAGGCGGATCAAGCCGTCCACGCCGCTCATGCCCCCCTCAGCGATCTTGAGGTGCAGGGCGTCGGCCAGCCGTTCCCCGAACGTCGGGTCCATGGCCACCCACTCGCCGCCGACATAGACCTCCGCCCAGGCGTGGCCGCCCAGGCTGCCGCCCGCGCCGGCCGGGGTGTAGGCCAAGCCGGCGACCTCCCGCGCGGGGCTGCCCGCCGGCCAGCCCGAGGGCCCCTTGGCCGTTTCAGAGGGGCTTCAGTTCCTTCTCCCTGGGACCAGGGGTTGCCCTTGTCCGCATTCCCGCCTTACGGATTGCCCTTGATCAGGCTTACGGCGGCGACCAGCAGAGTCCCCGTCTTCGGGCAGCGAACGCAGCTCACCTCGACCTGGTTGCCAGCCTTGAGGGCCTTCACCTGCTCTGCGGCCTTGCTCAGTACGCCGAAGGTGATCTCCTGCCCGGCGTCGGTCTTGAGCTTGAGCATCTTGCCCTGCGGACAGGCGAGAACCACGGTGCCCCTGATCCCTGCCGGCTGGTCCGGCGCGGGCGGTTCCGGCTTGCCCTCCACCCAACTGGTGGGGCGCGGAGGGGCCAGGTCCTTGTCGGGGGCGGGCTTCTCGTTTTGGCCCACCACACTGACGGAAAGGACCATCAGGTTTCCCGTCTTCGGACAGCGAGCGCAGCTCACTTCGGCCTGGCTGCCGGCCTTGAGCGCTTTCACCTGCTCCGCGGCCCCCTCGAGGACGCCGAAGACAAGCTCCTGGCCGTTCTCGGTCTTCAACTTGAGCATTTTCCCTTGCGGGCAGGCGAACACCACCGTCCCCTTGAACTTGGTGAGTTCTGGAGGGGCCTGGTTCTCCCCCTTGCCGGCGTCGCCGCCCTGCACGACACCGCTGACCGCGGCGACCAGCAGAGTCCCCGTCTTCGGGCAGCGAACGCAGCTCACCTCGACCTGGTTGCCGGCCTTGAGGGCCTTGACCTGCTCTGCGGCCTTGCTCAGTACGCCGAAGGTGATCTCCTGCCCGGCGTCGGTCTTGAGCTTGAGCATCTTGCCCTGCGGACAGGCGGTCACCACCGTCCCTTTGACCTTGGTGACCTCCGGAACGGTCTTGTCCTCACCCGCCTGGAGCACGGCGCTGCCCCAGGTCCCGCCCAGCAGCACTGCGCCGGCCAGCACCTTGACGAACATCCGCTTCCCGTACATGTCGCCTCCTCCTTCCGCCCCGATCACTCGGACGCTAAACTGGGTTCCTGTAACCGAGACCGTCCCCACCTCGGTTCGGACCGCGAAGCTGCCAACCGCGCGGTTCACTTCGCACCTGACCTCTCCCTGTTCGAGGAACACCTGTTCGGCCCGCTTAGCTCCCTCCAGCCGCAGCGTACTCCTGGGCCCAAGCTCGATTCGGCAGTAGCCGCCCAGGGCAACCGCCGCGGGCCCCTCTGCGGTGCTCAGGACGGAGCCCCGCCGGACCTCTCCGCCGCCCGAGACCCGGTACGGGCCCGAGGCCCGCGGCTCCGGATAGCTGTCCCGCATGGCCGCCCAGGCGCCCAAGCCCATGGCCAGGACGGCGGCAGCCGCGGCAACGCTCCAGGGCCTGCGCCTGCCCGGCTGCCTCTCAGGCAGCGCGGCCATGACCTTGTCGGTGAACCGCTCCCGGGAGCCCCCATTGCGGACCGAACGCATCACCCGGGCAGCCAGCCTCTCGGTCGCCCCCGGGCCCGCCGCGCGGGCACGCAGCAGGCCCTCGACAGCGGTCAACTCCGCGAAACGACCGGCCGCCCGCGGGTCCGATGCCAGAAACTCGTCGAGCTGCGCCGCGCCGGCCTGGTCCAGCGCGCCGTCAAAGTGGGCGGCCAGCAGATCCTCGAACTCGCGGCCGGTCACGGCTCGCCCTCCGCGCCCAGGCGCCGCTCGATGCACTCGCGCAGGCGCTCGCGGAGCCGCTGGAGGAGCATGCGCACCGCGCCGGCGGTCTTGCCGAGCTTGGCCGCCAGCTTCTCGCTGGTCCAGCCGCCGCCGTAGCGGGCACTGACCATCTCGCGTTCGGCTGGGCCCAGTTCGGCCAGGCAGTTCGCCAGCGCCAGGCGCGCGCGCTCGGCGTCCTCAAAGGCGGGGCCGCTCTCGGCGGCGCGTTCGAGATACCGCGCGGCGCGCTCGCCCTCGGCCTTCCGGCGGCGCAGCTCCATGAGCAGGCCGTTCCGGCCGATGGTCAGCAGCCAGGAAACGAACGGGCCGCGCCCCGGGTCAAACTCGGCGAGCTTCCGGTAGGCCTCGATGAAGGCCAGGTGGCAGACCTCCTCGAGCTCCTCGGCGGAGCGGCAGTAGCCGCCCAGCGCCGCGCGCAGGCGGTCCTGGCAGGCTTCGACGATCTCGGCGTAGGCCTCGCGCTCGCCGCCCAGGACCCGCCGGACTGTGCCCTCGATGCTCAAGGCTGCTGCCCCCGTCCGCAATGATTATGCAGCCGGGCGGCGCCTGTCACGGTGAATTCCGCGGGAACGTGGCGCGAAGCCTGGCCCCGCGCCGCCAGCATAAGCCCTTACCTGACGCTGACCACCGCGGCCTTTTCGCGGCCTTACTTCTTCTCATCCTTGGTGGCCGGCGGCTGGGGAGCTTGCTTGGGCGTGATGTAGATGGCCCCGTCGCGGTACTCGCGCTTGAGCTCGCCGGCTTCCAGTGTCTTATCGAGCACCTCGCGAAGCGGCACCTTCTCGGCCTTGAGGGTGATGGACTTGGGTTCCTTGGTGCTGATCCCGGGGGCCACGACCATGCTCAGCTCAGCCACCGTCTGAACGAAGGTCAGGACCTCGGTGACCGGCGCGGCCTTGAAGTCCACGCTGACCTTCTTGTCCAGCTTGGCCTCGAACTCCTTGACCATCGCTGCGCTCATCGGCCCGGCGGGCTTGCCGCCGCCGGCCTTTTTGACGATGGTGGCCCCGGCAAGGGCCCCCTCGTTCTTGACGAACATGAGCTCGCCGCCGACCGACTGGGCCACCGACTTCAAGGCTGCGCCCAGAGCGGTGTCCTTGAAGCTGGCGGTGATGGGAGTCTTGGCAAGAACATCGTCGCAGGTGACCTTCAGGCCGGAGGACTCGGAGATGAACCTGCAAACCGCATCGAGGGGCACTTCCACAAAGGAGGCGCTGACCTTCTTGTCGAGCGGGTTCTCCTTGGGTCGCTCGCCCTCGCCGGCCGGGGCGGCGGCCGCCAGGCAACAGAGCAGGATGGAAACGCGCGCGAGGCTCATGCTTCATCCCTCCCGATCAGGGGCCGGCGCGGGGCGCGACCGCGCGAAGTCGTTCCCAGACTTGCCTTCCGCACCATTGCCCAACTACTTCACGCTGACCACCTCGACCTTGAGCTTGCCCAGGAGATCGGCCAGGCGGATCAAGCCGTCCACGCCGCTCATGCCCCCCTCGGCGATCTTGAGGTGCAGGGCGTCGGCCAGCTTCTCGCCGAAGGTCGGGTCCATGCTTACCCACTCGCCGCCGACGTAGACCTCCCCCCAGGCGTGGCCGCCCAGGCTGCCGCCCGCGCCGGCCGGGGTGTAGGCCAGGCCGGCGACCTCCCGCGCGGGGATGCCCGCCGCCCGGCAGAGGGCCACGAAGAGCGCGGTGTGCTCGCCGCAGTCGCCCTTGCGGGTAGCGAGCGTGTCCAGCGCGTTGGAGAGCGCCGGGGTGAACTCCTTGCGGATGTTCTTGAAGACCCAGTCGCACAGCAGCCCGGCGGCCAGGTAGGGGTCCTGCTCCTCGCCGACCGTGTCGGCGGCCAGCTTGGTGATCTTGGGGTCCTCGCTCTGCAGGAAAGCCGTGGGCGAGAGGAAGGCGGCCAGCTTCTTCTTCTCGTCGTCGGAGAGCGCACCGCGCCTGGCCGCGACCGCGTCGGTCTTGAGGGTAAGCAGCCAGCTCCCGTCGGCCTGCTTCTCGAACTTCTGGCGCCGGTCATTGACCTGGGAATCTTCGGGCATGCCGGTGACTTTGAGGACCGCCTCCTTGAGGCCCCGGGAGTTGGCGATGGGCTTGTCGAGCTGCACGGCGGTGTTGAGCATCACGTCGCTGACCACGTCCATGCGCTTGGCGTCCTCTTTGCTCTCCATCCGGAAGGAGAAGGGCCCCAGCAACTGGCCCTCGATCATCCGGCCGGCGCCGTCCACCTTGACCAGGCTGACCGCCAGCGGCGCGGGGTTCTCGGGGGGCTTCTCGCCGGCCGGCGGGAGCTTGTAGATGGCCTCGGCGATCTCGGTGACTTCGGTGGGCACGCCGCGGAAGACCACCGTCTTGCGGCCCTTGACGGTGCTCTCGACGCGGACCGCGCCGCCGGTTTCGGGCAGGAGCATCTCGACCACCAGCTTGTCGCCGGCCTGGGCGTCCGGCTTGGCGGCCAGCTCCTGGGCGGCCAGCACCGCTTCCAGGTTGTACTTGCAGCGCGGGATCTTGCTCTCCACCGGCTTGTTGCCGGCGGTCAGGGTGCAGCGGAAGAACTCGCCGTCGGGCACCACCCGGGTGTTGGTGACCAGCGGGCCGGTGGTCATCCGGCTCTCGATGGCCAAGAGCTCCCCGGTCTCGGCGGAGAACTCGTGGCGGGAGTCGCTGCCGGCCTCGGCGGTTATGCCCTGGTACTTCATCTGCATGCGCATCTCGGCGCGGTAGATCAGCACCTCCTTGCCGTCGCGGGTCTCCAGCTTGATGGTGCTGTGCATCCAGCCGCACTTCTTGCCGGCCATGTACAGCCCGCCCCATTCGTCGGTGCCGACCAGCTTCTTCCAGTCGAACGGGTAGGTGAACTTCGGGCCGGCGGCCTCCTCGGCGCGAGCCGGGCTCCCGGCCGCCAGGAAGGCAGCCGCCAGCACCAGAATCGGAAGCCTGAGCCTGCGCATGGCGTCTCCCTCGACCCTCGGTGTGCCCCGGGTACTAACCGTCAGCAACCGCCGGCGGGCACGCCCGTTCCGCAGAGCGCGACGACCAGTTCCTCGACCACCGCCCGCGGGCTGCGGCCGGAGGAGCCCTTGAGCTCCCCGTCGGCCTCCAGGATCAGCCGGTAGACGCGCTCGATGGCTTCGGCCGCGGCCAGCCGGCGGGCGGCCTGCTCGATCGGCCGGGTCACCTGCGGCGGGGGCGGCTTGCCCTTGGCGACGTACCGGCCGCCGTTGGAGGCCGCCCGCTCAACGTCGAAGGCCTTGCGAGCCAGCGAGGCGACCAGGATGATGGCAATGCTCTGCTCGTCCCAGACCATCCGCCCGGTGAAGTCCTCCAGGCCGCGGGCGAAGAGCTGCTCGGCGGCGCGGAGCGCCTCGGCGGGCCGGCCGGCGAGCGCCCCCAGCACCACCGGGTCGGCGCTCCCCGCTCCGGAGGAGGCCAGGGCCTCGACGTCCTCCACGGTAACCGGACGTTGCTCCGCGCCGAGGTATTCGGCGAGCTTGTCCAGTTCCGAACCGAGCCGACCGGCCTGTCCGGCGGCCAGCTCCAGGAGCCGCTCGCCGGCGCCGCCCGCCAGGCGCACCCCGCGCTCGCGCGCCTGCTGGGCCAGATACACGCCCATGGGGCTGTGCATGGAGACCTGGGTCTCCCCGTACAGGCGGTCATACATCCTGGGGCAGGTTACGATGCTGCCGGCGCCCTCCAATGCCTTGTGGAGCGCGGTGCGGCCATCGAGTTTCTCGGCTTCGAGAACCAGCACCGTGCCGGCCGGGGGAGCCTTGAGGAATTCCATGAGCGGCTCGTGCATGCGCGGCGGTCCCTTGCCCTGGTCTTCGCCATCCTGCTCCTTGCGCGGAGCAGCGGCCAGCAGCGCGCCGGCCCCACGGACCAGGACCAGCTTCTTGGGGGCAAAGAGCGAGGCGGTGCGGGCCTCGTCCATGATGGCCGAGACCTTGGGAATGCTCCCAGGCACGGCCGGGTCGGCCGGGCCGAAGGTGACCACGTTCTGCTCTTCGCCCTGGCCGCCGAAGACCGCGCGGCGGATGGCGTCCACGGCCATCGCGCGCAGACCCTCGTCCTCGCCGACGATCATGTAGAGGGGCCTCGGCCTGCCGGTCTCCAGCGCCCTGAGAACCGACGCGAAGTTCCTCTCTGCGGGCACGTCACTTTCCGAGATAGGCGACCGCGTCGATCTCGACGGGCACGTCGCGGGGCAGCCGCGAGCACTCCACGCAGGCGCGCGCCGGCTTGGAGTTCCCGAAGAACCGCGCGTAGACCTCGTTCATCGCCGTGAAGTCGTTGAGGTCCTTCAGGTACACCGTGACCTTGACCACCCGGTCAAACGAGCCGCCGGCGGCCTCCAGGACCGCCGCCAGGTTGCGGATGGCCCGTTCCGTGGCCGGAGCGATGCCCCCCTCGACGATCTGGCCGGTGGCCGGATCCAGCGGGATCTGGCCGGAGAGGAAAAGGTAATCTCCTGCGCGAATGGCCTGCGAGTAGGGGCCGATGGGCGCCGGTGCGTTCTTGGACTCGACGGTCTTGGGCGGCATGGCCTCCACCATAGCCGCAGCCGGGCGGCAGTCAAGAACAAGTGCGGGGCGCTTCCCGGCAGGCGCCGGCCAACGGAGTTCGTGCCGGCCGCGGCCGGTCAGCGGGTCAGCCCCGCGACCGTCGCGGCGTCCAGCTTGCGGACCACGGCCACCAGCAGCTTGAGCGTGCGGTCGTAGTCGTCGCGGTGGATGATCGAGGTATGGCTGTGGATGTGCCGCGCCGGCACGCCCAGGACCACGGCCGGGACGCCGGTCTTGTGCAGGTGGATGGCCGCGCCGTCGGTCGCGCCGCCCTCCACCGCCGACAACTGCAGCGGGACCTCCAGCTCCCGGGCGGTCTCGATGACCAGGTCGCGGAGCTTGACGTTGGGGATCATCTGGGCATCGAAGACCAGCAGGTTCGGGCCCTTGCCGAGCTTCACCGCGGACTCCTCCGGCTTGATGCCGGGCACGTCCCCGGCGATGCCCGACTCGAGAATGATGGCCACGTCGGGGTCCACGGCCTCGACGCTGGTGCGCGCGCCGCGCAGGCCGACCTCCTCCATCACCGTGGCCACGCCCCAGACCCGGTTGGGATGCGCCAGGCCCGCCAGGGCCTGGAGCGCCTGGATCACCAGCGCGCAGCCCACCCGGTCGTCGAAGGCCTTGGCCAGGTAGCTCCGGCCGTTGGCCAGCACCGCGAAGCGGCCGTCGGGCACCACCGGATCGCCCACGCGCACCCCGGCGTCCTCGACCTCCTGCTTGGAGGTCGCGCCGATGTCAATGTACATGGCCTTCTTCTCGACGACCTTGGCGCGCTCGTCGGCGGCCAGCAGGTGCGGCGGCTTGGAGCCGATCACGCCCAGGACGTTGCCCCGGGCGGTCTGGACCACCACGCGCTGGCCGAGCAGGACCTGGTCAAACCAGCCGCCCAGCGGGACGAAGCGGAGAAAGCCCTCGTCGCTGACCAGCCGCACCATGAAGCCAATCTCGTCCATGTGGCCGGCGAGCATCACCTTGGGGCCGGACCCGTCCGGCGCCCCCAGCGCGCAGATCACGCTGCCCACCTTGTCCTGCGAGACGGTTCCGAGCGAGGCGAGGTGGCGGCGGACCACCGCGCGGACTTCGCCCTCGTGGCCCGGCACGCCGTGCGCGTCGGTCAGCTCCTGCAGCAGTTGCTCGGTCTGGTCCATGGGCCGTTCCTTTGCGAGCTCCGGGGCAGTCCGGTGCGGAGATGATACGAGCGGTCGGGAGCCTTGTCCAGGGCATCAGCCCCGCCGGCCCCGGGTTTGCCCTTGAGCGCCCCGGCCCCCCTGGGTAATATGGGCGCCGGCGGGAGGATCGGATCATGGTCATTGCGCGCAGCCGCACCCGGACCGCGGGCAAGAAAACGAACCCCTTCGTCATGCTCGGCCTGCTCGCCGCGGTGGCGGGCGTGGGCATGGTCGGCTTGGCCGCCTGGCACTATTTCACCCAGCGCCAGGCGCGCGCCTACCAGCTCAAACTCTGCCGCGGGATCACGCTGGTGAATGAGCTCACCCCCACGGCCTGCAAGTACTTCTACAGCGCCAAGAAGGAGGCCCCCACCCAGGAAGACTGGAAGCCGTTCCGCGACTGCAAGGCCAGGGACGGCGACATCTTCGACGCCATGATCACCGAATCGGTCGGCGCCGAGGACCGCGTGGCCGACGCCGCCTTCTACCGCGACGGCAAGGGCGCCGACGGCTCGGTGATGCGCTGGGGCCTGCAGGCCCACAACTACCGCTACTACGGCCAGGTCGGTCCCGGCCGCGAGCCGGACTGCCACCGCACCCAGGTCCAGGTGGTGCCCGGCTACGTCGAGCTCGGCGGCGTCAAGAAGAGCGCCCTCTTCTTCCGCCGGCCCATCCTGGAAAAGCCCGACAAGACCGACACCGAGTACGGCAAGGCGGTGGTGATCCTGCTCGCCGACGTGCCCAGCCCGGAGCCCTCCGCGGCCCCGACGGCGGTCCCGGCACCCGCGCCGCAGCCGCCGGGCCCCCCGACGCCCGCGCCGGCCGCGCCAGCCCCCGAGCCCAAAGGCACCGCGCCCGCGCCGGCGGAGAAGCCCGCGGCCGAATCCGGACCCAAGTAGCCGCCGCAGCCGCGCCGGCCGCTGATTCCAGGCCCGGCCCGGTCGCCGGCCAGGCCGCGCCGCAAGGAGAGCCAAGCATGGAGTTCTGGTGGGCTTACCTGCTGATCGGCCTGACCGCCGGGGTGCTGGGCGCCATGCTCGGCGTGGGCGGCGGGCTGCTGATGGTCCCGGCCATGTATTTCTTCCTGCGCCTGCCCTTCAAGTCGGCCTCAGCCATGAGCCTGGTAGTCATGATTCCCATGGCCCTGACCGCCACGGCGCTTAACATCTGGAAGCACGACGTCTGGAAGCACGACGCCAGAATGCAGCTCGTGCCCCTGCTGGTCATGGCCGCCGCCGCGGTGGCCGGGGCCTACCTCGGGGGGGAACTGGCCAAGAAGCTCGAGATCATGACCCTCCGGCGGATCTTCGCGGTGCTGATGGTGGTCGCCGCGGTGTACATGGCCTTCTTCCGGCCGGAGCGGTCCGGAGCCGCGCCGGCGCCGTCCGGGGCGGCCGGGCCGGCGGCCGCGGACGCCGTTGGGGAGCGGCCCGGCCCTTGAAGGTCTTCGTCGCCGAGCGCGAGGTCGAGGTCGAGCCGGGCGCGAGGCTCTGTGCGCTGCGCGACCGGCTCAAGCCCGGCGCCGACGTGGTGGTCCTCAACGGCGCGCCGGCCACCGCCGACCGGCCTCTGGCTGAGGGTGACCGGCTGGTCTTCATCCGCCGCGGGGAAGTCCCCGGCCGCGAGGAACTCGAGGCCCTGATGGCCGCCCGGCACACGCCGGGAGTCCACCAGCGGGTCAAGCGCGCCGCGGTGGGCATCGCCGGGCTGGGCGGGCTGGGCTCGGCCATCGCCGTGGCCCTGGCGCGCGTCGGGGTCGGGCGGCTGGTCCTCGCCGACTTCGACGTGGTCGAGCCGTCGAACCTCAACCGCCAGCAGTTCTTCGTGGACCAGATCGGCCGGCCCAAGACCGAGGCCCTGGCCGAGAACCTGGCCCGCATCAACCCCTACGTGCGCGCCGAGCTCCACCCCGTGCGGCTCACCCCGGAGAACATCCCGGGGATCTTCCGGGACGTGGACGTGCTGGTCGAGGCCTTCGACCGCGCCGACCAGAAGGCCATGCTGCTGGAGAGCTTCGGCGCGGCCTTCCCGGATAAGCCCATGGTCATGGCCTCGGGCCTGGCCGGCCACGGCTCGGGCAACAGCGTGCGCGTGCGCCGGCTGGGCCGGAGCATCCACGTGGTCGGCGACCTGGAGAGCGCCGCCGAGCCCGGCCGGGGCCTGATGGCCCCGCGGGTGGGCATCGCCGCGCACCTGCAGGCCAACACCGTGCTGCGGCTGCTCTTGGGCGAGAAGGAGGGTTGAAGAGCGTGAAGGTCAAGTTCAGCTACTTCGCCCAGGTGCGCCAGGCGGCCGGCGCCGAGAGCGAGGAGGTCATGCTCGCCGACGGCGCGGACCTGGCCGCGGCGCTGGCCGAGGTTTCCGCCCGGCACGGGCCGGCCTTCCGCACGCTGGTCCTCGACGACGCCGGGGCCATCCGCCCCAACCTGATGGTCCTGGTCAACGGAGCGCCGGCCGCCAAGGCGGGGGGCCGCGGGCTGGCCGACGGCGACGAGGTGACGGTGCTCTCGGCCGTCTCGGGAGGCTGATCATGGGCGAGCCGCGCCGAGCGCCGCTCACGCCCGAGGAGCGCGCCGTCTACGAGTGGCAGATGTGGGTGCCGGGGTTCGGCGAGGCCGCTCAGGAGCGCCTGAAGGCCGCCTCGGCGCTGGTCAGCCGCTGCGGGGGCCTGGGCGGGCCGCTGGCCCAGAGTCTCGCCGCCGCAGGCATCGGCCGGCTGGTCATCGCCCACGGCGGGAACCTCAAGCCCGGCGATCTCAACCGCCAGATCCTCCAGACCGCCGACTGGGTGGGCAGGCCGCGCATTGAGTCCATCGTCCGCCGGCTCAAGGAGCTCAACCCGCGAGTCGAGGTTGAGGGCGTCGCCGAGAACGTCAGCGAGGTCAACGCCGCCGCGCTGGTCGGCAAGGTGGACCTGGTCTTCGACTGCGCGCCGCTCTTCACCGAGCGCTTCGCCATGAACCGCGAGTGCGTGCGGCAAGGCAAGCCCCTGGTGGAGGCCGCCATCTACTCCCTGGAGGGTCAGGTCACCACCATCATCCCCGGGAAGACGCCCTGCCTCGCGTGCCTCTACCCGGAGGTGCCCCCGAACTGGAAGCGCGAGTTCCCGGTGATCGGCGCAGTTCCGGCGCTGGCCGCGGCCATCGCCGCGATGGAGGGCATCAAGCTGATCGCCGGGATGCCCCCCGGGCTGGCCGGCACGCTGCTCTACTTCGATACTGCCAGCATGACCTTCCAGAAGATCCCCATCGCCCGCCGGCCGGGGTGCCCGGTCTGCGGGGGGAGCGGTTGACATTAGCCATGGACGTGAGGACGTGGCTGACCAATAAGCAGTCAGTGGTGATCGAAGGCAACCTGAGCGAGATCTGCATCCGTCTCTTTGCTGCCTGGGGCATGCTCTCGGTCTTGCCCTTCATGGGTGCTGTTGCGATATGGGTGGCACTGCCTGCTGAGTTCGTCTGGTTCGCGGTTGGCTTGCTCGGCGTGATCGTTCTCCTCTACGTCTACCTGGTTATTCAGGCCATTCGCGTCTTCAGGCCAGCCGAAAACAAGGACATGAGCTCGTGGTTGTTCGTGCTGTTGCAGGTGGCCATGTTTGTCATGTTCGGCCTGGCCTTTTGGAATGACAGGAGACACCTGCCCGACATGTGGGGCATGCTGGGCTTCGCCTTCAGCGCCATCATGGCATTCCTGGACCTGACGTTCATAATCATTGGCTTGGCTGCCCGGCAGAGGGTTGGCGTGACGGTGTGGGCGGGCTTTGCAGCAGCGCTGACTTCATGCGGCCTCTTCATCAAGGCCGACCTCTTGGGCTAGGCCTCAGCCGCCTTCCACCAGCAACTCGCAACCCGCAACTAAGAGCCCCTAACAAAACCACAGAGGGGCTGCGACGCCCGGGATTTTGGCTCCAGACGAGGAGCGAGGAGGAAGCTGGCTCAAGAGCGAGCCAGCGACGACGAGCGACGAAGTCTGGAGGCAAAAGACCGGCGTCCCTTCGGGTTGCGGCTGGCTGGGCCGCCTGCGGCGTTGCTCGTCGTCGCCGTGTCTCATGGACACTGCCTCCTCCTCGCGCCTTG
>Ga0315286_10001133_pt1 | contig 23839 bp, 17 predicted proteins | sample YL17G10_0_MG_FD_205038 | JGI IMG/M metagenome (GOLD analysis project Ga0315286, IMG submission 205038) | Sediment microbial communities from Yellowstone Lake, YNP, Wyoming, USA - YL17G10_0 | ecosystem: Environmental > Aquatic > Freshwater > Lake > Sediment | place: USA: Wyoming | collected...
CGGTCAGCGGCACGAATGTAGCCTGGGATGTATTTGTCGGATTCAATGCAGGCACTTATGATGCCAACGAGACCGGTCTGTATGGTTACACCGCTTCTGCCTGGGGTGGCGACTGCGCTGCGAATGGATCTGTAACCCTGGCTTTGGGTGACAACAAGACCTGCACCATCACCAACAGCGATGTTCAACCCAAACTCACTTTAATCAAGACCGTCATCAACAACAATGGTGGCACAAAGACGAGAAGCGACTTCCCGTTGTTCATCGGAATCACTCCAGCAACCAGCGGCACCGCCTATGGTTTGGCTGCCGGTTTCTACACAGCCAGTGAAACCGAGCAATATGGTTATACTGCTTCTGACTGGGGCGGCGACTGCGATGTGGATGGAACTGTAACCCTGGTGGTCGGCGACAACAAGACCTGCACCATCACCAACGACGATGTTCAACCCCAGCTCAAACTGGTCAAGACCGTTGTCAACAACTTCGGAGGCACTGCCACAGCAGCCAGCTTCCAGGGATCGGTCAGCGGCACGAATGTAGCCTGGGATGTATTTGTCGGATTCAATGCAGGCACTTATGATGCCAACGAGACCGGTCTGTATGGTTACACCGCTTCTGATTGGACGGGAGAATGCGCTGTGGGTGGAGCTGTAACCCTGGCAGTCGGTGATGTCAAGACCTGCAATATCACCAACAGTGATATCCAGCCCAAGCTCAAACTGGTCAAGACGGTTGTCAATAACTACGGAGGCACAGCCACAGCAGCCGACTTCCAGGGATCGGTCAGTGGCACAGATGTAGCCTGGGAGACTTTTGTTGGTTTCAACGCAGGCACTTATGATGCCAACGAGACTGGTTTGTATGGTTACACTGCTTCTGATTGGACTGGAGACTGTGGTTCGAATGGAGCTGTAACCCTGGCGGTTGGTGATGTCAAGACCTGCTATATCACCAATAACGATGTTCAACCCAAGCTCAGACTGATCAAGACGGTCATCAACAACAATGGTGGCACAAAGAAGATAAGCGACTTCCCGTTGTTCATCGGTGCAACACCTGCAACAAGTGGTGTTGCCTATGGTTTGAACGCCGGTTCCTACACAGCCAGTGAAACCGAGCAATATGGTTATGCTGCTTCCGACTGGGGTGGCGCCTGCGCTGCGGATGGGTCCGTAACCCTGGCGGTTGGTGACAACAAGACCTGCACCATCACCAACGACGATATCCAACCCAAACTCACGCTGGTCAAGACCATCATCAACAACAATGGTGGCACCCTGGGAGTAGCAGACTTCCCGTTGTTCATCGGTGCAACACCTGCAACAAGTGGTGTTGCCTATGGTTTGAATGCCGGTACCTACACAGCCAGTGAAACCGAGCAATATGGTTATGCTGCTTCCGACTGGGGTGGCGCCTGCGCTGCGAATGGGTCCGTAACCCTGGCGGTCGGTGACAACAAGACCTGCACCATCACCAACGACGATATCGCTCCAAAGCTCCACCTGCGCAAAGTGGTCATTAACAATAACGGTGGAACCGCAACCGTGGCTAACTTCACGCTGACAGCCAATGGTACTGGTGCGAATGATCTTCAGGGCACAAGCCCGGTGGATTCCGGTGCTAGTCTACAAGCTGACACCTGGGTGCTTTCTGAGACAAATGTTTTTGGTTATACAGCTAGTGCCTGGGTTTGTACTGGTGGAACACAAAATGGGAGCAATATCACAGTCGGGATCGGCCGGGAAGCCACCTGCACCATCACCAACAACGATATTCAACCCAAGCTAACGCTGGTCAAGACCGTTATCAACAACAATGGTGGCACAAAGCTGGTTAGCGACTTCCCGTTGTTCATCGGTGCCACTCCTGCGACCAGTGGAACCGCCTATGGTCTGAATGCCGGTTCCTACACAGCCAGCGAAACCCAGCAATATGGTTATACTGCTTCTGCCTGGGGTGGCGACTGTGCTGCAAATGGATCCGTGACCCTGGCGGTCGGTGACGACAAGACCTGCACCATCACCAACGACGATCAACCCGGCACAATTATCATCATCAAGACCGCCAAACCTGCACAAGGAAGTTTTGCCTTTACCACTAGTGGCACAGGTTACAACTCCTTCACTCTGACAGGTGCAACTGCGGGTAGTGGAAATATTAACAGCCAGGTCCTGAACGCCGGTGCGTACACAGTTAAAGAATCCACACAATTAGGATGGATCCTGACTGGAATAGGTGGGTCAACCTCATCACCTTTCAATTGTATAGTTACTGGAAGTGGTGGAAGTTCTGGCGTCGGGAATCTTGGTACTGAGACTGCCACGATCGACCTGCATAACGGCGACATTGTCACCTGTGTGTTCGAGAACACCGGTAATGGGGTAACGCGCACACAAGGCTTCTGGGCAACACATCCGCAATTGGCGAATATTGCCTGGTTCAGTGGGACAGCTTATGGGCATACCTTCCCGGGTGTTACTTCAATATCAGGTATTGGAGATAATCTAATTTGTGGTCGCCCGGTCGATACCATCGGAAAACTCATGGGTTCATTCTGGAGCGATATTTCAAAGAAATCGACCGGCGCAAAGCGGACCTATCTGGACCAGGCTCGCATGCAACTCTTACAGCAATTGATGGCGGCTGAATTAAATGCCTCCGCCTTCGGTAGCGTCCCGAGTGGTGGGACTGGCATGTTTGCACAATGGGAAACCGCTTTATGCGGAACCAATACCACGGCAATTCAAACAGCCCTTCGACAGGCAGCATCCTTCAACACCGCGGGTGACAGCGGAACCTTTACACCTGGGACATCCGCTCAAAGCAAATACGCCCGCTCAATTGCCAACAGAGCATTCTGGGATATCATCAAGCCATAAGGAGAAAAAGGAATAAATAAACAATAACTGACCTTTGGGCGGCGGAGACCTCTCCGCCGCCTGACTTTAACAACTAGCCATGCCAGCTGTGCTGTAGAGCCCGGTCTTCCAAACCTGTTCAGATCCCGGCGCTGATCAGCCCACGGATCGCCCCGGCTCTCTTTTTTTGTGTCATAATTAATTCATGAAAATCCCTGCCTTCACCAATAAAATCAAGATCGGGGTGCCTGCTTTTCGTTTTGGGTATTATTCCAACCTGCGGAACATCATCGGATTGGTACCCGACGCGGAATATTCGCCGCTTCCGGACCTGTTCTCCATGCAGAACCGGCTGGCAAACCGTTTGAACCGGCTGGCTGGCAGGGAACTCTTCCAGACCTTTGACCGCAACAACCAGTTCAACGACCTTGACCTGAACCGGGTGGACCTTCTGCACCTGTTTAACAGCATCAGTTATGGCCGCCGTCCGTGGGTGACCACCTTTGAAACCCTGGTGCCGCGTTTTCGCCTCGCCCTGCGCCCGGAGCAAATGGACAAAGGTGGTGAGACCAGGTTGCGCAAGGGGCTGACCGCCCTGGCTGGAAAAGCCTGTAAAAAATTGATCGCCCTCTCGAAGTGCAGTCTCGGTTATGAAATTGACCTGCTGAAGCGGTTCCCGGATTACCGGCAGCAGATCACGAATAAAATGATCGTCCTTCACCCGGGGCAGGCAACCCTGATGGATAAGTATGAGGACAAACCGGTCAGCCCACCCGGGAAGGTACGCTTCATGTTCGTGGGAGCCGCCTTCTTCCGCAAGGGGGGCAGGGAATGTGTGGATGTGCTCAAGACACTGCGGGAGGCGCATGGCTTCGACCTGGAACTGGTGCTGGTCAGTTCGTTCAAGGTGGAGGACTACGCCACGCGTGAAAGCCCTGAAGATGTACGTCGGTACCAGGCGATCGTGCAGGAAAACGCCGACTGGATCCGGCATTACCCGTCCCTGCCCAACCTCCAGGTGTTGGAATGGATGAAGAACAGCCATGTCGGGCTGCTGCCCACGCATGCTGACTCCTACGGGTATTCCGTGTTGGAGTTCCAATCTGCCGGCTGCCCGGTGATCAGCACTGACGTGCGCGCCCTGGCTGAGATCAATAATGACCGAACTGGCTGGTTGATCCGCGTGCCGAAGGATCGCCTGGGTGAAGCCCGTTATGCCAGCGCAGAGCAGCGGCAAGCCTTAAGCGGCTCCATCCGCACAGGTCTGGAGCAGGCTGTCCGGGAAATATTCAATGACCCCGATTCCATCCGCCGGAAGGGAGAACTGTCCATCGAGCGCATAAGCCTGGAACACTCCCCGGCTGACCGGACGCGACGTCTGTGCGAGATCTATACCGAAGCTATGAACGCTTGAAAATACCCGCCCTCACCACGGATCAGATGCGTGACGTCGACCGCTTGATGTTCGAGACTTTCGGAATAAGTCTATTGCAGATGATGGAGAAAGAAGAGATGACATATAGTACTTGAATACAATCATAAAACACGCGAGAATATGACTGGTTGTGACTGAATTAGACAGTTATTGAGTGAATAAATGAATTCTTCAATTTCCAGTCGTGAGCGCCAGAACCAAATACTCCAATTAGTGCTGCGAAATCAGCGTATTGGCATTTCCGGTGTATGTGAAATTTTCTCTGTTAGCGAAGCCACTGCCCGGCGCGACCTGGAGACTCTCGCAGGCGAGAGAAAGATCCAGCGCGTCCACGGTGGAGCAATTATGTTGCCCCAGGCTCTATCAGAATTGCCGATCCTCGAAAGGCAAAACGAGCAATCTCAAGAAAAGGGATCCATCGGGCAAGCTGCTGCAGCTCTTATAAAGGATGGGGAAACAATCTTCCTTGGATCAGGGACAACAGTCCTTGAAGTGGCACGATTCCTGCGCGGACATCATCAATTAACAGTAATTACCAATTCATTACCAGTGGTTAATATCCTGGCTGGAATTGAAGAAATAACAGTCCTCTGCCTTGGAGGTGTTCTGCGCAATAGCGAATTATCGTTCATCGGGCACATTACTGAGCAGGCGTTGGCTGAAGTTCGAGCGGATAAAGCATTTATTGGTACCCGCGCGATCAGTTTGGAATACGGCTTGACGAATGAATTCCTACCTGAGACCTTGACTGATCGTGCAATATTAAAAGTTGCGCGAGAAATCTTCATACTGGCAGACCACACCAAATTAGGACGAACAGCTACGGTCCTGTTGGCTCCTTTGGAAAGAATTAACACCATAATAACCGATCAAGCTGTATCGCAGGAATTTTTGGATGCAATTCAAGCCCGTGGAATAAAAGTGATCCGTTCTTAATCCATAATATGGCAGACCATGGAACTTCAAAACTTCATCCCCCATTCAAAACTGGTTACAAAAACCACCCTGATCGAGAAACCGCGTTTCCCTGCTATTGATTCCCATAACCACCTTGGTGAAGAGTTTGGCGGTGGCTGGGACAAACGGCCATTATCCGAACTCCTGGATTTGTTGGATGCAGCTGGTATTATGCGATATGTTGACCTGGATGGTGGTTGGGGAGAACATCTGCTCAATTCCCACCTAGATCATTTCAAGCAACCTGCCCCAGATCGCTTCCAGATCTTCGGTGGTGTGGACTGGTCGCAATGGGCAAAAAAGAGAGACAAATTCCCTGAATGGGCAGCTGGAAGACTAAGGATCCAAAAAGAACGTGGCGCGCAAGGGCTGAAAATTTGGAAGGGACTTGGTTTGAATGTGGTCGATCACGATAATACTCTTGTTAATGTTGATGATTTCCGTCTAACCCCCATCTGGGAAACAGCTGGGGAACTTCATCTGCCTGTCATTATCCACGTGGCTGATCCGGTGGCTTTTTTTGACACGATCGATGAAACAAATGAACGTTGGGAGGAACTTGGAAATAATCCCGATTGGGCATTTACCAGTCCGCCCTTCCCAGCTTTTGACCATATCATCGAAGGTTTGGCAAACTTGATCAACCGGCACTCCAACACCACCTTTATCGGAGCTCATGTCGGCTGCTATGCAGAGAATTTGAACTGGGTTGGGGCGTTGCTTGACCAGTGTCCAAACTTCCATGTGGATATTTCTGCCCGAATCGGCGAGCTCGGTCGTCAACCGTACTCTTCCCGACGCTTCTTCTTGCGCTATTCAGACCGCATTTTGTTCGGATCTGATATGGGTCCTTACCCGGAAGCTTACCGTGTCATTTTCCGCTTCCTCGAAACCGACGACGAGTACTTCAATTACAATGCTGCTCCCATCCCGATGCAAGGTCGTTGGTATGTTAATGGATTATATCTGCCAGAGGATGTTCTTGAGAAAGTTTATTTTCGCAACGCAGAACGTATTCTTTTTGGAAATGGATAAATAATGGAAACAGGTCAATTTACAAGACAAGAAATATTCTCGCAACCAGAAGCCTGGTCTGCCGGGTTGAGCGCTTTGGATGAATATTATCCGGATATTCAGGATCTCCGACCTGCCCGAAATTACAATCAGATCCTATATACTGGTTGCGGGTCTACTTACTATCTGTCCCTGGCTGCTGCCAGCTTGACCCAGGAATTAACTTGTCTTCAAGCACGTGCATACCCCGCCTCTGAGCTCTGGCTCAACCCCCATAGTTGCTATATGGATGGGAAAACCTTATTGGTGGCAGTCAGCCGTTCAGGTGAAACAACCGAAACCATTAGAGCTTGTGAAACATTTCTTGCCAACGAAAAAGGCGATCTGCTGACATTTTCCTGTTACAGAGATACGCCTTTGTCAAAACTCGGGAAAGTGAATGTCATCCTTCCGTCCGGGCAAGAACAGTCGGTGGCACAGACGCGTGCCTTCTCCACTCTTTATCTCGGTACTTTGGCAGCAGCCATTGGCTGGGCGGGTCGCACTGACTTGTATGATGCATTACCCCATTTACCTGAATTCGGAAGAAAGCTTTTGGAAAAGTATGCCCCCCTTGCATCCGACCTGGGAGATGATGACAACTTTGATCGTTTCTACTGGTTGGGTTCAGGGTCACGCTTTGGTCTGGCATCTGAATTGAGCCTGAAGATGAAGGAGATGAGCCTAAGTCACAGTGAATCATTCCACTTCATGGAATTTCGCCATGGGCCAAAAAGCATGGTCTCTCCTGCCAGTCTTATCATTGGTTTATGTTCCACAGCCAATGCCAGACACGAAAATGCAGTACTGGAAGATATGAAAGCTCTGGGGGGAAAAGTAATCGATATTGCTGAATCAAATTCCATCGTACGGTTCGACTCAAAAATAGATGAAGCTGTTCGAAATATCTTGTATTTGCCCTTTGGACAAATGATCGCTTTAGAGCGAGCTATTTCCAAGGGGTTGGATCCAGATCACCCACCAAATCTGGATGCTGTAGTCAAACTATCATAAGGAGGAAGAAATGAAAAAAATATTGTTTTCCACTGCGATGATTGTTATCCTGCTATTGAGTGCTTGTGGAGCGAAATCAGGTTCGGGGAAAACTGAGATCAGCATGATGATGTGGGGTGACCCGGCAGAATTGGATGTCTGGAACCAGATCGTGACTGATTTTAAAACGACCAATCCTGATATCACCGTTAAAGTGGAAGTCTCTGACTGGGATTCGTATTGGACGAAACTTAAGACCTTATTAGCGGCTAATACTCCTCCGGATATCTTCGCCATTGATGCCCCCTATTACTTGGATTATCAAAGCAAGGATACGCTTCTTAGTCTCCAGTCATATATCGATGCCGCCCCAACCATTTTCGATGGTGTTTATCCTCAGACTTTGCAAGCCTACCAGACCCCTGATGGTTATTTTGGCATCCCGCGCGATTTCCAGACCATTGTCCTGTTCTATAATAAGGACATGTTCGATGCTGCCAATCTGTCCTACCCAACCACTGAGTGGACCTGGGAAGATCTGCGTACAGCTGCATTGGCTCTGACCAAAGACAACAATGGAGATGGTAAGACTGACCAGTATGGGTACACCTTTGATATGTGGGATATGGAACCCGGTTGGAGTGAAGCGATCTGGTCTTATGGTGGTGACATCATCAGCGCTGACCACACCAAAACACTCATCGGTTCCCCCGAAGCACGCCAGGCTTGGCAGTTGCTCTATGATATGACTTTCGTTGATAAATCTGTCCCGGATGCCAATACATCTGGTCAGTATGGCCAGGATCTGTTCATGGCAGGTGTAGCAGCCATGATGCCGATGGGGCATTGGGCTGTCCCAGCATATTCAGAAGCAAACTTTAAATGGGATGTGGCTCCCATGCCGGCTGGTCCAGCAGGACGTTTTACCAGTGTCAACAGCGCAGGATTTGTGATCGCCAAGGGCTCAAAACAACCAGATGCTGCTTGGCAATTCCTCAAGTTCGTTCTCAGCACAAGTGCCCAGACCAGGCTGGCTGAACTTGGTTTTGCCTGCCCGGTGCTAAAATCCGTGGCTGAAAGTGCAGTTTTCTTGCAGCAAGCCACTCCCATCAATCACCAGGTCTTTCTGGATGCCCTTGAATATTCGCACATAAAACCAGTGTTCCGTGGCTATGATGAATGGGCTTCTGCGGTCGGCGATGGCATGGGCGCAGTCTGGCGCGGCGAGGCAGAACTTAATCCAACACTTGACGCAGTAGTTCTCGCAGCAGATGAAGTACTGGCACAATATAAATAGCTTCCATTCTATGTGGGTATAGGGATTTCCCTATACCCACACTCTATTTATTGAAAGAATTCAATCGGGAGGCTCGATGGAGTTCGGGCTAAAACCTCTTGGACGTGAACGGTTCTGGTTGTGGTTTTTACTATTCCCAACCCTTTTCGGATTGATCTTTAGCGCTTTTGGTTCTCTCCTGGCAACCATTGGCCTCAGTCTTACCAAGTGGGATCTACTCACTGCCCCAAAATGGGCTGGTGTATCAAATTATATAGACATTTTCACGGACGAGAAATTTCTCAAAGCGCTCGGAAACACAGCCAAATTCTCAGCCATGTATGTTCCCGGGGTGGTTATCATTTCTCTGCTCGTTGCAGTATTGATGAACCGCAAGATCAGGGGAGTAGGTCTTTTCCGGACAGCATATTACCTGCCAGCTGTGACATCAGCGGTTGCTACAGCCCTGGTCTGGAATATGATATATGGCAAGGACACAGGATTCTTAAATTACCTCCTTGAATCTTTACATCTCCAGCCTGTCTGTTGGTTGTGCACAAACAACGCCATGGGCTCAGTTGTCATTGTCAACATCTGGGGTGCCATAGGGGAGGGCATGATCATCTTCCTGGCAGGATTGACCGCCATACCGCACGAATACTATGAAGCTTCCACGATGGATGGAGCCAACCGCATCCAGCAGTTCTTCAAAATAACTTTACCACTTATTACACCCAGTATTTTCTTCCAGACCCTGATGGCCACCATCAATGCATTCCAGGCTTATGACTATATTTACATGCTTACCCGCATTAATCAGGGCGATAGCACGGTACCCGTTGTGGTTTTCTCCATATACCGGAATGCCTGGTTCTTTTCCAACTATGGCGGCGCGAGCGCACAGGCTATCGAATTGACTCTCATCGTAGCTTTGCTTATGGTTTTCTATTTCTGGATGGAAAAGCGCTTTGTTGTGTACGAGTAAGAGGCAGATATGACCCAAGTGAAACAGAAGATCTTGTTGGACTTCCTCACTTATACCTTGCTGATTCTGGGGGCAGTAATCATGGTCCTCCCATTCTTGTGGATGATCTCAACTTCATTCAAATTTCCTGCTGACCAGTTTTCAAAAAATCTAATACCAAACCCGGCAACAGTACGGAATTTTCAAAAGCTTTTCGATGTGGATTTGGACTTCCCGCTCTTGTTTTTAAATAGCACAGTCATATCTTCTTTGATCACATTAGGTCAACTGCTGACTTGTTCGATGGCTGCTTTTTGTTTCGCAGTTGTAAAATTCAAAGGCCGCAACCTCCTATTCGGGGCTTTGCTTGCCACCCTGCTGATCCCTTTCCATGTAACACTGATTCCAAACTTCATAGTATTCCGTTGGTTTCACCTGGTTGGTACCAGCGTACCTCTCTGGTTGCCAGCTTTTTGGGGAGGAGCATTTGGAACTTTCCTTATCCGCCAGTATTTCCTGACCATCCCGCGCGACCTGGTTGATGCCGCACGCGTGGATGGCGCATCCTTATTACAGATCTTTTGGAAAGTCTACTTGCCATTGGCAAAACCAGCCCTGGCTGCCTTGGCTATTTTCACATTCCAGGGTGCTTGGAATGATTTACTTCACCCATTGATCTACATGCCTGCAATTCCGAATACAACCTTGACGGTGGGTTTGGCTTTCTTTCAACAGCAAATGCAGCGTGGTGGTCAGTTTACAGTCTTAATGGCAGGCGCCTTCATTAGTATCCTGCCACTATTAGTCATCTTTTTCTTTGCCCAGAAACTCTTCATAGAAGGTGTGGCGCTCAGTGGCGTCAAACGGTAAGGGCATGCGCATCCTGCGTTTCTTTACTATTTTATTAGTTTCTTCGACATTTATTTTCGCTTGCTCGCGAGAATCTATCCGACAACGAATAAAAACAATAGAGAATTTTTTAGTCTTCGATGGGGAAGGGCGACAAAAAGGGCTTTCCCATTAAGATCTCGCCATCATACAACTTGGGGCGACCCATCTTTTTGGATCAACCTGATCTTCACCAGGTAATCCGCTCAATCCGATTATTTTTCATCAAAGGAGAGCTCTCATGACCAAGATCACCTTCATCGGAGCAGGCAGTCTCAGTTTCACTCGCGAACTGGTCCGTGACATATTGACTTTCCCATTATTGACGGAAACTTTGATTTGCTTAATGGATATTGATGCGGAAAGGCTGGATTTTTCTAGAAGAGCCGTGGAGAAGATCATCCGACTGGGTAATTACCCTGCCAAAGTCGAGGCAACTCCCAACCGAGTCGAGGCATTAAAAAATGCAGATGTTGTGCTTGTCACCATTCTTTCTGGAGGTACTGAAGTCTGGAGACACGACATAGAGATCCCCAAGAAATATGGTGTGGATATCAACGTTGGTGATACACGTGGCCCATCCGGGATCTTTCGCTTCCTGCGGACAGTTCCGGTAATGCTTGATATCGTGAGGGATATGGAGAAGGTTTGTCCGCAAGCGATCATGCTGAATTACACCAACCCAATGGCCATGCTGTGCGGGGCATTGCAGAGGTCCACCTACATCCCTGTAACTGGGTTATGTCACTCGGTACAGGGGACTGCTATGATGCTGGCGATCTGGATCGGTGCTCTCTACCCCGAAGTCGAGTATGTGTGTGCGGGCATAAACCACCAGGCCTGGTATATAAAATATGAAGTAGCTGGTCAGGATGCTTATCCGCAAATCCATAAAGCCATTACTGAAAATTCGGATATATATAATGCTGAACAGGTACGCAACGAAATGTACCTGGCTCTCGGTTATTATGTGACCGAGTCAAGTGGGCACAATTCGGAATATAACTGGTGGTTTCGCAAGCGCCCGGACTTGATCGAAAAATACTGCACCTATGGAACAGAATGGAATCCCGGTGAATTTGCTTATATACTGAAAGAGTACCAAAACAATGAAGCTACCTGGAGAGAACAAGCCAAATCCTGGTTTGCCGAGGAGACGCCTATCAGCTTGTTCCGGGAGCAGGAATATGCCGCCTATATCATTAACGCTTTGAAAGGAGGTGAAGCGTTCAAATTTAATGGTAATGTTCCCAATTCAAATTACATCACCAATCTTCCTGAGGGTGCTTGCGTTGAAGTCCCGGTATATGTAGATAAATCTGGATTCCATCCCCTCCAGGTGGGTAAACTGCCTTCCGAATGTGCTTTATTGACGCAGCTTTCCTGTGGGATCGAAGAAATGGCCATCACCGCCTCCCTGACCGGCGATCCGACCATGGTTTACCGTGCCATATGTCATGATCCGCTGACAGCCGCTGTGCTTTCTCTGGCAGAGATCAAGCTTTTGACCAACGAGCTTTTTGCGCAACACAAGAATTACCTGCCGCAGTTCAAGATACATAAAGTATGAAATCTGATCAATTGAAACAGATCACAATCGGAAAACTACGTGGCTTGCAGCAATGTACATCCCCGCGTGGTACTTTCACCTGCCTGGCGCTTGATCATCGCCAGAATCTACGAAAATCCAATCCGAACTTTGTTAATGACGCTGAACTCTCCCGTTTCAAGTTGGACGTGCTATCGGTACTGGCTAAACATTCCACCGCTATCCTGCTTGATCCGGAAGTATCCGCTGCACAGGCTGTCGCCAAGGGTGTAATTCCCAGGCAGGTTGGATTGGTGGTTGCAGTCGAATCCACCGGGTACAGGGGTACATCCATCGCGCGTCAGAGCCAAATCCTGCCAGGCTGGAGTGTGGAAAAAGTCAAACGAATGGGTGCCAGCATGGTCAAATTATTGGTCTATTATCACCCCGACTCAGTTTCAGCCCCCGAGGTTGAAAAATTTGTTAAAAAGGTAGTGGCTGATTGTGAACATTATGACCTGGGAATCATGCTTGAGCCATTGTCTTATTCACTCGATTTTGATAAAAAGCTATCCTCTGCAGAAAAGAATTATGTGGTGATCGAAACTGCCCGGCGCCTGGTGACCACAGGAGTAGATGTGCTAAAAGTTGAATTCCCGCTTGAGATAAGTGAAGAACACGATGAAAACAATTGGCGTCTAGCTTGTGCCAAAATTTCTTCTACCTCATCCGCCCCCTGGATCTTACTTTCCGCCGCAGTGAATTTTGATGTATATCTTCGACAGGTTGAGATCGCTTGTCGGGCTGGAGCATCAGGCATCGCTGTCGGGCGCGCAGTCTGGCAGGAGGCTGTTCATTTGGATGGTAAAGCCCGTTTGGAATTCTTGCGAACCACCAGCCGTGAGCGCCTTGCCAAACTTGCCGCCCTTTGCTCGGATTTCGGGCGACCGGTCAATGATTTCTTCAGGTCAGATGTACCATTTGATTGGTACAAAAAGTACTGATGCAAAGTCGATAACAAACATGATTAAACCTATATTTGACATCCTGGTGGCTGGTGAGATCAATCCCGACCTGATATTGTCCGGAGATGTTGTCCCTGTCTTCGACCAGGTTGAAAAGTTGATCGATTCAGCAGTTCTAACGATCGGATCCTCTTCAGTAATATTCGCATGTGCTGCAGTCAGGTTGGGACTGAAGGTGGCATTCGTCGGGGTGTGTGGTGATGACATATTTGGGAAGTATATGCTGGCAGAAATGCAGAAGCGCGGTGTGGATGTTTCCAGTGTTGGCATACTTTCCGGTCAAAAAACCGGTATTAGCATAATTTTGGCAAGGAAGACCGATCGTGCCATACTCACCTTCCCAGGCTTGATCTCCGCTCTTACTTCGGATGCTGTAACCAATGATCTGCTTGTCCAGTCTCGCCACTTGCATGTAGGTTCCTTCTTCCTGCAAACCGCCCTCCAGGATGGTCTGCCAGATCTTTTCGATCGGGCTCATGGACTTGGCGTTACAATTTCTCTCGACCCTAATTGGGATCCTTCGGGTAGTTGGTCCGGTTTTGAAGATTTGTTAAAGCAGGTGGATGTATTTTTGCCAAATGAGAATGAAGCACTTGCCCTGACAGGTGTACAGGATCGTGGATCGGCAATTAAAAAACTCAGTCATCTCTGCGGGCTGGTGACGATAAAATCAGGGAAACAAGGGGCTATTGCCCGTAGAGGGAAAGAGACCATTTTCTTGCCTGCATTACCGGTCGAGGTGGTTGATACAGTTGGAGCTGGGGATACATTCGATGCAGGTTTCCTGTTTGGTTATATTAATGGTTGGGGACTGGAAAGATCTCTCCGCCTGGCTATTAGCTGTGGTTCCCTTTCGACACGAGCTGCGGGGGGTACGGTTGCCCAACCGACTTTGGAAGAAGCCATGGAATATGCCCCATTTATTGGATGAGATCATTATTGCCCAGAAACGAGGAGAAGCTCGAGGAATTACTTCGATCTGTTCCTCTCATCCATGGGTGCTGAAGGCAGCTTTGAGGGAAAAAAAACCAGTTTTAATAGAATCCACCTGCAACCAGGTCAACCAGTTTGGCGGCTACACGGGAATGACCCCCATGGATTTCATGCATTTCGTGAGCAAATTGGCTGGCGATAACGGTTTTCCAGTTGATCGACTGATATTGGGAGGTGACCATCTTGGGCCAGGTATTTGGCAAAATGAGCCTGCCTCGAGTGCAATGCAAAAATCTGCTGAAATGGTTGCATCTTATATTAAAGCCGGGTACACCAAGATCCACTTGGATACCAGCATGAAACTGTGGGATGATGATCCTTCACATCCTTTGCCTATCGAAGAAGCCGCTCGCCGAACTGTATTATTGGCAAAGGTGGCTGAGGCGACCAGCGATCCATCAAATCCACCTTGTTATGTCCTCGGTACTGAAGTTCCCACACCGGGTGGTGCACTGGGGCACAAAGAAAGGATCCAGGTTTCATCAGTTAAGAACGTCCAGGGCATGCTTGAGATCTTTCAAAACACATTCATACAGGCTGGTCTTGATGAAGCCTGGCAAAGAGTTTTGGCGGTTGTCGTTCAGCCGGGAGTCGAATTTGGAGACGACTTTGTTGTGGATTATCAACCTGAAACTGCCAGAGACCTGGCTGATTTCATTGAAACCACACACATTGTTTATGAAGTTCACTCAACCGATTATCAGAAACGAAGTAACCTTCGCAGGTTGGTTTGTGACCATTTTGCGATTCTCAAAGTGGGACCGGCATTAACATTTGCTTTCAGGGAAGCTGCATTTGCACTGGCTTTGATGGAAAATGAGTTAATTCCAGTTAAGCAGCGTTCCGATCTATTCCTAGTGCTGGAAGAAGTAATGATCCAGCATCCAAAACACTGGCAGGAACACTATCGCGGAAGTGAGACTGCCATGCGCATTGCTCGAAAATTCAGCCTGAGCGACCGAATGCGTTATTATTGGGCTTATCCGCAAGTCCAAGCCGCCTTTGGACGGTTATTAAAGAATCTCGGTGATCGACCATTGCCATTTTCACTTTTGAGCCAGTTTGCAGCACTTCAATTTGAAAAAATAAGAGAGGGAAAGATCGGGAATTCTCCCGAGGCGATCATCCTCGACAAGATCAGGTCTGTTATTGAAGATTATGATTTTGCCTGCTTGTGATCAGGAGTTTTTATCTTGTTATACAAATGGGGGTTGGATCGAACGTTTTTCTGGACTGATTAATAAAATTGCTCAGCAGATTGCCTGCTCGGTCTCGGGATCGAATAGGTGAAAGTTATCCATATTTAATGCCACCTCCACCTTTTCGCCGATCTTGAAGGTGGTTCGCGGGTCGACGCGTGCCACCAAGGTATTACCTGATGAGATCAGGTACAGGAAGGTTTCGTTGCCCATTAACTCGGTTACATCCACCTTCACGGGGATCCCCGTCAGCCTCCCTGCCAGGGGGATCTGCGATCAGAGGTATTCGAGTGAAGAATAGTCCAGCTGTGACCCTCCCCTTATTCAAGGTGTATTGGTTGGTCCCGAGCAGGATGCCCCTTGTGGGTGAAAACTAAGTCTTTTTATCCAAAACATACCACACATTCATATCACCCTTACCCTTCACATTGATCAAGCCATGTGGTTCGCAGATGAAATCATTCTTTATGAGGTCATAAGTCCCTTCTGAGATCTGAATGAACCCTCCTGCACCATGCGACTCCATTCGGCTGGCGGTATTCACAGTGTCGCCCCACAGGTCATAGGCGAATTTCGTTCGCCCGATCACACCTGCGACCACGGGACCGGAATTTATGCCCGTCCGAAACACCAATTGCCTTCCTCCAAACTTTGTCCGTCCAATGTAATCACGCAATTCCAGCGCCATGTGAGCGAGAGCATGGGCATGATCGCAGCGCGGACGCGGGACCCCGGCAGCGACCATATAGCAGTCGGCAATGGTATTGATCTTCTCAAGGTCATATTTTTCGGTTAATGTATCAAAATAACAAAAGACATCATTGAGAAGTCCCACCATTTCCTCGGGCCTCATGTCTGCAGACATCGGCGTGAAATTCACCATATCGGTGAACATGATGCTTGCATTTTCATATCTATCGGCAATGATCTGTTCCTTGTTCTTCAACCTGGCAGCGACTTCCGCGGGGAAGATGTTCAGCAGCAGGTGTTCGGATTTTTCCTGCTCGAGGTGGAGCAATCTCAGGGTGGCTTCTTTTTGGCTCAAGAAATATTGCAGCAGGACATAAGTAAATATCGACACACAGCCAATATTCATGACATAGAAAATTGTTAAAACCACGGGCGGAAGATTGGACGGGTGACCGAATGGTTCCAGGAGGGCTGCGATGACAACCAGGGCGAGATAGGCAATGAACCAGCTATTCGCCTGTCGACGTCCGGCAAACAGCAGTGCTCCCAAAGGGGAGGAAAGCGACCAGAGAACCACGGCGCTGGAATTCTCGAAACCACCCAGTGCCAGCAGGAGGAAAAAGGGTAACAATAGGGGAAGCAGAAGCTGACTGCCACGAAAGAACCCGTACTGGCGGTTCCTGGCAAACCAGCCGATGCTGAGAAAAGAAAGGATGGCATAGCTGAAGGGTATGGAGCCAGCCAGGTATTCCCTAAAAGCGAAGTAAACGGAAGCCCACCCGATCGCCATCGATGCCATCATCAAGGATGAGATGACCAAAATTGATTTCTTTAGGCGGTCATCCTCCGAATCATTGGGGTTGGCACCGATGGAGGCGATACGCGCTGCAACATTCTGGATCATCTGGCACCCTCCTTCTATCGTGAACTTTACAACTTTGTGCTTGTGCTGATCGTTCGCCAAAAATCAGCCATATTTTTCATTAAATATACTCTTAATTTTGCAGATTTAGAGACCCGATACTGATATTTGAACAACAGACATGCAAGCTCGTTGTTTAGGAGAATATCCTTGCTTTGGTGGAAAAATCGGATTTCATTGAGCCTGGGAATTGCCTATTCTCGCTGCAAGATCCCCATCAGACGATGATTAGCAAAGAGGTGGTACTTACCTACCACGGCTTCAGTGAGAATACCCGTCCCTGCCAACAGCGCAAGATAACGACTGGTGGTGGTATAGTGCATATTTAGCGTAGTGGCAAGCCGGGTGGGTGATAGAACAGGGTAAGTGAAAAGTGCATCCACCAACTCGGCGCTGTAGATCTTCCCATTCTCCCTGCGCACCTGTTCTTTATACTCATGATATAGATTTACTATCGCAACCAGGGTATCTTGGGTGGATTGTGCCTGTCTGAAAAAACCATGAAGCATGAAGTTGATGAAATCATGCCAATTGCAGTTGACCGTCACTCCCCGCAGGTATTTGTAGTAATCGCTGCGGTTATGGTTAATGTATCCACTAATGTAAAGAACTGGCATCGTCAACAATCCATTCTGTATCAACTGCAGGATCATCAGAATCCTGCCAGTACGCCCATTCCCGTCCCGAAAAGGATGGATAGCCTCAAATTGGTAATGCGCGATGATGGCGCGGATCAAGGGGTCGATTTTGTCATCTTCCGCGTTCACATACCTCTCCCAATTAGAGATTAATTCAGGGATATCCTGGGCTGGGGGAGGAGTGTATAGATTTTCCCGGGTTGCCATATTGATAATACGGTTCTTCTCACGGCGGTAAGCACCACTGCCATCAGGGATTAACTGTCCCTGAATGGCAGTAATTATGCGCGAGGAAAGAGGGTATTCAGCCATTTGCTTAAATCCCCAAAGCATGGCTTCCCGGTAACGCAGTACTTCCTTGTCTGGTTGGTGCTGCTCCGATTCCGGAAATAATTGCCACTGCAAGACTTCTGCCAGCGTGGTGTTGATGTTCTCAATATTGGAACTGGCAACTGATTCGCGGGTGACGGCTGGCGCTGTTAGCAAGAGCGGATTTGGGAGCTGACCGCAAGCTCCTTTTAACTCGGCAAGAGCCACCCGGGCTTTGATCAAGAGATCTTTAAAATCAGTGTTGCTGATCTTCTTTTCCGGGGGCAGTGGTTTCAAAGAATGGGGATATGATGGATCAAATGACATATGCTGCTCAATATATCAGCAATTATTGATTATTGCAATATATCAGAGGCGCTATTATCACATCTTACGGTGTTAAAAACCAACAGAATAGAGTGCGTTACAAGGCACTCCTGGATAGCCCCTCTGAAATATTTGCTAGGCATCAGAAATTATAATAAAGGTAGGCGCGTCTGGACATATACCCGCAAGGGTATTCGTCGCGAAGCACCCTGTAAGGGAACACCGTCCCGGTGTATTCCAGGGACATAGTCCCCGCAGGGGACCAGCGACCAGGAGTACGCGTGACCTGTAAGGGGTACGCAGTCCCCGACAGGGGATTCAGGTTCAAATCAAGTTAGGTTACAATTCAACTTGCCTTATCATTCTCCCCATAAATTCAGGCATGGTAATGCAGTTTATTCCATAAAAATGGCAAAGGAAATTGCTGGACTGAAGGCAGTAAGTCAAAATTTGATGCACTCAAATTTAAGTATTACAGATGGAGTTTATGGGATTCTGTCACAAATTGACGTAAGAGAGCAAATATCAAGAATTGGCATAAGTATTTCATCAAGAAAAGGGAAAGAATAGATTCTTTGTATAAGAATTATTTCTATTTGGAATTTGTTTTAATAATCCCATCTAATCGTAGAAGCACAAATTGAGAAAAGGTAAGAGCTAGGTGCCTCATTAATCTTGCTTGGTCTCGTCCCGCAATATTTGGATGGCCGCCAGTATTACTTAATAATCCATAAATCGCAGCTATAGCCTCCTTTTCTTTCTTATCAAGAATTCCAGATCGTTCTAAATATTCTCTGACTTCAAAAGGCCGTTGAAGTATTTTAGAGGTAAGCTCATTATTTTCTATTGTTGAGTTAAAGCGAGAAGCAACTTGTGAAAGAATTCCTTCAAGAACTTTTCTCGAATTAGATATTGAATCATCCCAACGAGATTCTTGATAATCGATGACAGATAAATCAAGATGATGCTTTAAAGTTTGGACATTTGGTAGTTTTAAAGAACTGATTAAACTTTCAAGAACTCCCTGTTCTTCAGCTTCCTCGATAACAGTCTCTTCTGGAACCCATAAAATATTATTACGGTAAACATATCCTTCTAGTTCCAATGTTCGTTGCATAAGGTTGATTTTTTCTCTATCACTAACAGCAAGATCTAAATCTTGTATACTAATCAAGCTTTGAGCTAAAAACTTTAAAATATCTTGACCATATGCTCTGCGTTGAATCCAATTCATTTGAGGAGTGGCTTTAGATATTGATTCTCCTGTATGAATCTTTAAAATAAACTCTTTAAGAGAATGAGGAGAATATGATGGAATTTCCTTGATTGCATTTAAGAACCATGCTTCAGAATTATTTTCGAAAAGGAATTCGTATAAATAATTTATATCTACAGATAAGTGATGTCCTGCTCTAGTTCTATCCCTTTCCATGTAAGTGAAATGGGAGTAATAAGCATCAGCTATTGATTTCGTGGATACTCTGCTAATCATTTGCTACCTCATCTAGTGATAAAAACCTAAGTTAATTGCACCTTAAAAAAGTACCAAAGGTAGGCCCGGCTGGATTCGAACCAGCGACCATGCGATTATGAGTTGGGACAAATGTTCTATATCTAGTATATATGGTGGCTATTTCTCTATATTGTAGTATATGTGGGTGATAAGTTGTCTATTCAATCCATTCTTTCTATACTCTCTTTCGTATTAACTGTCAAATGAGCATTCTGTTTTCGTGACCGTAAGATTTCCCTGCCTGTGCGGATAACAATCAAAACAGGTTTGAGATTACACGGAATTTGATAATTTCAATAGGTAGATATCACGGAAAATGATTTCCTACGAACCAACCCAGATGAATCTTCAGAATTATTTACTCAGGTTCAGGGGATTATAATTCTACAAGTTGGAAGAACTTTTATAGTAAATGGATAAATGGGATCGAATGCTAATGAGGATTTTCATCTCATTAAAAATCCAGCACTTCTGTTGAATGAAGGGTTGTTAGGTTTTAATGTTGCCCCTTCAAAAGAAATGCTGTATAGTGATTGATAGAATTGCGAAACACATATGGTGTCAAGGACAGTTCAATTTGCCAGAAAGTAACAAGATCAAGAAAAAAGCCTTTATAAAGAACATCAACCAAATCATTCGTTAGCCCTTTGAGTGTTTTATATGGATTCTAATCTTCCCTCCGGAACCGTAACCTTCCTCTTCACCGACATCGAAGGCAGCACTAAAATCGCCCAGGAACATCGCGACACCTGGGAGGCACTGCGAGAACGCCACCACACCATTTTGCGCTCGGTGATGAGCAGTCACGAGGGACATGTATTTCAAATCATTGGTGATGCGTTTTGCGTTGCATTCCACACCGCACGCGCAGGACTTAGTGCTGCTCTCGATGCGCAGCGTGGATTGCAGACTGAAAATTGGGGGGACATACCCATCAAAGTACGTATGGGGATAAACACGGGTGCAGCCCAGGTTGGAAGCAACGCGGATGGATCCGGCGGGTATACCGGTTATTCGACATTGGCACGCACCCAAAGAGTGATGTCTACTGCGTATGGCGAGCAGATCCTGCTTTCCACCACCAGTGCCGACTTGTTGGTTGGCGAACTTCCCGCCGGTGTGAGTTTAAAGGATATGAAGGAACATCGCTTGAAAGGTCTGCTCAACCCCGAACACCTTTGGCAGGTGGTGGCACCGGATTTGGTCCAAGACTTTCCCGCTTTGCAAACACTCAATAGCATTCCAAACAACCTGCCAATTCAATTAACCAGCTTCATCGGACGCGAGAAAGAGATCGCTGAGATCAAGAATCTATTGGAGCATAATCGCCTGGTGACGCTCACGGGCTCAGGTGGTGTCGGCAAGACGCGGCATTCACTTCAAGTCGGGGCAGAGCTGCTTGACGCTTTCGCAGATGGGGTCTGGCTGATCGAATTGGCATCCGTATCAGATCCCGGGCTTGTTTTGCCGTCGGTGGCAGCTGTGCTGGGTGTGCACGAAGATGAGGGGCATCCGCTGACGACTGCGCTGCAAGACCATCTGCGGGCCAAAACTGTATTATTGCTGTTGGATAATTGCGAGCACCTTTTGGAAGCAAGTGCGCAACTCGCCGATGTTTTGCTACATGCCTGCCCACATTTAAAAATACTTGTGAGCAGCCGGGAGGCTTTGGGGATGGCGGGTGAAGTGTCTTTTCATGTCCCATCGCTGTCGCTGCCTGATGCACAGCATCTGCCTTCGCTAGAACGCCTGACGCAATACGATTCTGTCCGGTTGTTCATCGAACGCGCCGTTGCGGTCAAGTCAGACTTTATCGTCACGAACGAGAATGCTCCAGCCGTGGCGCAAGTTTGTTCCAGGTTGGATGGGATTCCACTGGCGATCGAGTTGGCAGCCGCACGTGTCAAAGGGCTGTCGGTGGATCAGATTTCAATACGCCTCGATGACCGTTTTCGGTTACTCACGGGTGGCAGTCGCACCGCATTGCCTCGACAGCAAACCTTGCGCGCCATGATCGAATGGAGCTACGACCTGTTGTCAGAACCCGAGCGCTTGTTGTTGCGGCGGTCGGCAGTATTTGTCAGTGATTGGACCCTGGAAGCAGCTGAGGCAGTTTGTGCGGAGCCTGATCCTGCCGATGGTTCAACAGGTATGACCCTCGAAGTGATGGATATTTTACTGAGGCTGGTCGACAAATCGCTGATTATTGCGGAGGAGAAGGGCAGGCAGGCGCGCTATCGCATGCTGGAGTCGATTCGACAGTATGCGAGCGAAAAGTTGATGGAATCGGGTGAGGAAGAGTCGTTGCGCGGTCGTCACCTGGAGTTTTTCCTCACCTTTTCAGAGCAGGCCGAACCAAAGTTGAACGGCGCAGAGCAGTTGATCTGGTTAAATGGATTGGGAGCGGAATATGCCAATCTGCAGGCTGCCCTCGTCTGGTCGCGGCAAACGGACAGCACACAACCAAAGTTGCGATTGGCACAGGCGATTGAACAATTGGCTGACGTTCAATTACTGCTTGGAGCAGGCACACAGGCGATTCCCCGTTACCAGGAAGCGCTCGAATTGTGGCAAAACACTGAAGGCGCAGACATAAGGATCGAGATGCGCCTGCATGGCAAGATCCTGCACACAGTAAGGTATCTGAAATTTGGTGTTGACTCACACCAATTCAAGTCTCTGTTAGTGATTGCTGCAGCCTCGAGCACCAGTCTTGAAGAGGCACTGAAAAAAGTCGAAAGGGAGCCACCAAGCCTGGAAAAGATCCGCCTGCTGACGGAGCTATCTTCATACGCAGGCTATCTTCGCAATCCCGTGAATTTGGACCTGGCAGAACAATACGGTCGTACCGCTGTGAAAATGGCTGAAAAACTGGAAGCAACGGTCGAATTATCCAAAGCACTCAGGACTCTTGCCAACTTGTATTATTGGCGCGGACTTCCACGAGAGAGCCTGCGGGTCAACTTACGACGACTGCTAATCAGCCGTGATATTCACTTCAATAACATGCGGGAACGGGTTATCGTATTGCTTGATACCGGCGACTCTCTGATGATAGTAGGCGATTATGCACAAGCCAATCCCATATTCCTGGAGGCAGAGAGTCTTGCCGTCCTAATTCAAGCGATCGATCTGGAATTTGCGGCACTTGAAGAGAGGGCTCGCTGCCTGTTTTGGCTGGATCGCTGGGATGAGATCCTCAACCTGGAGGAAAGATCGCGGGATATGCAACGACGCTATCCCCTCGAGCAGATAGGGGTATCCTGTTTGAGAATTGCAGTTAACGCTAGCATTCATGCCATGCGCGGCGAGATGGATCTGGCGGTCATCCAGCGCAAAGAATCAGAAGCCATAATGACAGGAGTTGTCGGCTCTACCGAACAGTGGGGGAAGGAGCAACACTATTGACTGAGCCTGCCACTGATGGCGGAGGGCGAGTTCGCCCTAATGCAAAAGCACTTGGAAGCCGCACTCAAAATCGACCTGGCGAAGGGTACGGCTCCTGATAGTAATCATAGATATTACGCACAGTTGGTTGACGCTGCGGTTCAACAGCGCGATCCGGTGTTGCTGCGAAAATATGCAACCCTTGCCGAAGAAACTGCTACATCTAGTGATCACAAGCTGCACATGGCCATTGCCCATCGCGCCTGGGGTGTGATGCACACTCTGGTCGGTGAGTATTCCCAGGCAGAGGTTCGCTTCAAAAAAGCCTTGGAAATCTTCACCAGCTATCCAGCCCCCTGGCAAATCGGTCGCACCCTGTTTGAGTTGGGTGAACTGGCCCGCCTCCAGATGGAAATAGAACAGGCAAGCGACTATTTCTCACGCGCGTTGAGCGCGTTTGAAGAACTGCACGCTGCACCTTACGCAGCGCTAGCGCGTGCCTCACTCGAGAACGTTAGCCGGGTTTAACCCCTCCTTTCTAAGGATCATTTTTCGCTAAATATTTGCATTAGCATTCCTGCCTCGCTACAAACCAATGAGAGGAGTTTTTCCAATTTTGGATAAGAGGTGGAACTTTGGAAGTATCCAACCCAAAATACCAAAGACGCACCAATGAGTTGGTCTTTTGCATAACGCGAGATTGATAGAATTGTTGATGTAAAAACGATCTAGAACTTCACGCCTGCCCGTGCGGATAACAATCCAAACTTGTTTGAGATTAAGATTACGCAACTTTTTTTCTGTAAATTGAGTCACAAATATCCATGGTACTTTAATAAATTAATGACTTGCCAGCACAATAATGTTTTCCGATCTGCCAC
>Ga0315286_10001135_pt1 | contig 23809 bp, 13 predicted proteins | sample YL17G10_0_MG_FD_205038 | JGI IMG/M metagenome (GOLD analysis project Ga0315286, IMG submission 205038) | Sediment microbial communities from Yellowstone Lake, YNP, Wyoming, USA - YL17G10_0 | ecosystem: Environmental > Aquatic > Freshwater > Lake > Sediment | place: USA: Wyoming | collected...
CCAAACGGTTCGGGCAGGGTGACCTCCGCATCGAGCCGGCCGTCGGAGGCCGTCCGTTTTAAGGATCGTTTTTCCGAATAAAAAACGATTCTCGGGAAAAGGCATTCGAGGCGGGTTCCGTCGGAAGAGATGCGATAGACGACGGTCTCGAAATTGTAGGTGGCGTACCCGACTTGGAACGAGATGAAGAGACTGTCCGACGTTTTAAACCGGGTGTCCAGGTTCTCGCCGGAAAACCGGCAGTCATGCCAGGCTTCAAAAGCCTCGAGCCGGAGGCTCGCCGGAGTCCTTTGATCCGTATGGATGGCCGTGATCTCCGTCCGGGACCGCTGGGCTTGCGAGATCCATTCCACGATCTTCGCCTTGTTCGTGAAGGCGACGATGCGATCGACCTGCAGGAACGGATACTTCTCCTTCAGATCGGACAGGCTGTCGTTCAGGACATGATCCGACAGGAACCGGACCAGGGCTATGCGGCTCTCCTCTTCGAACAGCAGGAATTTGACTCCGACGCCGCCGTTCTCCTCATCGATGCGGATGACGCGTCCGGTCGCCAGCAGCGGAGGGCCCTCCGGCAGGATGATCTTAAAAGGGAGCAGATAACCCAAGGGCAGGATCGTCTTGACGAACATCCCGCTTTCGCTGAGGTTCGCGACAGCGGCCTTCCCCCGATGTCCGATCTCGACCTGGAGGTCGGCCGCTCCGTTGAACGCGGCCCGCATGATCTGCCTCTTCTCCCTGGATTTCTGAGCGAGGAGCGAGACGGCGACCTTCTTGATCTCGACGGCATCGAACGGCCGATCGAAACGGTGATCGATCCGTCCTCGGAGAGCCTCTCCCTCGTTCTCAGCGGAGGCCCCGGGCTCCGAAAGAAGGATTTTCACGATCTGATCGGGCTTTTCGACCATCTCGTTGACATATCGGATCAGGGCTGGCCCCTCGCGATCCGGAAGAGAGAGGTCGACGATCAGGACATCGACCGTGCCGAGGGTTTTCAGAAGCCGGATCGCGGCCCGGCTGCCGTCCGCGGTTCGGACCGAATACTCGGGTTCCAGCGCGGACCTCAAAGAGACCAGTCGCGAGGGATCATCGTCGACCGCCAGAACAACCGGCTTCGCCGGGATGAGAATGTCCGTGTCCTTCATAGCCTTTTTTTTCTCGAAGTACGAAAGGCCGAATTTTGTGTCCGGCTTTACGATTTGGTCCATGAATTTAGTCGCTCACGACATCTGAAACTTGACGACCTTCTCAAAACACAGAACACTAGCCTCTTTTAAATACTATATATAGATGATCGGTCAAATGTCAACTACCTTGTGTTGTGGTTGATAGGTCAGGCTCGTCAAGAGAGGCTGTAAGGCCGCAGCCCCGGCCTTGTGTCCCGCCCGGGTTCTCTCCCGGCTAAAACGCCGTCCTAAAAACAAGGAAGCTCTTCCTTCTCCCTCCCGCTCACTGTATAATTTAAGTTCTGGAGGCGTAAGGAGCGGATTTTAAAAAGCTTGACGGCGCTTTGACGGGATATTGACAACTTCCGCGGCGTATGAAGGCAAGATCTTCTCCAGAGATACGGATCAAGGAGGCCGGAGATGAGCAAGCCCAGGATCATCGCTTTGTCCCTGCTGGCGTTCGTTCTGATCGTTCCCGGGCTGATCGGTCAAACGGCAGGCGCTCCCCGGCTTCGTCTATTGACCATCAACGCCTGGTCAGGGCTCGATTATGAAGGATTCTTCATGTTCGGCGAATACGAACCCGCGGAACGCCGCGAGCGGCGTTTCGCCGCCCTCGTCGGACAGATCCAAAAGCTCGATCCGGACGTCGTCTTCGTCCAGGAAGCGAATTTCGCCGGCCGATACGCGCGCCGTCTGGGGAAGTCGCTCGGTTTCACCGAGATCCACCAGGTCGTGAACGGCGGGATCAAGTTCGGGCCGGTCGGCCTCCCGGGCAATTTCAAGGAAGGGATGGCCATCCTGGCCCGACCGTCCTTGGACCTCCGGCGTCATGAGGTCTGGAAGCTCTCGGGACCGTTCGGACTGTACGGCGACGTTCTGACCTTCCATTTCGGCGAGGCCGTCTTTTCCCTGGTCGGACGGATCCTGGTGAAGAACACGCCCATCTATCTGGTCAACGTCCATCTCGTCGCTTCGCCGCCGGATGAGGAGATGCTGTTCCAAAACCTGGCCGCGGCGCCGGAACGAGGGATGATGACGGACGCCGAGCTCGCCGAGACCGTCGCCGAGATCAAGGCCAAGAACGCCCGGCGGCTGGCCGAGGTCCGGCGGCTCCTCCGGGATCTGAAGACCCTGCCCGAAGGATCGCCCGTGATCATCGCCGGTGATTTCAACGCGGAAAAGGAATCGCCGGAGGTCAAGGAATTCATCTCCTCGACCGGCGCCTGCGACACTTTGACGCTGATGGGAGAACGGAACGCGACCCCCTCCCCGGGCTTCCGCTTCACCTGGGACCCGGGGCTGAACGAAAACATCGAATATTCGCGACGGCCGGCAAACGCCGCGGGCCGGAAACGCCGGGGTTTAGCCCTGGCGGAGGCCGTTGATTCCGGGATCGGCCGCCGGATCGATTATATCCTGCTGAACAACAGTTTTCGGCCGGAGGATGTCCTGTCCTCGACGGTGGCCGTCGATTCCGAGGTGTCCGGTGTCCACGCTTCCGACCATTTCGGCGTCGCCGCCGAGGTCGATCTGAAACGCGTCTGCGAGACGTCCCCTCAGATGCCGCCGACCGTCGTCCGCCCGGCCAACTTCACCAAGGATTTTTTCCCGATCCTCATGTACGACACGGACATCGGCTTCGGCTACGGCCTGAAAACTTTCCTCCTTAATCCTCTCCGCCTCTCGGAGTCTTTCGATCTGACCCTTTTCAACAGCTCCAAAGGCGAGAGGTGGTACCGGTTCGTCTTTTCCTGGCCGGACTTCGAGACGCGGCAGGGCAAGATCTATCCGGCCGCTTTCGACCTGACCATCGACTACGACAAGATGATCAAGAACAATTTCTTCGGCGTGGGGAACGGATCGCGGTACGAGGACCGCGTCCAGTACACGCGCGAACCCCTGGCGATCGAACTCGCCCTGAGCCGGGGGTTCACCCGGCGGACCGTGGGGCAAATAGGGTTGAAATACGCCACGATCAAAAATACGGTCCTCGAGGACGGGAGCGGGCTTCCTACGATCCCCTACTCTCTCGACCTCGGACGGGCCTCTTATGTTTCTATCTTCGGCAATGTTCGCTACGACAGCCGGGACAGCTTCAATCATCCTTCCGAGGGCGTCGTCCTCCAGGCCGAGGCCGAATACGCGCCGGGCATGGGCTGGACGAGCGTTCATTTCGCCAGGCTCGGGGCCTGGTTTCAATCCTATACCGTCCTGTTCTATCCCAAAACCATCTTCGCTTTCCGCCTGGGCGGCCAGAGCCTGTTCGGCGATGATCTGCCCACCCAAGTGCTTCTCCCGCTTGGAGGAAATAAAACGCTGCGCGGATCGCCCCAGGACCGTTATCTGGACAAATCCCACCTGCTCATGAACGCCGAGCTCCGCTTCCCGATTTTCTGGCGTCTCGGCGGGGTGGTCGGCCTGGACGCGGGAAAAGTCTGGCCGTCGTTCGGCGACCTGGATTTCCGGGGCTGGGCGGCCAACCCGACGATCGGGCTTCGTTTCTACATGTCCACCTTCGTCGTCCGCATGGACATCGGCCTGGGCCGGGATGCGACCGGTTTTTATTTCAACTTCGGGCACCTCTTTTAGTTGCGCGGCTCTCAGATATTATGGGCTAGAAGAAATACACTCTTGAACGCGCAACCTCTGGGGAGTTTGAGGGGGGCGGAGAGGCCCCCCTCAGGGGTTCAGCGGAGCGAAGCGAAGCGCCGAAGGGGGAGCTTGACTCCCCCTTGGAAGTGCCCCGCCTCTGCTAAATACTAGGGCAAGAAATTTATGAGGCGGGGCACTTGGATTTGCTATTCGCCCGTCTTTTGATTCAAAATAAGTTTTCTGTCGTTCCGAGTTTTATCCGGGAGGCCGCACATGAAAAAGACTCCAACTGTTCTCGCGGCGGCAACCGCAGTCCTGATCCTCTCCCTCGCCGGCGGGGCCCAGATGACGCCTTGGTTCCAGTGGACTTTTCTGCCGCAGCCGCAGATGGACCAGATTATCGGCGAGTCGTCGGGCGAGACCGCCTTGGGCCACGTCATGGTCATGGGCGGGGCGCCGCGGGACCGGAAGGCCGCCGAATACGCCGGGACGTTCATGGAAGCGCAGTATATCTTGGACCTCCTGAAGGAATACGGGCTGGCCGACGCGGCCATCGTCCGGTATACGGGCGGCGAGACCTGGGACGGCGTCGCCGGCGAGCTCTGGGAGGTCAAGCCCGGCCTGCAGAAGATCGCCTCTTACACAGATCTCCGGGCCATGTTGGCCTCGGGGTCGTCAAACGCCGACGTCACGGCCGAGCTCGTCTGGGTCGGCGAAGGCGGACCCAAAGATTTTGAAGGTCTGGACGTCAAGGGCAAGATCGTCGTCACCTCCGCCTCGGCGGCGATGGTCCACATGGTCGCCTGCCAGCAGAAAGAGGCTGAGGGCGTGATCTCTTTCAACTCGCCGCGGCCCCTGTTCGATTCCCTGCTCATTCCCTGGAGCGGGATCGGAGGGATGAGAGACAAGCCGGCCAAGTTCGCCTTTTATCTTCCGCCGCGCGAAGGCGTCCTCCTCCGGGACCGGCTGCGTCGGGGCGAAATGATCACCGTGCGGGCCAAGGTCGCCGCCGCCGGCCGGACATACGAACTCCAGGACGTCGTCGCCTCCATCCCCGGCGCCGATCCCGACCCGGACGAGATCATCCTGACCGCCCACCTCTTTGAAGGCTACGCCATGCAGGGCGCCAATGACAATTATTCCGGCTGCGCCGCCATCCTGGAGATGGCCCGGACGCTCCAGACGCTTATCGCCGACGGCCGCCTCCCCCGGCCGAAGCGGACCATCCGCTTCCTGTGGGCGCCCGAATTCTCGGGGACCGTCCCCTACGTCAAGGCCCATAAAGACCGGATGCGGAAGACGCTGTGCGACATCAACCTGGACATGGTCGGCGATCAACTGACGAAAAGCCTGGCCTTTTTCACCATGATGCGGACGACCTACGGCAACCCGCATTACATCAACGACGTCATGGAGGACTATTACCGCTACGTCGGCGAGACCAACCGCTCGTACGTGACGAACGGAATGTCGGGTGCCTTCCAGAAACGAATCGTGGCTCCGAGCGGCAGCGAGGAGCCGATGTATTACTATATCGGCACCCATTTCGGCTCCTCGGACCACGAGGTCTTCAACGATTGGGGCGTAGGCGTCCCGGGCATCGTCATGAATACTTGGCCCGACCAGTGGTTCCATACCTCCGAGGACCGGCCGGACAAGCTCGATCCGACCCAGCTGAAGCGGACCGTAGTCATCGGCGCGGCGGCGGCCTATACGATCGCCTCGGCCGACGATCGGACCGCGGCCCAGATCGCGGCCGAGATCGTCAGCAACGCCTCCTCCCGCATCGGCCACCAGCTGGCCCGCGGGCTCGAAGAGATCAAACGGGCGACGAAGGACGAACTCCCCGCCGTTTACAAGAAAGCGCGGACCTACGTCGAGGGCGCCGCGATCAATGAACGGGCCACGCTGGATTCGGTCCGGCAGCTCGCCGCGGACAAGGCCAATCTCGGAAAATATATCGAATCCCAGAAATCGGCCGTGACCGGCCTCGAACAGGCCGGGCTGAAGGCGATCGAGAACCATATGCGTTTGACGGCTGCGCTCCTCGCCGCTCCGCCGGTCACCCTCCAGCTTTCCGATGTCGAAAGGAAAGCCGCGGCGGTCATTCCCAAACCGACGCCGAAAATCAAGGAGAGCGGCTATCAAGGCTTTCAGCCGCTCGTCCAGGCGGCCGCCAAGAAGTCCGGGCCGGCGACGCCCGCCGCGGCGGTTGACCGCGGCTTCGCCCGCTCCACGGCCGAGATCCAACTCCTCTGCGACGGCCGGAACAGCGCCCTCGACATCAAAAAATTGCTCGATACCGAGAATCGGCAGGAGACGAGCCTCGAAGGCATCTTGGGCCATTTGGAGATTTTAAAGAGAGCTGGGCTCGTCGCCTACTGAGATGTTCATTTGACACTTCGAAAGACCACTGACAGCGTCGGCCGGGCGCCGTTCGTCATCTTCTGTCTTCTCGGGCTGCTTCTCTCTCCGGCTTTCCCAGCCCAGATTCCGGCTCCGGCCACGGAATTGCGCGGCACCGTCCGGGACGCCAAGACCAAGGAGCCGATCCCGAACGCGCTGGTGAAAGTGATCGAGCCGGGCAAAAAGTCGCTCACGGACAAAGATGGCGGTTTCCAGGTCCGAGGCCTGACGCCAGGGACCTATTCTCTCGAATTTTCGGCGGCCGGATACCGGACGCTCGTTCGCAAAGACATCTCCCTGCAGGAGGGGCACTCGATAGTCCTTTCCGTGGAACTTGAAGTGGCCCTCCCCCGCCTCAATGAACAGGTGACGGTGACGGGCACTCCCATCCCCACGGCCGGCCAGCCGGCCGTAAGCGTCCGAAAAGTGGATCAACTTGAAATCACCCGCACGCCGGCCTCTTTCCGGGATCTGAGCCGCGTCCTGAGCTCGATCCCCGGCGCGACCCAAGTCTCCGAGAAGTCAAACGATCTGATCGTCAGAGGCGGGAGTCCTTGGGAGAACGGATTCTACGTCGACAATATCCCGATCCCCAATATCAACCATTTCCAGAACCAGGCCGGCGTGGGCGGCGCTATCGGGGTGCTCGACGTTTCCCTGATCGACAACATCGACTTTTACACCGGGGGCTTCCCGGCGGCCTATGGCGATCGGATGTCCTCGATCGTCGACATCCGCTTTCGGGAAGGCGCTCGGGACCGGATCCGGAGCCGGCTGAACTTGCACCTAGCCGGATTCGGCGGCGCGGTCGAGGGACCGCTCTTCAAAGGGAAGGCCTCCTTCGTCCTCAGCGCCCGTCGCGGCTACTATGACCTGATCGCGAAGCTCCTCGGCTATGCCGTGGCCCCCAATTACGGCGACATCCATTTCAAGTTCACGGTCGACTTGGATGCGCGCAACAAGCTCACGCTTCTGAACATTTTCGGCGCCAGCCGGCTCTCCTACGACCTCGAAACCGCCGTCGAGGAAGGTTTGAACGCCAGCCTGGATTACCGGACGGGACAGAACACGGTCGGGCTGAACTGGTTGAGAACGTCGGACCGGGGATATTCCAACACCTCCCTGTCCTACTCGGCCTTCAAGAACTCGGCGACCATCGTCGCCGTGAATCCCGAAGCGGCCTCCTCCAAATACAGCGCTACCGACGAAGGGAAGGGCGAGGTCGTCCTGCGCAATGTGAACGTCGTTCAGATCCGATCGCGGTCCCAGCTGGAATTCGGGGTCGAGCTGAAGGCCGAGCGGTTCGATTTCAACAACTACATCTCGAACTACGTCAACCGCTGGGAGATCGAGATGCCGCCTCTGGACGCTCAGGGAACCGACGCGGCCTGGAAATCGGCCCTGTTCGCGACCTGGATCTACAGGCCGTTCGAAATCCTCTCCGTCTCCTTGGGCGCCCGGACCGATTATTTCTCGCTCACGCAGGCCTGGCATGTCGCGCCCCGGCTCTCCGCCTCCTTCAAGATCCTCGACAGGCTCACTCTCAAGGCGGCCTGGGGAATCTACGATCAAGGTCTTCCTCTCTTCCTGACCGCGGAGAATCCGGAGAACCGGAAAAAGCGAGATCCCTATACCACCCAAGTGATCGCCGGCTTGCGCTACGATCTAGGGAACGACACACAACTGATCTTCGAAGCCTACGCCAAGGACTACGGAAACGTCCCTCTGACTCCCGATGACCCGACGAACTACGTCCTGGACAGCGGGGTCGATTTCGGATTTTATCGAACGTATAGCGTTCTATACGACACCGGCCTAGCCCGGGCCCAAGGCTTCGAGATCCTCCTCCAAAAAAAGACGGCCGACAAGCTTTACGGCATCCTCAGCGCGGCGGTCGGCCGGACGCGGTATAGGGACTATACGGGAACTTGGAGATACCGGATCATCGACTACCAATACCTGATCTCGGCGGTCGGCGGATACAAGCCGAACGACAAATGGACTTTCGGCGGCCGCTTGAAGCTCGCCGGCGGACGGCCTTATACACCCTACGATGTCGAGCGTTCCACGGCGCTCAACAGGGGCATCCTCGACAAAACACAAGTCCTGGCCAAGCGATATCCGCCTTTTATGAGCCTCTCCGTGCAAGCGAACCGGCAATTCCGTTACAAACGATCGGTCCTCAATGTCTATATCAGTGTCATGAACCTGCTCAATCAAAAGAACGTCGACAGATACTTCTGGGACCGCGTCCACAACCAGATGGGCACCGTCTATCAAGCCCCCATCGTCCCCGAATTCGGGATCGAATACATCTTCTGACATGAACAGCCTCCGGCCGATCGTTGGGATGGTCCTGATGCTCAGCCTGGCGCCCGCGGTCTTCGGCGACGGGACGGCGGATTCAACCGGCCGCGGGCTCCGTTTCTCGTTCAGAGTTCCGGATCGCCAAGGATCCCAGCGGCCGGGCTTGTCTCTTCTCACGGCCGTTTCGCACGAGGCAGCTCAACAGACGCCCGCGTCCGCCGTCCCGAAAAAGAAATGGGGCCGGGCGATCCTCGAATTCCTGACGATCATGGCCTTCACCCAAATCAACTATTGGCTTAAATATTCGGATTGGTTCTTCGACTGGCACTACCGTTTCACCTGGGAGGACCAGAAAAAAAGATTCTCCTTCGACGCCTGGAAATTCGACGCCAACGGCTTCAGCCTGAACTGGTCCCACGCCCCGGCGGGCGCCCATTATTACAACGCCGCTCGGGCCAACAACTTCACTCTCGGAGAATCCCTCCTGTTCACGGCTGCCGGCTCCCTCTATTGGGAGTATATCGTCGAATGGCGGGAGATCATCTCGATCAATGACATCCTGATGACCTCGCTCGGCGGGTTGGCCTTCGGCGAGTCCTGTTTCCAGCTCGGCCTCGATCTCTCCCGCCGCAAAGGCCTCGGCTATCGAATCCTGAGCTTCATGAATCCATACTGGAAGATCACGGAATTCCTCGACCGGGACGAGATCCGCCGCCGGCCGCCGCCGCCGGAAACGGGTTGGCACGAGTATATCTTTTTCCTGAGCGGACAGAGCTTGAAGAATTCGGGCCCGATCGGCTCCCAAAGGAACACCCTCTTCGGCGTTCACACCCGGATCATCGAGGTCCCGGAATACGGGAAGCCGGGCCGGATCAAGAAGCCCATTCCTGGGACGCTTTCGTCCGAAGTCGGCATCGATTTCGCCTTCAGCGGACGGGGCTTGGAGGAGCTGAATTTCAATTCGCGAGTCGGCTACTGGGGGTACTTTTGGCAGAACCTGGACGATCGGGGCCGGGGGCACAGCCTCTCGCTCAGCCTGGGCACGGCGTTCACGTATTGGCGCAAGAAGAAGGTCGCCTTTTACGATTCTACCGCGATCGCGCCGCGGGAGGGCGGGGATCTTCATCTGGAGGAGCCCCGGAATTTCCGCGACAAGCTGGCCGTTCTGCATATGGTCGGACCTCTGTTCGATTACTCGTCGTTCGCCCCAGGCCTCAAGCTCAGGATCACGGCGGACGCCTACGCAGATTTCGCTCAAGTCAATGCCCTCGCCTTCAACCGGTATTCCGTCGATCACGACATTACGGGTGTCAAAACGAACCTGCTCTATTACGGTTATTATTACGCCTTGGGGATCTCGACGTCGGCGAGAGCGGAAATCTGGCTCGGCCGTCTCTACGCCTCGGCGCGGCTCCGTGGAGAGGATTTCCAATCGTTCGGAGAGGCGGATCGCTTCGAATATCTCATCACCGCCGATTTCGACCTCCATGATTCTCATCTGGCCTATGATCTTCGATTGGGCTATGAATGGCCGGGAACGCCGTTCGAGATCAGGGCCACCTATGAAGGGATCGTCCGGAAGGGCGGCATCAAAGAGGTTTTCGTCAAAGAGGTCGAGCACCGCTTCGTTCTCGGCCTCTATCTGAAAATCTAAGGTCCGGTTTGCCGCCCTTGAAACCAGTCTGATATAATGCCTTTCATGTTCAAGCTCCGAATCGGCGTCTTCAAAAAGAGGAAAGAAGGACTTTGAAAGGTCTCATCCTGGCCGCCGGACGAGGAAGCCGAATCCGGGGCTTGGGAGAATCCAAGCCGCTCATCAAGATCGCCGGCCGACCGATCATCGAGCACGTCTTGGCAACCTCAGTTGACGCCGGCATCGATGACGTGACCATCGTCACCGGACACCGCGAGGATGCCCTCCGGGACCATGTCCGCCGCTTCGCCTCCCGGAACGCCTTGGCCGTCACGTTCATTTCCAACTTCGACCTGAACAAGGAAAACGGTCACTCGGCCTGGCTGGCCAAAGACCGGATCCAAGAGACATTCGTGCTCCTCATGGCCGATCATCTTTTTGATAAAAGCATTCTCCAGAGCCTCATCGAAAAACAGCCCGGCCCGGGCGAGATCATCCTGGCCGTCGATTTCCGGCTTCGGGGGAACAACCTGGTCAATCTTGAGGACGTAACGAAGGTTGCCGTGGAGAACGGCCGGATCACCGCCATCGGCAAGACATTAGCCTGTTATAACGGTTTCGACACGGGGATCTTCCTCTGCACTCCGGCCCTCTTCGCGGCTTTGGAGGACAGCCGGCGGACCGGAGATACGAGCCTTTCGGGCGGCATCCGCGTCCTGGCCGGTCGAGGCCGAGCGCGGGCCATGGATATCGGAGCGCATGATTGGATCGACATCGATGACGAGGAGGATCTGCGCAAAGCGCAAACCCTCCTCGGCCAAAAAGGCTGAGCTCCCATGACCGAATCCAGCTTGACCTCGTTGCCCGGGGCATGATCGAACTGGTTGACTCTGGCCTTCATCCTCGAAATATTCACCAGCGGGTGCCCATCGGCAATTCCGGATGAAGGGGTTGATTTCCAACATCCCGTTAAATTTGACAGCGATGGGTGACTGTGCTAGTTTTCAAACCTTGAGTCGCTCTTTTGGACAATAATCCCGGTGAAGAAAAGAAAAATCCTGTTCCTGGTGATCTTTTATATCGTTTCCGGACTCTGGTCGACTGAAAGCAAGGCGGACAGCCAGAACCGGGAAGATGCCAGGCCTTCCCGAAAGGCCGGCCGGGCCTTCCTGGAAGCCGGGATCAACCTGACCGTTGCAGCGGTCAATCACTGGGCCAAATACACCAAGATCATCCACGAGTGGCAGTTCACCCTGACCTGGAAGGACCAGAAGCGTAAATTCTTCACTTCCGACGGGTTGCGCCTGGATTCGAACAACATGCGCCTCAACTGGACCCATGCCTGGGCCGGGGCTCTGTACTACAACTGGGCGCGCAGCAACCGCCTCAGCCCTTTTATTTCTTCACTTTTTTCTGCCGGCGCCTCCCTTATCTGGGAGTACATCGTCGAATGGAACGAGGTCTCTTCGATAAACGACCATTTTTTCACCTGGGGAGGGGGACCGGCCATCGGAGAGCCCCTGTTCCAGATCGCCGACCATTTCCGCAGCCGTTCCGGCCTGGCCAACCGCATCGCCTGCCTCCTCGTCGATCCGATGCTGGGGATCAACGATTTCATCGATGGGAGAAGCCGGGGCCCGCGCCTTCCCACCCGGGACTGGAGCGATTTCCGCTTCAGCCTCGGCGGCAAGCGCGGCCCGGTATCCTCCGCCGACAATGCCTCCGGCCACGCGGCTTTCGATCTGGACCTGCGGCTGGTCACGCTGCCCGGCTACGGCCATCCCGGCTCAGGCTCGGGATATTCTCGGCTGCCGATCGACAATGAATTCAGGGTCTCTTTCAGTTTCAACAAGAGCCTGGTCGAAGAATTCTCGGCGCGAAGCCGCAGCGTCTTGGCCGGCTGGTGGTGGAAGAACGTCCGCGCCGGCGAAAGCGGGGCCCTGCACGGCGCAGAATCCTGGCTGGGGATGGTCATGGGCTGGGAATTCTTCCAGAAGAAGCCGATCGCGCCCTACGATGGCCACGATCTGGGCATGATCTACCTCTGGTTCGAACGCGAGCAGCCGACGCGCTACGTGGACAAGTTCTCCACGATCCATCTTTTCGGCCCGGCCTTCAACCTGACCCGCTATTGGGGGCGGCTGACCGCGCGGCTCGACCTCGAGGCCACCTTCGATTTCAGCATGATCAACTCCCTGGCCTACAATGAATACTCGGCCGACCACGATGTCTGGGGCGTAAAGACGACCCTGCACAACTGGGGCTATTACTATTCCCTGGGCTACAGCCTGGGTTGCCGGCTTAGTCTGCGCCATGGCGGCCTGCGCGCCGAGGCCGGGATCCACTACCAGCGCTTCGGTTCCGTCCAGGGGCTCGACCGCTACCAGGACAAGATCATCGACGATTCACCCTTGAGCGATTCTCGGCTGGTCGCCAGCGCCGCCTTTTCAGCGGTACTCCCGGGCACGCCGCTGTTCGTCTCCCTGAACCTGGAAGGGATCGATCGTTGGGGCCGCTTCCATGAGGTCGGCGTGAGCAGCCGCGAGACCCGTTTCTTCTACCAGATTGGCGTCAGGTTCTGAACCTGAACTTTTCCCGAATAAACTCCCGCCGGCAAGGGATGCCCGCCGGGGTATACGATACTTGCAAGCGGACCGAGCATTGACAATCTTCGCCGAGACTTGACGCTCGCTTGTTGCCATTTGGAATGATCTTATCAACAGCCCGTGGCCGATGCAAGGACGGTGCGATTAAGGCGGGGAGGCGGGGCGGGAAGCCAGGACTTGAAAGGAGGCGTTGATTCACCCCGGCGGTTTGACTAAAATGAAGCATGATCCTGAACTCACCCCCCAACATGTCCCGCTGCCGGCGGCTGATGCGGTTCGGCGGCCGCGGGGCGGCTCGAATTACATCCCCCGGGCAGACCCTGGCATGGAGAAGTCCTTGAGCGAAACCCGCGAAGGGGAGACGAGCGGAGCAGTTCAAGCCGGCAGCTCCCGGGGCAAGCTGTTGTGCGGGTTGCTCACCGGAGCCGGGGTGGGCGTTTTCCTTTACCTCATCTATCGCATGGGCTGGCGGGCCATCCTGGACAATATCTCCCATTTCGGCGGTTGGTTCGCCGTGATCCTGGGGGTGCAGATGGTTTGGGTGGTGCTGCAGGCCGCCTCCTGGACCATCATCCAGAACAGCCTGTTTCGGCGTGCGCCGCTTCCTTATTTCGCGCGCATCAAGATCATCAGCGATACCATGAACACCGTATTGCCCACGGCCAACCTGGGCGGCGATGCCATGCGCGCCTTTCTGATCAAGCCCCGCGTCCCGCTCAAGGAAAGCGTTGCCGGCATCCTGGTGGACAAGACGGTCGAGTCCATCGCCGGCACCCTGTTCATGGCCTGCGGCATCCTGATCACCGTCCTCTTCTTTCCCATGCCGCGGGCGCTGGTGATGCCGGCCATAGTCTGTTTGCTGGTGCTGCTGGCAGCCATCACCCTGCTGATCTTCTTCCAGTTCCGCGGCTTCACCCGCTCGGCCATGAACTTTTTCGGCTGGATCCCGGCCGTGCGCCGGTTGCTGCTGAAGAAGGAGGAGACGCTGCGCATCCTGGACGAGAACATGCGCCTGTTGTACCTGCATGGCGGGGCCAGGATCCCGCTGGCGATTGGACTTCACTTCCTGGCGCGGCTGGTCGGGGTGCTGGAGGTACTGATCGTGCTGCGAGTGCTGAACCAGCCCGTGAGTTTTCTCGGGGGTTGGTTCATCAGCGCCGCGGTGACTTTCGCCAACACCATCCTGTTCATCGTGCCGGGCCACTGGGGCGTGCAGGAGGGGATGTACGTGCTGGTGCTGAAAACCATGTTTTTCAGCGGTTCGACGGGGCTCAGCCTGGCCGTCATCCGCCGCATCCGCCGGCTCTTTTTCCTTGGCTTCGGCCTGGTGCTGCTCCACCTGGAGAAGGGGGCGCCGGGGCGCGGTCCAGTCGTGCCGGGCGCCACGGAATGAATAGGATTATCCGCCGGCGTTGGATTTTTCCCCAGCAACTGGCATAATCATTCGGTGGGGAAATTTCGCATCCGACTCTTCAGGCGATACGCGGCGGCCGCCGAATATGACATCGCGATCGAAACAGGGACGCTGTTCGGCCATTCCACTCCATGCCGGCTGTTGGGGGACCTCTGTCGCTGTGCCCTCCAGCCCTGACCTGGTATTTTGACGTCTTGAATGCGAGCCCGCTTAACCCGGGGTTATCGCCGCCATCCAGACCTGAGGATGTTCCGTCCCCATATGCTTTTCGGGCGTCTTTTTTAATTTTGCTGGAATTGACATCGCCGACCGGCAGAGGGTATATTCCCGGCGTGGTCAAACGGAGAGATTCAGCGGCGGGCTTAGGCCTCGGCCTAGAAATCATCCGGCGGATCCGAAGACTGACCTTCGTCGGGCTGGCCTTAGCTCTCTTCGCCTGGGAACAGCGCTTCGGGAGGCCCGGCCATGATTGATCAGGCCGTGCTCTTGTTCGACGGCCCTATATCTGAGGCTTGGAGCCCAATCGCGAAACACCCCAAGAAGATCCTTGGGCTGACGATCGCCGAGCGGCTGATCCTGGCCGCGCACCGGGCCGGCATCGGGCGGTTCTGGATCTTGAGCCAGGAGGGGAACAAGCCCTTTCCGGCCTGGGCAAAAAATCACATTTTCAATAAAAAAGGCATCCTCATCGAGACGCTATCCCCGAATGACCTGGCCCATTACGCGGCCGTCCACAATGGCCCCAAGGATCATTTCTTTCTCATCGACGGGACCGTCCTCTTAGAAACGGCGATCTTCAAGCGGATGATCATGAGCGGTCCCACGGCCGGGGAAAGCCTCGTTTTACGAGAGGTTTCCGGCCGGAACGAGGCCGGCGTTATTCTCTGCTCTCCGGAGATCCTTTCGATGTGGGCCGGGCTTAAGGCCGAAGACGCCGCGAGCCGGCCGTGGTCCACGTTCACGGACCCCATCATCCGGTCGGCCAAAATCCGTTTTGTCGATCCGGGCGGCGCCGTGGTTCTCCGCGTCCGTTCAAAACGGGATGTCAAGACCGCCGAGCGCCGCCTGCTCCAGACCGCCCGCAAACCGAACGACGGATCGTTCACCCGCATAATGAACAGGCCCATATCGCTGATCCTGTCCCGCCTGCTTCTCAAGCTGAAGGTCAGGCCGCTGCAGGTCAGCCTGGTCAACCTGATCATCGGACTGGCCAGCGGCTGGTTCATCGGGAGAGGAACGGCCTCCTCGTTCATCCTGGGGGCGATCCTGTTTCAAACCGCCTCGATCCTCGACGGATGCGACGGAGAAACCGCCCGGCTGACCTTCAGAGAGTCCCGCCTGGGGGCGAACATGGACATGCTCGGCGACATCACGGTCATGGTCGCCTTCTTCATGAGTCTTCCAATCGGGATGTACAACTACACGCTGAATCCGCTTTATCTCGGACTGGGGGCCGCCATGATCCTTCTGACGGCCAACTATTATTTCCAGATCAGCTGGTTCCTGCGGAAGAGCGGAACCGGCAGCAACATCATCAGGATCGTCAAAGACATCCAATCCTACGCCCGGGCACCTGGACGTATCAGTATTCGGGATTGGCTGGCGGCGAGGATCGCCTTCGCTTTTCGCCGGGATTTCATGGCCTTCGCCGTTCTCGCCCTTATTCCCATCGGCGGCGTGCGGATCATCATGGGCATGGCCGTCGCGGAATGCCTTCTCGGCTCCTTTTATCTGACGATCTTCACCCGAAACAAGCTCAAGGCCTTAGCCAAAGAAGGGCGGCCTGAGTGACTCATCACCCGGTTCGCTCCGTCTTAAACGCCCTCCGGCATGGGAATATCCGAAGAGCGGAGGAATGTTCGACGCTCCTCCGCTGGCTGGATCCGAAACCGGGCGAGCGCATCCTGGATGTCGGTTGCGGGGACGGCTACTACGACAGCATCATCGCCGGATCCGGAGCCCACGTCACCGGCATCGATATCCACGAACAGCGGCTCCGCTTAGCTCGCCGACGCTTCGGCGGCGCGCGGACGGATTTCCTGTGGATGGATGGCGAACGGATGGATCTTGCCGCGGCTTCGTTCGACAAGGCCGTCAGCTTTTGCGTGATCGAGCATTTCAGCGATGATGAATCCGCGATCCGGAATGTGTCAAAGGCGCTCAAGAAGGGAGGATTGTTCGTCTTTTCCGCGGACAGCTTGTCCCATCCCGGCATCCGACCGAAGGAGCGAGAGTTTCATCGGCGCCTGTTCGCGGTCCACGTTTACTACACGCGAGAGACCGTGGAGCCGAAGTTGGCCCGGGCCGGATTCGAGATCGTACGAACACAATATTTGCACAATTCCTCTCGGTCCCTACGGCTGTTCCGCCTCTCCTGGAAGCTCGATGCGCTCCGAGGCTGGCGCCGGATCTTCAGAACGGCCGGCTACGCGGCGCTCGGATCCATCGGACAGGTGATCCTCCGCACTTCTCAGCAACGGACGGACGGCCCAGAAAACGGTTTAACCCTTTTGGTCATGGCCAGGAGGCGGGCTGATCCATGAACGTTTTCGCCGCGCCGCAGGCGGTTTTTCGGCCTTGACACGCATTCGGCTCCGATCCTATGATTCGGCCGGGATAGGTGAAGTCGTCGGGCCCTTAGGCTATGCCTGATGAAAACGACCAAGCTATCTTTCACCGCCGGAAAGCGCGCTTCTCGATTCAAGAGCTCCGGCAGCGCGAAAAAGAATTCATCTGATAAGGACCTGACCATGACCGAACACGATTGGATCGAAGAATTTCCGGGGGCGGTCACCGTCACCGATGAGCATGGATTCATCCTCGAATTGAACGAGCGGGCGGAAAAGGCCTTCGCCGACGACGGCGGCCGGGCGCTCCTCGGGACGGATGTCATGGACTGCCATCCGGAGCCGGCCAAGACGAAGCTCCGGGAGATCATGGAAGGGCGGAGGAGGAACGTTTATACGATTGAAAAGGGCGGCGTCAAAAAATTGATCTTCCAGGCGCCGTGGACCCGCGGCGGCCGATATCGGGGGATGGTCGAACTGTCGCTCGAGATTCCCTTCGACATGCCCCATTTCGTCCGGAAGGGCTAGGGCCGGCTCGCGGGCTTGGAAACCGCCGGGGAACTTTTTCCCTCGATCTGTCGTAGATTTAATAGAAGATGAGCTTGTAAGTCTCTGCGGACGGGAGAACCTGACATGAAAAGAACACCGCGCCCGGTCTCCGGACGGCGGGCGGCACTCTGGGGACTGATCCTGGCCCTGGCCGCTCCCTGCGTCATCCTCGGTCAAAGCCTGGATATCCCCAGCAAAAAATGGGGGCTCAGTTTCGGCAACTCCCGGGAATTCAGCGGGCTCCGGTTCAATTTCCGGGATGGCGGCGTCCGCCGCGTGACCGGGATCAACATCACCCTCTGGCAGCCTCGGAAGGACAACCAGGAAGCCGTGATCGAAGGCTTATCCCTGGGATTGATCCCCGGCGGGGCTCATCTGCGCGGGATCCAATTCGGCCTCCTCGGCGTGGCCGCGGAAAAGTCAGGGAGCGGGATCAACCTCGGAGGCTTGGGCCTGGGAGCCGGCGAGGATCTGCGAGGCATCAATTTCGGCGGGATCGGGGCCGGGGCCGGCGGCAGCATGACCGGCCTCAACATCGGCGGCATCGGGATCGGCGCGGGCCATAGCGTCACCGGTATCACCATCGGCGGGCTCGGGGCCGGGGCCGGCGATAACATGACCGGGATCAATATCGGCGGCATTGGAATCGGAGCCGGCCATAACGTCACCGGTATCACCATCGGCGGGCTCGGGGCCGGGGCCGGCGATAACATGACCGGGATCAATATCGCCGGATTAGGGCTGGGCGCGGGGGAGCGCCTGTCCGGCATCAATCTCAGCGGCCTTGCGGCCGGGGCCGGCGAGCGGATGGCCGGATTGACGGTCTGCGGGCTCGCGGCCGGGGCGAAAGAAATCAACGGCTTGACCCTCGGCGGGCTCGCCGTCGGCGGCGAGATCCTCAAGGGCGTTCACTTGGCGGGGGGAATGGTCCATGTCGTCAAGGACGGCCGGCTGATCGGATTCGCCGGAAGCCCTTTCAATTATATCCGGGGATCGCAAACCGGACTCTCGATCGGGATCGTGAACTACGCCTTCCGCGTCAAGGGGATTCAGCTCGGGTTGATCAACATCGTCCGCGACAATCCCAGATATTTGAAGGTCCTGCCCGTCTTCAACACGAGCTTCTGAACCGCCGGACGGCCAAAAGCCGCCTGGGTAAGGACAAAGAATTCCTTATTTATCGAAATTCATTTTCTTCAGAAGCGCTTGGAACCTTGGCTCTGAGCGCAGACTGTCAAAAATGGGCCAAACCTTGAGCCAGCCCATGAAGGATTCTCTCTCTTCAAAAGCCTTTTCCAGATACTCCAACGCCTTTTTCTTCTCGCCGAGTCCCGTCCACACGAGGGCCCTCATAAAGGGCCCGACATAGCGGTCTTTCGGCAACCCGTCCAATCCCTCGAGGATCTTGAAAGCTTCATCCTTCTTACCTGCCGAACCGTACGCTCCACCCAATAGGGACAGCGCGAAGACGGATCCCCCGGAGAGTTCGACGAATTTTTGGCTTGCTTCGATCGCTTCGGCCCACATCTTTTTTGCCAGGAAATTCGCCGCCAGCACCATATAAGGGAGCGAAAACTCCGGATCGGACGCTATGACGCTGCGGAGCTCTTCGATCGATTCGTCGAAACGCCGCGCATAATAGAGAGCCCAGCCCACGTGCGTGGGCGGAGCCGGCTCGAGAGGCTCCAACTCCTTGCCCTTTCTCATTTCCCGGATGGACTCGTCGGCGCGCCCCATGCACGCTAATAAATTGCCATACCATAGATGGGCTTCAGGATAATCCGGCTTCATCCGGATGGCCTTCAAGAAATGGCTTTCAGACGCCGTCCAGTCCCGGTCATACCACATGGCGATCCAGCCAAGGGAGGCGTAAACCTCGGCAATCTCGGGGTCGATCTCCAAGGCTTTGTTCGCCGCCGCCCTGGCCCGCGCATAGGCCGGGTGGGGCGCCATGAAACCGTAGACTCCGAGTATCCCAAACGCGTCGGCGATTCCCACGTACGGCAGGGCATAGCCAGGGTCTTTTTCCGCGGCGAGCTGAAAATACTGCAGGCTTTTTTGGAGGCCCCTCTCATAGCGGCGTCTCCAGAAATAGAGGCCCTTCAGATACATTTCGTAGGCTTCGGGGTTTTCTGTACGTCGCTTGAGGATCTTTTCCTTCTCGCTTTCCAGCATTTTGAGCTTCAAACTATCGACGATGGTCAGCGATATCTCATCCTGAATATCGAAGATATCCTTCATTTCCTTCTCGAATTGGCCGGACCAAAGATCGTTATTGTCCTCGACATTGACGAGCTTGGCGGTGATGCGTAAACGCTGTCCGGATTTGCGCACGCTCCCTTCCAGGACCGCGCCCACGTTCAGTTTTTTTCCGACCTCCCGGATATCGGTCTCCTTTCCTTTGAAGGCAAAGGCCGAGGTCCGGGCCGCGACCCTCAGATCGCGGATATTGGACAAGGCGTTGATGAGCTCCACCGTCAGGCCATCCGAGAAAGACTCGTTGTCCGGATCGCCGCTCATGTTCACGAACGGGAGGACCGCGATCGAGGTCGTCGCGGCGGCGCCCAGGGCCCCTGGCTGCGGTTTGGCGCGCCACAGCCCCGGGACTAACAGAGAGGCTCCCAGCAGTGCCAGGACCAGGGCGGCGGCGCCCGTGCCGATCCATATCCGCCGACGCGGCGGCCGGCGCGCCGGGCTCGCCGCCGCCAGCCGCCCCGACGTCGTGTCCCTGCGCAGCCGCTGCAGGTCCGCCCGCATCTCTGACGCGCTCTGGTAGCGCAATTCCCGGTCCTTCTCGAGAGCCTTGTCGATGATCCGCTCCAGCGCCTCGGGCGCGTCCGGGTTCAGGCGCACGGGAGACGTCGGCGCCTGATGGAGGATGCTGTCGAACACCGCCACCGATGTGTCCCCCCGGAAGGGCAGGCTGCCCGTCGCCATCTCGTACAGCACCACGCCCAGCGAGAAAAGATCTGTGCGTGCGTCCAGTTCCTTTCCGAGCGCCTGTTCCGGCGACATGTACGCCACCGTCCCGGCGGCCGTGCCGGGGCTGGTCAGAGGCTCGGGAACCGTCATCGTTTCAGCGGGGGCAAGTCGTTCCGGCGCCAACTTGGCCAATCCGAAATCGAGGATCTTGGCCTGCCCGCGGCGGGTGACGAAGATGTTGGCCGGCTTGATGTCCCGGTGGATGATCCCTCTGGCGTGCGCGGCATCGAGACCGTCGGCTACCTCGAGCGCCGCCGTGAGGATCTCGTCCAGCCCCAGCCGTTTCGCGAGGATGCGTTCTCTCAATGTCTGGCCCTCGAGCAGTTCCATCGCAATGAACTGCCGCCCCTCGTGCTCGTCGATGTCGTAGATGGTGCAGATGTGCGGGTGGTTCAGGGCAGAGGCCGCCTGGGCTTCACGTTCGAATCTCTCCAGCGCATGGCGGTCCCGGGACATCTCCTCGGGCAGGAACTTCAGGGCCACGGGGCGCTTGAGCCGGGTGTCCTCGGCTTTATAGACCACCCCCATGCCGCCGCCGCCGAGTTTTTCCAGGATTCGATAGTGAGAAACCGTCTGCCCGATCATGTGATCCTCGCGTTCGGGCTCAGAATCAGCCCTTCCCCTAGCCTTAAAAGGATATCCCGGCCCCCGACAAGTGTCAAGAAATAAACCCAAATAGCGCTATTGACTTTGCCATAGCCATGTGTTTATCCTCATAATACCACCAGAATTAAGTAGGGGACTAAAAAATTCGTGGGAAATATTCCCGGCAATATGTCAATTGAACTTAATAGCAGACGCGTGCTGAGTTACGAATATTAAGAGGATAACCAAAATGAAAAAAGGCATCTTCATATGTGCATTTATCCTGCTGATTTCGGCATTTTCCCAGGCCGAGGATCCTGGCCGCATCCAGGGCCAGGTGACAAAGGCGGGCAAACCCGTCGACGGGGTTGATGTGGCCGTGAAGGAACCCTCGTTTTCGACAATAACCGACAAAAATGGAGCTTATTCCTTCGATCGCATCCCGCCTGGAAAATACACACTCATTTTCACGCAGGGAAAAAACTCCATCACAAAAGAAGACATGGTTGTCACGGCCGGCACTACAACGCAATGTGATGTGGATGTTGAATGGGCGGTCCTGCTTAATCACGCCGTCACGGTCCACGCAGCATCACGCCGCACGGAACGCATCGTAGATGCTCCCGCAGCGGTTGCCGTCGTTGAGGCGGCGGAGATCGAGAGGGAATCCGCCCACGGACAATTGCCGAAGATCCTGGAGACAATTCAAGGCGTTGATTCAACACAGAGCGGGCTCTACGATTACAACCTAAATGCACGCGGCTTCAACAGCAACCTAAATCGCCGCATCCTCACTTTGATCGACGGCGTCAACATGAGCATGGTTAATCTTGGGGTTCAGATTTGGCCCTGGGTCTCCTCCTCCCTTAGCGACTTCGCATCTTTGGAAATGATTCGAGGTCCTGGATCGGCACTTTACGGGGCAGATGCCTATAACGGTGTCCTTAACATCACCAGTAAAGATCCTCGATACAACCCGGGCGGAAATCTCAGCTTTTCTTACGGCGAACAGGACACGGCTCGCCTCGATCTCCGCTATGCGGGAAGTTTAGGCAGGAACTGGTACTTCACAGTTCAGGGGAGCTATTTGGAAAGTCAAGATTTCATCAGGTCTCGGAACGAGTCCGTTGAGTATGCCGGCCTTCCGATGGAGGTTGTCCCTCTACCAGATGATAAGCTAAAAAACCTGAACGCTAAAATCCGGCTGGATAAGCACTTCGCTAACGGCAATGTGCTAAGCTTCGAGGTCTGGGGAATGGGTGATAAAGGATGGGTCTTCTGCACTGGCGTAGGCCGTGTTCAGTCCAAACGCGCATACCAGCCTTTGGCAAGACTTAATTTCAAATCCTCGCATTGGAACATTCTTGCCTATGGTTATCAGACGAACTGGGAAGGAATTTCTCTCGGTTCTGGTAAGCCATTGTCTATTGACACATACAGGCTGCAGGCGGAACTCCAAGGATTCACTGATTTCGCCAAAGGAAGAGGCAGGCTTGTCGGCGGATTCTCACTGCGAAGAGAAGGAGCAGACACGTCTCAAACACTTTTCCTGGATCCTAAAGACGAACATATGGAAGCATTATTTGGCCAGGCCGACTACAAATTAACTGAAAAACTGAAACTTGTGCTTGCCGGACGACTGGATTTCAGCTCGCTGCATGACCTTCAAATATCGCCCAAAGTCGGGGTGGTCTATACTTTTAATCCCGGCCATACCCTGCGTCTGACCTTCAATCGGGCGTTTCAGTCGCCGAACTACAATGAACTTTTTCTCAACATGCAGGTCAAGCCTCCTGTTGATCTTTCGGCCATCGAAAATGGTCTTTCTTCCGCCTTTGGAATGGACCTGAATTTGGGTTTTAAGAGCATCCCTGTGCTTGCTCTCGGGAGAGAGAACCTTCAGGTCGAAGAAATAACAAGCTACGAGATCGGCTATTCTAATCTCTTCGGGCGCAAATTATTAGTTAACATCAATGGCTTTAGAAATCAGCTCAAGAATTTCATTTCAGATCTGCTGCCTCTCGTAAATCCCTCTTATGGGCCATATGCCCCTCCCTCCGGACTTTCATCCTCGGTTCAAACAGCCATCCTTGGAGCCCTGAGACAAAACTTGCCGCCAAGCCTTTTTGCCCTTATGTCCAACAACCTGGATGACGGCTCCCCAATATTTGCAGCGGTCTCTTTTATTAATGCGGGGAAAGTCAACGCCCAGGGCGTTGAACTGAATCTTAAATATTTCTTCAATGAACGTTGGAACGTTGATCTCAACTACACCTGGTTCGATTACGAAGTTAAAGAAGAGTTGCTCGGCGACAAAATCACATCCAATTCGCCTGAACATCGGATCAATCTAGGAATGGCCTATATCTCAGACCGGTTCGACGCATCCATACGCTATAGAGGGGTGGATGATTTTTTTTGGGCGGCCGGCGTCTTTGCGGGTCCCGTGAAATCATACAACCTTGTTGACCTGACTTCTAATTTTCACTTAGGTGATGGATTCTCCATCGGAATCAACATAAGCAATGTGCTTGACAATAAGCATTATGAAAGCTTTGGAGGCTACATCCTTCGCCGCCACGCCGTTGCCGGCGTTTCATACCGGTGGTGATTCACTGCGCTACTCGAGAAGATTCATCTTCTTGAGCAAGGCTTGGAACCTTGGCTCCGAGCGCAGGCTGTCCAAAAGGGGCCAAACTTTGATATAGGCCAAGTTGGATTCTCTCTCGTCATAGGCCTTTTCCAGATTCTCCAACGTCTTGTTCGTCTCGCCGAGTCCATTCCACACCCAGGCCTTGTAAAGGGACCCGACATAGTGATCTTTCGACATCACGTCCAGCCGCTCGAGGGTTTTCAAAGCCTCGTCCTTCATGCCTGCCAAGCCATAGGCCGTGCCCAATAGGGACACCGAAATGACGGATCCCCCGGAGAGCTCGACGAATTTTTGGGCAGCGGTGATCGCTTCGCCCCACATCTTTTTGGCCACGAAATTCGACGCC
>Ga0315286_10001136_pt1 | contig 23808 bp, 39 predicted proteins | sample YL17G10_0_MG_FD_205038 | JGI IMG/M metagenome (GOLD analysis project Ga0315286, IMG submission 205038) | Sediment microbial communities from Yellowstone Lake, YNP, Wyoming, USA - YL17G10_0 | ecosystem: Environmental > Aquatic > Freshwater > Lake > Sediment | place: USA: Wyoming | collected...
CCTGGCCGAGCACCTGGCCCCGTACCTGGACGCCGAGTTCCAGCGGGACCTCTCCAACATGGCCTCGGCGGCCAACCTCAAGTTCGGGGACCTCGTGGCCAAGGACGTGCCGGCGACGTTCCTCCTGCAGCTCAGGAAGGAGCTCACGGCGCTCCGCGGGATCTACGACGCCATCCCGACCCTCGATCCGAAGAGGGAGTGGAAGCGCGCCCCCGACCAGGGCGAGGGCGTCTGGATCGCGCCCCCGGAGTACACGTCCAAGACGAAGAAGGAGAACTGCAACAAGGTGGTGGTCCCCGCCACGGACCATCACCCCGCGCAGGTCCAGGCGTGGGTCGAGGACGTCCCGATCGGGATGTTCGAGACCAAGCACCGCTCCGGGCTCATCACGCCCGAGCAGAAGTACAAGCTGCTCAAGCGGCTGGACGAGGTCATCTCCGAGGTCGTCAGGGCCTTGGCGGAGGCCAACCAGGTCGAGCACAAGACCGAGAAGCTCGCCGAGAAGATCCTGGGATACATCAACGGCGTGCTGTAGGATGAAAACCGAGCAAAGCTAAGCGTCAGCCGATCGAAACCGGAGATGGACGTTCGATCCGTCCCTCCCGCATTCGACGCGGGGGTAACTCAACTGGACAGAGCCCGGTATCCGGCATCAAGCTCAGCGTGAGCCTTAGCGGATTGCTCGTAGCGTGTTACCCGGGGCTGAAGCAAGTAACCGATCCCGATATGGCTGCACCGAACTGAAATTCGTGCCCGCAGCCGGTACGGTCGGACACCTCGGTTCGAATCCGAGCCCCTACGCCAGAGGGTTCCAAGAAACGTAGGGGTAGTTCAGCGGTAGAACATCCGACTTAAATGTAAGCGGTTCGGGAGGCGGCGAAAGCTGTGGACGTGCCCCACAAAGGGGGGCCGAACGAAAGGCTATGAATTTGGCCCCCCTGCTTACAAACAACGTCCCCGTAGCTCAAGGGCGGTAGAGCGCCGACGCTTCGGCGTCGGAGGTTCCCGGGTCAACGCCGGGCGGGGACTCTACTGGGCGGAAAGCGGGCGGGGGCTCCTCCTCAAAAGAGGGGCCCCCGCAGCGCGCTGCCCGTGCGCTATCGTAGCTCAGTTGGTAGAGCGGCGGTTCTGTAAATCGCAGGTCGGGGGTTCGACTCCCCCCGTTAGCTCCATCCGCGGAGACATCATCAGTTGAGCAAATGAGGAGGATCGATGGCCATCAACATCTACGACTACCGGGAGACGCGGTACTACGCCGGCTATCCCGGGAAGGGGAACGACGCCTGGGGCTGGTACATCACCAACGGAACGGAGGATGATTTCTCTTTTGCTCCGTTCGGGTCCCGCAAGCTCATGACCCACGTCATGAAGGAGCTGAAGGAGAAGATCAAGGCGCTCTCCACGTTCGTGAAGGCCGACGACCGCACCCTGGAGACGGCCGCCATCCTCGTGATGACCTTCGCACTGGGCACCCTCGACCAGCACGAATGGGCCGTAAACGTGCTCTACAAGCTCGTGGAGACGGCGCAGTACGACGAGCTGATGGACGCGACCGACGACCTCAGCGACTGGGTGGAAACCCAGGACGTGATTGGGGACAACACCTCGGTGATCCAATGAGCAGCAACCCACGCAAGATCGCGATGACGAGGGCCGCGTTCGCGGCGGGCAGGAGAGGCGATTGGACTTTTCCTTTTCGCCTCGCGGAGAAGTTACGTATAGGAGGGTTCATGAAACGGTACCTGGTCACGTTCTGCACTGCGGAGGGGCCGTTCGTCGAGGGTAAAGACCACCACGAACTGAAAACGTGCATCATCGAGGCCGGATCGCAACGCGCCGCCAACGCTACCGCCCACGAACTTGTGCAACTCGAGCACCCTGGGAACGTGTGTTCCTGCGCGCATCCCCTGGACAAGTTCGTCGAGAAGAACGAGAAGCGGGGGAAGACGCTGATGAAGGCCCTGGAGAAGAGGGAGAAGACGGGGATGATCACCCTCAAGAATCGCTCCATCGTGCGCGTCAAGAACACCGAATCCGATAGAGTCCGGGGGATCTCGTAAGGAGGAAGCGGTGAGCAAGAAAGTACATGACGCGATCTCCAGCCTTGCGGAGCTCCAGGAAGGCTGGGCCCTCCTGGCCGACACGATTCCGGAGGTGTTCCTGCGGGAAGTGAAGGCGAAGATCCAGTCGCTCAGGATACGCAACGCGAACCTGCTTACCGAGCTGAAAACGGCAGATACGGAATGCTGTAACTGGTGTTCCGCTGCTCCCCAGTATTGCGGGACCCCGTGCCCGGGACATCTCACCCGTCTCGCCCTTATCAAGAGGGCGGAGGACGCCGCAGAAAGAGAAGTGTAGAGGAGGAGAGGAGAGTAAGTGATGGCGAAGCTCCATAGGTACAGAGTTCGATGGGAGATCGATCTGGAGGAACCTACCCCCGCGCAGGCCGCTCTTCGGGTTCTCGACATCATGCGAGACCGTAGCAGCATCGCCACGGTGTTTCTCCTGAAGGACGAGAGGCGCAAGACGACCAAGATAGACCTCGAAGCTTTCGCTATCTGCGACAGCTGCGGATTTATCTTCAAGACCCCGAAGGACAACGACTTCGCGACGATAACGGACCTTAACGAGAGGATCGAGCCAGGCGGCATGGTCCCAGTGTGCGAGTGTCCAGAGTGCGGCAGCCTCGCCTACCCGGCGACGAAGATGGGGGACCCGAGATGAAGGACCCGAGAAACCTCTCGAAGGAACAGCTGGTACGGATCGTCTGCGCTATCCGGGATCACCTATACCTCAAAACGGTCGACTGGGATGAACTTCCGGAGCTCATCGCGGTGAAGCAGTACGACCCCGAAACGGAGTGGAACGCAACGACCACCGACGATATCGCAAACGTCCTGTTCGATTACGGGCTCGTCCCGAGGAAGGTCCTCCCCGTTACGGCCGGTTACCCCAAGCGGACGTCGAGCCAGATCTGGAAGGACGACGACATCCAGTTCGCCCGCCTCCTGGACGAGATCAGGGCACACGGAGTGCCTACGAACATGATGAGCGATATCGAATCCTCCATGAGTCTGGAGGCCCACCAGATCGAGGAGCTCTTCGCGCGAGCGACGAAGAGATGGGAGCAGATCAAGAAGGAGTGTGTGAAAGGGGGATAACGATGACTAAGAACTGGGTATCCATCCAGGACAACAAGGTCCGGCACGTCTGGAAGTGCGACTGCAAGAAAGCGAAGGAGATCACCGTAGACCCCTCCTTCTACGCCGACGCCGGGACCCCGGTCTGCGAGGAATGCGAAGAGGACCTGTCCTACGTGAGGACGGAGATCCTCGGGGACAAGGATCCGCGCGACCTGAAGAAGATCCTCCTGGAGTTCGTCGGAGACATCGACACGACGGGCGGAGTCTGCAAGTTCGAAGGAACTGACAACTACGCGCCGGTCGGGGACAAAGACTGGATCGACCTCGGGGAAACCTACCTCAAGGCGTGCAAGGCCCTCAAGAAAAGGCCGCACATCGAGAAAGGGGAATGATGCCGAAGACAACGCCGATCCCGGCCGACATCCAGAAGCGATGCGACTTCGGATTCGCCGCGGATACCGAGGCCGTGGACGAGCAAGTCCACGACTTGAAGGGAAACGAGGCCGCCGACATCAACAACGGCGGGATGGAGTCGCAGGTCAGGTGGCTCCACGATACGGCGGAAATGACGTGGGGCGAGATCCGCGAGCTGCTCGGTATCAAGGAGCAGACGAACCAGACGAAGGAGGAGGAATTCGCCTCCTTCTCCACAGTCTGCCCGTACTGCAAGAAGAACGGGCAGCTGGAGGTGGTGGGTTTCAGCGCGGTCACGTGCATTCCCCTGTCGAAGGACGGCTTCGCTACGACCCAAGCCGAGTTCTTCGAGACGTCGGAGGAGGTCGTCCACTGCACAGCGTGCGACAAGAAGTTCCCGCTGAGCGAGGTGACGCTGTGACGGAGAAGCCAGAAACGAAGTTGCCCTTCACGGGTCAAGACGTAAGACAGACCGGCTAATTTGTTAGGGTGAACGATGACACCAATGGAACGAGCAACGAAAGCCCACTACGCGGACGGGCACGCCAAGAGCTGCTCTCCGTGCTGCGCGGTGGAGATCGGGTTCATCGCTCGGGCGATCAAGGACGCTGAGATCGAGGCGCTGGAGTGGGCGATGAATCTATGTGAGGAGAGGTACGAGGCTTTGGCTGGATATGCAGGCAGCGATATCCGTATCGAGATCGAACGGCGGAAGAAGGTCTAACCAGTTCCGAAGTTCTGACAAGAGGGCTACACCCGTGAACGGGTCTGAATCGGAGGAAGCCGTAGTAGTACGGGAGCATACGTTCGCTTATGAACCCCTCCCGGAAGAGAAGACCGATAGGCCGGTTTCGTGAAACCGGGCTCTCTTGTCAGTTTCCGAAATCTGTTGAGGTGGAACGTGGCATACACGAATCCGGTTGAGTTCACGAAGACAGGGCAGTACGGTTGCGGACCGGAAGACGAGGATGACGTTTACACCATCGAGGAGTTCCGTCAACTCGTCGAGTCTCGCATGTTTGTTGACTACGACGGATTCGGAGAGCCTGTCCGCGACGGGAAAAGCGATCCATCCATCTGCATCAAGCCGTCGCGGTTGGATCAGATCCCGAGCGATGCAACGCATATCGTTTGGTACAACAGGTGAGACACTTTGAGAAAGCTGTGAGAGGAACGAGGAGGACGAGAAGCATGGCAAAGCATAAACATCACTGGATGGTGTGCTCCTGGTGCGGGAAGGAAGTCACGTATCGCTGCAAGTGTGGGGAGGAGTTCACCCGCAAGATGACCGCGGAGGAGCGCAAGAGACAGGGAGCGTGGCTTCTCCTGAGAGAGCCGCGGGCTACGGACGTGCATCATGTCTGGCACAAGGTGCCGTTCCCCAAGAGTTTCGAGACCATGAAAGGTCAGGACAAGAAGATCGAGGCCGGAGATGCGATCGAGAAGTTCGCCAAGCGGTATCCCGGCGAGGTGATTCCGCTCTGGTGCGACGATTCCTACTTCGCTGGATCCAGGCTGTTCCTCTTCACCCACGAGGCCGAGAGGAAGTGGATGGGCGTCACCGTCGTAATGATCCCCCAGTGCGACGGCCGCCCGCCAGCGGAGTTCTTCCTCTATCCCCACCACGTGGACGATCTCGTGAGGGAGCTGCGGAAGATCCAGAAGCGCTCGAAGAACCTGGCCGCTTTGGAGGCGAAGGACGCGAAGGCCAGCACCAGGTGGTGGAACGCGAGGGCGAATCCGCCCCGCGAGGTAAAGGAGAAAGCCCATGGAGAGTCCGATGATCTACCGGAAGATCGGCCGGCGGTACGAGCCCATAGGATCTGAGTGGCATGGGTTCCCCATGCCTGGGATCTGGCTTGTAACAAGCAGCGATCCTCCCGTCTTCGGGATGGAACACAGGCACTGGAGCGGCGTTCACGTCATGAAGCTGGGGGAACTCCCCTCGTTGTTCCCCTTCGCGAGCATGGCGATGTCGAAGGAAGAACTGGCGCTCGTGATCGTGAAGGCAACCGAGGGATCCTACAGTCCGATGGGCATCGCCGACGCGGTCCTCAAGTGGATGGCCGAGAAGAGGTAGGAGGGAGCGTGGAACCGGTAGCGTTGAATGGACCCTCCGTAAGAGGAGTCCGTCGGTGGTGTCCGATCTGCACCAGAACCTTCTACGTCGAAGACGAGCTGCATCCCATGGCAGGCGTAACGTATTCCCGCTACCCAGTGTGGCTGGTGCTCCGAGAAGGGACGTACGGAAAGTTTTGGGGGTGCCCCAGGTTCCCGAAGTGCAAGTACTCGGAATCCGTGCCGAAGCCGAAGAGAGTGTATCTCGCGGATATAGAAGCCCACTGGGATGGAGAAGACCAATGAGCAAGAAACGAAAGACGATCGCCAACTTCAAGTGCTCGTGCGGAAATGACGAAGCTGTTCTGCGGCTGAGCGACGGCGATCCGGTACCCGGCCATCTCGTGGTAGGGGGCACGGACTGGGGCCCGATGAACCCGCTGCTCAACATCCTCCTGGTGTGCACCAAGTGCGGCAAGAAGACGAAGTTCGAGAACTGCATCATCGAGAGCCACGGAGAGGTGAAAAGTGGCGAAGCAGACGAACAGGCTAAAGCGCCTGATTGACCTCATTGATCGCGCGTACCCCGACGGATTGGTAGGACAGTATTACGCAGATCCGGATGGAGATCACGGAGATAGCCTCGCCAGGTTTATTGCGAACGACATCAGGGAGACGTTCGCGTTCTCTGGCTCGTGGGAAGAACAGCTGGACGCGGCCATAGACAGAATAGCGCGCGCCAACGCAGAGATAGGGGGCGTCCTCCTGGAGCTCCAGACCGAGAGAGATAGGTTTGCTCCCGAAGCGCGGACCGACGGCCAGACCTACCTCCGCTGCCTGAAGTGCGGGCAGTACGTGATCGAGGGGGAGATCCAGGCGCACATGTCCCGCGAGGACCACAAGTAAAGTATGGAGACGCCGTAGCGCCTCCAAGTCGTTACCTGTTGAAGGAGGGTTCATGGCAAAGGTTTTCGGGGCGATGATCGCGGAGTCCATGTTGGCCAACAAGGCCAAGATCGTGGCAGACCTGGAAGCGAAGACGAACGAGCTCAGGGCGCAGGTGGACGCCCCCGAGGATCCGGAAGCCGAGGAACTGGCCAGCCTCGTGGCCAAGTTGCAGGGAGGGATCTGCGAGCCCGGGCGCTCCGCGCTCCTGAGGATCGTGGAGATCCTCGCCAAGAAGAAGCTGCCCGTGGCGGGCCGGGGCCACACCCTCTCCCTCGAGCAGGGCATGGTCATCGTGTTCCTCAAGACCGTGGGGACCGGCGAGTATCCCTCCGGGGAGCCCTGCCTCATGATCAACGGAAGCTCCGCCCTCCGGATGGCGGGTTCCGTGGACGGAAGCGTCCCGGCGCGCCCGAGCGTCATCCGCCCCGCCGACCCGCGCGAGATCGCCACCTTCGTGGAAGAGGCGATCGCGCACTTCCCCGAGACCCTGGCCAAGTACCTGCTGTAGCAGGCTGACGGCAACGCGAGGCCCTCCCGTCCGTTCGTGGGCGGGAGGGCCTTTTTCATTCGGAGGGAAGATGGTCCCCGTAAAACTAGATACAGGCAGCCCGGTGGAAGCAGCAAGTCTGCTCTTGTCGAGGGTCGAGCGCAGGGCTGGTTCGGGAGAGCCCGTCCAGCTTGCCACGATCATCGGATGGTACGACAAGCAGTGGGTTATCTCCCACCCAGATTTGCGTGGGTCTCCTGTTGGACGAGTGCTCCAGGTGGGGTCGCTTGTCCTCGGGAGAAATTTCTACCGCCCCTCGACCGGCTTCTTGACGTTCATCTGCTCCGGAGAACCCACCAAGGCCTTCAGGAGCGGAGCTGAGCTCGAAAAGTATGTCGGGTCCATCTGCTATCTCAAGCCTCGCCCAACGATAGATCCGAAGATGGGCATCATAAAGAGAGTGCTATTGGATAGGTGGTTCGTGGTCGACTTCGGAGCTGAGTGTCTTACAGGTGTCTACGAACCGGGGTGCTTCATCAAGGTAGAGAGGCCGGACTCTCTAGCGAGACTCCCTGACACGAGGCAGATCCAGCTTACCCTCTTTTGAAAGGTGACAACATGTCGCTTTGGAACTGGGCGATAAACTTCGCAACTCCGAAGGCCCAACCAACCGCTACGGAGCCCCCTCCCGTTCCGGCCAGCGGACCCCTTCACCTGGAAGTCCTCAGCCAGCTCATAGAGGAGTTGAAGCAGGAGTACGGTGGAATCCTGCTGCGGAAGAATGACGGAACAACCGAGGCATTCACCTTCCGAGCGATCATCATCCGCCTGGCCACCCTGACGAAGAGGATGGTTGGGGTACCGGTAGCATCCAGGGAGCACGCCCACGAGCTGTCAGGCACCCAGCTGCAAGCCGTCGTCAACGCAATCACCCGCAGAGTCGATGAGGTCCTGCTCGCCCAGCTGGAGAAGACGGTGGAGAGGGTCGTGGCGGTGAAGCTGGACGAGATGGGAGTCGTGCCTGCTCCGAAGATCTCCTACGGCGACTACATCCACAAACGAGGGATGTTCGCTGTGACGAAGAAGACACCGCTGCCGGCTCCTCCCATCACGAGAACGATGTGGCATCCTGCGCTTACCACCCAGAGACTCGCCGAACTGAAGGCCTCCGGAGAGGTGAAGGTGGAGGAGAAAGACGGCTACCGATTCTTCACCTATGGACCGTACACGTGGGTCGAGACGCTCTAACCTTAGGCTGCGTTCAACGAAGCCAAGGAGGCCCCCTCGGACCTCCTCTTTTTTACTTGACACTTCGGGGGACAGGTGCCTAAATAGAGGCCATGGGGAACGAGATGGTCAAAGACGGCGCGGTCAGGTGCGAAGCGTGCGGCTCTACACGCGTTGCACCAGCTCCTAAACCCAGCAGGGAGGGCGGAGCCCGGGGACACCAGGAGTCTTTCCGATGCCTGGAGTGCGGCCGGGAGTTCTCGAAGCCAGCCTGAGAAAAAGACGTCCAGGAAGCGTGGTTCGTGCCTCGCTGTCTCCCTGCAACTACACGCTTATCCACTCACTCAAGCGGGACTCCGGCAGATCCTTCCAAGACATCTTCTGGTTCTTCTTCGTGCTATTTCTCAACGACTCCAGCGGACCGGTCAATCCTATCCCCGAGAAGACGAAAAGAATCGCGTTCCGCGCCTTTCCAGAGTACCGACGAAGGGCGTCAGACCAGGCCTGGTTTCGCAAGAAGAACCGGGACGTCTTCTTCGACGACCTCGTCGTGCATGTCTTGTCCAAGTTCGAATACGCTCTTCTGGTCCGAATGCTGAAAGACCAGGCGGATAGAATCACGAAGGTCCTGACCAGTTTATAGGAGGAGACACATGCCACAGATTCCATCGACCAACGGGAGTTCGGGCAGCCTTGATCCAGCGAACGGGGCGAGCGGGACGGCGCCGTGGACCGGAGGGAACCTCATGAACCTAGGCCAGCCGGCCTACATCTTCATGCCCCTGGACGGTTTCGCCTCGATACTGGCGGCGCTCTGCAGCAAGCTCGACGCTCTCACCGCAGAGCTCAAGACCCAGAACCAGATCGAGGTCGAGAAGATCGAGTTCAGCAAGCTCAAGGACGCCGTGTTCGCGGAGATGGCCAGGAAGATGCGCGAGGACAAGAAGAAGAAAGCGGAGGCCACCGATGCCGATCCTGACGCCAGAAAATCCTGAGTTCCAGAAGATCCTGGCCAGCTCGAAGAACGCCTTCAAGACCTACGGCACGGACGACGTAGATATGTCCGGGACCGCGAGCGCCCTCCCCGTCACGATGACGACCGAGACGTACCACGACTTCGAGCTCAGCCACACCATGATCCAGCAGTCCGACACGATGTCCAAGATCGTCATGCACTTCAAGAAGCTGTCCAGCCGCAAGATGGAGTCCCTCTCCAAGTTCATGTACGAACAGCTGACGATGAAGATCAAGCCTAGGGCGGCGATCCAGGCCGGGCCAAGCCCCACCTACAGGGGCCAGTGGGACCTCATCCTCATGCACGTCCCGATCTTCGAATCCGAGATGATCTACCACCAGCTTCTTGAATTGGTCAAAAATGTCGGCTGATGCGGAACTGAAAGCCTACTACGAGATCTTCAAGGTGATCCCGACGCTTCGCGAGGCGGAGGAGAAGGCCCTCCTCAAGAAGGTGAAGCGCGGGGACATGAAGGCCTACCAAGAGTTCATCTCGGCAAACGTCCGCCTCGTCATCTCCAGGGCGCTGCGATTCTGCGCCCGTGACGACCCGCGGATCATGGACCTGATCAGCGACGGGACCTTGGGGCTGATCAGAGCGGTCGAGCAGTTCGACTGCAAGCGGAACTATAGGTTCTCCACCTACGCCGTCTGGTGGATCGACAGTTACATCCGCAAGTCCATCCGCTTCTTCCAGAAGGAAACCCACGCCACCATCCAGAACCTTCGGAAGAAGTTCAAGTTCGCGGAGACCGTGATGGTCGCGGCGACCGGGGAGACGCCCTCGGATGAGGAGGTCGCCAGGTACCTGAAGTGGCCGCCTTACCTGCTACAGATCTACCTGAAGTACTCCGACCCCAAGATCAAGATCTCGCATGATCCTCTCGTCATCGACACGGCGGAAGCCCAGGATGGGGATCCGGAGGAGATACCGATCCAGAAGGACGCCGCGAAAGCCGTCGCCATAATCCTGGCCCGGCTGGCCCCGGTGGAGGAGGACGTGCTGCGGCGTCACTACGGCATCGGGTGCAAGGAGGAGACCTACAAGGACATCGCGGTCTTCTACGGCTTCGCCAAGGAGCGCGTGCGCCAGATCGAGAACCAGGCCCTCCGGAAACTCTTCGTCCTCCTCAAGGAAAAAGAAATCCCCTTCGAGTTCCTCATGAAACCCGAAGGGGATGATTCCGAAGATTTCCCGTTCTAGGCCGTCGCGCGCGTCAGCTCGTGCACCTGGATCGGCTGCACCATGTCGAACTGCCCGTTCACGCCCTCCGCCAGCACGATGTTGTTCGAGTCCACGCCCATGCTGTGGGCCTCGATCATGCACTCCTCAGCGTAGAAGGCGCCATACGGCCGCTTCCTGGCGTCCTTGAAGAGCAGGCACATCCCGAAGGGGATGTTGAACAGCTCGCTGGCCAGGTTGATGTAGAAGTCCCGGTTGTCCTTGTCGCTCGCGGCGCCGTAGCCGGGGGCGAGCTTCACGTCCAGCGGGAAGAGCGCGCTGTAGGCGGGGTTCTCCTGCAACTTGGACTTGGCTGCCGGCGCGATCCCCTCCGCCTCGAAGTTGAACGGCTTCCCGTAAGTGTAGGTCGGGGCGATGGCGTAGAGGAGGCGGAGGAGGCTCGGCCCGAAGAAGAGGATCCTGTTCATCTGGAAGTTCGCGAAGAGCCTTCCGGGGACGAAGTAGGATCGCTTCGAGCCGATCTCGAAGAGCCTCGCCACCTGGCGGTTCTGGGCGATGGTCAGCATCTGGAGCAGCCCGATGGGGTAGAGCTGGCTCTGGGCCGACAGCGCGTCGCCGTTCATCGCCGTGATCATCTTGAGCCGAGAGGGCCCGGCCAGGACGAGCGTGGATTCGGCGCTGACGTACTCGCCGTTCTGCAACTCGACCTGAACGTGCTCGGAGGCCCAGTTCCAACTCAGAAAGCTGGCCATGCTTCACTCCTTCGGGGTTAGATGAAGATCGTCACCCTGCCCTTGGCGCCCGTGACGTACGGCGTGAAGTCGTAGTCCATGGCGAAGGTGTCGGGCAGGTTCGGGACTTCGTTGATGCCGAGGAACTCGATGGCCCGGGCGTCCTTGTCGTCCAGCACCTGCCGGCGGACCGCCTCACCGTTCGCGCTCACCACGTCGAAGAACTCGTCCCCGATGTTGAACGGGCCGAGCAGCGGGCGGATCTGGTTCCGCAGGAGCCGCGCGAAGTTGTCGATCTGGACCGTGACGTGGTCCTCGAGGAAGTAGATGTCGCTCACGTCGGTCGTGACCGCGCGGATCGCGAAGACATCCGCGTCGTCGGACGGCTGGCTCAGGAGCCAGTTGCCTCCGTCGAGGATCCGGTCGTTCAGGTCCTCGTTCCCGCCCTCGGGATCGCCGAAGGGATTGAGCAGCTTGTGCACCCCGGTCATACCGAACCGGCTCAGCGGGACGCCGGGCTTCTGTCCGGATCGGATCGCCCCGCACATGATCGCCAGGTACTCTCCGCCCAGCTCCTCGGTGACGTCGCCGCCACCGTAGGTGCCGGAGTTGTTGGCCGGATCGGTGTTGTCGGTGAAGATGAACTCCGCGCGATCCGGGTACACGTTCCGGATGCGGCGGTCCTTGAGGGACACGGGGTAGGCCGCGATCGCGTCGGCGAACTGGGCGTCGGACAGCGTCTTGGACTCGATCATCCAGTCGGTGATGGGAACCGGTCCGCCGATGGGCAGCCCGTTGTCGTTCACTACCGTCAGGGTCGTGGTGACCCCGGAGACGATCGTGATGATCCTGGCCGTGAAGGCAGGGGCGAAGCCGTTGAACACGTCGCCTACGACCACGCCGTAGGCCGACAGATCGCGCGCCACGAGGATGGACGTGATGGCGGGACCCTTGGTGTAGGCAGCGGCGTCGCCGGCCTGGTCGGTGGTGCGCTCGGTGACCCTCTCGAACGCGTGGTTCTGGAACATGATCCTCTCCCGCTTGATCTCGGGAGCGGACTGCAGGTCCACGTGGGTCCGGTAGGCGCCGAGGACCGTCTCGTTCTGGGTCAGAGGAGCGAGGACGAAGTACCTGGCGGCCTTGGAAGGCTCCAGGGCAGCAGCCCAAGCCAGCACCGTGTCTTCCTCCACCTGGGAGAAGAAGACGCTGTAGGGAGTGTTCAGGAGGGCCAGGTAAGCCCCCAGGCCGACCGGGTTGGCCGGGATGGCGAAGCCGGCCGTGTCATCCCTGTTGTCCTTGGTCACTTCGACCACCTCGGCGAGATGGTCATTCCGGCGGGCGGTGTAGCTGCACAGGACCGTGCCCGTGAGGGCCACGCCGCTCAGCGTCTTCTCGATCGTGTAGGAGATGTTGTTCAGCGTGTCGGCGACGTTGATCTCGTAGTAGAGGTCCGTGAAGGCGGCCGCCGGGGGAGACCCGGCCAGAACGTCCCGCACGCCGATCGTGTTGGCGTCGACGATCCGGGTGACCCGGAGCTGCGCGTCGGTGATGTCCATGATCGCGAAGCCGAACTCCGCGGTGTTCCAGGTCGGCGGGGGCGTCCCCGGAACGATGTTCACGCAGCGGAGGATCGTGGGGAAGTCCACGTTCGTGACCAGGAACATGGCCACGCCGGCATCGCTGTAGACGATATCGCCGGCCGCAACGCCAGCGACCACGAAGTTGTTGTAGGTGCTGGTCAGGGTGCGCTTGTTCAGGTCGGCCGGGTTCTCCGCGGTGATGGAGGCGCCGAGGAAGCTGCAGAGCGCGGTGGCGCCGTCATCCCAGATCTCCCAAGTTGTCCCGGTGCCTGTGGCGGAAAGCGCGGGCCGGTCCGGATCCCAGTTCTCGACCACGAGGCTCGTGGACGGAGCCGGGAAACCGATGATGGAAACGATCTTGAAGATCGGGCGCGCGTTCGCGGTGCCCATGGCGCTGTTTACGCCGTGCACCGCGATGCTGTACCGAGACAGGGGCAGCACGAGCAGTGTGGAGAAATCGATGGCGTTGGGGTTTCCACCGCTGATGGAGAATGTTCGCTGACCGGGCAGCGGTGTACCGTCCGCAGTCCAGTCGCCGTTGACGTCGGTCCACACGGCGCCGCCGGTGAGATCCACTGCCGTGTAGTGGAAAATCTCGAAGACCTCGTTCGTGTCGGCGCCGGCGACAGTGGGCCAGGCCGGGAGGGTGATCAGGTTGCTGACGTTCAAGGTCGTGGGGAGCACCGCTCCGACGATCTTGAAGGCCGGAGACCAGTCGCCGGCGATGTCCTTGATCCAGGCGATGTCCACCTGGTACGGAGGACCGACGATCGGGGGCTGGACGCCGGCCGTCACGAAGTCCTGGGTCGGGCCGGTCATGACGCGGACGCCCAGCGTCTCGGCGGTGTAGTCGATGCCGTCGGCCTGGGCGAGCACATCCCAGCCGCGAACCGTCACGATGTCGCCGACGGTGCAGACCTCGGAGAAGTCGAAGTCCGCATCGGCCAGGGTCCGGTCGAGGTTGATGTCCTCGGCGCTCAGGTCGCCGGAGTACGTGGCGGGGCCCTTGTCGAGCTTGGTCACGTCGAGTTCGTCGTCCGTGACGATCGCGGCGACTTCGAAGGCCGGGATGCCGTTGACCTTGATGACGTCGAGCGCGGCCACCTCGTCCTCGATGAAGTCGGCGTTCGCGTCGATGAACTTCCCGGTCGCCGCCGAGTACGCCCCGGTCGTCCCCTTGGAGATCTCGAACGTCGCGTCGAGGGTCGGCGAGAGCGTGAAGAGGGGCGGGTCCACCAGCCAGTTGTAGGTGGGCGCCACTTCCGCGACGCCGAACCTGTTCTGGATGTAGACGTGAGGACGCAGGGCCACCTCCGTCGCCGTTGGCCGCTCCACGACGGAACCGGCGATCAGGCTGGGGAAGCTGTAGGAGGGGTTCGCGATGCCGCCTTCGTAGTCCCCGGCACCGGCGCGGTACTCCACCTGCCTCTGGATCCCGAAGAAGATCAGGTCCAGCGGGGAGGTGATGACCACGGGGGCCTGGGTGACGAACTTCTGCTCGACGATCAGGCTCGGTCGCAGGTGATCAACCATCGGTATTCTCCGTTAATGACTGGGAAGGCTGATCGAGACGACGACGTTCTGCGCGCTCTTGAGGGCGAGATCCCGCGCCTTCCAAGAGATGGTCATCGCCGTCAGAAACGAAATCTGCGTGTCGAACAGATCGACGCGCGCGTCCGTCTTGATAGGAGTCGGTGCACCGATAACGGGAGTCGTCATCTTCAGGAGCCGCGTGTTCTTCATGTGGAACTCGCGGAACATCCGGAAGAAGAGCGCGGCCACCAGGCCCAGCTCCTCCGACTCCACGTCCTCTCGGGCGAAACAGTGGAAGATCAGCGGGACCTGCAGGGTGTCGGCGAACGTCCGCGTCTTCCCCCACGGAAGGCTCGGGTTGCTCAATCCGCCGATCGAGGAGTCCTGGAACGTCATCGTGTCCCTGGAGCACAGGATGATGGGGCGGGGGTTGGTGGCCTCGAGTTCCCGCGTCCAGCCGTCGGCTATCTCCAGCCGGCTGTCCTTGGCCGTATCCCCGTCCTTCTTTGTGTAGAGAAACGGATTGGATATCCGCTGCTCCACCTGCTGCTCGTCCCACGTGTAGAAGTACTCGTTGGAGAATCCGTCCTCCAGGGCCTCTATCAGGACCCGCCGGGGGTACCGAAGGAAATCCCCCACGCGACTCTTGGAGTCGTGATATGGGGGCGTGGCCGTAAAGGCCCCTTCGATGACACCCTGCTCCGTCACGGCTGGTCCTCTACTCGGCCTGCGACCGAGCGATCACGAGGGGCTCCCACACGTTCCTGCGCGCTTCGATCTCGTCGAAGACGCCGCGCCGGAAGTCGGGGTTCTCGAGAAGCTCGCGGATGTTCATGGAGGCCATCTTGCGGATGCCGCTCTTGGCCGCCATCTTCTCCGCCTTCTTCTCTTTCTTCTCCTCGGCCTTCGTCCCGAACGGCTTCGCTGCAGCCGTCTTCACGTGGGAGTCGGTTCCGAGGATGCGGGCCATCTCCCGCAGGTAGTCCGTGTCGATCTTGTCGAAGATGGGATCCATGCTTCTGACTCCTAGACGGCCGACGTCTGAACCGAGAAGGCGAGCCTCGCACGGAGCGACTGTCGCCCCCTGGCCAGCTCAGCCCCTTTCTCTACGAATCCGAGTCCCGGTCTTGGTCTTGTGGACCACTTCCCCCGGAGAAGGCTGTTCGCGGTTACCCTCCGGAAGATCGTTGTTCCACTCTTCAATTTTATTGGAATAACCCGGGTAATCAAACCCCACAGCGTCTTCGACGAGCTGAAGCCCTTGTCGACCGCCTTGGCGTACGGCAGGTCCGACTCAACCACGATCTGCTTCCCGTACACCGTGGCTCGCAGACTCTGCGCCAGGGCCCCCGTCCCCCGCGTGTGCGTGGCCAGATACTCGCGCATCCCCGTGAGCGCGTTATCGGCGAAGTCCTCCGCGCTTCCGGCGGGGGGCGTCTCCGCGAACCGGATGATCGCGAGAGTGGCCACTACTTCGACACCTTCTGCAGCAGCGCCTTCATCCTCCCGCGGGACTTGATGTTCGACATGGCGCAGGCGACCTTCACGTAGAAGTCCGCGGAGGACAGCTTCACGACGTCCTCCTTCCGCTCCTGCACGGACAGCCCCGGGGCCACGGAGTCCTCGCGGGCCTTCTTGTCGAGGTCGCGCGTGATGGTCGACTCGTCGGCCTTCGAGGAAGGACGGACGGGCTTCGGATTGTCGGTCGACTCGGCCTTCTTGAAGAACATCTCTACCTCCAGATCTCCACGCGCTCGATGGGATCCTTGTCCCGGTCGTGCGCGATGTCCGTTGCGGTCTTCTTGGCCCTCGTGTGGTGGGGCAGGATGACGTACTCCAGCCCATCCGGAATCGGCAACTTGTGCTCGATGTCTCCGGGATTCAGCAGGACGATCGTGAGCTCCTGGACCGTCAGGGTCCTCTCCATCTCCGACGGAGAGATGGCGGAGATCCTCCACCGCGTCCCCATGTTCACTTCGTAGATGAGGTCTCCTGGCCGGGTCTCGGGGAAGCCGGCCATCTTGGCGGACGTCTGCGCCTCCTGGCGCCTGGTGATATCGGGCTGATCCGTCCGCACCTCCGGTTGGAAGTTCACCAGGGTGAGGATGGGTTGATAGTAGCCGCCGTCATAGCTGGTCGCGTAGCACGACGGGCAAGCGGACCGGGTGCTCTTCTTCAGAACCGGATCCCAGCAAAGCGGGCACCTTGCGCCCTTGCGCTTGAGGTAGACCATAGCGGGCGACCCGCTGAAGCTCAGATCGATGTCGATCTGGCGTATGATCTCCCGTGCCGGATTGGAGATCCCCGCTCCTCGAAGGCCCGCGGCTTCCGTGCTCAGCACCGTCTGACCACCCAGCGTTACGACCAGCTTGTAGTTTGCACCCCGCCAGTGGTCCCGCAGATTGACTTCGGAATCGCGGAGGTAGGTCTGAGGATAGGCTACCGTCCGGATCTTCGCGAAGGCCTCCGTAGGAGAGTACGAGCGGAGGACGTCGACCTTGACCTGCGACAGGTCATCGTTCGTCGGCCCGAACCGCCAAGCCACGATGCGCGCGGCCGGCGATACCTGGAGCACGTCGAAATATTCGATGAAGATCGACATCTGATCGTGCGCGGGTGCTGGGTGACAAAGACCAGCTCGGGCGGCAAAGGCCCGCGCATCCTCCGTTAGCTCATGTTGAGTTCGGACAGTTCCACGCACGCCGTCACGTCGTCCGAGGGGATCGTCTCGAAGAGGTGGGGCCCGAGGGACCGGATGTACCTCTTCTTGCGCAGGTACACGAACGTGGCGCCGTTCATGAAGATGGTGACCTCCGCCATGGGGTCCAGGCGTTCCCACACGGTGGCCGGTACCGGCGGATTCGTGAGGGTGTACATGATCCCCTGCATCGGGTCGTAGTTCTTGATCTTGGAGTGCGTGGCAGCGATGGTGATCTTCAGGGTCTTGTCGCCGCCGGCGCCGAACGCGAGCTTGACGTTTTCCTGTCCCGGCACTTCGATTCTCATCGTAGGCTCCTACACGGTAACGGTGACCCAGTCCCTGGAGTCCAGCATCCGCCACCCATCGAACATCTCGGTGAGGCTCATGCCCCACGCGCGCTCCGAGTTGTAGGCCGTCTTCCACTCCTTGATGGAGTTGTTGGCCTCGGCCATGAGCGCCTGGTAGATTGTCTGGTACGCCCGCCACCGGTCGTAGAGGCGCACCGTCGTGTTGCCCGTCTGGTACTGGAAGTCGTTCCTCATCATCCAGAGGCTGACCTCCCGGAGGGCGATGGCCACGGAGAGATCGAGCAGGAACGGGATGAGCCCCCTGGGGAACCCGGAGCGGAAGCTCCAGGAGTCCGTAAGGACGGGGGCGGAGGCCGATACCTTCTCCATGGCCTCCCAGAGGATGCGGGCATAGTCCTCGTCGGAGGATTCCTTGCCCGAGTAGAGGTAGTTGATCTCCGGGTAGTCCCTCATCCGGGACCGGATCTCCCGCACCAGAGGGATGGGCACTTCCGCGATCATTTCTTCCTCTTCGACTTCCTGTCCTGGTTCGCGTCAGAGGCCTCTGGCCGCCCCTGAGGCGCGAGACTGATCTCGTCGAGGGCTTCGGGATCCAGGGGGGCCTCCGCGGGCTTCTGGTGGGCCCTTGGCTCCCTGCCCATCTCCTTCATGGCCCTGTCCGTCTCGGACTCCTTGGGCCAGAGAACGTCCTCCGGGGGCACGGGAAGGGGCTTGGCTACCTGCGGAACCGCCTCCTTGACGCCCTTGACCACCCACCCGAAGTTTCTCACCAGGTACATCGCGTTGACCCCGTTCCCCACCGTCTCGGCCACGTCGTCCATGTTGGCTACGGCGATGTGGTCGCCAAACGCCTTCATGAACTGCGGTGTGATCTGATCCTCCTGGATCACGGTGACGGACAAGGGCTGCAGCCGGACCATCCCGGTCTCGAGTACGACTCCCACGTTCGAGTAGACCTTCACGTTGCGCATGATGATGACCCTTCTCCCTGCTCCATAAAATGGTTTGGGGCCCGCCGCCCCGCGGCGGTGGGCCCCATCCCAGATTTACACAAGTCCCGTGCTCTTGGCTCCCGTTAGATGATCGCCGGGATGGCCGCGAGCGTGTTGTCGTTGATCAGCCGCAGCGTGCCGCGGGCGACCTCGACGTCGGCCGGGTTCTGCGTGACCACCGGCAGCGTCAGCTCCGCACCCTTCAGGAGGATGCAGGCCACGCCCAGGACGTTCCCGATTCCGGCCCCGATCGTTTCCCAGGCCTCCATCGAGATGAACCGGCCGCGCCGGTCGATGAAGAACTTGGTGTTGTCCAGGATCAGGAACCGCCCCAGGAACTGGGGAGACGGGAAGCAGTAGATCTGCCCGGGCTGGACGAGCGCCGGGTTGTCCCGGATGGTCGTGACGAACGTGTACCCACCGATCGTGGTGTACTTGTACCCGTCCCGCACGATCTCCGACGTGATCTCGAGGCCGGCCTCGTTCAGCGACCACGCCACGGTGTCGGTGAAGTCGTACTCGTGCATCAGGAAGACCCGCGCCTTCATCTGACGCGCCGCGCACACCTTCACGACCTCGGCCAGCACCACGCGGTTGAACTGGGTCTGGTCCGAGAAGAGGATGTTGCTGTGGAACCCACGGACGCGGTTCAGAGAACCGGCCGCGATCGGCGCCCAGACCGCCGGGTTGAAGATCTTGTTCTGGGTGAAGAGGAAGTTGTACATCTCCAGCGCCGTCCCGAAGTTCTTGGTCGTGGAGAGTACGCCCTGCGCCACCAGCTGGTTGTAGCGATAGCGCGTGGCCTGGAACAGCGACGCCTTGATGTGCGCGAGGAACGCGACGTCTTCCTGCTCCTGGATGTCCCGGACGATGTTCTGTTCGATGACCTTCGTCAGCGGCATGCGGTACGCCCGCAGCTCGTCCTCGCTCTTCTGGAACCGGTCCGAGGAGATCGTGGAGAACTGGATCGCGTAGCGGTGACCCATGATGTAGGTCTTGTCGGGCTCACCGCGCCAGTTGATCCGCATCGCAACCGAATCCGGTTCGATGTCGTCCACGTACTCGAGCGAGTCCTGGGTCAGGGAGCGCTGGCATTCGCGCTCCGTCACGGTCTGGGGCGGAAGCACCTTGCGGGCGAACGAGTTCTCGCGCAGCTTGTGCTGCACGTAGGTGCCGGTGGCCTGTCCGACCTTTTCCAGCGCCTCGCCGCCCTGCCGGAGTGCTTCCCCGAACATGGCGTTGAACCATTCGGGAGAGAACTGATCCGACATGTTCCTGTCTCCTTACACGAGAAAACTGAGCGCGTCCAACCACTCCCGTACACCGGGAGGCGCTAGATTCCGGTCACGCGGCCCGCGGACTCGAAGACGAACCAGAGGATGTCGTCGACGATCCGGTAGATCACGCCGAAGTACGGCACGTCGGCCGCGATCTTCCCGCCGCCGAACAGCGGGATGTTCCCGGGCTTGGCGCTGGCGCCGATGATGACCGCATCACCGATCAGCGGGGAGCCCGTGAGGTCCCAGTACTTCTTGTGGATCCCGATGGGGAGGCCGTTCCCCACGATGCCCGACAGGCCGCCGGAGCCCTGGGTGATGGTCGGGGCGGACTCGTCGAACACGTTCCCGGTGCTGTCCTTGACGGACCCGTGGGTGGAGTCGAGGAAGCTGAGCCAGACGTAATGATCGCCCGTGCCCAGCGCGCCAGCCGCGGCCTTGCGGCCCTTCTGGTTCGCGTCCTCGACGATGAACCGACCCTCCTCGATGTCCGCACCGCTGAACTCGACCTTCAGGAGGTTGAGGGCCTCCATCTTCGAGTTCAGGCGAACGAGCGAGGTAGTCTTCCGATACTCCATCGCCATCTGATCTTCTCCTTACACGCGTTTCAGCTTCGACTCGATCTCCTGGAGCAGCTCCACCAGCGGAGCGGCGGCGTCCTCCGTCCGAGGCTTCTCGTCCGAGACGGGAACCCCGATCCTCGGGGGACTATCGAACCCCAGCAGATGCGCCTGTTTCAGGACTTCCAAGTCCTGCGGGTTCTGGAGGAACTCGGCGACCTTGCTTGCCGCGTCCCGCGGATCGATGACGCTCTTGGAGACGAGTTCGAGAACGTCCCGGAGAACCCGAACCTCTTCCTCGAGCTGGGCCGCCTTGGCGAGGGCTTCATCCCGGTTCGAGCTGGCCCTCTTGATCAGCTCCTTCTGGTTCAGGATCGTCTCGCGAATCTCGGAGGCGAGCTGCTTGCTATCGGTCATCGCCCTACTCCCGTAATAACATCCACCGCGGCGAGGAGCTTGGCGATCTTGAGGTGCCTGCCCCTCTCGACATCCGAGTGTACCTGATTCGCGAGGTCCGTGTCATCCTTTTCCGCGAGTCCTTCGAGCTCCGCGATGAGCCGGTCTACCGACTCGTCGGACACGCCGAACAGAGCCTCCGCCGCCTTGTCCGCTTCGGTCTTCGCCGGGGAGTCTTTAGTGGACGCCGTCTTGACGGCGCCCGTAGCGGACGCGTCCGCTTTTGCTTGTTCCACCAGCTTGCTGACGTCAACGGTCGAATTCACGGCGGCAGCTCCTAAGCCCTTGCGGGCCTACTCCGTCACTTCACCGAGGTGATCCTCGCCGGTCTTCGCGGTCAGCCAGAGCCTCGCGCAGTACCGACCGAAGGCCTCTTCGTCCTCCTCCGTCGCGATCTTCGCCAGATCCTCCTGGGTCACTCCGGCTTCCTTGAGGAGATCGGCCACTTCGCCGCCGATCGCGTACCATTCCTCGGCTTCCTTCTCCATGAGGGCCTGCTCCACGAGCTCGACCCCCAGGCTGATGGCCTCGGCCTGGTTGATGGCGGGGATCTCGTTCTTGTCCTGGGCTTCCTTGATCATGTCCAGAGCGTCGTTGAGCATGTTGACGCGGTCGGTGTCGCCCTCCCACTCGCGCTGGAGATTGGCGAGCTTCACCTGCGCTTCCTGCTCGACGAGCCCGTCGTAGATGTCCTTGAGACGCAGGCTCATGCCTTACTCCTTCAGCAGTACGTCCGCCAGTGCGGCGCCCATCAGAACGATGTCTTCCTCGCTCATGTCTCCCAGCCGCCCGGCCTGTTTTTCGAGGGCGACGGTTTCCACGGCCGAAGCGAGAAGAAGCCGCTCGTCCTGGTTTAGGAACTTGCCGGCAACCTCGAAGCTATCGGCCAGCTTCTTGGCGTCCACGTTCATCCCGAGTCCTCCTCAGCTGTGCTTCTCGGGCGGGTTCGGGGTCTGGTCCTGCTTGGCCTTGATGTCGGGCGCTTCCGCCGTGACGTTCGGGCCGGTGCCGCTGGGGGCGCTGGACCCGCCGTGCAGGTTCTTGACCTTCTCGACCGTCTTCATCCAGGGGCTGGCCTTGGCTTCGGCAAGGTTGCCCTGGGACGGCGCAGCCTTCCCCTTGGGAGCCGCGGGGCCTTCCGCGAGCTTGGAGAGGATCTCATCGACCGCTCCGCGCCCGAAGATCCGTCCGCCAGCGTAGAGGTCCTCGGCCACCTTCTTCATCTCGGTGTCCTCGGTCTCCACAACGGGCTCCGCCGGGGCCGCTGCCGCCTTCTTCTCCAGAGCACTCTTGCCCCGAAGTTCTTCCATGATATCGGCGACCGTAGGCATCCGGAACCTCCTTCAAAAGGGACTGACCAGCGGTTTCCCGCTCGGAGGGGTCCGCCCCCTCCAGGTCCCACTCACTCCGTCAGGCCCGCCGCGGCTAGAAACGGGAGGATCATCTTATGGAACGGATGGTCTTCCCCTTCGAGCTCGAGCAAGTTCCTTTCCAGGGAGCCCGGATTCAGCAGCGCCTGGACCTGCGGATGAGTAGTTGCTTCTTTCAACTGCTTCACGTCCAGTTTGTTCTTCAGGAGGTCGCGGTACTTCTCGAAGGACTTCGTATCCCCCGTCGCCGTGACCCTCTTGGCCGACCCGGGCTTCTCCCGGATGACCCGCAACATCCTGACCGAGAAGTGCGGATCGAACATCGACCGTCCCGGAACAAACTCTCTCAACTTCGAAAGAAGTGTAGGATCTGGGTTCGAAAGGTCAAGGGACCCTGGGATCTTGTTCTCATCCCCGCCCGTCAAGGCCCCCACCTCACCCGGCCCCAACATGATTCCGAGGGAGGTCAAGGACGACAGGATGCTGTTCATGGGGGATCCGCGGAGCCCTTCCAGCGCGCGCGACGGGATGTCCTCGCGACAGCCCTCGTCCTGCGTCACGAGCTGGTTCAAGATCTTCCACAGGCCCGGATCGATGGGCGACGGGCCGAGGTTCTTCGCCGGCTCCTGCGCCGGGACGTCCTTCTCGATCGTGGCGGTCTTGCCGCCCGTGTAGAGGAAGTCGAGCAGACCGGCGTACTTCTCCATTCCAGCAGGGAGCTGGAGGGTCTGGGGAACCTCGAGGATGTCCAGCGGCCCGCTCATGACGCCGGCTACCTTCTTCAGGCTGTAGGCGCTGCGGTCGGCCGGGACCATGATCTCGGAGATGTCGAAGAACCTGGGGAAGTAGTTGTAGGCGAAGACCTTTCTGCCGTCGGGGAAAGTATGGTTGAGCGACTCTTTCAAATGGACGCAGTACTCTCCGCGATTGCGCGCAGGATTGAAACAATACGAACACGTGTCGAAAAGGAGCCGGCAACCCATGGAAAAGGCGATGGGCCTCCCTTCATCAAGTGCTTTGACGATGTCGGGAGCCTTGTGCTCGTAGATGAAGATGACAAGCTCTACCCTGCGCATCTTCTCGTTGTAGGCGGCGCAGCAGACGCGCTCACCACAAGAGTACTCAGGGCTCGAGTTACAATGGTGGCGGAAGGGATACGCGTACTTCTCGAACGTCTTGTACCCATATTCCGACGGTACGGGAAGATTCCTTGCCCTGATGTAGTCCATTACGTCGGGGGGCGGAGGATCTCCGAGAAGGCTCCACTCCGGGAACGCATCCCCATTACGGTTCCCGCCCCATGCCTCATACGCGCCCAGCGCGTTCAGCAGGATGTACCTGCCATCGTCCCTCGGCCTGACGTTCTGGATGAAGTCGAGGATGCGCTGTGGCGTGTAGGAGCTGCCCGCCAGCTTGTCCATCGTCCCCGGGTGGAGCGGCACCACGATCGGGCCCCAGTCGGGGCTGTCATAGCCGAGCGTGGTTGTCGAGAATGGGGAGCCTTCGATGAACATGAATTATCCTGGCTGAGTGGCCAGCACGGATGGGGCCGGCGCAGCGGGGGCCCCTCCGCCAAAGAAGCGGCCCGCGGCGCTCTTGATCTTGGAGACTACCCCCTGCGGCTTCCCGAAGGACTCTTCCATGGACTGCTGAGACTGTCCGGACAGGTAGGCCTCGACGATCTGGTTGTACCGGTCTGACCCGTAGCCGAACTTCCCGGCGAGCCATCTGGCGACCGCGGGGCCGAGGCCCATCGCCAGGAGCTGCGGCAGCGCCCCGGTGAAGCCGGCCGCCTCCATCATCGACATCCCGGCCAGCATCCCGCC
>Ga0315286_10001137_pt1 | contig 23799 bp, 21 predicted proteins | sample YL17G10_0_MG_FD_205038 | JGI IMG/M metagenome (GOLD analysis project Ga0315286, IMG submission 205038) | Sediment microbial communities from Yellowstone Lake, YNP, Wyoming, USA - YL17G10_0 | ecosystem: Environmental > Aquatic > Freshwater > Lake > Sediment | place: USA: Wyoming | collected...
CGAGGAGGCCCGGACCTTCTACGCCGAGCACCTGGGCAAGCCGTTCTTCAATGACCTGGTGGAATACATGACCTCCGGCCCGGTGCTGCTGGCCTGCCTGGAGCGGGAGGGAGCCGTGGCCGAACTGCGAGAGGTCGTGGGCGCGACCGATCCGGCCCAGGCTGCCCCCGGCACGGTGCGGAAGCTCTTCGGGGAGAGCAAGCAGTCCAACTCGGTCCATGCCTCCGACAGCCCGGCCAGCTCCGAGCGCGAGGTGAGGTTCTTCTTCGGGACGGCGGCCCTCGTCCGGTGACGGGCCGGCCTGCGGCTCCGGCCGGACGCCCTGGCGCCCGGACCGGCGCTCCACAAACTGCATGCTGGCAGCATCCTGGCCGGGCTCAAGAGCCGAGTGGACGCGGCTCTCAGGCCTGTGCTAACTTCCCCTTGCTTCGCACCCCGCTCAGGCGGGTTTATTTTGTATGCCCAGATTTGCCATAGATCTCGGCTCGTTGCGTCAGGGCATGACCTGCGTCGAGTTCGAGGCTGCGGCCCAGGATCTTGACTTGCCGACCGACGGTTGGGCGGGCCCGGTCCGGGGCGTATTCGAGGTCGAGAAGACGGGTGAGAAGGTGACGGTCCGCGGCTCGGTGGCTGCGACCGCGCAGCTCGAGTGTGTGCGCTGCCTGGCGGAGTTCGACCTTCCGGTCCGGGTGCCGCTGGAGGTGTTCGCCGAGCGTGCCGGCAGTGGCCGGCAGCGCGACGAAGAAGCGCTCGAGCGCGACGATTACATGAAGTTCCACGATGGGCGGCAGCTCGATTTGCGCGCCGACGCGCGCGAGCTGCTGCTGCTGGAGCTCCCGATGGGTCCTCATTGCCGGGAGGACTGCCGGGGGCTGTGTCCGAGGTGCGGCGCGAACTTGAACGCGGGGCCCTGCGGGTGCCCGCGCGCGTGAGCCGGCTCCGGACGGTATGAGCGAGGAGGAAGGGCGGCCATGGCGGTACCCAAGAGGAGACATTCCAGCACCCGCGGCAAGAAGCGCCGCACACACTGGAAGCTCAAGCAGCCGGGGCTCAATACTTGCGGCCACTGCAGTTCTCCCAAGCAGCCGCACCGGATCTGTCCGAACTGTGGCTACTATGACGGCGAAGAGATCATCCCGCCGCGCGAGGACTAGGGGCCTTCAGGGACCCGCATGATGGCGGACTCGGTCCCCCGCATTGGAATCGACGCCATGGGAGGCGATCACGGCCCTCAGGCGGTGGTCGACGGCGTCGTGCTTGCCCAGCGCCAGATGCCGGGCCGTTTCCGCGTCACCCTGGTGGGTGACGAACCCGAGATCCGCGCCGCGCTTGGCCATGCCCGCGCGCAATCGAGCCTGTCCCTCGAGGTGGTGCACGCGGCCGAGCGCATCGAGATGTCCGAGAAGGCCGCGAGCGCGGCCCGGCGCAAGAGCGGCTCCTCGCTTGGCGTGCTGACGCAGTTGCACAAGGACGGCAAGGTGGACGCTCTCTTCAGTGCCGGGAACACGGGCGCGATGGTAGCCACCTCCCTGCTGGGCCTGGGCCGGCTCGAGTCGGTCTCGCGCCCGGCGCTGGCGGCGGTCATGCCCAATCCGAGCGGCGGCACGGTGGTGCTCGACGTGGGGGCCACCGCAGACTGCAAGCCCTCGTGGCTCGTCCAGTTCGCCCACATGGGCGCGGTCTACGCACGCTACCTCATGGGCCGCGAGGAGCCGCGGGTCGGGCTGCTCTCGATCGGCCAGGAAGACACCAAGGGCAACTCCCTGGTCCTTGAAACACTGCCGCTGCTTCGTCGCGCCCGGCACCTGAACTTCGTCGGCAACGTCGAGGGGCGCGACGTCCTCAGGGGCACCTGCGACGTCGTCGTGACGGACGGTTTCACCGGCAACGTGGTGCTGAAGACCGCCGAGGGCGTGGCGGCCATGCTGGGGCACAAGGTGAAGCAGGAGCTCAAACGCGACCTGCTCGCCCGTCTGGGGGCCCTGCTCATCCTGCCCGCGCTCAGGCGCGTCAAGGCCGAGGTGGACTGGGAGGAATACGGCGCCGCACCCCTGCTCGGGGTGAACGGGGTCTGCTTCGTGGGGCACGGTTCGAGCGGGCCGCGGGCCGTCTGCAGTGCGATCCGCACGCTGAGCCGTTTCGTGGAGCTGCGGGTGAACGAACGCATCTGTGAGGAGATCGAGGCGGACCATGATTCGGCGACCTGACGTGGTGTGGGACACGGCACCGGTGCCCGTGGCCAGCGAGGTGGCCTCATGAGGCTGGCGTTCCTGTTTCCGGGCCAGGGGGCCCAGGCAGTCGGCATGGGCAAGGCCCTGGCCGAGGCCTTCCCCGTGGCTCGCGAGGTCTTCGCCGAGGCCGACGAGGCGCTGGGTTTCCGGCTCTCCGAGATCTGCTGGGAGGGCCCGGTCGAGCGGCTCCGGGAAACGCGCTTCACCCAGCCGGCGCTGCTCACGCACAGCATGGCGGCCTGGCGCCTGGCGGAGCAGGCGGGCCTGCGGCCCGAGTGGGCGGCGGGGCACAGCCTGGGCGAGTACTCGGCCTGCGTGGCCGCGGGAGCGCTCGAGTTCCGCGACGCGGTGCGGCTCGTTCACCTGCGCGGCACCCTGATGTTCGAGGCCGGGCGGCAGCAGCCGGGCACCATGGCCGCGATGCTGGGGGTGGACCGCGAGGCGGCGGAGCGTATCTGCAGAGCGGCGGCGCAGCGGGGGATCGTGGTGCCGGCGAATTTCAATGCCCCGGGACAGGTCGTGATCTCGGGGGAGAGGCCGGCGGTCGAGGAGGCCGCGCGGATCGGCCCCGAACTCGGCGCGAAGCGCGTCGTGATGCTCGAGGTGAGCGGTGCGTTCCATTCGCCGCTGATGGAGTCGGCGGCCCGCGGGTTGGCCGAGGCGCTCGACGGGACGACTATCCGCGAGCCCCGCTGCCCGGTGATCGCCAACGTTTCGGCCGCCCCGCTGTCGCGGGCGGACGAGATCCGCGAGGCCCTGAAGCGCCAGGTGCTGGGGGCGGTGCGGTGGGAGGAATCCATGCGCTACCTGCTCGAGTCGGGCGCCGAGGGTTTCGTGGAGATCGGTACGGGCCGCGTGCTGCGTGGCCTGCTGCGGAGCATCGAGAAGACCGCCGCATCCTGGAACATCGAGGACCCCGCGACGCTCGAAGCCACGTTGGGCGAGCTCGGCGTGCAGCGCGCGGTCCCGGAGGGCGCCTGATGGAACCGAGTGTGGAGCGGATGGCGGCCGGTGTGGACCGGGAGCTGGCGGGCCAGGTCGCCTTCGTCACGGGCGGTGCGGCGGGGATCGGGCTGGCGATCGCGAGGCGGCTGGGGGCGCGAGGTGCGCGCCTGGCGCTCTTCGATTGCGATGCGGCCAGCGTGGCGATCGCTGCCGAGGAGCTGCGCTCGCAAGGGGTCGAGGTGCGCGCGCAGGCCGTGGACGTGGCCGACGCCGCCTTGCTGGAGGCCTCGTTCCAGGAGGTGGTCGAGGCCTGCGGGCGCGTGGACATCCTGGTGAACAACGCCGGGATCACGCGCGATGGGCTGCTCATCCGGATGACGGACGAGCAGTGGGACCAGGTGCTGGCCGTGAATCTCAAGGGCGCCTTCAACGGGTGCCGTGCGGTCGCGCGGCCCATGATGAAGGCGCGCTATGGCCGCATCGTGAACATCTCGTCCGTGGTGGGACTGATGGGCAACAGCGGACAGGCCAACTACTCGGCTTCCAAGGCCGGGCTGCTGGGTCTGAGCCGCTCGCTGGCCCGCGAGCTGGCCTCGCGGGGTATCACGGTGAACGCGGTCTGCCCGGGATTCATCGAGACCCGGATGACCGCGAACCTGCCCGAGACGGCGCGCGCGGAGCTGCTGGCCCGCATCCCGCTCGGGCGGCTGGGCCAGCCGGAGGACGTGGCGGAGGTCGTGGCGTTTCTGGCTTCGCCCCGCACCGGCTACGTGACCGGCCAGACCTGGGCGGTGGATGGCGGGATGGTGATGGAGTAGCCGCCGGGCGCGGACGCGCCCGGGTGGCATGGGGACGGACAACCCAATCAGGAGGTATGGACCGTGGCAGCATTCTCGGAAGACCGCGTGAAGGAGATCGTCGCCAAGGAGTTGGAAGTCGGCGTCCAGCAGCTGACCCCCGAGGCGAAGTTCATCGAGGACCTGGGCGCCGACTCGCTGGACATCGTCGAGCTGGTGATGGCCCTGGAGGAGGAGTTCGGATTGGACATCCCGGACGAGGACGCCGAGAAGATGAAGACCGTCGGCGATGCGATGAACTACCTGAAGGCCCACGCGACCGCGTAACGGCAGTCGGACAGCCGGGCGCTGGCAGGCGCGGCCGGCACCCCCCGTGGGGGTGGCGCGAGCCGGTGAGCCGGAATGCGAGAAGGACGTGACATGGCAAATGATGAGCGCCGCGTGATGGTCACGGGCGTCGGCGTGGTGTCGCCGCTTGGCAATGACGTCGAGACGCTCTGGACGAACCTCCTGGCGGGGATCTCGGGCGCTGGCCCCATCACCCGCTTCGATGCGTCGAACCTGGATAGCCGCTTCGCCTGCGAGGTGAAGGATTTCTCGACCGAGGGCGTGCTGGACCGCAAGGACTCCAAGCGGATGGACCGCTTTGTGCAATACGCGGTCGTGGCCGCCTACGGAGCCATGCAGTGGGCGCGGCTGGACCTGGACGCGGTGGACCGCGACCGGGTCGGCATCGTGATCGGTTCCGGCATTGGCGGGATGGAGACGTTCGAGACCCAGCACCGGATCCTGCTCGAGAAGGGGCCCGGCCGGGTCAGTCCCTACTTCATCCCCATGATGATCTCGGACATGGCGGCCGGACAGGTCTCGATCCGATTCGGCCTCAGAGGTCCGAACTTCGGCACGGTTTCGGCGTGCGCCTCAGGGGCGCACGCGATCGGCGAGGCCCTCCGGCTCCTGCGAGCCGGTGACGCGGACGTGATGATCTGTGGTGGCGCGGAGTCCACCATCACACCCATGGCAATCGCCGGCTTCTGCTCGGCGCGCGCTCTCTCCACTCGAAACGACGACCCTCAACGTGCCAGCCGCCCCTTCGATCGTGATCGGGACGGCTTCGTGATCGGCGAAGGCGCCGGCGTGCTCGTACTCGAGACCGAGGCCCACGCCCGGCGCCGTGATGCGCCGGTGCTGTGCGAGCTCGGCGGTTACGGGGCCTCGGCGGACGCCTACCATCTGACCGCACCTGCGGAAGACGGGAACGGTGCCGCGCGCGCCATGCGGCGCGCGCTCCAGGACGCGGGCCTCGCTCCGGAAGACGTGGACTACATCAATGCGCACGGGACCTCGACACCCGCCGGTGACCCGGTCGAGGTGCAGGCCGTGAAGTCCGTCTTCGGTGAGCATGCCCATCGCCTGATGATGAACGCGACCAAGTCCATGACCGGTCACCTGCTGGGTGCCGCTGGAGGACTCGAGGCGGTGATCACCGCCCTGGTGCTGGCGCGCGGGATCGTCCCACCTACGATCAACCTGGAAAACGCGGATCCCCGATGCGACCTCGATTTCGTTCCCAATCAGGCTCGAACGCAAAGCGTCCGGGCAGCCGTCTCGAACTCGTTCGGGTTCGGGGGGCACAACGCGACCCTGGCCCTGAAGGCGGCCAGTTAGGCTCCCGCTCACGCCGCGGCGGAGGCCGTGGCCGCCGCCGTCGTCCCCGGCCGCCTCAGACGCAGCCCCGCCGGTCGTGGTGGAACTGGCTCACGGGCCTGTTCGTCAGGCCCGGCCGGGCTGCGGGCGCACCACCCGCCCGGCGCGCCGGCGAGTCGTTCGACCAGCAGGAAGCCCGCGCCATCGCGGAGTTCTCCCGTCACTTCCGGATCACCTTCCACGATCCGGAGTTGCTCCGGCTGGCCCTCACGCACCGCTCCTACCTGAGCGTGACGGGCATGGGTCCACGGGAGTCCAACGAGCGGATGGAGTTCCTGGGCGACTCCGTGCTCGGCCTGGTGACCAGCGAGTACCTCTACCGGCTGTTCCCCGACGAACACGAGGGTCAACTCACGAAGACCAAGTCGCTCCTGGTCTCGAAGGCCATCCTTTCACGCAAGGCGCTCTCGATGGGGCTCGGCCGCTTCGTCCTCCTGAGCCACTCCGAGGTCGAATCCGGCGGCCGACAGCGGCTCTCGATCCTGGCTGACGCCTTCGAGTCGGTGGTGGCGGCCATCTACCTCGATCAGGGCTTCGAAGAGGCGCGCGAGTTCATCGAGTACTGGCTGCTCCGCGGCTCGCGCGAGATCGTGGCGGACAAGCGCCACCGCAACTACAAGAGCCACCTGCAGGAATACGTGCAGAGCACCTTCCGCACGCACCCCGTGTATCGGATCCGCAGTCAGATGGGCCCGGACCACTCGAAGCTCTTCCTGGTGGAGGTGATGGTCGGGCGGCGGGTGTTGGGCGAGGGCCGTGGCCCGAACAAGAAGGAGGCCGAGCAGGCCGCGGCGCGGAGTGCTCTGGAGAGCGTTGAGCGGCCGGGCCAGCCCCGTAGCGAAGAGCGCGAGGGACGCGAGTCGCGCCGGGAGGGACGCGAGGGACGCGAGGGACGCGAGGGACGCGAGGGACGCGAGGGACGCGAGGGACGCCAGGGACGCGAGGGACGCGAGTCGCGCCGGGAGCCCCGCGAGGCTACCGTGGTGCCGCCGGTGACGGCGCGCGAGCCGGCCGAGACCGACCGTGATGGATTCCGCAGCCGCAGCCGTGGCCGCCGCGGATCGGGCAGGGGAGAGGTCGCGAAGGCGGAACCGGTCATCCCGAGTCCGGTCCGTGCCCGCGAGCCCGTGGTCGAGCGGATCACGCAGCCTGTTGAAGTGGAGCCGCCGCTCAGCGTCTACGAGGAGGACAGCATCGAGGAGATCGGCCGGCCGGAGGGGCCGCTCGACGAGCGTCACATCGATCCATTTGGCATTGGCACTGCCGGGGAGGGGACGCTGGCTGGGGAATCCCCCGAGTTCGTGGACGAGTCTTGGACCGCTGCGGATCTTGCGCCAGCCTGGGAGCCACCCGATGTCCGCCAGCAGGAGTCCGCAACCGGCCACTTTGATGATGAGCCTGGGATCGAGCCGCAGGGCGATGATGAAGTGGCAGAGGACGAAGCGCCGGGTTCCGGGGGAACGCCGTCGAAGGGTGCGCCGGCGGCTGAATCCCGCTACGGGCGTCGTCGTGCGCGCCGCCGCTGACGGGCGAACCAAGAACTCGGATGGCCGGCGAGGACTCCTGCCGCCCGTCCGTGTCTTCGGCGCCGGGACGATCTTCCGTTCCGGAAGACCGTGGGGGCCCGTCGCTCCCCGGGGGACGTGGGGAGCGGGTCGGACCTGCGATTCGGTAACTACAACTACGGAAGCGGGGGGCGCGCGCCCCCCGCTTCAAGACTGTCGCCACGCGCATTCAAGACAGGCCCCTCGGATCTTCCGTGTCCGTCATGTGGTGACGACAGAAACTCGACCAATCTGTCCGCTGGTGATTATTGCATCCTGTATGCCAGAACCGGAGTCCACGAGTACGAGAACCGTATCTTGCTCTACGACAATTGATTAACAGGAATCATGTCACGTGTATTGCAGTTCTGTCCACGAAGCCAGGTGAGCTGGAATGCGGGACAAGATGTCGCGGTGATGAGTTTAAGCGATGCAAGTATATGCCCCATAGTCGATTTCAGTAGTGGGACAGAATGTGGCGGTTCGAGACAAGATGTCCTAATCCGGGTCCTCGGATTGCCTCCGGCGTTCGGCCCTCCGGTGGAGGGTCCGGCGCGAGATCCCCAGGATCTGCGCTGCACGGGTCCGGTTTCCCTTCGCGTGATCGAGGACGCGCTCGACATAACGCTCGATCATGGCGTTCAGAGGCGGGAAGCCTGATTCCGGGTTGAGCATCATCGGGACCTGCGGGAGGCCGTGGAGCCTGGGTGGGAGGGTCTCCGGCGTGATGAAGCCGTGGGTTGACATGAGCACCGCCCGCTCCAGCACGTTCTCCAGCTCGCGCACATTGCCGGGCCAGGGATAGGCCTTGAGCAAGCCGAAGGCCTCGGACGACACGCGGGGCGACGGCTTCCCGGTCTCCTGCTCGTACTCGCGCAAGAAGTGCTCGAGCAGCATCTCGACATCCTGCGCCCCGCGCTCCCGCAGCGGCGGCAGGGAGATCGAGACCACGTTCAGCCGGTAATACAGATCCTCGCGAAACAGTCCGCGCTGCACCATCTCGTCGAGGTCGCGGTGCGTGGCGCCCACGAGACGGACGTCCACCTCGTGATCCTCGTTCCCGCCCACGGGCTTGATGCGATGTTCCTGGATCACCCGCAGGAGCTTCGCCTGCAGCGGCAGCGAGAGATCGCCGATCTCGTCGAGGAACAGCGTGCCCCGGTGTGCCTCGTCGAAGAGCCCCCGCCGGGCCGTCATGGCACCCGTGAACGCCCCGCGCACATGACCGAACATCTCGCTCTCCAGCAGGCCTTCAGGGATGGCCGAGACATTCACCGCGACGAAACGTTCCGCATGCCGCGGGCTGCGCTCGTGGAGCTTCCGCGCCACGAGTTCCTTGCCGGTGCCGCTCTCACCCAGGATCAGCACGTTGGTCCGGCTCGGGGCCACGCGTTGCAGTGTCTTGTACACTTCGAGCATCCGCGGCGAGGCGCCGATGATCTCCCCGGCGGGCGAGCGTTTGCTGACTTCGCGCTGCAGGTGCCTCACCTCTTCGGCCATCCGCTTCTTCTCGATCGCGCGGCGAAGGAGGGCGCCCAGCATGTCGAGCTGGGGCGGCTTCGCGAGGTAGTCGTAGGCGCCGCCCTTGATCGCCTCCATGGCGGTGTCAATGGCGCCCTTGCCGGTGATGAGCACGACGGGGATCTCGGGACTCTCCGCCTGCACGTGCTTAAGCAGGTCGAGTCCGCTGCGCCCGGGCATGCTGAGGTCCGTGAGGACGACGTCGAAGGGAGCCTGGGCGAGCCGGCCGAGGGCCTCGTCCACACTGCCAACGATCGCGGTCGCGTGACCGAGTTCCTCGGCCATGTGCGCGATGGCCTGCGCCACGCTCAGGTCGTCGTCCACGACGAGGATGCGGGCCGGTGGCCGGCCCGCGGCGCCGGCCGCTGGCCCCGGCGGGATGGAGTCGTTCGCGTTCACAGGTCCCCATGATGCGCGTGAGCCTTCCGCCGCGCAAACCCCGCACCAGAGGGGGCACGCTGGCCGCTGCGGCGCGGCGCGTGCTAGGCTCATCCGGTGATGGCTTCCGTCGCACGCGTCCTCTGCCTGATCCTCCTCGCGGCCGCGACGGCGGGGCTGCCCTCAAGGGCGGCCGAGTCCCCTGCCGTCCCGGGGCCTGGCGCTGTCGTGCCCGCCGCGGGGGCCCTCGCCGTGGACCCCGCACCGAGCGCCGCGGCGCTCAACTGCTACCTCTCCGGACGGCTCCTGGAAGAGCGTGGAATGGAGGTAGACGCGCTCGAGGAGTACCTGCAGGCCCTGCGCCTGGATCCGGGGCGGCCAGGGATCGAACTCCGCGTGAGCGAGCTGGCTGCCCGGCTTGGCGAGTGGCAGCGCTCTCTCGAGTGCGCCGGGCGCGTGCTGGAGCACGACCCTGGCAATGCGCGCGCCTTCTGGCTTCAGGGCAGCGCGCTATTCAGTCTGGGCCGCCCGGGGGAGTCGTTGAAGGCGCTCCAGGCGGCCGTGGCCGCCGATTCGCAGCAGGCGGACTATTGGAAGACGCTGGCCCGAGTTGCCGAGTTGCTTGATCAGGTTGAGGTGATGGCCACGGGATGGCGCCACGCCGTCGAGCTCGACGACGGTGACGGCGAGGCCTGGTTCCAGTTGGCCGGGGTCGAGGCCCGGCAGGGCCATTTCGAGGTCGCCCATTCCGCGCTGGCGGAGGCCATGGCTATTAATCCGGTGCGCCCGGGCGGGCTGTTCCTCGCCGGCTGGATCCAGGATGGCCTCGGGCACCCCGCCGAAGCGATGGGGTTCTACCGGCAGCATCTGGGGATCCACCCGGAAGACCAGGCCACGCGCCGGCGCCTGGTGAACCTGCTCGTGGATGCGGGGCGCCATGCCGAGGCCTACAAGGAGGTCGGGATCGTGCGGCGGGCGCAGCCCGACGATCCGGACGCGATCGGTGTCGAGGCCGACCTGGCGCTGCGCCTCGGTCATGCGACGCGGGCCGACGCACTGCTCGACCAGTTGATCGGGGCCGCTCCGGCCGATCCGACTCGCGTGGCGCGCGTGGCAGGCATCCTGGTGCAGCGGGGGCGCGAGCGTGAGGCCGTGATGCGGGCCGAGGACTGGGCCCGGAGCCATGCCGCTGACTATCGCGGCCCGATGCTCGTGGCCCAGGTCCGCTCGGAGACGGGCGATACGGTGGGGGCAGAAGCGGCTGCGCGGCACGCCGTCGAGATGGTCCCGGATTCGCTGGCTCCCCGTTTCGTGCTGGGCGGGATACTGCAGGCTCATGGTCGATTCGCCGCGGCCGAATCCTTGTGGGCGGATCTGGCGCATCGCGGACGGGCTTCGGCCCGCGTGGGGCTGCAGCTGGCCTACTGCCGCGAACGGCTGGGTGACGTGGATGGCGCAGTGCTCGCGGTCCGCGACGTTCTCGCCCACGAGCCCGACAACAGCTCGGCACTCAACACACTGGGCTATCTCTTCGCCGATCACGGCCGCAATCTGGCCGAAGCCGAGGACCTAGTGCGCAGGGCCCTGGCGCAGGAGCCGGACAATGGCGCCTACCTGGACTCGATGGGCTGGGTCTACTATCGGCTTGGCCGGCTGGCCGAGGCACGCCGGGACCTCGAGCGGGCGGTCGAGTTGACCAACGGGGATCCGGTGGTAAGTGAGCATCTGGGAGATGTCTACAAGGACCTGAACCTCATTGACTTGGCCAGAGCGCAGTATGCGCGGAGCCTGCGCCGGGATCAGGGCAACGCCAGGGTTCGAGCCAAGCTGTCCGAGCTGCGCTGACCACATGGAACTCCATTTCCTGGGCGGGGTAGGAACGATGGGCGAGGAGCCTGTTGCCGACTGACCGTGACGCATCGGCGCCTCCGATCCTGAGCCTCTCGGACGAGGATCTCATGGACCGCGTGGCGGTGGACGACCAAAAGGCGTTCCCGGAGCTTGTGCGCCGCTTTCAGGGCCGGGTCACCAATCTGGTGAGCCGGGTCCTGAACGATCGGGAATGCGCTGACGACCTGGCCCAGGAAGTCTTCGTGCGGGTGTTCGTGCACCGCCGAAACTACCGGCACGGGTCGAAGTTCTCGACCTGGATCTTCACGATCGCCGCCAACCTCGCGAAGAACGAGATCCGGCGGCGGGTCCGAAGACGCAACTGGTTCAGCCTGGACGCACTGGAAGAGACGCTGAAGGACCGCGCGATCCAACTCGCGGATTCGACGGAGAGTCGGGAAACGACGCTCGAGCGGGAGCAACTCCAGGACGCCGTGGGGCGGGCGATCGTGACGGTGCCGGAGAAGTACCGGCTGGCTCTGGTCCTGCGGGACATCGAGGGTCTGCCGTACGAGGAGATCGCACAGGTGCTCGGTATCCCGGGCGGAACGGTGCGCTCGCGCATCAACCGCGCCCGGGGCATGCTCAAGCATAAGCTCCAACCGCTACTCGCGAAGGCAGGAGACCCATGATCTGCGACCGGGCCCGGCGCCTCTTCGGGGCCTGCTGGGATGACGAGCTCACGCAGGCCGAGCGGGACGGGCTCGAGGGCCACCTCGCGTCGTGCCCGCGATGCCGCACGGAATACGACGAGTTCTCGCGCGCCCTCGAGTTGACGGCCTCGCTGCCCAGGATCGAGGCTTCCGCCGATCTCATGGACCGGGTGCTGGCAGGCGCGCGCCACGCCACGACCGCGCCGGACATCGTCCGCGAGGCTGGTGTGCGCTGGGCGCCCGTTGCCGTGGCGGCTGCGGGCGCCGTGCTGGTGGTCGCGGCCGTGCTCATCGGGTCCAGGCTCGAGTGGAAGGCCCCGGCATCGAACCAGACTCCTCAGATGGTCAAGATCGAGGGGCCGCTGGAGCCACGCATCGTGCAGAATCCCCGGGCGATACCGGGGAAGCGCGGCCCGGAGGCTTCCCAACTGAACTCCGAGAACCTATTCGACCCGGACAAGAACGTCGAGTTCATCCTCGACCCGGTCGCGCTGCGTCGCGGCCGCGTCAAGCGTGATCCCGAGGGACAGCAAGCGATCATCACTTTCTGAGAGAAGGCATCCTTTGGGATGACGACGCAGGGCCATCGCACGGTGCGCCGGGCGGCCTGGCTGGCCGTCCTCTTCGTGTTGCTCCCCGCTCCCGCTGCCCGCCCCCAGGGTGCGCCATTCTCGCCGTCCGAGAACGTGGATGAGATCGCAAGTCAGGCCGGGCGCAGCGTGGTCACGATCCTGGCCCAGCGCACGGTGACCCGCACCAAGTCCGGTTCCGGACAACGCGTGAGCAGCCTGCGAACCCGGGTCGGTTCGGGCGTGGCGGTGGAGGAGGACGTCATCCTCACCACGGCGAGCATCGTGCGGGGCGCTGAGCGCATCTTCGTACGCACCTCCAATGGCCTCGAGGTCGAGGCGCAGCCGGCGGGCATGGACCTCGTCTTCAACGTGGCCGTGCTCCGCGTTCCGGATCTGCAACTGCCGTGGCTGCGACCCGCCGGGCGGCGGGCCCAGCTCGGTGACCGGGTGATCGTGGTGGGGACCTCGTACCGGGCGCAGTCCACGCAGTCGGTCGGCATGGTCGAGTACGTCTACCGGGAGCCCCGCACCTCGCTCCTGCAGCTCACGAACATCGTCTACCCTGGCAACAGTGGCGGAGCGGCGCTCGACACCAGGGGCGAACTGGTCGGTATCGTCCAGGGGGAACTGGGCTCGCCCGATGTAGGCAAGGGGCGGCGCGCCGAACGTCGCCCGAGCGGCATGAGCTTCGTCATGCCCATCCAGCAGGTGTGGCCTGTCTACAAGAGCCTCAAACGCGATGGACGGATGCGCCATGGCTACCTGGGGGTCAGCACGCGGGCGGAGGTGGTGCGCAGCGAGATCGACGACGCGGAGGTGGCACTCGGCGCCCGGGTCGAGAGCGTCCAGGCAGGTGGCCCGGCGGCGCGCGTGGGGCTCAGGCCCCGGGATCTCATCGTGGGCTTCGAGCTCGACCGGGTCGAATACCCGGAGCAACTGGCCCGCTGGGTGGCCGAGACGCCACCGGGGACGGCCGTGACGCTGGTCTGGGTCCATGGCGACGAGCGGCGCTCCGGCCGCGTGAACCTGGCGGAATCGCGCGACTCGCTGCCGGCGTGGGCGCAGGGCGGTCCGCGCTGGGCCCCGGCGCCAGGTCCGGCGCCGACCTCGGAAAGCGGCCCCCGGCGCTGAAGGCGCGGCGGCGACCCCGGCCGCTGCTGCCCCGAACGCCACCACGGGCCGTGTCAAGCCATTTGAGAATGTAACCCGGCGGGCCTTCGCGCCCGCCGCGCAGAGCCCTATACTGCATCGCATGACCGATCTGCTGCTGCGCTATCCCGTCACCCGTGTCCGCTCGCGGGTGCGCATCGGCCGCGGTGGCCTCGACGGACTCGGTGCCTTCGTCCGCGCGACCACCGGCGCCCGGCGCATCGTGGTGGTGAGCGATGCTCGAGTGGCGCAGCTCTACGGCGCGCGGGCCGTGCGCTCGCTGAGGGCCGCGGGATGTGCCGCCGACCTGGTGCGCGTTCCTCCAGGCGAGCGCTCGAAGAGTTCCCGGAGGCTGGCCTGGCTGTGGGAGCGCTGCGCGGCGCTGGGCCTCGACCGGCAGGGCGCTGTGGTCGCTCTCGGAGGCGGCGTCATGGGTGATCTCGCCGGTTTCCTGGCCGCCACCTACCTGAGGGGCGTGCCCTGGGTGGATGTGCCCACCTCACTCCTGGCGCAGGTGGACAGCAGCGTGGGGGGCAAGACCGCGGTGAACCTCGCGGCCGGGAAGAACCTGGCAGGTGCCTTCCACCAGCCGATGGGCGTGCTCGTGGACCCGGACGTACTGCGAACGCTGTCCGTCCGTCATCGGAGGGCGGGGCTTGCCGAGGTCGTGAAGCTGGGGCTCGCGGCAGACGAGCGGCTCTTCGCCTGGCTCGAGCAACATGCCGATGCGCTTGCGACCGGCGAGCCGCAGGCCCTTGCCGCGGCCGTGGCCCGCTCGATCCGGACCAAGGCTCGCATCGTGCTTGGCGATGAGCGAGAACGCGACGGGGGGCCGCGCACCGCGCTCAACCTGGGACACACGGCCGGACATGCGCTCGAAGTCGTGACCGGTTATCGCGCACTGCTGCATGGAGAAGCGGTGGCGCTGGGGCTGCGGGTGGCCACGGCGCTCTCGGTGCGTGAGGCGGGGTTGCGCCTGGAGGATCGGGTCCGCCTGGAGGTGCTGCTTGACCTCTTCGGCCTGCCCTGGAAGCTGCCTCCGGTCCCCGTGCGGCGCCTGCTCGAAGCCATGCGGTGCGACAAGAAGCGCTCGGCGCAGACGATCCGGTGGGTATTGACGCCCCGGATGGGCCATGCTAGCGTCCCACGCCTGATTTCCGGGCGCTTGGTGCGTGCCGCCCTGCTGGAGGCCGGAGCCGTGGGATGAGCGCCAAGGTGATGCGAATCCTCGTCCTGCACGGGCCGAACCTCAACGCGCTGGGGACCCGGGAACCGGCCATCTATGGCCGGGCGACGCTGGACGATATCCACGGCATCCTCGAGGCCCTCGCCCTGCAGCTGGGGTGCGAGGTCGAGTGCCGGCAGACCAACCACGAGGGTGTGCTGATCGACGCTCTTCACTCGGCGAAGGACATCGCGAACGGGGTTCTCCTCAACCCGGGCGGGTTGACCCACTCGAGCGTGGCCCTGAGGGACGCGGTGCTGGCCGCCGGGATTCCCGTGGTCGAGGTGCACCTGAGCAACCCCTGTGCTCGCGAGACGTTCCGGCACACTTCATTGATCTCCGGGGCCGCCGTCGGGGTGGTCCAGGGTTTCGGCTCAGCAAGCTACGAACTGGCGTTGCGCGGGCTGATGGGAGTCCTCTCCCGTGACCAGGCCTAACCGTAAGCGCGGCAAGCCCAAGACGATGAATCCACGGCCTGCGGACAAAGTCGTGAAGCCGGCACTGCCGGGGACCGATAACGCCGGTGGTGCCTTGCTGGGTGCGGTTGGGCTGATTGAGCTCCGCCAGCTCGTCCGCCTCGTGCAGCGCACCGGCATCGGCGAACTCGAGGTCAGCTCCGGGGAGCGGACGGTGCGTATCGCCGCCCAGTCTCACCTCCCGGTGAACGTGGGTGTCTCCCAGGCGGCGGCTTTCGTTCCGGCGCTGGAGAGGCCGGCGGCAGCCGCGGCGGGGACGGCGCCATCCGCCCCGCAGGTGACCGAGAACCTCGCCGCAATCACGTCCCCCATGGTCGGGACCTTCTACCGGGCCCCGGCCCCGGACGCGGATCCGTACGTCGAGTCGGGCGACATGGTCGAGGTGGGGCAGACGGTCTGCATCATCGAGGCCATGAAGCTCATGAACGAGATCGAATCCGAGCACCGGGGACGGGTGGTGAAGATCCTGGTCGAGAACGCCCAGCCGGTCGAGTTCGGGCAGAAGCTGTTCCTGATCGAGCCCGCGTGAGCCCGGACCGGGCGCACGAAGGGTGCCGTCCATGAACATCCGCACCGTACTCGAGAAGATGATCGCGGCCCACGCCAGCGACCTGCACCTCAAGGCCGGGACCGCGCCCGTGGTACGCGTGGACGGTGTTCTCTATACCCTTGAGGAGGGTTCGCCGTCGGCACCCGAGTTGCGCGACGTGGTGGACCAGTTGCTCAACGACGAGCAGCGGCTCTATTTCTCCACCCACAGCGAGATCGACTTCGCCTTCGGCGTCTCGGGCCTGGCCCGCTTCCGCGCCAATTGCTTCATGCAGCGCGGCACGCCCGCCCTGGCGCTGCGTCACGTACCGGTCGAAGTGCCGAGCATCGAGGACCTGACCCTGCCCCCGATCGTGCGCGAGTTGGCGTTCTCGCCGCGCGGGCTGGTGCTGGTCACCGGGCGTACCGGCTCGGGCAAGTCCACGACGCTGGCGGCCATGATCGATGCCGTCAACCGGGTCACGACGCGCAACATCATCACCATCGAGGACCCGATCGAGTTCCTGCACCGCGACCGCCTGTCCTTCATCCACCAGCGCGAGGTGGGGCTGGACACGCGCTCGTTCCACGACGGCCTCAAGTACGTGCTGCGCCAGGACCCGGACATCATCCTGGTGGGCGAGATCCGCGATCTGGAGACGATGAGCACCACGCTCATGGCGGCGGACACCGGACACCTGGTGCTCTCGACCCTGCACACCACGGACGTCGTGCAGACGCTGCAGCGCATCATCTCCTTCTATCCTCCGCACCAGCACGACGAGTTGCGGCTGTCCATGTCATCGAACCTGCGGGCGGTGATCTCCCAGCGGCTCATCCCGCGCCGCGATGGCGCCGGCCGGGTGCCGGCGATCGAGGTCATGACCGGCACGCCGACGGTGCGCGAGTACATCATGGACCCGGAGAAGACCCCGCTGCTGCACGCACTGATCGCCGAGGGTATGACCCAGTACGGGATGCAGACCTTCGACCAGTCCATCATGGGTCTGCTGCGCGAGGGCCTGATCAGCGAGGAAGAGGCGCTCAAGAACGCCAACAACCCGAACCAGCTGGTCCTCAAGCTCAAGGGCATCGACGCTTCCTCCGACCGCACCTGGCACCCGGTCCCGGGGGCCGAGACGGCGCCGGCTGGCGATGCGATCGACGGCGGCGGCGCTCCGCGCAGCCCCGTGGCCGCCCCATCCAACGAGGGCTTCCTGAACTGATGTTCCGCAAGGTCCTGGTGGCGAATCGGGGGGAGATCGCGCTGCGCATCATCCGCGCCTGCCGCGAACTCCGCGTCTCGACCGTGGCCGTCTTCAGCACGGCCGACCGCGACAGCCTGCACGTGCGGCTTGCGGACGAGTCGGTGTGTATCGGGCCGCCCCCGCCGGTGCAGTCCTACAACCACATCGCGCGCCTGATCTCGGCCGCCGAGATCGCGGGCGCCGACGCCATCCATCCGGGCTATGGCTTCCTCGCCGAGAACGCGCACTTCGCCGAGGTCTGCGAGTCCTGCGGGTTCGCCTTCATCGGCCCGACCGCCGAAATGATCCGCCGCATGGGCGACAAGATCGAGGCGCGCCGCACCATGAAGGACGCCGGCCTGCCGATCGTGCCGGGCAGCGAGGGCCCGGTCCCCGACGTGGACGAGGCGGTGTCCCTGGCGCGTGACATCGGTTTCCCGGTCATCATCAAGGCGGCGGCGGGCGGCGGCGGACGGGGCATGCGCGTGGCCTGGGACGAGAAGCAGTTGCGCCTGGGTTTCGGCATCGCGCAGGCGGAGGCGGGCGCGGCCTTCAGCAACAACGTGGTCTACCTGGAAAGGTACATCGCCCGTCCGCGCCACATCGAGTTCCAGTTGTTCGGCGACACCCATGGCAATCTGGTCCACCTGGGCGAGCGCGAATGCTCGGTGCAGCGGAACCATCAGAAGCTCATCGAGGAAGCGCCCAGCCCGCTCCTGACGGAGGAGCAGCGTCAGTGGATCGGCGCGCTGGCCACGCGCGGCGCGCGGTCCATCGGCTACCGGGGCGCGGGCACCATGGAGTTCCTGTTCGACCAGGACGGCTCGTACTACTTCATGGAGATGAACACGCGCATCCAGGTCGAGCACCCGGTCACCGAGGAAGTGACCGGGCTGGACCTGGTGAAGGAGCAGATCATGGTGGCGGCCGGCGAGAAGCTCTCGATCCGGCAGGAGGACGTGCGCTGGGAGGGACACGCCTTCGAGTGCCGCATCAACGCCGAGGACCACGAGCACGGCTTCCGCCCGAGCCCGGGCACCATCACCTACTTCTACCGGCCCGGCGGGCCCGGCCTGCGCATGGACAGCCACGTCTATGCGGGCTACACCGTGCCGCCCTACTACGACTCGATGATCGGCAAGCTCATCGCGCGCGGAAAGGACCGGCCCGAGGCGCTGCGCCGCATGGAGATCGCGCTCGAGGAGTTGATCGTGGAGGGCATCAAGACCACGATCCCCTTCCACCTGCTCGCGGTCCGCGACCCCGCCTTCCAGCGCGGCGACCTCGACACCCATTTCGTCGAGCGGTTGCTGGGGCCGAAACCCGCACCGGCGGGAGTCGCCACCCCGGCCGCCGCGGGCTAGCCCGCACCGCACCGTGCCGGCGCAGGTCTCCGTCCTGCTCACTCCCGTGGGTGGGACCGTGCCCGCGCGGGCCACTGCCGTGGTGGTGGACGTGCTGCGCGCCACCAGCGTCCTCACGCAGGCGCGGCTGCACGGCGCGCGCGCCATCCTCGCCGCGGGCACGCCCGAGGAGGCCCTGGCACTCCGCGCCCGGCGTCCCGGCGCCCTGCTGTGCGGGGAGCGTGACGGGCGGCGGATCGCCGGCTTCGACCTCGGCAACTCGCCCTTTGAGTACGGCTTCGAAGCGGTGGGGGGCCGCACGCTGATATTCGCCTCCACCAACGGCTCGCAGGCGCTGCTCGCCGCCGGCCGCGCGCGGCGGCGCGTACTCGGCGCCTTCGTCAACGCCAGCGCGGTGCTCGAGGCGGTCGCCGCGGACGAGGTGGTCGCCGTCCTGTGTTCGGGCAAGCTGGGCGGCTTCGCGCTCGAGGACGCGGCCTTCGCCGGCTGGCTGGCGGAACGGCTGGCCGCGCGTGGCGCGCGCGTCGCGGGCGCCGCGGCGGCGCTCGCGCGCCGCATCGCTCCGCGCGACGCGGCCGACGTGCGCGCGCTGGTGCAGGGCGCCTCGCACGGGCGCTACCTGCGCTCGCTGGGGCCCGAGTTCGCGCGCGACGTGGAGTTCTGCGCGGGGCTCGACACGATCTCGCGGGCGTTCGAAGTCTGAGCCAGGCCGTTGGACCGCGCGGGCGGCAGGCGGAACACCTTCACGGACACGGCTGGCGCCGGCATGCGGACGTTCGCGGAGGCGTTCCGCCGGCCGGCCGCCCTCCTCGTCTACCGCCTCTGGGCCCGGGCCATCATGACGGCACCCACCGCGCCGAAGACCAGGTCCCCCAACCAGCCCGCCAGGTACGGATTCAGCGCGCCACTATGGCCCAGGGCCTGACCGGTGCGCAGCAGGGCGTAATAGCAGAAGGAGATGGCGATCGAGAGCCCGAAGCCGAGCGCGGCGCTCTGCATGCGCAGGCGCGTGGCCAGCGGCGCGCCGATCAGCACCACGATCAGGTTGACGAGCGGGAAGGCCAGTTTCACCTGCAGGTCCACCAGGTAGTTCGCCACGCGTGCCCCGCTGGCGTGAAGCTTCTGCACGTAGGACCGCAGCTCGAAGAAGTTCATCTCGCCCGGATCGCGGCTCTCCTTGGCGAAGTCCGCGGGCTGCTCGCGGATCCCGTTCACCGCCATGCGGTCGAAGGCCTTCACCTGCTCCCGGTTGCCCGTGAATTCGCGCAGGAAGCCCGAGGAGAATACCCAGCGCGTGTCCTCCCAGCTGGCCTCGGCGGCGTCGATGCGCCGCACCAGGGCGCCGCTGCGGAACTCCTGCAGCGAGACTTCGTGCATGCGCTGCTCGCCCACCACGTACAGCCGCATGTAGAAGATGCGGCCGCCCTCGCCGAGATAGGTGACGTCGGCCCGCTCGGCCACCTCGTGGTGCCGCATGCCCTGGATCTCCTGCTCGTAGATCCCGTCCCGCTGCCGGTTCATCTCCGGCACGACGGATTCGCTCAGGCCCAGGGAGAACAGCGTGCAGGCGACGGACACCGCCAGAACCGGCGCGAGGATGCCGAGCAACGAGCGCCCGGAGGTGCGCATCGCCGTCAACTCGCCGAACTTGTTGAGCTGGCCGAGCGCGAGGAACGTGGCCATCAGGAGCGCGATGGGCAGCACCTGCACCAGCCATTCGGGCAGACGGTAGAGGTAGTAGCGCCCGATCAGCGGGAGGGAGGCGTGGTGGTCGAGGAACACGTCGATCTTCTCGAACACGTCCACCACCACGAAGATGGCGAGGATGCCGACGAGCCCGAGGGCAAGGTAGCCGGCGAACTCCCGGAGCAGGTAGCGGTGGAGGATTCTCACGCGGACGGTCCTCCTGCGGACGGTCCCGCTGGCAGCGCATTCCAGGAGCCTCCGCGTCGGCGGCCCCAGGGTGTCACTTCGAGGGCGCGTGGCCGCCAGACCTCGATCGCGCGCAGGGTGGCCAGCAGGCCCCAGGTCCCGAGCACCAGGTTCGGGAGCCACATGGCCAGCCAGGGCGGCAGCAGCAGCCGGTTGGCCAGTTCCTCGCCACCGACCAGGCAGAGATAGTAGAAGAGGAAGAACGCCACCGAGACGAAGGCCACCGCGGGACCCGCCCGCCGCACGCGCATGCCGAGCGGCGCCCCGATGAAGACGAACACCACGCAGGCCGCTGGCAGCGAGAACTTCTTGTGGATCTCGACCGAGAGCGAGCCCGCCCGCCGCTCGAGCGCCTCGCGTTCCAGCCGCCAGATCTCCAGCTCGGCCTGCACCCGGGGATTCTCTCGCTGCACGCGCTCGAGCGCCGGGCTGCCACCGAACAGCGCCCGCAGGATGCTGGCCATTCTCGCGTTCCACGAGAGCCCGGCGGGGATCACGGCCTCCAGGTCACGGGCGCTGAGCCCGTAGGTGGCGAGGTGCTCCAGGTGCTGGGCGGTCGAGCGCTGGTCCTGCGCGATCACCTGCCGCCGCTCCTGCGCGAGCTGCCCGGTGCTCATCTCGCGATCGCTCCGCGCTTCGCGTACGCTGCGCTCCAGGATGGCTCCCGCGCCCTGGATGTGGATGATGTGGGTCTTGAAGACCATGCGGCGGTACTTCCGTGAGCCACCCTCGTCGGCCGGGATCTCGTGGATCTCCCCGTCCCTCAGTCTGAGCACGGCCGTGCGGCCATCGGGGGTGTAGGTCAGGAAGCCGCGCTTGGCCAGGATGAGGTTGGGAGGCCCGCCGACGTTCATCTGGTAGATGGTGACACCCCGCATCTCGTTGGTGCGCCCGTTCACGGACTGAACCAGCAGGTTGTAGCCCGGGAAGTCGGTGATGAAGACTCCCTCCTGGAGCTTCGCCGTGGGCCGCATGCGGCCGATGTCGATGAGCAGGTTGGCGAAGGCATGGTTGGACTCGGGCAACACCCGGTCGTTGAAGAACGTGAGGCCCGCCGCCAGCAGGGCCGACGCCAGTAGCGGGCCGGCGAGGATGGAGGCCAGGTTGACGCCGCTGGCACGCAGTGCGGTGATCTCGTTGTCCTGGGAGAGACGGCCGAAGGTCATGAGCACGGCCACCAGGACCGCGCAGGGTACCGAGAGCGCCACGATGTAGCCCAGAGAGAGCAGGAAGAGCTGGAACACCGCCAGGGGGGCCACGCCCCGGTTGATCACCAGGTCCAGGTAGTCGAACAGGACGTCCATCTCGAGGATGAACGTGACCACCCCGAAACCCAGCAGTAAGGGAACCAGATGCTGCTTGAGGATGTACCAGTGGAGGATACGCATGGCTGCGCAGCCTACCTCATGGGTCGGGACGGGAGCGACGGATTTCATCCGAGGGCTCTTGACCGGCGGGGTTTCCCCTGCTAGGGTCACGGGCTGCGCCTCCTCCCACGGGGGCGCAGCCGTTTAGGTTGCCCGCATGCTGACCGCTCTTCCGGCCCTCCTGTTGCTCATCGGCCTTCCCCATCTTGGGCTGATTCCCCATCTTGGGCTGAAGCCCAGCCGCAAGGCGTTCCCTGCGGACTCTCTCCCGCCGGCCTGGAGGAACGCCTCCCGACTGGCGCTGGAGGACCAGTTCGTCCTGGGCACCCTTCGACCCCTGCGGCTTCATCCCCCGGGACTGAGGCTGAACCCCGACCCGCGCTCCCTGCGGGTGACCGTGGATCCCGACTCCGCTCTGGTGAGGACGTCCACGCGCCTGGGGGAGATCCCCCTGGGCCCGGGTGCGGCGCGCTCGCTCTCGGCCTTCTCCCGGGAGACCGGCCGGCTCACCTTCGAGCGGCTGTGGCTCGAGACCTCCCAGCGGAGCATCAACGTCAAGAAGGGGGGCTCGGGTCAGGCGGCCCCCACGACGGGACTCTCGTTCAAGCTGCCCTCGCCGCTGCCGGCGCGGGTGCAGAACCTGCTCGGGCCCGGTGGCCCTGCACTGAACGTCTCCGGCTCCGAGAACATCCGGCTCTCCGGGCAGAGCGACTGGAGCAACCAGCAGAGGGGCCTGCTGGGCCAGAAGCGTTCGATGTTCCCGACGCTGAACATGCAGCAGGACCTGGACATCCGCCTCGAGGGGCAACTCTCCGACCGCATCAAGGTCAATCTGCTGCAGAACTCCGCCGTCCAGATCCCGCTCACCAACCGCATCGCCATCAACTATCGCGGCGGCGAGGACGACCTGGTCCAGGCTCTCGACCTGGGCAACACCAGTCTGACTCTGCCCGGCACCCAGTATGTCTCCTACAGCGGTCGCAACGAGGGCCTCTTCGGCGTCAAGACGGCGCTGCGCTACGGTCCGCTCGACTGCACGATCCTGGCGAGCAAGCAGGAGGGCAAGAGCGAACGCGCGAGCTACACCGGGGGCGCCTCGAAGCAGACTCAGACCCTGAACGACTTCGACTACGTTCGCGGGATCTACTTCTTTCTCTACGACCCCAGCACCCCGACGCTCGATATCGAAGACGCCAGCATCGTGCTCTACCGTGACAACGCGGACTACACCACCAACGTGAGCACGGTGCGCGGCCGCGCGCGGATGGATCCGACGGGCGCGCCGCCCGACACCACCGTCCCGGCGGTGCTCGGCTTCTTCACGCAATTGACGGCCGGGGCGGACAAGGACTACGAGATCCTGCGCGATGTTTACGGCCCGAACTTCAAGGTCCTTCGGCTTCGGCGCCAGATGGTGGGAGACCAGCGCCTGGCAGTGACCTACCGCGCCCGCCCGGCGGGCTCGTCGGGGCCTTACGTGCAGGTGGGGAGCGTCGAGTCCGTCGACGACCTTGACGGGGTGCCGACCATTCAGATGAAGCTGCTGCGCGCGCCCGCCAACCGGCTCGTGCCGGATGCCGCCGCCGTGGGGTTCAAGGACACGCTCTTCAACGCGACGCGCGAGCTCGAACTCAGGAACTTCTACCAACTCGGTGGCCAGCGGATCGACCCCGGCACCATCAAGATCAACATCCGCCAGGGCTACACCGACCCCCCGCAGTACTCGGAGCCCACCGCGCCCGGGATCCCCTACATCGAGATGCTGGGTCTCGACAACTACGACGAGTCCGGGGGTTCGGCGGTGCGTGGCGTCCACGACAACAAGGTGGACGGCACGGTGCTCGCGACGAATGTCCGTACCTTCGTGGACTTCGAGGACGGCGTCCTGTTCTTCCCCGACCTGCGTCCATTCGCGCCGCGGCTCGGCTCCGGCGGGAAGCCCTTCGACCGGGCGGTCAGCAACCTGCTCTCGCGGCGCGATTCGCTCGTCGGGACCCCCGATCCCCACTCCAGCGCCGGCGGCCTGGAGCAGGCCGCCTCCAACCCTTCGATCTACGACGGCTACAACCCGCGCCGCGACCTTTCCTCGACCTACTTCATTGACGTGGAATTCACGGCGGCACAGGCCCAGGGCGAGATCATGCTGGGCCGTGGCAACCTGCTCGAAGGCTCTGAGGTCGTCACCGTGGGCGGCGAGCAGTGGGTGCGCGACAAGGACTACACGATCGACTACGACCTCGGCCGCCTCACGCTCAAGCGCCAGTTGCCGACCA
>Ga0315286_10001139_pt1 | contig 23772 bp, 22 predicted proteins | sample YL17G10_0_MG_FD_205038 | JGI IMG/M metagenome (GOLD analysis project Ga0315286, IMG submission 205038) | Sediment microbial communities from Yellowstone Lake, YNP, Wyoming, USA - YL17G10_0 | ecosystem: Environmental > Aquatic > Freshwater > Lake > Sediment | place: USA: Wyoming | collected...
AACACAGGACAAAGCGCAAAACACTGGAACCAATGCGCTCGTGCAGTTCATTACACCGTAAAGCATACAGTGGTAGTGCGCAGGTTGACAATGGAATGATGGAGTAGTGGAACCTGCCCTGAGCGACACTGAGCGACGCTGAGCGACGCTGAGCGAGCGAAGCGAGTCGAAGCGGAGTCGAAGCGGAGTCGAAGCGGAGTCGAAGGGTAATGTGGTTGTGCATCGATTGATTTGCATCGGGAGATAACTCAATGAACAAAGGAACTCTGGTACTTGTTTTCTTGCTGCTTGCGGCAATGGTGCAGTGCGGCATCGCGCAGACGGTTCAAAGCACAAATGCTGTGACCCCGCCAGCGAGCAAGTCAATTGCCCCGCAATGCTATCAGCTTCCGTTTGCCTCCTCGGGCAATACGATAGAGCTCACGATCGCAAACACGGCGACGACAGCGGCTGCCAGCGTCAAGGTTGAGGCTACGGAAGTCCCTACATGGCTGAAGTTCAAAGCGACGGCGCAGAGTATCGCCACCCTCAAGGCGAATCAGGAACTGCCGGTTCTCTTCACCTTTTCTGTGGACAAAACTGCCCCTGTCGGAAAAGAAGAGACCATCGCATTCAGGATTCTGTCGTCAACAGGGGAGACTTGGACAAAGGAGATCCGGGTGACGGTCGCCCCACCGGAGAAGTTCGAGCTGTTCCAGAACTATCCCAATCCCTTCAACCCGTCGACCACGATCAGCTATCAGCTCCCAGCCGACAGCCGCGTCCATCTCAAGGTGTTCGATCTTCTTGGTCGAGAGGTAGCCACAGTCGTTGATGAGGCTGAAGCTGCCGGATACTACCAGAAGACATTCGACGCCACCCGGGTGTCGAGCGGGATGTATGTGTACCAGGTGGTTGCTACGGACAAACAGGACAACCGCCAAGTGGTGCGGAAGAAGATGCTCATCCTGAAGTGAGGGGCGAGGAAATCTGTTCCTAGTCTATTTGGGTGCGTAGACAGAGGCGGCTGCCTGAAGCAGTCAGGCTCACCTTCCAGGTCCCAAATGTGGTAAAACTCTGTGTAACCCTCCGTTGCAGTTCCCGAGCCTGCGGCGAATAGAATGTCGGCATCAACAGAGAATTTCTGCGGATTGCATAACGCCGAACAGCCCCAGGCATCCGTGCTCAGTATCGCCTAAGCAGGAATGGTCGTTGTTGCTGTGGCGAGCCTCCCGCTCTGCCCGACTGGAAGCAGGCAATTTCGTCTCGACGATAAAGATGCTCTTGGTGCGCTAGCCGAAGATAGATTCCCGATATCTCGCGCAGCGATTGCGTTGTCAGATATCGGGAATCTTGCTCAGCAGAATATCGGGAATGCGGCTCAGCAGGATATCGGGAATCTTTCAGATTACGGCAGGATATCGCGTCCACCGCTCATTCAATCCAGCATAAGCCGAACCGCCGCATTGTTCTCACAGTCCCACACTGCCCGTTGTGTCAAGTCAGATAGCGCAATCTGAATTTGTCCGTTATCCAGATTGGCACCCCTCCTGCTTCTCATGTTGACCAAGTGCCGCTCTAGAAACACACAAGGCGGGCAGGCCTTCGGGGGAAGGGGGCACTATTGATGTATTGAAAAGGCTTGGCAGTAAATCACAAGTTCTCTTCTCAGAAGTAGCACCAGGAGGTTGCGGAAAAACAAGAAGTCGTCACGTTGAGCGAAGTCGAAATGTGTCAATTGATGCAAATAACAGGGTTCGACTCCCCGCCTGCGTCTCAGACCTTCAAGGGCGGGCAGGCGCTCACCCTGATGGAATTGCTTCGGTGGATGGCTTTTTCAGCATCCTCCTAGATTCGCTAGGGTGGATGGTGGGAACAAAACTAGTGAAGAGCCCATTCACTGCGGCTTTGGAGGCAAAGGAAATGAAGATCGAATCTGTAACCTGATCTGCGCTTGTTCTGGGCTTTTACCCTTCAGTCCGGCGATGCCTGCGTTGACGAACTCGTCGCGCCAGTGCGTGAGTACCTCCAACGTTATCTTACACTCCCGGCACTCAGTATCGGCCAACTCGCCCCGAAGCAGGCGCAGCACTGCTTCAGCCTTTTTTCCGGTACTCCAACGTCCTTGCTTCTCTTCAGCGGTGACCTCCAGTGATGTCAACAGCGGTTGTGATAGTAAGCCAGAGAACTGCTCCCTTGAAACTGGGGCCAGGATAGAGGCCTTTGTTCATTCCTCGTTCCTCTTTACTATCGTCAATCCTGAAAAACCAAAATAGTGCCGGAATAGCAAGACACCCATACCTGGCGTTCCTGAGGGTCGTAGGTGACTCCGATGGGATGATGATCTGTTGCCACTGTTTCGAGAACCTTCATTTCTTTGCAGTCAATCTTGCTCAACGTGTTCGATTCATAGTTGACGACATAGGCGAACTCGCCGTTTTTTGAAAGAACAACGCTGCGTGGAGCGTCGCCCGTTTTTACCTTTTTGACGACTTGGCCCGTTACCAGGTCGATTTTTGCGATTGCATTCTCCGCATTGAGAGATGCGTAGAGGTACTGGCCCCCCGGATCGAGAGCCAGGTGTCTCGGAGAACGGCCGACTCCGCTGATCCATGAAACCGAAAAGGAATGAAGATTCACGACAGCAATGTCGTAAGAACCCATGACTGCCACGTAAGCCACGGTCGATGCGGAATCCACGACAATGCCGCGAGGATATCGGCCAAGTCGAATCCGCTTCACTTCCAGATCACGTTCCGTGTCGATGATACTGAGGTCGCCGCTGCACCAGTTGCTCACGAGAACCCAGCGACTATCGGGAGATGCGGCAACGTATTTAGGCACCGACCCCACGGCGACAATCTTTTCAATCTTCAAAGTCACCGTGTTGATCCGATACACATAACTGATGTCATACTTGTCGGATTCACAGGAATCATTCCCGGGATTGGTAAAACCGGCGCCAAACATCTGATAGTTCGAGACCCAGGCATACTTGCCGTTGTGAGAGAAAGCCGCTTCGACGGGAGCTCCTCGGTACTCTCCGCTATGTTTTGACGGATTGAGCTTGTCAGATTTAACCTTGTCCGGAATCGTCGCCACAAGGCTATACTCGCGGTTATAGACGGTGATCGAATGCCTGTACATCATGTTCTGTGCGAAGAAGAGCCCGGATCCTGAATAGACAATGGATTTTGGAGAGATATCTCCTCTAATTTTCTTTTTCAACTCCAGTGCAGAACTGGTGCACGTCAGAATCAAAAAAGGGAGTATCAACAATAACTTCGCTATCATGATTTGCTAGCTTACCAAAAGTTCAGAGTAAAAACAAGAAACACGGATTGCCTTTGCGTGACGGCTTCGTTCAATCGCTCTCTTTTATGACGACCCAGTCAACCGAAATACAGAAATCGGTGCTCGCTGTCTCCTTGCCCCTTTCGCAGGCCACCGTGCAGGCAGCAGCGGTCCCCCGGTTGGGCGGGTGGTGGTGAAGAGCCAAAAACGATTGAAGTTAGTGAACCACGGCCCCTGGGAGGTCTGGCCATACTTGCCTCAACAAAGCAACGGAGACAGCCGTGAAGCAGACCGGCCCGGCTATGATCCTAAACAATCGTTCGAAAGAATCGAGAAGACGACGAGGTGGGATTCATACGGAGCCCGCGGGTCAAAAGGCTGGTTACATCCTGTGGACAGACCAGGCAGGAGAATCAGGACTGCGGCGCAAAAAACGAAAACTCATTGAGCGATACGTCCTCCGGTCTGCAAAAGCATTTCTGATTCAAGGTCGTCGAGGCCGTCCGCGAGTGATTACGAAGGTAAGGCCGGCTGGAAAGGTGTACCAAAGTTCCATGCCCAATTCAGGCATAGAATGTCACTATTTTTGAGAACGAAGTTTCCTGGCGAATGCATTCTGAACAACCGGAGGCACAAACTCGCTTACGTCACCGCCGAGCCGGGCAATTTCCCGCACGATCGTCGAGTTGAGATAGGTGTATTTCTCGCTCGGCATCAAGAAGACGGTCTCAACGGATTCATTGAGCTTGCGGTTCATGAGCGCGAGTTGGAATTCATACTCAAAGTCGGAGATGGCACGAAGGCCGCGCAGGATGGCTGTGGCTTTGCGTTTCTTGGCATACTCCACCAACAAGCCCTGGAATGACGCCACCTCAACCCTCTTGTATTTTCTGACTGCCGCCCGGATGAGGTCCACACGTTCCTGGTCCGAGAACATAGGGTTCTTTGCCGAGTTTCTTGCAACCATCACGATCACCTTGTCAAACATCTTGATGGCGCGCTCGATGATATCAAGATGCCCGTTCGTGATCGGGTCGAACGTCCCGGGATAGATGGCGGTTTTCATGGCGGTTGTGATTGTTGTGCTATGATGTTGGAACGGTGGAATGTGTTTTGTATTTCAAAACAAGAACGGTCGTCTGTCCAAACGGTTTTCTCAGAACGTCATACACCTCTTCGGAGACTTCGACGGCCGATTCGCGGCTATGCTCCATGACGACATAGCTCCCTTCCTTCAGAACCCCCGATACGTGCAGTGCGTTTGGCAATGTCCCGATCGTCTCCAATTTGTACGGCGGATCGACGAATACCAGGTCGTACTGATTTTTCATATTCCGGAGAAACCAGAATACATCCGCCTGATGGAAGGTGCACTGGCGTTCGCAGCCAAGCGATGCAATGTTCTTTCGGAGCAATGCAAGAGAATCCCGTGAGTTGTCGACAAACGTGACTGCGGCGACGCCACGACTAATGGCCTCGAGTCCCAGGCTCCCTGTGCCGGAAAAAAGGTCAAGCACATGCAAACCGTCGAAATCAATTCGGTGCATGAGCATGTCGAAGATGGTCTGCTTTGCGCGATCTGTGGTCGGTCGAACGGAATTATCGCGGGGGCTCATGAGAATCCGGCCCCGATACGTTCCAGCAATAATTCTCATCTATGTTGTGCGAAGGGCTAATCCAATGGCCGCTGAAAAACGATAGCTCTCCTGGATCAAAGGCTTTGGAACCCTGCTCGATGCCGGAAGTTTGCGAAGGGCATTGATGGTAAGTGTTTGTTTGATCCCCGTTTCCGTGCGAAGCTGAAGAATGAGATTCGTGGGGACTTCTGTGCCATGGACCAGCAATGCCGCCGGAGTCTCGGGTACATCTTTTTGTTTGAGGTACTGTAGATATTTGTGGACGGCTTTCTTGACATCGTCGTTGGACTCGGATTTGAACGAACGGTAGTCGCTCATCTCGCCCTTGTGCACAAGGCTGGCGTCGGTGTAGCCGAATCGCACGCCGAACAGAACGATGGGATGGTTCAGAACCTCGGGATAGTTGAACAGAACGGTTTTTTCCGTGCTGAATTGGTCGATGTCGATGACATTCAGCTTGAGTTTCAATTCCGCTGTTACCTTTTGCAGGAAGCCGACGGTCGTTTTACGCAGGGAAACCATGAAGAGTTGTCTTGCGGCTCCTTTGGCGGCGCGGAGTGCATGCGAACCGATGATGAAATCTTGTGGCGATGTGCCAGGAAAATACTGCTCCATTTCCCATTGGAGGTATCTGGCCAACTCCGGACCTTTCAGCGAGCCATCGGTTGGAATCATGTTAATGAATACCGGGTCCGGAGGAACCGCATAGGAAATGAATCCGGCGGAGAATTTGTTGTCCCGGATGAGCTCTTTCAGTTCCTGCACAAAATTGGGGAGTTGTTGGTGTCTCGGGGTAAGCTCGGCTCCGATCTGAGAAAAATCCAGTATCGATTCCCGTTCTGCCAGCCCGACCAGCTGAACGTTATTGCCGTGGTCGATTTCTGCCGCCTGGATTTTACCCTTGAGAAACGAAAGTCCGAGATAGCGCTGTGCTTTCATGGTCGTTTGTTTGTTGTCTGTGAGACGGGCTGATCTTGAACTGTAATGAACGGCCTGAGTTGTTCCAGTTTCCGCTTGCTGATGCCTTTGACGTTTGTCAGATCGTCAACGGTCCTGAATAGTCCGGCTTCCGTCCGATAGTCAATGATCCGTCCCGCCGTCACGGCGCCGATGCCGGGGAGGTCCATCAATTCCTGCCTGGAAGAGGAATTAATGTTGACCAAAACGCTTTCGGATTCGCCCTCAACCTCACCGGACGCTGAGTCTTCAAGTGCCGCTCCGCTCAGTGATGCGAATGTACTATCGGACGCCCGATAGTCGAATTGCGGTAACGAAGGAAACGTTTCCTGATAGAGCCTGATTCCGGCTCCAATCAGGAGTGTCCCCGAAAGGAACAGGATCACTTTCCGTTCCGTATTCGTCAGGGCCAGCCAATCGCTCAGGCGTCGAAACATAGAATCGTAGAAGGTGGCAAATCCGAATCCCTGCGCCGACTGCGGAACCGCACGCAGCGACGAGCCGAACCGACTAGGAGAACGCGTCCTTCATTTTTTCGAAGAACGACCGTCCGCTGGCGCGTCGTTCTTCTTCGGTTGGAGACATGTGCTCCATGGAACCAAGTTCTTTCAGCAGTTCCTTCTCTTTGGTACTCAATCGTGAAGGAACCCACACATTGATCCGAACGAGCTGATCACCGCTTCCACGCCCGTTCAAATGGGGAATGCCCCGATCCCGCATCCGCAGCATCCGTCCGGAAGGAGTTCCGGGATCAATGGTCAGTTTCGCTTTTCCTTTGAGTGTTGGAATTTCCACTTCGCCTCCCAGCGCGGCAAGAGGGAAACTCACGAGGTGGTCATAGATGATGTCGTCGCCGTTGCGTGTGAAATAGGAATGTGGTTCTTCTTCGATGACTACGATCAGGTCGCCGGCATGTCCGCCGCGCCTGCCCGCATTTCCTTGTCCCTGCATCGGAATGTAGTTGCCTTCCGACACGCCGGGGGGAACACTCACCTTGATCGTGGACTCACCCTGGAGGCGTCCCTCTCCGTGACAACTCGTACACGGATCTTTGACGATGCGTCCTTCTCCCTCGCAGGTTGGACATGTGGTGATATTGACGAATTGGCCGAACATGGATCGTGATACGTGTCTGATTTCCCCGGCACCGTTGCATTGAGGGCAGGTTGATTTGGACGAGCCGCTGCGCGATCCGGAACCGTTGCAGGTATCGCACGGTTTTTGCTTTCGGATCTTGATTTTCTTTTCGACCCCCGTGGCGATCTCTTCCAGCGTCAATGTCAACTTCGCCCGCAGGTCGGAACCGGGCGAACCCTCCTGCCTCGGTGAACGGCGTCGCGACCGTGAACCCGCCCCGAAGACGTCGTCGAAAATGCTGCCGCCAAAGATATCGCCGAAATGTGAAAAGATATCGTTGATATCGTTGAACCCGGGTTGGGCCGTCCCGCGCAGACCGTCATGGCCAAATTGATCGTATCGCTGACGCTTTTCCGGGTCGCTCAGCACTTCATAGGCTTCGGCCGCTTCTTTGAAATGTTCTTCAGCTTCTTTGTTGCCCGGGTTCCGGTCGGGATGGAATTTCAACGCCATCTGCCGGTAGGCCTTCTTGATTTCATCCGCACTCGCTGAACGGGAAACACCAAGCAGCTCGTAGTAATCTCGCTTTGTCATAGGTGCGTCTTAGCTCTTTCCCGATTCAGGTTGAATTTGTGCGACAGGCTGTGTCTCACCGGAGGAGGTCGATGTGTCGGCCGGCTCTGTCGACACGATGACTTTGGCGTGGCGGATCACCTTGTCGTTCAGCATGTATCCTTTGTCGATTTCTTCGAGGACCGTATGGGAGGGAACGTCGTCCCGTGGAATCTGCAGGAGCGCATCATGGAACTCAACGTTGAATTCTTTTCCGACGGTCTCGAATGCCTTGACGCCCCGCTTCTCCAGAACTTTCAGGAATTTCTGCTGGACAAGTTCGATGCCACGATACAGCGACTCAAAGTCCTTGGAGTTCTTCGCCGCCTTGATCGATCGCTCGAAATCATCGATCACCGGCAACAGATCCGCGATGAGGCTTTCACTGGCAAACCTCATGATGGAGACCGCTTCGTTTTCGGAACGCTTCTTGTAGTTCTCGAATTCCGCTGCCTTTCGATACAGCAGATCCTTGTAGTACTCCACCTGCTTCTCGGCTTCAGCCAGCTTCGAAGCCTCAACGGCTGTGGCACTCTGTTCCGGACTCTGCTGCTCGGGTTCCTGCTGTGTGTTCTCCTCTGCCATACTCTTTCTACCAATCCTTCGTTCTTAGCTCGACAACAATCCGGCAATGGTCTTGGCTACATGATCGACCAGAGGGATCAGTTTCGAGTACTGCATTCGGGTGGGTCCCAAGATTCCGACTCTGCCCGTCACACCATTGACATTGTAGGTGGCCGTGACGAGACTATAATCCTGGGCTTTACGATCTTCGTTTTCTGCTCCGATGGTAATAACAAAATCCTTGTTGGGAATATCATGTTTTTCGAGCAAGTGAACGATAATGTCTTCATTTTCGATCATCTCGATGACGCTGCGGAAGTTCTTCGGATCGCCGAACTCCGGATGGTCGATCAAATTCTTTGTGCCCGCAATGTGGACCTTCTCCCGGTCCTTCGTGTCATTGAACAGCTGATCCACCGATTCGATGAAGAGCCGGATCAGTCCGGTCCGCTCGTCGCGGTAGGGATACAGACGATCGACAAAGCTGTCCCTGATTTCCCTGAGGGTCAGCCCATGGAGCCGCTCGTTCAGGATCCCGCTGATGTGTTCGAGCGAATCACGTTTCAGCTCCATTCCAACCTCGAGCATGATCGTCCGGATGATGCCGGACTGAATGGAAATCAGCACGAGGAGCTTGGAGCTGGAGACCTGGATCAATTCCAATTTCTGGAACACACCGCTGCTCAAGTGGGGCGAGGTGACGATGCTCAGTTGGTTGGAGATTTTTCCCAGCAATCTCGAGGTTTCTTTGAGCATCTCCTCGGTGTCGACTGCCTTGTCGAGTTGTGCACGGATGGTCTGTTTCTCGTGTTCGGAGATCTGTTCCAGCTCCATCAGAAAATCGACATAATAGCGGTACCCCAGATCTGTGGGAATCCGACCCGCCGATGTGTGAGGATGGGAAAGAAACCCGGATTCTTCGAGGTCCGACATGACGTTTCGAATCGTCGCGGGACTCAGTGTGGATTCATAGTGCCTGGAGATGTACCGAGAACCGACAGGGACCGCCGATGCGATGTAGTTGTGCACCACGTGTCGGAGAACACTTTCTTCCCGCTCGTTCAAGTTTTCGGATTTTAGTGTCGCGGCAACCATCGAAAAAACCTAAGAAATTCTCTTGAAAATACGCATTAATGCCGCGTTTGTCAAGAAATCGCGAGAAGGCTCAAACACGGCACACAAATCAAACAACTCGGCGAGAAAAACGGTTTCCGCAGCTGGCCTCCTCCTGGTGCACATTGCCAGCATCCCGCCTGATCATCGTTGAAATCTTCGAACAACGATCCATCACGATGAGAATCACCTCTGGTTGATCTGTTCTGCCAATTCCTCGTTGAGATTTTGCATAGCCCGACAAATCTTGTTATCTTCTCCACCACATGATAGCAAAACTTGCGTTAGAAAACGGCACAATATTCACCGGAGAGTCTTTCGGCTTCGGTTCCGAAGTGACCGGTGAAGTCGTTTTCAACACCGGCATGACGGGGTATCAGGAGATACTCACCGATCCCTCCTATGCTGGTCAAATCGTTACAATGACGTATCCGCTGATCGGAAACGTAGGCATCAATGCCGATGATATGGAGTCGGTCAGGCCGCAGGTAGCCGGATTTGTGGTCAAGGAGTATTTTGATTTCTACAGCAATTTCCGGTCAAGCGGAAGCCTGGGCGAATGGCTGGAGAAGTTCAAGATAGGTGGAATCCAGGGAATTGACACCCGGATGTTGACGAAGATCATTCGTACGACGGGAGCGATGAGGGGGATTCTTTCGACCAATGACCTTGATGACGAGAGCTTGATCCACAAGGCGCAGACCTCTGCAAGTATGGCGGGATTGGACCTCGCGACGACAGTCACGACCGAAGCTCCCTATCAGTGGGATGAAATCGATAAGACCCCATTTGCGCTTTCTCCATTGATAGCCCCAAGAGAGAATGGAAAACGGTGGAATGTCGTCGTCTATGACTACGGAGTGAAGCAAAACATCCTCCGGCGTCTGACTTCCTATGGGTGCACGTTGACAGTCGTGCCTTCCGGGTTTTCGGCGGAGCAGTTGCTTGAAATGAATCCGGATGGCATCTTCCTTTCGAACGGTCCCGGGGACCCCGCGGCGGTTGGCTACGCTATTGAGAATATCAAGAAACTGGTTGGGAGGAAACCGATCTTCGGTATCTGCCTCGGCCACCAGCTGCTCGGACTGGCACTGGGGGGAAAAACCTTCAAGCTAAAATTCGGTCATCGCGGGGCGAACCATCCCGTGAAAAACCTGAAGAACGGCGAAATTGAAATTACCTCGCAAAACCATGGCTTTGCCGTCGATCCGAACTCCTTGGACCCGGCGAAGATTGAAATTACCCATACCAATCTGAATGATGGAACGAATGAGGGATTCCGACATCGCGAACTTCCCGTGTTTTCCGTCCAGTACCACCCGGAAGCTTCACCCGGGCCTCACGACAGCGACTATCTCTTCGGTCAGTTCGTGGAAATGATGGAACGCGAGAGCAGAACCGAGAAATAGAAAGAAGAAAGAACCAGAAAGTAAGACCAGCTTAACACACGCAGCGCCAGTCCCCCAAAAGAACCAAGGTACCGTAAGGTACGACCTCCTTTGCGATCTGCCTATTTGATCCTGCCGTACTTCTTCAAAATAGCTTTGAGCGTGTCGATCGGGAATGCCGGGGACTCGTGTCCTTGATACCCTGTTACCGGGACGGCTTTGCAAAGAGAATTGTACACGGCTTCTTCCGTGGCTTCCACAACCCCCTGGAAGAGCGGGGAGAGAGCGTCCTGTCGCAAGTGTGGGACTTGATGGATCATGTCGGTGTTCGGACCCACTCGGAGCTCTTTGGCAGTCGAAAAAGCAATCACATAGTCGCCACTTCCATTACTCATCGAGGATCCGGTTCGTCCGAGTGCCAGTGTGGCCCGTTTTCCAAGACGTTTGAGCTGGGACCGGTCCAATGGAGCATCGGTTGCGACGACGATGATGCATGAGCCGTCGCCCGGATATGTCAACTCAGCCTTGAATGCGTGCCGCTGCAATTCCTTTCCGACAGGAACCCCGGCGATGTCCAGGACACCGCCAAAATTCGTCTGGACCAAAACCCCTACCCGAAAACCACCCAGCGAAGGCGGAAGAATTCTCGAACTTGTGCCGATTCCACCTTTCCAGCCAAAACAAACAGTCCCGGTTCCTGCCCCGACAGCTCCTTCCTGAATGCTTCCCGGGGAAGCATTCTCTATTGCTTCACGTGAATGTTCCGGCTTGACGTTCCGGCCGCGTATGTCGTTCAACCAGCCGTCATTCGTTTCCCCCACGACGGGATTGATAGACCGGACAGACTCATTTCCGGGAAGCGCGAGCATATACTGGACAACGCCGTTGGCGACGTCCCAGACGCTCAGCGTATTTGTCAACAGGATGGGAGTCTCAATCTCTCCAAGTTCTTCGATTTGTGTAACGCCAATGAGTTTGCCGAATCCATTTCCTGTATAGATCGCCGCTGGAACTTTTTCCTGGAAGAGGTTCCCCGAATGCGGCACAATGGCCGTCACGCCGGTTCGGACCTTCTCGCCGTGAACGAGTGTGACATGGCCGACTCTGACTCCTTCAACGTCCGTAATTGCGTTCAGTTTTCCCGTGCGGAAGATTCCGACGTCGATTCCCAAATCACGGAATCGTGGACGAACAGATGCGTCTTGAGAGAGAATGGGGATGGTCTGGGCGAATAACAGTATCAGAACAATGAGTCGTCTTGTCATGATGGTCTTCCTTTGCGAAGGCAATTGCGTGATCAAACGAAATTCTTTACATTGAAGGCACAACGATCTCTCCGGAGTTGAGCCGATGAATCAGACGAAAGCACTCCAAATTCTTGCCTTATCAGTCCTGTTGATCGGATGTGACACAACAAACGATCCCTCTTCGGAAGTCAAGGAAAGCAGGGCGCACATCCGTCCGAGCTGGTCTCCCGACGGAAAGACCATTGCCTATGCTGTCATCACCGGCAGCCAAACGGGAATTTACCTGGTTGACACCTCAGGCGCAAATGTTCGTCTCCTTCATGCCGGCTACTCCATCGGCTGCTCCTGGTCACCGGATATGAAGTGGGTGGTGTATCAACAATATGGGTCACTGTACAAGACAACAACCACCGGCGACAGCACTGTACGGCTCACAACCTCCTCATACGATTTGCGTCCTGCATGGTCTCCGGATGGAAAGAAAATTGCGTATAATCGTCAAGGTTTGTGGGTCTTTGATGTCGCCATGTCAACGACGACGAATATCTACGACGGTGTGGATTTTCCTTCATGGCATCCCAACGGAGAAGTCACGGTTGTCGACTTCATGACGAGTGCGTCCGGCAACTTCATAACGTACTATTTTTACGCCGTCAACATTGATTCCGCGAAGGCGCGCGTCCTGTGCTCGTTTACATCCGGCGATATTCTGGGTTCTTCAGCCGTGAGTCCGGCAGGATCCAATCCACAAGAACTCGTCCTCGGGCTCTTGCCGTTTGATGGGAACGCTCAGGTGTGGAAGATCAATTTCCTAACGGGATCCCAGACGCGTCTGACGGACGACGGAGGAGATTATGCCGCATACAGTCCCGATGGCACGAAAATCGTTTATACACGTACGCAATTTGGAGATGGGGGACTGTGGATCATGAATAGCGACGGAACGGGACAACATCGACTTACGACTCCTTGAAACAGAAAACCTTCCGAACCATGGAGGCTTCGGAAGGTGTCCAATGATCGGTACCCGGCCGGCGAGGTTGTGATGCCCCGGTTTCGGGTCTCCGGCCTACTTGTTCGCTTGCAGTTCCTTTGCAGTTCGTTCAACCGTTGACCACACCCTGAGAAGGTTGGCCCCGCAGATCTTCTGAATGTCTTTCTCGGAGTACCCTTTCTTCAGAAGTTCATAGATCAGGTTTGGGTACTGTGACACATCCTTCAACCCCGTTGGAAGCGAATCGCCAACCCCGTCAAAATCCGATCCGAGCCCTACATACTCTACGCCGACCAGCTTGACAACGTGGTCGATATGTGCAACAACGTCTGATATGTCGGCGTAGCCGATCGGGTGTTCCTTGCGGTAGCGCTCGACATAGGCGCGGCCCGCAGAATCCCGCCATGAGAGCTTGTTTGCGAGGAAGTACGCCTCGACTTCCTTGCGTCCGACGGCTTCCTTCTTCCGATACTCTTCACTGATAAAATCCGACCCAAAATTAATCTGAATCACGCCGCCGTTCTGGGCCAGCGCTTTGATCATTTCGTCGGACATGTTTCGTTCGAATCCCGGTGTGAAGTACCGGCAGGAGGAATGCGATGCAATCGCCGGAGCTTTGGTAATCTTCATCACCTGAAAAAACGCGTCGTCGGAAACATGCGAAATATCGACCATGATACCGACACGATTCATCTCCGCAACGACCTCAACGCCGAATGGGCTAAGCCCCCTCCACGTGCGTGTCGTGTCATACGAAGAGTCGCTGATATGATTGTCTTTTCCGTGTGTGAGCGTAATGTATCTGATTCCGCGCTTGTGAAAATAGGCGATCCGGCTGAGCTTGCCCTCGAGGGGAGCACCGTTCTCCATTCCCATGCACAATGCAATTTTGCCCTTCTTTATATGCCTGGTTACGTCCGAGACGGACGTCGCGACGGCAAACTTGCCCGGCCAATTCTTCGTGAACTTGTACACCATTTCGATCATCTCTTCCGCCGACTTGTAGGCCGTTCCTTTTGTTTCCTCGTCGGCGCCCGTAAAGATCGACATGAACGGCGCCTTCAGTCCACCCTCTTTTGCGCGGGGATAGTCAAAGTCTCCTTCCGGTAGGCGCTTCGAAATATCCTGCCATTTCTCCCGCATCTGTTCGGGAGCATCGATGTGTGTGTCCACGATGATGAATTGCTGGGCGAGTTTCTTCGCCCTGGCACGCAGAGCCTCGTCGGATGGCGTTTGACTTGAAGCCTGGACAATCGTGCACACAACGAGAAGAGCAACGAAGCGGAAATATGATTTCATCGAGTCTCCAATCATGACGGTAGTGGTTGAAAAAGGCAGAACAGGATAGTCGAATTGTCGAAGAAATGCAAGAGTCATTAAGCGGCCGTTGTGGAAGTGCCGGCCGACGCTTTCAGCTGGTCTCCGATAGGGGAAAGGTAATCTTGATTCTCATCTCGTTACTCCTGATTCGTTGTTCTTTGTGGTCAACTCTTATCAGGACGAGACATGCCACAAAAAAGCCCCACGTGTGTGGGGCTCGGAATAGCAACGCCGTGTTGGATCGTTGTCAGGAGTCTGGCGTCTTCGCGCGTGGAATACTGAAGAAATAGATCACCAATGAGGCCACTAGGGGGCCGCTCAATGCATGGAGATAGTCAACAGAGCCGTCAATCAGGTATAGCACCGCAGCAGACACTAACGTGCCCACCAGGAATCCAATCACGGCCTTGACCAATGGATTCAATCCTCGGATTTTTTTCAACATCATGCACCTCAGAAGAAATGATTGAGAATCTACGTGGTGCCTGTTGAATGTCAGCAAGGACACTCTTCATGACATCGTTGTGGATCTTTCCCACGTAGTCATACTGATGTTCCACTTGCTTGGGGGGGCTCAGTCGGCGCGATGGGTGTGTTCCGGTTGCAGCCGAGGCCAAGAAAAAGAATTCCGGCGAGTCCTGCTGCTAACATAAAGACAATAAGGCCTATGGGAATCCGGCTCCCAGGATAATGTGTCCGCATTATGTACTCCTCCTTTGTTGAGTTGTTGGATGGTACCATCGTGAATGTCCGACTGTTAGGCAGATACTTCTTTCCCGAATGACCGTGCAGCTTGACAACGTGAAACCAATGCACATCTTGTTCGGGTCTCAGCAGGAACGCTCACCAATCCCTTGTCGCCACAAAATTCGCTGAGTAGTTACTGAGCCTCCAATCATGACGGTAGTGGTTGAAAAAGGCAGAACAGGATAGTCGAATTGTCGAAGAAATGCAAGAGTCATTAAGCGGCCGTTGTGGAAGTGCCCGCCGACGCTTTCAGCCGGCCTCCGATCGGGGCAATGCGAAGAAACAGGGGAGCCGAGACCGCGCACGCAATGAAGACACTCACCCAAAGTAGCGGAACTCCAAACCGCTCGTAGACGAGCATCCCGAGCATCGGGCCCGATGCGAAACTTGCATTGGCGACCATCTGACAGGAGCCCGTAATTGTTGAATGAAGAACAGAGAAAAAATAGAGGAAAGAGAGAAGAACTCAAAGACTTGAGTGAGACGCGGATGCGATTGTGTGCGCGTCGTGTGAATGCCGGCGCGATCAAGATTGCGCAGAGAATCCCTTGATTCCGCCTCGGATTCTCTTTAGATTGCCCATCGCAAATCATCACCGTTTACGGAAAGGAAAATATATGAAGCTCGTGTTGGCAATCCTGCTGTGCGTTGGGCTCAACTCCTCAGCTTTCAGTCAAGAAATGTTCACCGCGAATACGCCCGGGGAGGCACGAAACCGCACATATGATGTCCTTCACTACAAGATTGAGGTCACCCTGCATGACGCGACAAAGTCTGTAGACGGGAAGGTCACGACAACGCTGGTCCCACTCCTTCCGGCGCTCCGAAGCGTCGTATTCGATGCTGGAGAGATGCAGATCAAGCGTGTGGTAACGGCCAAAGGGAAGGAACTCAAGTTCACCTCGACATCATGGAACCTCTCGATCGATCTCGACAGAACCTACTCGTACCGCGACACCCTTGTACTGTCGATTGAGTATTCCTGCAAACCCAGGTACGGATTGACGTTTAACAACACCGACGGCGCTATTCCCAACAAGCGTCCCCAGATCTGGTCGCAGGGAGAAGACACGACAAACCGCTTCTGGTTCCCGTGCTACGATTTTCCGAACGACAAATCCACATCCGAAGTGATCGGAACGGTCAATGCGAAATATGCCTTCCTCTCGAACGGCGATTTAATGAGCACGAAAGAGGACAAGAAGATGGGGACCAAGACCTATCATTGGAAGCAGAACAAGCCGCATTCGTCCTACCTCATCATGATTGCGGCAGGTGAATTCGCCATTCTTCGGGACAACGCCGGCAAGCTTCCGCTCGAATACTATGTGTATCCGGACGACACGACGAACGGATGGGCATCATTCAACGTCACACCGTCGATGATCAAATTCTTCAATGAAACGATCGGCTTCAACTACCCGTGGGAAAAATACGCGCAAATCATCCTGCAGGACCATTTTGGCGGCATGGAGAATTCATCTGCAACGACACTCTCGGATTCGTGGGCAGTTCCGGACGCCCGCGCCCGTCTCGATAATTCTCCAACCAGCCTCATCGCCCACGAACTTGCCCATCAATGGTGGGGGGATGTGGTCACATGCAAGGATTTCCGGCATATGTGGCTCAACGAAAGCTTCGCAAGCTACTACGATCCGCTCTATTTCGAATACACCTTGGGCCGTAACGAGTTCGACTACACCATGTATGAAAACCAGCGGGCTGGCATTCGCGTTGACACAACGCGCGGCCGAAAACCGATTGTCAGTGTCGACTCCTACGGAGAAAATCTCTATCCGCGCGGTGCGTCGGTTCTCCATATGCTCCGGTTTCTCCTTGGCGACGACCTGTACCGTCGCGCCATCAAGCACTACATTACCAAGCACCAGTTCCAGCCGGTTGAGACAAACGACCTGAAAGTCGCGATAGAAGAGGCTACAGGACAGAACCTTCAATGGTTTTTCGAAGAGTGGGTGTACAAAGCGGGACATCCGATCTTCGACGTATCGTACGAATGGAAAGAATCGGCGAAGCAGATAGCACTCACCGTAAAGCAAATACAGACCATGGACAGTCTTACCGGCGTATTCCGGATGCCCGTCGATGTCGAGATAACCTCTGCCTCCGGAAGCGTCACGAAAAGGGTCGGTGTTTTCACGAAGGACACAACATTTGTTCTTCCGTCAGCCGAGAAGCCGTTGCTCGTCATTTTCGACAAAGGAAACTGGCTGCTCAAACAGCTGCGGTTCAGCAAATCGTTCGACGAGTGGAAATACCAGGCAGTCAATGCCGGCAATCCCGTTGACCGCTACCTCGCCGTTCGGGAACTGTCCAAAATGGGATCGGCAGGGAATGTCGTGTCCGTCCTGAGCGATCGGATCCGGAATGACAAGTTCTGGGCGGTTCGGCGTGAAGCGGTAACCGTTGCCGGGCAGCTGGTTGCCAAATCCGATTCTCTCAAGCTTCTGCTCAAGCCTGCCTTAATGACGGCAACAAAGGATGCGAAGCCTCAGGTTCGCTCCAATGCCATTGCCGCACTCCGGTGGTACAAAGGAAATGATGTGACGGCATTACTGAGTGCTGCCCTGAATGATTCGAGTTATTCCGTTCTGACGACGGCGCTGTATGGGCTGACGAAGGTGGACTCGGTCCACGCCTTGCCGGTTGTGAAACAGTATCTTAACTATCCGTCGCACCAAAACATGGTGGCCAACTCGGCACTGAATGCGCTTGCCCAGCTCGATACGGTTGAAGCTGTGAAGGTTGCCATTGGCCGATTGGGAAAGGAACAGACCGGTTCGACCCGCGGCACGGCGCTCAGGATGGTCCGGCGGTATGGGAAGGGGAGAGCTGACGCGTTAACAGCCGTGAAGAGTTTGTTGAACGATCCGGACAATTACGTCAAGAATCTTGGAGTGCAGACTCTCGGCGATCTTGGCGACGCATCTGTGATACCGTTGCTTGAGCCGATTGCGAATAACAAGGAGAACTCAGCATCCGGTGCGGCAAAACAGAGCATTGAAAAGATCCAGAAACGGGACGTGAAGGAGATGTAGCTGCGGGCTTTCTTCATGAATCTCAAGGAAAAAAACAAAAAGGGCCGGATGATGAATCTGGCCTTTTCATTTCGTCAGGCAGAGTAAGATTAGTGTGAACGGTCCGAAGCCCAATTCTCGGACAACGATTCCGATGGAACGATCCCTTCAGGAGAATGACCGACGCCAGTGGCACGCGATCACCCGGAAAGATATTTCCCGTCACTCCAGCAATTTCGCCGCAGTCAATGCCTGAATAACGCAATGTTGATAGATCTGTTCGATCTCGACACGCTCATCCGGTCCGTGGGCCAGTTCGAGCAACCCAGGACCGTAGCCAAAGGACGGAATACCGTGTTTGGCATACCATCGGGTTTCGGCCGTCCCGGGACACATCTCAAAGATCGCCCGTTTTCCGGTCACGGCTTCAATCGAAGCGGCAAGGGTTTGTGCAACCTCGTTGTCTTCACTGACGCCGCTTGAGCTGCATTCCTGCAACACCTCGACATCGAGTGCAATCCCTTCGCGCCTGCACGCATCCAGAACATCGTAGACCCGTTTCTTCTCTGTCTCATAATCTTCTTCGGGATTGATTCGCCGTTCCGCGGTGAACGAACAAAATCCCGGAACGGCATTGTAATTGATGCCTCCTTCGACCCGTCCGCCGAGCATCAGAATTGAATGGGCCGACTCCGGCGGCTCGATGTGATACCGCGTCGTGCGCTGCTCGACTTCGCTTTTCAATTTCTGTAATGCGGCCGCTACCTTCAGCATGCCTTCGAATGCATTGACTCCCTGATGCTGGAGGCCTACGTGCGCCACCTTGCCTTTCACGGTCACGTTCAGCGTGAGCGCTCCGCGGCTCGCATTCCAGACGACGCCGCTCGTCGGTTCTGGATTGATCATTGCAATTCCTTGCTGGCCAATCACGCCGATTTGATCGAGATAGCTCGCACCCCCCTGGCCTCCCGATTCTTCATCAGGGACAAAACAGAGTCCAACGCGACCCTTGGCCACAAGTTTGAGCTTTTTAAGCACGAATCCGGCGTAGACCATTGCAGCAAGACCGCTTTTCATGTCGGTCGAGCCGCGGCCGTACAGGTATCCATTTTCCACTCGCGGAGAATACTGTTCCGGAGATTGCGCCGGCACGACATCATAATGGCCGTGGATATAGACGGTTCGATCCCCGTTGCCGACGAAGCTCAACAGGTTGGTACGCGGCTCGGTTCCGTGCGGAGGGGCATCGTACGCCTTGTAGGTCAAGCCGAGCGTATCCAACTCCTTGCGGATACGTTGAACGCATGACGCGTAGTTTTTTCTCGGAGGATTTTCGGACGGAATTTCGACGAGATCGCTCGTGAATTGCACAATGGCTGACCGGTACGGTTTCAGCTCGTCCTGAATCTGGGAAAGGAAAGAGGGAGTCAAGTTCTTCTTCCGGCAATTGCTCGTGCTACTTCTAAAAAGAAAACTTGTGATTTGCTGCCAAGCCTTTTCAAAACAGCAATAGTGCCTGCTTCCCAAAGGCAGAACAATTTCAAAAACACAATATCACTAATTGTCCGAAGGTCCGAAGGACTCCTTTGGAGACCCCCGCCTGCCTCGCGAGACCAATAAAGGCAGGCCTTCGGGGGAAGCGGCAGTGGCTGAAAGATGCAGAAAATGGGATGTATACTAAACGAATGAAAGTAAGGAAAGATTCGACTATTAGCGCATCATGCCCTAACGTCCTCTTCGCAGAACGTATCGGCTATTCCTGCATACACTGTTGATCGTGCCGGCTGATAACAGCTCTTCCATTCCGCCTATTTATTGCCTCAGCCACACGATTTGTCCAAGTCTCTCTGGCATCCATCTTGTAGCGTTCAAAATGAGTCAAATCTACGGAGGTGGCCATGAAAACTCTCAGCATCATCCTCAGCTCAATCGCAATGTTGGCATTTTCCGGATGCTATACTCAACTGTTGATCGAAGACACGACGTATCCGGCCATAGAACCGATTCACATTCCACCACCCCCTCCGCCACCGTCACCGTGGCCGTATCATCCGACTCCGACTCCCAATCCTGATCCGCAACCGATAGACAATCCGCACAGGGAATCGGGATACCAGAGAAGTCCGTTGCCATCTTCACAGGATAACTCACGCAATACAGGAGCAAGGCGGAGCGGCGAAGGAACCGAGGTAAGGTCACCACAGCAGAATTCTCAGGATAACGCTCATATTGCTGTCCCGATCCGCGGCAGTGAGAGGTCAGAACCGAGAGCGGCCCAGGAGGAATCTCGGAGCGACTCGCGCAACAGCGGTACGACCAGGAGGGGTGAAAGGTAGCCGGTTGGAGTGACACAGAAAACTAGAGAGTCGGTCGGAAAGTGCCGCCACCAACTCACGAAAGCACCAACTTGTGTGAAAGCACTGCTTTTTCAATACTTTTTCTTTGAGACTTGGTGCCTTGTCCCAAAGGGACCCCTTCGGGGGTAGCAAAAAGAGGGTTTTCGTCTGTGCTTCTATTATCATTCTATCCCCCTATCCAAGGCTTGGCTTTGAGCAAGGGATCGGGAGGCGGTGGATAAAAAGCGGACGAGGCCTGTCACGAGTGTTCCAGGGGATTGAAATCACACGGTTCCGTCGAACAGAGGGACGAGCGGGAAGGAGGACTTATTGGATGGATTCTCCCTTTTCGTAGAATCTCAGAAATGGGGTGGAAGATTGTCGAAATTTGCGAAGGCACTCAGAAAATGAGTGCTCGAAATGGTGATGCCGGTGATGCGACGCTGATCGAGAGAATATGGAACATCGATTCTGATAACGCCGATTCCCTGTTGTTTCGTGTTCTCGATGCGGATACCAAATCCAACCGCAGAATGAAATCGTTGTCGGGAAACACTGGTGTCTTCATTCCATACCGCGCCGCAATCTGCAAACACCGCGGTCCCTACATAGAAAATCCAGAATGGTGTCTGGAATACGTGTCGTGACTCGAAGTTAAGCAGCAGAAGCCTGTTTCCTGAGAGTGAATACTGTTCGAACCCACGCAATCCGTTCGGGGATCCGAGAACCATTTCCCTGCCTGCGAGCCAGTGATATCCCTGTGTGCCGGTAATGCGCCAAACGACGAGATCGTTGGGACCGATACGGTGATGTGCAAGAAACGTATATTGGAATGTCTCTTCGCTTTCCGCGTCCGATAATCTCATGCGGGTGTAAATGATTTCGGGAGAAACGCACGTTGATTTGCCAAACGCTGCAGAGACAATTCCTCGTCCAACGTAGTAGTCCGGCAGAAAGTCATTCGCCCGGTAGACGAAATTCCTGCCAACGATGATGTCGAGTGCATAACCTGTGGGGCGGTCTTCGATCCGCGTCAAGGAATTCAGAAACGTGGCTTCTTCCCACGACCGATTGATGACCCCAAATGATACCTTTGCCATACGTAGCTGGTCATCGCTGCGGGGCAGGGAGATAATTTGGGAGGTCGTCCGACGTATCAATGAGAGACCGAATCTGTATTTTGTCTCATTGCCGAACGATGCGACGCCCCACGCCAGTTGATTCTCCTGAACAGCGTCCTCCTGCCGAACAATCTGCCCATCACGGAAGAATCGCCGGAGGGACGTACCGGCATCCATCGCAAAGCCAAATGACAATGGCGATTCTTCGGAGAAAAACGGCTTGGTGACCTCAAGAGATCGAATTGTCAGCTCTTCCGAAGATTTGTACTGGACATTCAATTCCCACGAGCGAAATGGCATGTGCTTGCCGATGAAGAAAAATTCGGCCCCCAATGGCTTTGTACGGTCGGTTCGATAGTCCATGCTGGCAAGCAAACCGTTGCCCATTCCGAGGAAATTCGACTCGCTGAGGGCAAAGCCGTACGATTCGAACCCTCCATCGTGTTTGTAGGAGACGTTGGTGGTGAGCGACCATTTGTCGTGTGTACGAATGACGACATCGCTGGAATCGCCATCCGACTTTTCCTCGATGTTCACGTCTCCCACAAAATAGAGTCGGCGGAGTTTTCGCTCTGATTCGGCGATGACAGAAGGATGGAGAACGTCGTGTTCGGTAAAAAGAATCTCCTTCCTTAGGAAGCTCTCGCGGCTGGTCACGTGGATCGCATTGACGATGGATTTGAGGTATGCAGGAGTGGTTGAATCCGAAGTGTCAAAGACGTTCGAGCGCTCAAACGTGATGATTCTTACAACGCGTTGTGCGAAGAGGGCACTACGGCCGCCGACTGGGCCTGTGATGAGAATGGATACGAGACAAAGGCGCAAAAGCATCATCGTGAGAAGAACATACACCCTTTTTTGCGGAGGAGCAATGAGGAGTCAGAATGGCAAAGGGGGAGGCTGAAGGCTTGCCCGCAGTGCTACCGCGATCTGTGCGCCCGCCGAATGGTGAGCGACCTGTCCGCCGAAGGTCAAAGACCGCAGGCGGAAGTCGAACCAGCAGGCGGGACCTTCTTGACCGCCAATCTTACTTGACCGCCATCTTTCGCGCTTTTTGTCCGCCTTCCAGGATCCCGCTCTATGGCGGGATCCAAGAGCGGGACGTCCGCCGTTATTTTGGCGGAGGCGCTATGGCGGCTTGGCGGGGGGGGTCGAATTCAAGCGGTTCTTCAAAACAGGGAAGGCTAAAAATAGCAAAGGCGTGCCTGCCACGTCATCCGAGTGAGCCCATCCCTATTGTCGAATTTTTTCTTACCTTCGTAGCACACCCACATCGTACAACGTCATGTCGCTCATCCAGCGCACCGGCAATATCTATGAGCAGCAGGTACGCAACACACGCCTGACAAATGTGCTCATTGCCTTCTTTGTCCTTTACTTCTTCATCCTGGGGTATGGCACGGACTTTTTCTTGTTCAAGACAGATGCGTTCGGGATTTTCCATCGGCACTGGATTGGATTTCCGTGGGCAACTACGGTTGCTGTCGTCCTCGCGAGCGTGTACGCAGGGTATAGTTTTTACCGCGCAGACGACCTAATTCTGCACTCTGTGAATCTCGACCGGGTGTGGGAAGAGATACCCAAAGAGGAACTTGTGCAGCGCATGTGGCTGGAGGACAATGCCAACAATCAACTGGTGCATGTTGTCCAAGAGATGTCGATCGCGGCGGGCATTCCGATACCGGCGATTTACGTCATACGAGACCGTGACCCAAACGCCTTTGCGACAGGGCGCGATCCGTATCACGCTTCTCTTGCAGTCACCGAAGGTTTGCTCAAAACACTCACGCGGGAAGAACTGCAGGCTGTTGTTGCCCACGAACTTGCCCACATACGTAATCGCGATACGCGGCTCATGATGATGATTGCTGCACTGACAGCGGGCAATATCCTCCTTGCCCGGTACGCCCAGGCGCGGGGGCTCACCATGGTCTCAAGGCTGAGAATCGCCGGCGGATTAGCGCTCTTCTTTATTCTCTGGGTCGGGATGGTGATTGTGACACCCCTCTTCACGCGATTCCTTTCAATGGCGATCTCACGACAGCGGGAGTACCAGGCAGACGTGGAAGCTTGTCTTATGACACGCAATCCTGAGACCCTGATGAGGGCACTTCAGAAGGTGGATGACTATATGGGGCAGACGCGATCATTCAGCATTGCGATTTCGCATCTGTGTATTACGGATCCGATGGGAAGATATTTTCAGGTTGAAGAGGAAGGCTTTTTCCGTCGGTGGTTTGTGACTCACCCGCCGATAATAAGAAGACTCGCCGCATTGAGGGAAATGGCACTCATCCTTGGGTCGAAGCCAGAGTCTGCGACGAAGAGAAACGAAGAGACGTTCTAGGTAC
>Ga0315286_10001141_pt1 | contig 23765 bp, 20 predicted proteins | sample YL17G10_0_MG_FD_205038 | JGI IMG/M metagenome (GOLD analysis project Ga0315286, IMG submission 205038) | Sediment microbial communities from Yellowstone Lake, YNP, Wyoming, USA - YL17G10_0 | ecosystem: Environmental > Aquatic > Freshwater > Lake > Sediment | place: USA: Wyoming | collected...
CCCGCTCTCCGTGGCATTTGCAATCTTTCTCCCCTCACGACACCATCCATCGGCTCAGAAAACCCGCGCCAATACGGCCCGATCCACCCGACGACCGCATTCATGCGCCGGCTCTCCAGTGAGGCCGAGCTCCATTGCCGCGTAACTGGCAGGAGCGTTGAGCACCAGGTTCGGAAACGTCATCGGGCTCGCAGAGGCCGGCCCCTTCGTGAAGACGCGCTCCAACTGAGCTGCTGATTCGGAGATGTCACCCAACGCGGAGCCGATCACCACGCCGATCGTCTCCGGCCGCACCTGTGCGAGGACAACCCGCGCGTCATCCAGCGCCATACGGGCGGCCGCGACGACCATGCGCGACAGCTTGTCCATGCGTCGCAGGTGCGCGGAAGCAATGAACTCTTTGGCGGCAAAATCACGAACCTCCGCGCCCAGAATCGGACCACCCTTGGGCACGGGGAAACCTTCGATCGGCGCGATTCCCGACCGCCCTCCGATCAGAGCGGCCCAGAACTGCTTCTGGCCCAGTCCGATGGGACTCACGACGCCGATTCCTGTAACGGCAACCGGTGCAGGACCTTGAACCATCGACACTTACCTTGCGTTCATCCTTCGCAGCCACGAACGATCAGGCTCGTGTTGTTGCCCCCGAAACCGTAGGAGTTGGACAGCACCGTCCGCAGTATTTTGGACCGACTCGCTTTGGGCACATAGTCCAGGTCACATTCTGGATCCGGCTCTTCCAGCGTCGCCGTTGGTGGCACGAACCCATGCCGGATCGCGAGCAGGCTGGCCAAAGCTTCGATCGCGCCGGCCGCACCCAAGCAGTGCCCCACCATCGATTTGGTCGACGTCACCGGGATCCGATAAGCACGGGGACCGAACACGGTCTTGATCGCTCGAGTTTCGACGACGTCGTTGAGCGGTGTCCCGGTGCCATGCGCGTTGATGTAATCGATCTCCTCGATCGCCACGCCACCCTCCTGCAGGGCGCGTTGTGTTGCGAGGACGGCACCAGCGCCGTCCGGCCGCGGCTGCGTGAGGTGATGCGCGTCTGCACTGACGCCGTAACTCACGAACTCTCCCAGGATGCGCGCCGCGCGTTGCACGGCGCGCTCCCAGCTCTCAAACACGAACACGGCGGCGCCCTCGCCGAGGGTCAGGCCCGCGCGACGCTTGTCAAAGGGGCGGCACGGCTCGCGATCGAGCGCCTGTAGCGCGTTGAAGCCGGTGTACGTCATCCGGCAGAGAGCATCGGTGCCGCCACACGTGACCGTGTCCGCGCGGCCGGATCGGATCCAATCCGCAGCGATGCCCAGCGCATTGGCCCCGGAGGAACAGGCTGTCGACACCGTGAGCCGCGGCCCATAGCAGCCGAAGACGCTTGCCACATCATCCACGGGCACCGACACCGGAGTCTCCAACCAGCCCACCAGGTGACCTCGGCCCGTTTTTCCTTGTATCAGCGCGCGGTACGCCTCCTCACCGATGGCCATGCCGCCGGTGGTGGTGCCCAAGACCACGCCGGTATGGGCCGCATCCTCACCACTGAGACCCGCCGTCTGCCACGCCTCCCCAGCGGCAATCAGCGCGAGAAGAGCCGAGCGTGAGGCGCGCCGCGCAACAGCGTGCGGCAGCCAAGCGGGCGGCACCAAACCTCGGACTTCCGCCGCACGCGAAGTACGGCAGCCCGCTGAAGGAAATAAAGACACTTCGCCGATGCCGCACATCCCGGCCTGCAGGCCGTGCGTAAACGCATCAACGCCTGCCCCGAGAGCGTTGATGCTTCCCAGTCCGGTGATCGCGATGCGTTGCATTCCGTAGTGCTGAGTGCTGCGTCCTGAATCCGGCGCGCCGGCGCGCTGTCTACGCCATCGTCAGACCACCATCGACCACCAGCGTGCTGCCGGTGACGTAAGCAGCGGCCGGACTGGCCAAAAAGCGGATGGCATGTGCCACCTCGGCCGGCGCACCGAAGCGGCCGAGCGCAATCTGCTGCTCGAAGCGCACACGCTCCGCGGCCGGCAGCTTCGCGATCATGCGGGTCTCGATCAGTCCCGGGCAAATGGCATTGACGGTAATGCCGTAGCGTCCGACCTCACGCGCCAACGACTTGGTAAAGCTGAGCAGACCGCCCTTGGCGGCGGCGTAGTTGGCAGCGCCGCTCTTCCCCAGCAGCGCCGCCGGTGAGATCACGTTGATGATGCGCCCCCAGTGTTGCCGGATCATCCACCGCAGCGCGTGCCGGGCGCACAGGAAGGCGCCGCGCAGGTTTACGGCCATGACATCGTCCCACGCCTCCACCGAAAGCATCATCGCGTAGCCGTCACGCGTGATCGCCGCATTGTTCACGAGGATATCGACGCCGCCCCACCGCTGGCGCAGGCGCTCAAACAAGGCCGTGATTGCATTCGGATCCGCAAGATCCGCCGCCTCGAGCACCACCTCAACGCCGGTCGCGCCCGTGGCGCCCGCGCCGGCCGCGGCTGCGGCTTCCTCGGCCTCAGCCGCTGAACGTGCGTAGTTGACGGCGACGGCCGCACCTGCAGCGGCCAGAGCTTCCGCCGTGGCCCGACCAATACCGCGCGAGGCGCCCGTCACCAGCGCGCGCTTGCCATCGAGACGGAAGAGATCGGCAGTCACCGCAGCAGCCGCCATAGCTGCCCCTTGATCTTGCGTTCGCGCAGTTTCTGCAACACCTCAATGTTGGTCTTGATGCCTTTCCCAGGCACGATCCAGTTGGTGTGGCTGCACGCGTACGATTCGATCCGATCGATCAGCTCGTCCGCCAGTGTCGGCGCGATGTAGAACTTCGGGTACAGCAGGTTATCATCGGCATCCAGCTGCCCATCGCGCAACGCGATCGCGACCATCTCGGTGCCCGGGAGAATGCGGATGCCGGTCATGGCGATCACCGCCGTTGGCTTCAGCTCGTCCATCAAATCGATCGTCTCGCTCACTGTCTGCATCGTTTCGCCGGGCCCGCCGAATATCAGGCTGTGACAAAACTTCAGTCGATACTTGTGGCATAGCTCTGATGCGCGACGTAGGTCGGCGGCTGCGAACTCCTTTTTCAGGTTCACCATCATGGTCGCGGAACCGGAGTCGGTGCCGAACTCGATGGCCTTGCACCCAGAGGCGGCCATCAGCCGGCACAGCTCCTCGTCGACGAACTTCGGGTTGAGGTATCCGGACCACTCGATGTCGAGGCCGCGGCGGACAATCTCTTCGCAGATGTCCTTCGCGTGGCGGATCGGCATGTTGAAGATGTTGTCAACGAAAAACCAGTGGCGGATCTGGAACTCCTCGCGCATCGCCTGGATCTCGTCGACCACGGCCTCCGCGTCGCGCATACGCACCTTCGATCCTTCGATGAGCGGATAGCTGCAGAAGATACATTCGAAGTAGCAGCCGCGCTTCGTCTGAATGTTGAGCGCACCGCCGCGCTGGTAATACGAATCCATGTCGAACCGCTGGCGCATGGGTACGCCCGCTATGTCCAAGTCCTTGATCCGAGCCACCGGATTGATGCACACGCCGCCGTTGACGCGCTCGCAGCGATACTCGTGCGTCGCCGTGATGGGCTGCCGTTGGCTGAGGCGATCCAGAATCCACGGGAACGCCAGCTCCCCTTCGCCCACAACACCAACGTCCGCACCGAGGTACTCCATGATCGTCGTCGGCATGACAGTGAAACCGGCGCCACCCAATACAACGGGTGCCGTTGTCAGCTCGCGCACAGCATCGACCAGCCGCTTGTAGTCATCGATGTACGAGGTGTTCATGGGATACGAAGACGAGTCGAGATTCCGCAGCGAGATGCCGATGACCTCGGGTGCGCAACTGCGAATCTTCTCGTCCAGCGCGGGCCGCAGTGCATCAAGGAAGCAGAGGTCGAGTGTCTCGACATTGTGCCCGTGCTCCGCACTCACCGCGGCCATATAGGCGGCGCCAAGGGGGAAGACTGGATCGGGCAGCTTCTCGGTGTTGGCTGAAATCAGCAGGACCCGCACACGCAGCCCTCTCTCCTACGCTTCTCGAGCGAACACGAGACTCACTATGTTGCCCGAATAGCACAACGCGTCGATCAAAACCAAAGGCGTCGATGCGAGCCGCACACTTGCCGCCGTTCCGCCCACCGGGCTTCCAGTCAGATCGAAGCTCATGTCGTCCCGCAGGCGCGGAGAGCAGCGCCACAGTCCCGCCGCCAACGCCAGCGCCAAGACGCCACTGGCGCCAAAGCTCTCGCCGGCAACAACTTTCGGCGCCAACAACAGCGGCGCACCGGTGCGGCCGAACACCTCGACAAGCGCCGCGCGTTCCATGTGGTCGATCGGCGTACCATGGGCGCTGCAAAACACCCCGCCGATCTCGCGCGGCCGCCGTTCGCTCTGTATCAAGGCGCGGCTGAGCGTACTGGCGATGCCGGTATGCTCACGGTCGCGTCGCGTGAGCGTCGGCTCAAACCCCGCTGCGTAGCCTTCGATCCGTCCCCAGCACGGAGCCCGGCGCGCGGCTGCCCGGTCACGTCGCTCCAACACGGCCACCACGGCTGCTTCGCTCGGGAAGAGTCCTGGGATCGCGTCGATCCACGGCCGAGCTTGATCGCGCCGCTTGAGGAGACCCATCGCACCGAGCGCGTCGAGCAGTGCGGGCCCGATCACATCGGCGCCACCGGCCAGCACGACATCAGCCTTTCCCATCTGAATCAAATCGTATCCATAGCCGACGGCGCCGAGCCCGGCAGCAAGGCCCATGTGCGCGGTGACGTTCGGTCCTTTGATGCCCAACGCGATCGACACCTCACCTGCCGCCGCGCTGGAGACGGTGTACGCGAACAGCCGCGGGCTGGCGGCCGACGGCCCCTGCTCCACCACCCTGCGGTTGTACTCCTCGTCGGTGAGGAGACAGCCCAGACCGGTGCCGAACGACAAACCGACGCGCTCGGCCTCGCCTGGAAGAATGACCAAGCCGGCCGCGTCGGCGGCCAGGTAGGACGCTGCCAGAAAGAACCGGCACAACCGGTCGAGCCGGCCGATGCGCGCGCGCTTGTCTTCCGGAACCGCAGACATGGGGATCTCCGAGACCCACTCCGCGTCGCGCTCCTGTAGCGGCGCAGCCTGCTGCCCTCCGCAGAACCAACGGGCGAGCTCATTGACCGAATGGCCGAACGGAGAAACAACGCCGATCCCGGTGATGACGACTGGCTCGAACTGACCCTCGGTGCTGGTCATGTGGGTTCGCTGCTGCACTGCTTCTCCCACCATCTTGCCCTTCTCCCTGAGGGAGAAGTTGGATGAGGGGGATACAATGACGGCGCAGCCCACCTTTGGATCTTCCTTACGAGCAGTGATGAGAAGTGCGCCACGACGCGCACGGACTCGCCGCTCGCAGTGAACAAGCATGCGGTGGGCTTCGCCATTATCTCATCCCCCTCATCTCCGCTTCTCCCTCAGGGAGAAGGGCCTTCGCCGCAGCACGATAGCCGCGTTGTTACCGGCGAACGCGGATGAGGTTGAGAGGATCGTGTTCACCTCAGAGCGGCGCGGTTCGCCGCGCACGATATCCAGCGGACACGCCGGGTCAAGTTGCTCGCAGCCGACTGTGGGCGGGATCAACCCTTCACGCAGGATCTTCACAGACATGATGGCTTCGAACGCTCCCGCGGCGCCCAAGGTGTGGCCGATCGCGCCTTTGATCGAGTTGACCGGGATCGCGCCTGCCGCTTCGCCGAACACGGCGGCAATCGCCGCCACCTCCATGGCGTCGTTGTAGACCGTGCCGGTGCCGTGGGCGCTGATGAACTCGACAGCCTGCGGCACGCACGCCGCGTCTGCCAACGCACCGCGCATCGCGCGGGCTGCTCCAGCCCCGTCTCGTGCCGGCGCGGTCATGTGCGTGGCGTCGCCCGACAGGCCCGTGCCCGCGACCTCGACATCGGTTCGGGCGCCGCGGGCGTGCGCGTGCGATGCTTCCTCGACAACAAGCACAGCCGCTCCCTCTCCGATCGCCAGCCCATTCCGGCGTGCATCGAACGGGCGCACGGTCTCCGCCGTGGTGGCACGCAGACAGTTGAAGCCGCTCACCACAAACTCACATATCGCCTCGGCGCCACCGACAATAAAGACCTCTCCCTGTCCGCGCCGGATGAATTCGAGCGCGAGTCCCACCGCGTGCGTGCCCGAGGCACAGGCAATCGACGGACTCACCACCGGACCGCGCACTTCCAGCTCACGCGCGAGCCGTGTCGCCACGGCATAGTAGGGGAAATGCAGAAGCTGGCGGGCCGCAAACGCCGTGCCGCTGCGCTGGCCACGGTGGTAGGCTTCGCCGATCTGCATGCCGCCGAGTGTCGTGGCCAGAATGACGCCGACACGGGCACGATCGATCTGCCGCAGATCAATCGCGGCATCAGACAACGCCTCGCGCGCCGCAATCAACGCGTATTGGCTGACCCGATCAAGCCGGTGGATTTCGTCTGATGACAGCACGCGCTCCGGCGCAAAGTCCTTTATTTCCCCCGCCACAACGTGGGAGTATCCCGTCGTATCAAAGGAGCGGATCGGCGCCAGCCCGCTCCGCCCGGCCAGCAGGGCGTCCCAAAACGCCGGCACTCCGGACCCGAGCGGCGACAAGGACCCGCATCCCGTGATGACGGCCTTACGAACGGGAAGGTCGTTCATGGTCTGCCCAGATCATACGTTTCGACGGTACCATGCTTCAAGCGGGGCATCGCGCCATACACGTTTGCGCCTCAGTATCGTGCGCGTGTATACACGGCACGCGTTCAGCCGCAGCCCCCCTTTGTGGGTCTTGTCGTTCGGTTCTACCCGCTCACCCTGAGAGGCCGAACCGGCGGGGCGCCGGCTTGGAGAGCCGATGGACCCGCACATTCTGTCACTCCCGCGTTTCCCCTTCCGTCATTCCCGCAGTTCTTAAGCGGGAATCCATCCGGTTGCCCAGCCCGCCGCCATGGATGCCCGCCAGAAGATTGCGGGCATGACGGATCGGAACGGGAGGTTCATGGGCAGGCTCTCGAAGCATGTCCTGAGCCTGTCGAAGGGGGTGAGCACCCGCATGCCGTCTGCAGCTTGCTTTGGCGCTCCCGCTACTCACCCGTGATGATCATAAATCCGCGCGACCCTTTCTCGCGGAATGATGCGGGTAAAGAAGCCGTCGTCTTCGGGGTGTGCGGCTCGGGCCTGTGCGAGCACTTCGGCCGGGGTATCGGCAACAAACAGCTCTTCACCAGCGACGCAGAGACACTTACCCCGATGTTTGGTGTAGATCTCGGAGGCGTGCGCATTGAACCACGCCCAGTTGCGCTCAAAGCGCTCGTCCTGTGCTTGGGCCTTGGCCAACTCTTCTGGGTCCGCGATCTCCTCGATAACGATCCCATCACGCGTGTCGTTCATCTCGCGATCCTCTTTGGAGCAGTGTACTGCACGTCAGCGGTTCCGGGCAAACCTCGTCACACACGCCCGGCCAGCAGGGCGTCCCAAAACGCCGGCACTCCGGATCCGAGCGGCGACAAGGACCCGCATCCCGTGATGACGGCCTTACGAACGGGAAGATCGTTCATGGTCTGCCCGGATCATAGGTTTCGATGGCGCCAGGTTTCAAGCGCCGGCAGTAGGCGTTCGACATGAGTCGCTTTCTGCCGGCGTGACACAGTCAGGGGGAGCGGGTGAGCCCGACGCCTAACTGGACCGCCGGCGTCGCGCTTCGCTCGGTCGCTCCAAACCGCTAAGAGTTAGATGCCTTCCCTCGCACGCTTGGCTGTTGCGCGCTTCACCGTGCGACGCGGTTTGCGGGGAACACGGTAAACAACTTCGAACTCGCCTCTGTCTTGATGCTCTTTGAGGTCACGGACAAGGGCCGCAAGGTCGAACTTGAACCTTGCCGCGTAGCCGCCCGAATTCGATGCACCTCTTCCACAATGGGATCGCGGGGCATGGCTGGTCAGTCCTCCATAAGTTGCTCACGATCGTGTTCTCAAGGTACAGCGTCTTGGACACCCAATCCGCCTACTCCCTCCTTGCACGCCGTGCAGCTCACGAGCATCAACGGCGTGGATGAGCCGCGCGCTCATTTGGCATCGCTCTCCATCGCCTTGTTCGGCATCTATCGCTCACCGACTGCCGCCCGGAACTCCAACACGTCGACGGCTAGCCGCGTCGCCGGCTTGCGCCGCGAGGCAGCAAGCTTCTCCATGGCCTTGTACACACCGGCCTCGAAGTACCGCTCCCCGCACTGCCTGCACACACCCGCTGGTACGCCCCGCATCACTTTCAACTTCTTGCCCCAGCGGAAGTCGACGTCGACGTTGCGCCGCTCAACGGTCCCGCGGCAGAAATAGCAGGTCTCCAGCATAGCCTCTCACCCGCCGCGTGCCACACGCTCGCGTATGGCAGCCAGGCGTGCAAGCTCTTCCCTCTTCATTGCCCCAGCTCCGGTCTCGCGACCGGGAGCATGCCACCTTCCGGGTTCCGCTCACAGATCACGCCAGCAGTCTACCTCAGTCGTAAAGACACGCCGAACGTCGCCGATCACCCGCGGCCGCGCCGACGGCGCGGTGCGTGTTTATCCGGATAGGCTGCGACCGGGCCGTCGGGCGGATTAGCCTTGTCCGATTTTTCGCCGCGCCCGCTTCACCACCGACGATGGGATATTGGGGCTTTGCGGGTTCACCGTGACGGTCCGCAAGGACGGCGAAATCACAAGGTCCATGTCCTCCATCGGCACCACGCCGAGCAACACCTCGTCTCCTAAGACAAGCGCGCCCGTGTAACACGCGCGATTCTCGAAGTGCACCTCTAGCGGTCCCACGTACGAGCACAGCCGTCTGGCCGCGTCCGCCGTCGCGACCTCGCGCTTCTCCAGTTCCTCGAGCCGCAGTTGCAAAGCGACATGTTCGGGAACACAGAGGTGCAATGAGCCGGTGTCGACCAGCGCCTCGGTGTCGAAGGGCTTCAGCTGGCTCTCACGTGGGTTCCGCAGGGTGATCTTCGCTCGAACAAGTCCCATGGCGTGAACAATACTCTTCGGATGGGCCAACCGCCAGAGAGCAAACTGTCGTCCCCACTCGCAACACCCCCGCCCGTCCAGCTAAGCTTGAATGCATCACGGAGAATATCAGGATGCATCTCACGCAGTACCAGCGCAGAGCGCTCTCGCCCGAGCGCGCGTTGCCCGGCCGTGCGCAGCGCATGCCCGTCGCCGCCCGGCATGTCGCGCTCGGCACACCGATGGAACCGCCGTTTCCAGGCATGGAGATGGCCCTCTTCGGCATGGGCTGCTTCTGGGGAGCCGAGCGCAAGTTGTGGAACACCCCCGGCGTGTTCACGACGGCCGTCGGCTATGCCGGCGGATACACGCCGAACCCGACATACCGAGAGCTGTGTAGTGAGCGCACGGGCCATGCCGAGGTGGTGCGCGTGGTCTTCGATCCGCGCTTGGTCAGCTATGAGGCCGTGTTGAAGGTCTTCTGGGAGAATCACGACCCGACGCAGGGCATGCGTCAAGGCAACGACGTCGGCACGCCGTATCGCTCTGCGATCTATTACTACACTGCAACACAGCAGCAGGCCGCGGAAGCATCGCGCGCGGCGTATCAGGAGCTGCTCTCGGCGGCCGACTACGGCCCGATCACGACCGAGATTCTGCCGGCACCCGAGTTCTACTACGCCGAGGATTATCACCAACAGTATCTCGCCAAGAACCCGGCCGGCTACTGCGGCCTGGGCGGAACCGGTGTCAGCTGCCCGGTGGGAGTTGCCGCACCCACAGGGCTCAGCGCACAGAACACAGACTGAAGCCCATGGTGCCGACCGACGCCGATGGCATGCTGACCGAGGCCCGCGCCAGCCAATTGCTCAACGTAGCCAAGGCCTCACCCGACGCAGTTGCCCGACACGACAAGGCGGCGTGGGTTGGACTGTTCTCGACCCACGCGGTCATCGAGGATCCGATCGGCTCGCGGCCGCACCACAATGGCCTGCACGATCGGCGCTCCGGTGTCCGCGGCGCCGGGCCGATCGAGCGCTTCTACGACACCTTCATCGCCCCCAATGCGATCACCTTCCACGTCGACCAGGACATCGTCTCCGGTCGTATCGTGATACGCGACCTGACCGTAGAGATCGCCATGGCGGCCGGACTGACCGTCCGCGTCCCCATGCACTTGCTGTATGAGATCACGGACGAAGACGGCGCGTTGAGGATTGCGCATCTGTGCGCGTCCTGGGAACTGTTTCCGATGGTGCGCCAAGTCCTCAGCAACGGGTGGCCGGGGCTGATGGTCATGAACCGTCTCGGTCTCCGCATGGTCGCCAACCAGGGTCTGGGGGCAGTGATGGGATTTTGTCAGGGCATGTTCGGCATTCATGATGCCGGGAAGGAGACGGTGCGCCGGTTCGTCGAGGCGCTCAACCGCAAAGAGGCCACGGCGCTCGCCAGCCTGTTCGCCGCGCGCAACGACGGCATCGCCTTCCCGGCTGGGCGACGGCGCTTCGCTCCCGAGTCGTTCTGCAATCAGGTCGATGTCTCACTATCAGTGATGAAGCTCCTGTCCGCGGGCTACGTCACGAGCTGCAGCTTCACGGCGCGCGTTGGCGAGATGGAATCGAAGGGTGTCGGCTTCTTCGAGTTCAACTCCCGGACCGGCAATCTGCACGCCGCCCGGCTCTACTGCGCCGCGTTGACAGTTTGACTCGGCCCGGCTACTCGCGGCAAAGACGGATCAGCAACTGAGGACTGCAGTTCATGAGAATGGCGACGTCTTCTCGCGCATCTGCGAGCAACCTCCCCCTCGCCCCCTCCTTGGTAAGGAGGGGGAACTTGTTCTGCTGTCAGCTGTGCTTGCAGATTTTCCCCCTCCTTGCGAAGGAGGGGGGCAGGGGGAGGTTGCTCGCTTGCCGGCGAGGCAGGCTTCGTGGTCGAATTTGCGAGATCGCTTACTGAGGAGTTTTTCGTGGGACGCATCGTTTACCGAACTTGTACGCTTTGCGAGGCCTGTTGTGGCATCGAGGTCCGCGTCGACGACGGACGCATCACGGCGATTGCCGGCGACACGCAGGACCCGTCGAGCCACGGGTACGTTTGCGCCAAGGCCAGGGCACTGGGGGATCTCCATGCGGATCCCGACCGGCTGCGCCACCCAATTCGACGCACCGCGACCGGCTGGGAGCGCGTGAGCTGGGACGAGGCGTTGGCGTACGCCGCCGAGGGGACCCGGGCGGTGCAGCGCGCGCACGGCGCCGATGCGGCGGCGATCTATCTGGGCGAGCCGATGGTCCACAACCTCGGGGCGCTCCTGTTCAGCGACACGTTGGTGGCCGCGCTCGGAACGAAGAAGCGTTTCAGCGCCAACTCGCTCGACCAGTTTCCGAAGCAGCTCGTCAGCCACTGGATGTACGGCAGCGGTCTCTTCATCTCGGTGCCGGATGTGGACCGGACGGATTACATGCTGATCATCGGGGCGAACCCGGTGATATCCAACGGCAGCCTGATGACGGCACCCGGTATGCCGGCGCGCCTGCGCCGCATTCAGCAACGTGGCGGCAGGGTCGTCGTCATCGACCCGCGGCGCACGGAGACGGCACGACTCGCCGACGCGCACCATTTCATCCGCCCGGGCACCGATCCGCTGCTGCTCGCGGCGCTGATCCAGTGCCTGTTTGCCGAGAACCGCATCCGGATGGGCACGCTCGGCTCGTTCACCGATGGGCTCGAGGTCGTGGAAAAGGCGGTGGCCGCGTTTACACCCGAGGCAGTGTCGGAACGCGTGGGCATGGGGTCGGAGACGATCCGCGCCATCGCCGGTGGCTTTTCGGCGGCGCGCAGCGCTGTCTGCTACGGCCGCATGGGGACGAGCACGGTTGCCTTTGGCACCACCAACAGCTGGCTGATCGAGGTCCTCAACATCGTCAGCGGCAACTTGGACCGCCCCGGCGGCGCAATGTTCCCGAAGCCGCCGGTTGATGTGATGAGTTTACAGCCGCCAACGCAAAGAGGGCGTTGGCACTCCCGCACGCGCGGCACACCGGAGTTCATGGGAGAGCTCCCTGCCGCAACGCTCGCAGAAGAAATCGAGACACCCGGCACCGAACGGGTCCGCGCCCTCGTCACTTTGGCGGGCAACCCCGTGCTCTCCTCGCCGGCCGGCCACCAGTTGAGCGAGGCGCTGCGCAAGCTCGACTTCATGGTATCGATCGACTTCTACCTGAACGAGACCACTCGCCACGCCCACGTCATCCTGCCGCCGGTCGGGCCTCTCGAACGCGATCACTTCGACGTGGTCTTTCAACTCTTCTCCGTCCGGAACACGGCGCACTGGTCGCCGGCCGTCTTTGATCCCCCGCCGGACGCGAAGAGTGACGCCGACATTCTCCTTGGACTTGCAAGTCGACTCCACTGGGCGCGCGGCGGGTCGGGACGGATGCTGGCAGCGGCCCTACGCGCGGTGCTGGCGCTGGGAAGCGCGCGTGCGTCGCGGATCGTACTCGACTTGGCGCTGCGTACGGGTCCCTACGGCAGCGGCATACGCCCGTGGAAACCGGGCCTGACCTTGAGGCGGTTGCGCGCGGCCACGCACGGCATCGACCTCGGATCTTTAGAGCCGTGCCTGCCCGATCGACTTCCGACCGGAGCGGAAAGGAAGGAGCGGAGGATCGACCTGGCGCCGGCCGCAATTGTCGCCGACATGGAGCGGCTGCGGGAGAGCCTCGCGGCGCGCGCTCCTGCCTCGCTGCTGTTGGTCGGCAGGCGGGAGGCGCGCACGGTGAACAGCTGGTCCCACAACCTGCCGAGCTTGGTCACGGGACCCATGCGTTGCGTGCTGTACATCCATCCGGCAGACGCGGCGGCGTACGGGATCGGCGCGTGCGATTGGGCGCGGCTCACGAGCTGTGTCGGCGCGGTGGAGGTTCCCGTGCGGTTGACCGATACCGTCATGCCGGGCGTGGTAGTGTTGCCGCACGGCTACGGTCATCGCGGCGACGGCATCCGGTTGCAGGTCGCCGCCGAACACGCCGGCGCGAGCATGAACGATCTCACCGACCCCGCCGAGATCGATCCCCTCTCAGGGAACGCGGTCCTGAGCGGTGTCCCCGTTCGCGTCGAACGCTGCGCGCCGTCTTGATGGGAGGCCGGCGCCGTTGGGCAAGGCAATGGAAAACCGGGAACAGGGAATTCGGGAATTCAGAACTGGCAAACGCAAAGACGCGCCCACTGTCGCATTTTCCGATTGGAACTACACCATCAGTCCTGCTCTCGAAATGTGAAACTATTTCTTGCCAGGCCCTTACCGGCATTTTGCCCGAAATCAACGCCAGAGTGCCGCCTCGGCTCAGCCGTACCGCAGAACCTTACCGATCTCGCGAAGCGTCGGCTTTTCGTCCCTCAGGCGTTGCTCGACCTCCTCCAGGAAGCGAACCGTCCGCCGGTCGTAGTACCGCTCGCCGCAGGAGCGACACACCGGCAGCTCTACCGGCACCCAAACAACGTCGTTTTCCATCCGCACCTCCTCCTCCACTCTCTTTCGCTCAATGTCTTGGCCGGAGCAAACTACGCATCTCATCCTTTTCTCCTTCGATAGTTCTCCCACTTGGCAGGGTCTGGCTCGTATACGGTGACGATGATCACTCGATCATCAGCCGCGTCGTACGCGCACACGGCATGGAGCGGGCGGCCCGCCGCGCTGTGGCCCGCCGCGCTGCTTCCAAAGAGCAGCGCACTCGGGTACGGCGTGTCCTCGGGGTACTCCTCAACCACCTGGGTGCTCAGCATCGCTTCGTGCACTTCCCGATCGGTGATCGGCCCCAACTCCTCCTCGCGCATTTCTCGCCGCGCATGGCCGGAATAGTACACCTGTTCGCCGTCGAAGCAGCGTCGGACCGTCTCGGGACAGTTCATTGAGTCTGCCCCTAAAAGCACTCTACTGACCCGCGCTAGTGACCGGAGCGCGTCGTCGCCAGCGGCACGCCTGCAGCGGCTTCATGGTGAGAACCTTACGCCCTGCCACCGCAGGGGTCAAAGCGTGCGATGCCTCTTTTCGCGTCGCACGCCTACGTCCCTCTCAGGAAACGCAGTGCTCAGCGGTGTCCCCGTTTGCGTGGAACGCTGCGCGCCATCCTGATGGTGGGCCGGCGCCGTCGGAAAAGGCAATGGAAAACCAGGAACAGAGAACCGGGAATGGAGGACGGGCCAATGGGGTTGGCTTTCCATTCACCGGTGCTGAATTCCTGGTTCTCGATTCCCGGTTCTCCATTTCTCCCTCATTGTTTCCGGCTCCGCTGGGTAGGCCCTGTAGCGAACGGGGGGCAAGGGGTGGTATTGGGTTCCCGTGAAGATGCGAGACGTAGTCCATCAAGGAGGTCTTAGGAATGTCGACAGTTGCTTCCAATCTCGATGAAATCAGGCGGCTCGACCGCGCCCATGTCATTCATCCCATCACCGAATTCCGCAAGCAGGAGAAGTCCGGATCGAAGATCTTCGTCGGCGGCCGCGGCGTCGAGCTGACGCTGGCGGACGGGCGCACGGTCATCGACGGCTTCTCCGGCCTGTTCAACATCAACGTCGGTCACGGGCGCACGGAAATCGCCGATGCCGTGGCGGCACAAATGCGCAAGCTCGCCTACTACCCGAGCTTCTGGGATTTCGGCAACGAACCCGCCGCGCGCCTGGCGGCGAAGATCGTCAGCCTGCTTCCCCCAGACCGCCACCTCAACCACGTCCTATTCCACAGCGGCGGCAGCGAGGCCAACGAAGCTAACTTCCGGTTCGCCCGTCTCTACCATGGGCTGCGCGGCAAGCAGTCGAAGGCGAAGATCATCTCGCGCCGCTGGGCGTTCCATGGCGTCACCCGCGGTGCCGGCACCGCCACCGGCATCCTGGCGTACCACATGTTCGTGCAGCAGGATGCCTCGCACGCGTACTTCGCACCGCCGTACTGTTATCGCTGCGAGTTCGGCAAAACCTATCCCGGCTGCGCGCTCGAGTGTGCGCAGGATCTGGAAACAGTGATCAAGCAAGAAGGCGCCGACACCGTGGCCGCGGTCGTGATCGAACCGGTGATGGGCACGGGCGGCATGATCGTCCCGCCGCCGGAGTACTTCGGCCCCATTCAGGAGATCTGCAAGCGCCACGACGTCCTGCTCATCCTCGACGAGGTAGTCACCGGCTTCGGCCGTACCGGGAATTGGTTCGGCATGCAGCACTGGAACATCAAGCCGGATTTGCTCTCGCTCGCCAAGGGTATCTCGTCCGGCTATCTGCCGCTGTCGGCGTCGGTGCTGTCCGATCACGTCTACGAAACCATCCGCGACGAGATGCCGGCGGGCATTCCGCTGATGTTCGGGTTGACCTACAACAACCACCCGACCTGCTGCGCCGCCGGCCTCGCCAACATCGAGATCATCGAGCGTGACGGCCTGGTCGAGAACGCGCGCGTGGTGGGCGCCTACCTGCTGGAACGTTTGCGCCAGGCGTTCGGCAAGTCACCGATCGTCGGCGAGATCCGCGGCGCCGGGATGCTGGCTGCCATCGAAATCGTGCGCGATCAGACGACGAAGGAGCCGTTCCCCAATTTCGAGGACCCACCGCGCATCGTTGCTGCCGCCTTCGAGCGCGGCCTGATCGCCCGTGCAATGTTCCAGTGCGTGGCGTTGTCACCGCCGCTGATCTCGACTAAAGCGGACATCGACCGCATGGTGGGCATCCTGCAAGAGGTGTGGCCGGCAGCAGAGCGGGAGATCCTAGCCGCAAAACAGTGAAGCGCCGGCGCGTTCATCGCGTCAACGCGATCTGGCGGGGGGGCGGGTGGGCTTCAGCCGGACGGGCCTCCTCCCTCACCCTCCCCCGTTGCCGGAAGTGGCAACAGGGGAGGGGATAGCAGGCTGTTCAAAAAGGCGGAGAGCACCCTTCGAGAGCGTCAGGGTGAGCGGAAGACTTCAATAGATTCGGGGAGGGGATCCGCTCATGCTGAGGCTCTCGAAGCATGGGGCGGGGTCTTTCAACGGGCTGATAAGAGGGTGTGCAAATGGGCCGCGCGCGCCTCCTAGCGAAAGTCCCAATGTCCAGACGCGACCCGGTTTTTCCGTGTTCTGCACCACCGCCGCGCGGAGCGGGTGACGCTGCAGCCCAACCGGGTTGCCGCTCGAAACGCGCGTCTCACACCAACCAGTGCACACTCGAAGAGGATGACACAATTTGTGATAGTGCTGCTTCTTTGGCCGGACCCCTTCTAAACGCTACTACCTGTATACGGTGCTGTCAGCGCTTGCCGCGGACGCTATTGACGTGATAGCCAGCCGAGTGTTGTGAACGGGCTCTATCGAAGGCACGCGATGAGCTGCGATCGGCTGCATGTGGCTCCCCGGGGCAGGCTTGGAGTCTTCCCGGTTGAACCGGTGGCAGTGAGGCCGGAATGAGCAAACTCTTCATCTCCCACAGCTCGCAGGACGACGGCTTCGTGCGCGAACTCCAGCAGGCGCTCGGCGACCTTCAGCAGGACGTGTGGATCGATTCGCGCGAGCTGCGCGGTGGTGATCCGCTGTGGTCGGAGATTCAGAGAGCGATCAAGGAAGCAGCGGCGTTTGTGGTCGTGGTCAGCACACACGCGTTCGAATCGGAATGGGTCGGCAAGGAACTGTCCCACGCGCTCGCGGTGCAGAAGCAGCGCGGCAAGGACAAGTTTCGGGTTGTCGTACTCTCGCTGGATGGCGCCAAGCTTGGCGTGTTCAAGAACTTCTTCGACGAGGAGCCGATCTTTATTCCCGTCAGCAGCGCCGATCCCGAAGCGGCAGTGCATCCGATTCTCGTCGCGCTCGGTAAGCGGGAGCCAGGCGACGTTGCGCCTACACCACAACCTAAGGCCGAGCCGCTCGAGGAACTCGTCCTCGAACTCACCGACTTGAAATTCCACGAGCAGGACGGCGTGCGCCGCGCATCGGCTCGCGCTCGGCTCGTCTATGAACCTGCCACGCCGGGGCAGCGTGAAGTTGCCAGCGAGCAGAGCTGGCGCTTCGTCGCACCGCTCGGGCCGATCGAGGCGGAGGAGCTGCGGTGGTATCTGGAAAAATACGCCATCTGGCCGAGCGAGTATTTCCGCGACCGCGCGCGTAAGGTCGAGGCGAGCCTCGTCAAATGGGGACAACTCCTGCACAAGGCGGCGCTGCACGGCGTGTACACGGATAACGTCATGAAAGTGTGGGCGCGGATCGATGCTCATGCAGGCCGCCGCTTCTCCGTCCACGTGGACGCCGCACCCGAGGCCGGCACGGCCGGGGCCGGCGCGCCCGAGGCCGAAGTGAAAGCCGCCCGCGAAGCCGCCACGCTCCTGCTCGGCCTGCCGTGGGAACTTCTGCACGACGGCAAGGGCTTTCTCTTCCAAGGCGCGCAGCCCGTTCGCGTCCGCCGGCGTCTGCCGAATACACGCGAGCTCGACGTGCCGGTGGTCTCCACGCCTATCCGCATCTTGCTCGTGACCGCGCGGCCCGAGGACGACGCCTGCATCTACATCGATCACCGCGCCAGCGCGCTGCCGCTGGTCGAGGCGATGGAGGCGCTCGGCGGCCTCGTGCGCATCCACGTGCTCAGCCCGCCCACGCTGCCCGCACTGCGCGAGGAGCTCGACCGCGCCCGCCGCGCCCGCGAGCCGTATCACGTCGTCCACTTCGATGGCCACGGCGTTTACGACCGCCATGTCGGCCTCGGCGGGCTGTGCTTCGAGGATCCGCAGGACATCGGCAAGCTCGACAAGCGCCGGCACAAAACCGTCTTCACTGACGAAATCGGCCCGCTGCTGCGCGACCACCGCGTCCCGCTCGTCTTCCTCGAAGCCTGCCAGACCGCGCAGGCCGAGAAGGCGTCCGAGTCTGTGGCCTCCGAGCTGCTGAAGGTCGGTGTGGCCTCCGTCGTCGCCATGAGCCACAGCGTGCTCGTCGAGACCGCGCGCCGCTTCGTCGAGGCGTTTTACGCCGCGCTCGCCCGCGGCGCGCGCGTGGGCGACGCCATGCTTGAAGGCCAGCGCAAGCTGAAGGACGACACCTTTCGCGGCCGCATCTTCGGCGCGGGCGAACTGCGGCTCGAGGATTGGTTCGTGCCCGTCCTCTTCCAGGAAAAGGATGACCCGCAACTCTTCCGCACCACGCCCGCGCGGCAGACGCAGGAGGACCTGAAGGCCGCGCTCACGAAGCGCCTCGGCGAACTGCCCGCGGAGCCGGAGACCGGCTTCATCGGCCGCAGCCGAGAACTGCTCGCGCTGCAGCGGCTGCTGCGCCAGGAAGGAAACGCCCGCTACGCCGTGGTGCGCAGCCAGGCCGGCGAGGGCAAGACCGCGCTCGCCGCCGAGTTCGCCCGCTGGATGGTCCGCTCGCACCAAATTCGCCGCGCCGCGTTCGTCTGCGTCGAGACGCACAGCAACCTCGCCGCGGTGCTCGATGCCATCGGCCGCCAGCTTGCGGGGCCGAATTACTCCGTGGCCACGTTCGGCGACCTGGAGAAAGCCATCCTGCCCGTCGAGCGCGCGCTGGCCGAGCAGGCGACCCTGCTGGTGGTGGACAACATGGAGAGCATCCTCCTGCCACCTTTTCTGGCCGACGAAACACCCGAGGCTCTTTCCGACGACGCGCGCCGCGAGCTGGACGCCATCCTCAAGCTCTGCGCGCGGCTCGATGCGAAGGGCGAGACCCGGCTCGTCTTCACCAGCCGTGAGGCGTTGCCCGCGCCATTCGATGCCCAGCGGCACCGGCGCGAGTTGTATCAGCTCGACCGCGAGGACGCCGTAAAGCTCGTCGAGCGCGCGCTGAACGAGGAAAGCACCGGCGAGGACGCCGGTGCCACTCTAAGGGCCGCGCGCGAGGCGATCGAGCAGCTCGTCGATGCGGTCCACTGCCACGCCCGCACGTTGGCGCTGCTGGCCCCGTCGCTGCGCAGCCGCGGCGTGGAGGCGACCCGCGCGTCGCTCGTCGAGTTGATGGCAGAGATGGAGCGGAAGTTCCCCGGCAGCCGGGAGCAATCGGTCTTCGCCAGCGTCGAGCTTTCCCTGCGCCGCATGTCGCCCGCGGGCCGGGACAAGGCGCGGGTACTCGGGGTGTTTCACGGCGGGGTCGATCTGGATGTGCTCCGCGTGGTGATGCAGTGCGAAAAGACGGACGTGGCCTCGCTGGCGGGCGAGTTGATCGAGACGGGGCTGGCGACGCCCAATCGTTACAACCATCTCACGCTCAATCCCGCGCTTTGCCCGTACCTGCGCGGGCAGATGGACGCCGCGGAACGCGAGGCGCTGACGACCCGATGGGTGGAGGCGATGCGCGCGTATGCGCAGTTCCTCTACCAACAATTCGGCTCTAGCGCCGAACTTGGGGCCACGCTGGCTGTGTTGGAATTGCCGAACCTGTTTGCACTGCTCGATCTAGTTCAGCACGCTGGAGACGTCAGGGCAACGATCAATTTGGCAAACGACCTATTCTGCTTGCTGCAGTACTCTGGAAGACGGCGAGCGCTTGAGCGTTTGGAACAGGTTCGCGACGCAGCGGCGGCCTCCCTAGGTGAAGGCTGGGACCATGCGCGGTTCGACGCCCACCGCTCCCGCATTGAGCAGCAGTCCAAGAGTGGTCATCTGCGCGAGGCGATGGACGGGGCACGGCAGTTACTCCAACGCTGCTTTGAGGCCGGCGAGGATGCGTATGCGGGAGCCGACTACGACGTGGCACTGGCCTGCTGGCTGGTGGCCAGCGTGCTGTGTAAAGCCCGCGAATTAGCCCAAGTATTGCCGCTAGTGGACGAGGCACGTCGGCGCTTCGAAGCCATTGCGAAGGCGCGGGCCAGCAAACCCGCAGAACGAATGGCGTCTGTATGCTTTGAGGAACAAGGCGCCTGTCTTCTCCAGATGGGGCGGCTCGACGATGCAGCGTCCGCGTACGAAGAGCGCATCCGCCGCGCCGAGCATCTCGGCGACGATCGAGGGGCTGCCGTCGGGAAGGGCAACCTGGGAACCGCCCGAATGCTTCAGCACCGCCCCACGGAGGCGCTGGCGGCTTATCAAGAAGCCCGCGACTGGTATATGCGGATCGGCGAACCGGGCAAAGTTGGTCTGTACTGGCATCAAATCGGCACGGCGTATCAGGGGATGGGACAGCCGCAGGCAGCGGAGGATGCCTACCGGAAATCACTCGCGATCTCGGTGCAGGTCGGGGATGTCCCCGGGCAGGCGGCTACGCTCGGGCAACTGGGGAACTTGTATGACGATGCTCTCGGTCGCCCCGAAGAAGCCGCGGCCTTTTATCGGCAAGCCGCCGCCAAGCATGTCGAGATCGGCAACCTAGCGAACGAAGGCCGCGTAAGGAGCCATCTCAGCGAAACCCTGCGCAACCTCCACCTCGTGGACGAGGCGCGGCAGGAAATCCGCCGAGCGATCGAATGCGGTGCGCAGTCCGGCCACGCGGCTGAGCCGTGGAAGACTTGGAACATCCTCGCCGACATCGAGACGGACGCTGGAAACGCCAGCGCCGCCGCGGAGGCGAAGCGCAAGGCCATCGAATGCTACCTCGCCTACCGGCGCGACGGCGGCGAGAGCCACAGCGGGGCCGGTCGCCTCATCTTCAACGTGACCGAGAAGCTCCGCGGGGGTGGACCGGCTGCGGCTGCGTCAGTCCTCCAAGAACAGGCGGCCCGCTACGAAGCAGCTGGTTTCGGCGGCTTCATCCAAGCCCTCCAAGCCATCGTCGCCGGCAGCCGCGACCGCACCCTCGCCGACGCCCCGGAATTGAACTACTCGATGGCCGCCGAAATCCTCTTCCTGATCGAAACGCTGGAAAAGCAAGGCCGGTAAGTGTCGCCGCGTTCAGGCAAGAGAGAGAGAAACAGGGCGAGCTCTTCCGAGGACCTTCCTCAGTGCTATCTTGAGTCCGAGACGCTTTCGTTCCACTCCATGGATGAGGCAAGCGTCCGTATTGACTTCAGCGATCTGCTTGCCTTACCACCGAGACGAAACCGTCCATCATGGCGGAAGAAGCCCATCATGTTTGGCGGTGATGGACTAATCGACGATGAAAGATGGCCCCACACCGGGGCAGCGGGGTGAAAGCTTGCGTAGCGGCTCAGTGCCTCCGGGCGGACCAAGCAACATCAACGGCGTTCTTTACCAGATGCTCTGGTGCCTGCTTCGGGCGCTAAAGATCCATCTCCAAGTCGACGAGCGCGATAGCGTCGGTCAACCCACTCGCGCTCTCCTGCGTCTCGAACCTCGCGGCGGTGGCGACGTTCAAGAGCTGACTGGCGGATCCCGCAGAGTGATTCAACTCAAGTCTCGTTCAACAGGGGCGACCTGGTCCCTGACCGAGGTAGTCCAGCAGGTTCTCCCAGATCTCTACCGCTCAGCTGACTTGTCCGCCGACGACGTGTCGTACGATTTCATCACGGAAGCCGAGATGGGCGATTGGGCGCCGGCATACGAGTTCTTCCGGTCGTTGAAGGCACGTGCGCTCAAGAGCGATGTGCTGGCTGGCCTTGATGATGAAAAGAGGGTCCGTTTCTCACGCGGGTGGGAACCGGCCACGGAAAAGGAGTTTTTCGAGAACATCATTGTTGGCCTGCGGGCGGCAAACGAAACCGTGAGCGCCGAGGCGATCGACGAGACAAGAGGAAAGGTTTACCACTTGTTGGCACGATTCAATTTCATCGGCGAGCAGAAGTTGGACAAGATCCGGCACGATATCGATTCGCTATTGCTCGCTCTCGTCGACCGCAGGGAGCAGCTCGCGGACAAGCGCGGCGCACTGCTCGAGGAACTCCTGAACAGTGCGGCGAGCGGCGACGCGACGGTCGCAACCGACAGCCTGTTGGCCAAGTTCGACCTCGCCGCCGTGCCGTTGACTAAATGGGGCGAGCTACAGGCTCGGTCGCAGCGCGAGTTCAAGAGAGCGCTTGAGCTTCGCCATTATGATCCGGCCCTCGACGTGCGAACGGCCGCAGGAAGGGAACTCGCCCAACGGTGGTCCGCCGCCGGGCCAGCGATCCTGGCGCTCTCGGGAGAAAGCGGTCAGGGCAAAACCTGGCTGCTGTACGCGCTCGGCTTAGCTCTCCTGGATGAGGGGCAGGTGGTGGTTGTCGTCGAGGCGACAGGGAGCGCGCGGGACGACCTCCAGCAAGCAGCAAACATCTTTTGGCAGAGAATGAAGAACCACGACAGCTCGATCCCTCTGAACGGAATCGCCGCGCGGAGAAGGGAGCTGCTCCACAAGCACTCCGAGCAATGGCTCGTGATCCTGCTCGACGGGCTGAAGAACGGCGACGAAGCGGAGACGCTGACGAGAGAGCCGCTTGAGAACTGGGGAATCAAGCTGGCCACCACCGGAGTCCCGGAGGTGGTAGAGATTTTGGAGCGCGCGGCAGGAAAGAGAATGCGCGTCGAACGCATCTCTTCGTTCAACACCGCCGAGCGGGACAACTATCTCGAACGGCGGCTCGGAGATTCGTGGATCACCATACCAGCTGACGTCAGGGACACACTATGCAACCCACTGCTGGCAAGCATCTACTGCAATATGTCCGACCCTACTATGGGCTGGAACCCTACCAACGAATATGAGCTATATGAGAAATTCTGGCGCCGGCTTTATGCAGAGCTGACAGACGAGCCTGCGTTGTCCGGACTCGCGCTGTCCGTCCTGCAGGAGCGACCGTACCCCTGGCCTCCTTCGATCCTATACAACATCGGGATGAACGAGGAAACCGTCGCGCGGTTGATCCGAATTGGTTGGCTTCGTAGGGCTTTAAAGAATCACTTCGAGATTCCACATGATCGGTTGCTGAACTTCGCAGTTGCGCACGCCCTCGCCGCCGAGCTTCGCGAAGGCAAACGAAATACGGCGTCTGTAGCGCCTTTGCTTCGCGAGATGTTGATATCCAATCCAAAGTACAGCGGCCGGCGCCTGCAGTACGTACCGATGGACGTGCTCTACGTCCTCGTCAGCAACGAGGATGGGGCGCGTCTCGCCACCGAGTTGATTGCGTCGATTGATTCGGAGGACGGGTTCGATTTGCGGAAGACGTTGTACTCCGATCTTCTCCCTACGCTTGGTGAGAGGGTAATTGCTGTCCTGTTTGCTCGGCTGGCGAGCGTGGCTGACCACTGGCAGCCCTACATGCTCAAGCACATCATGGAAGGGATCACAGCGTTTGACACCCAGGAGACACGGGCACGAGCGATGGGTTTACTGGAATCAGGCTCGCCACGCCAGAAGCGGGCAGCCGTGTATATCCTTTCAAAGTGCCCCGACGCTCGCGCACTTGACCAGCTCTGGCAGGTCCATCGAGATATGCAGAAGGATCCAAGCGCGTACGGAGCGGATTCGAAAACATGGTGGCTTCTTTACGAAGATTCGTTTCCGGCGCTCCGCGAGTGTGCCCGGCTCGATCCAGCGTGGGTTGAACGGAAGATCCGAGAGGCAATCCCCGGTGAACATCGGATCGAAGATCTTGGCTACGTAGTTGCGCACCTGAACGATGGGGGCGCGACTTGGAGGCGGTGCAAGAGAGACCTGATTGCGAAAGTTCCATCAAACAAACTCCGTTCATTGGTCACCAACATCGACCGTTACCAGGACATCGAGGAGATCGACGTTCTTCTGCAACTTATTCCACGCAAGGAAGATTCGGCCGGGGACGCAGCCGATCGGGCTCTGGCGCGCATCGATCCGGACCTCGCTATCGATCAGCTTCTAAACCTCGTGGATCCGGAACTTGTTCTTGCAAGGGGATGGTTC
>Ga0315286_10001143_pt1 | contig 23746 bp, 20 predicted proteins | sample YL17G10_0_MG_FD_205038 | JGI IMG/M metagenome (GOLD analysis project Ga0315286, IMG submission 205038) | Sediment microbial communities from Yellowstone Lake, YNP, Wyoming, USA - YL17G10_0 | ecosystem: Environmental > Aquatic > Freshwater > Lake > Sediment | place: USA: Wyoming | collected...
GCGCCGTAAAAACCGCCGGTGATGTGCTTGGAGGTGTTCGCAAGGCAGGTGGCCCAGGTATACCAGTCGTTGAACTGCGGGGGAACATCCTGGGGCGTAACGAGGCCGCCGTTGACGCGGATCGTCTCGAGTGCATCCGCAATCAGGGTCAGGTTTTTTAGGTCGGCGGTGGTCGCAGGTCTTCTCTGACCAGAAGCCTGATCGATCACGTGGGTGGCCATCGTCATGCAGGCAATGGCAGGGTCGTGCGGCCCGAAACGGACATCGTTTTTCGGTTCACGCCCGTAGAGGATCACCTCTTCACGCCGGGGTGCGCAGCGAATGGCCTTCTCGACGAGCTCCGGTGGAAATCTAACGATGGCGCGGTCGCCGCAGGCCGCCCCATGGCTCTCCAGCAGATCGAGCGCTTCCTCAGATGGGAAGCGCATTCCAATCCGTTCTAATATATCCAGCGCGGCCTGGTGGATCCGCTGGATTTCCGGCTCCGATAAAAACCTCAAGGCCGGTTTCATGTGGCACCTTTCCCAAAGCTGTTAAACGATCCCCGCCTCGGAGATGGGCTTGTTCGCTAAAATCCGCTTGGGCGAGAAGATCGACAGGTCGAGGACGGGCGCCTGTCCCAAAGTCATCTCGGACATATATCGCCCGACCGCCGGGGCCTGCTGCAGCCCGTGACCGGAAAAGCCGTTGGCCAGATAGAAACCCTTGAGCTCGGGCCATTCACCCAAAATGGCGTTGTGGTCCAGCGTGTTGACCGCATACAACCCGGCCCAGCCGCGCACGAGTTTCAGGCGTTCCCAGGCCGGCACGAATTCAGCCAGCTCGGGCCAGAGGATCTCCTTGAACCGGTTTTCATCCCAGCTGAAGTCGAACCCGACCGGATCTGCCTCCATGGATTTGCCTAAAAGGATGACCCCGCCCGTCTCCGTCCGGAAATAGAGCCCGGACGGCAACACGGTGAGCGGAAGCGGCCCCGCGGGTTTCACGGCCGTATCCAGAACGAACACCTGCCGCTTGGTCGGTGCGACCGGTAATTTTATCCCCACGGTGTCGGTCAGTTGAGACGCCCAGGCGCCTTCGCAATTGATGACGCATCTGGCCGACAGCACGCCCTGCTTCGCCAGCTTGACCCCGCGGACGCTTCCGGCGCTTTGCTCCACCGCCACGACCTCATCCTCATAATAGACGGCGCCCTGGGATCTGGCCTTTTTCTTGTACCCCATCAGCGCAGCATAGGCATCGAAATGCCCATCGTCAGGCCCGAACGTCCCGCCGACGAGACCCTCGGTTTGATACAGCGGGTAATGCTTTCGGATTTCTTCATTGGACCACCATTCGATCCGGCACCCCAGGCTGCGCTGCAGTGCGAACGCTTCCCGCGCGGCCTTTTCGCCCGCGGGCGGAACAAGGAAAAGATTGCCTTCCTGGCGGAAGGAGACTTTCGGCCGGATGCCGTCGACCTCCATGTCGTCCTCAAAGGATTTGAGGACCTCGAAAGCGTACTGCGATATCTGGATGTTCTCCTTCAAACTGAACTGGATCCGGACGTTCGACAAGGACAGCGTGGTGGAGGCCCGGACATAGGTCGGGTCCTTTTCGACCACCGCCACCTTCAGCCGTTTGTCTTTCCCAGTGAGGTAATAGGCCGTGGAACTGCCTATGATGCCGCCACCGGCTATCACAACATCAAACGTTTGTGAGCCCATATCATCCTCCGTTCGAGTTTATACTTTTTTGCTGTTATCCGGTGTCAAGACCATGAAAGAAATTTGCTTCGGATCCGCTCGATGTGTTTGGCCAGGCAGTTGCACCGTGTTTCTCCCGCCTTGACGGGATCGCCTTCGGACAACACCCTTTTCGTCAAGACGACCTCTTCGAGGTACGCGGAGGTCTCCTCGCGCCAATCTCCGCGTTCGTAAATGAAATACCAAACCCGGATCGTGATATTGTAGAGGTAGTCTGAAATATCCCTCAGCAGTGGGTTGTTGGCGGCCCCGTAAAGGATGTCGCGGAGCCTGAAATCGATCCGGCCGATCTCCTTCACATCCTTTCGGTCCAAAAGCCGGCGGCACTCCTGCTCCAGGCTGCCGATGGCCTCGATATGATGATCGGAGATGTTTTCAGCCGCAAAACGGCAGGCAAGCGCTTCGATTTCCAGCCGGATCTGATACGCGTGGATCATCTTTTCAAATTCAAGCTCAGTCACCAGGCTCCCGGTGCGGGGAAATATCCTGACCATTCGCTCCCACTCGAGCCGATTGAGCACTTCGCGCAGGGGGGTCCGGCTCACCTGAAATTCCTCGGTCAAGGCTTTTTCGTTCAGGATCATGCCGGGAGGATATTCCAGGAACAGGATTCGCTCCTTCAATGTGGTGTAAATATCATGGTTGTTTACAATTTTGTTTCTCAAGGATCTTTTCATGAATAGCCCAAACCTAGTGTTTACAGCGCCTGTTCGATTCCCAAACCCAGTTCGATGCTCTTTTCGTAGACCGCGATGGCGACCGCAAGGTCCAGGGCAGCAAAGCCCAAGCTTTCATAGATGGTGATTTCCGACTCGCTCTCGCGGCCGGGCCGAGTGCCGTTTACAATCGTCCCCAGCTCGGCGTAGATCTTGTTTCTATCGATCGCGCCCCGGGATAAGGGGACTAGGAGGTCGCCCGCAATTTCCCAGGCAACCGCGGCCACGTCCACAACGACCTTGTCGGCCATGACCACTGTTTCCGTGTCGATCTCCTGCATCGCCGGCGTAAAGGATCCGACGGCATTGATATGGCAGCCTTTCTTCAGGAAGCGGCCTGCGAACACGGGGACGGCGGAGGTGGTTGTCGTGCAGATGACATCGGCGTCACTCACGCATGGGTTGGCGTCCGCAAAAATGGTTACAGCCGAACCCGCTCCCCGGGACTCAATTTCATCCTTCATTTTCGCGGCCTGCTCTCTCTTCATATCGAAGAGCCGGATCTCCTTTATCGGCCGGACCGCGGCGATTCCCGCCAGTTGGGTTCGAGCCTGGATCCCGCAACCGATCAATGCCAGGACCAGGGGCTTCGGCGAGGATAGATACCGGGTCGCAACGGCTGAAGCGGCACCTGTTTTCAGGGCCGTCAAGTGGTTGGCGGCAATGACGGCCAGCGGTTCACCGGTCTCGGCGGAGTAAAGATGAATGTCGCTGAGTACCGTCGAAATCCCTTTCGCTGGGTTCCCGGGGAAGCTGGAGGCCTGTTTAAGGCAATAGTAAGGGCGGACATGGTGGCAGGCCGGAATGAAAATGCACGAATGCTCTTCGCCGCGGACGGGCAGTGTAATCCGATCCGGCACGCGAATCCATCCGGCCGCATAGTTGCGATAGGCCTCTTCGACGGCGGCAATGGCTTCCGCCATGGAGAACATGGACCTGATTTGGTCCTCGGGAATGATCGTTATCATATTCCACACCCGGCATGATCGCTAACCGTCCGACGCATCACCGGCCGGAACCGATCTGCCGCTCGTCTTTCGAAGTCCGATTGCTTTAACCCAATGGGCCGCAAGTTGCAAGACATCAATAAAGCCCCCGCGGGCGAAGCGAACGGTCACGATCATGGCCAGAGCGAAGAGCAGCAGGTTGGTCTCCGCCACCCACCCTCGGATCAATTCGGAAATGATGACCACGAAAAAGGCCCCCAACACGGGTCCGATCACGGTTCCCAATCCGCCCAGGATCAACATCAGGCAGATTTTCCCTTGCTCGTCCAACGCGGCAATGGTCGGGTCGATCAAACTGAAGAAATGCGCGTAATATGCGCCGGCCAACCCCGCCCAGGCGCTGCCGAAAGCGAACCCGAACACTTTCCAAAAACGGGTGTGAATCCCCATCGTTTCGGCGGCATCGATATCGTCGCGCACCGAAAACAAGTTCAGCCCCCACCGCGAATGGTAGACGGCTATGGACACCAGGTACATGGCGAGAAAAAGGGCCAAACCGACGAAATAGGAATAGAAGGCGGAATTCGATCCATCGAAAAAAGTCGGCGAATTGAATCCCCCGGTTCCGCCGGTGATTTGATACTCGTTGCGCAGAATGTTTTCAACCACCATCCCAAATGCCCAGGTGACCAGGCAAAGGTAGAAACCGCGAACGCGAAGGATGATCAGGCCGATCAGCGCTCCGCTGAAAGCGGCCGCGGCCGCTCCCACCCACATGGTGGCAAAAGGCGAAAGCCCGGCTTTGGATGCCAGAATAGCCGAGACATAGCCCCCGATGGCGCCGAAGGACACATGGCAGAAGGAAAACAATCCGGTGTACCCCAGCACGATGTTGTAGCTGATGGTGAGCATCGCGTAATAAAAGAAAATGTTGAGGGTGGTCATCCAGACGAGGGAGTCCACAAAAAAAGGGGCGATGAGCCCGACGATGAGCAATACTCCGGCAAATATCAGTTGGCGCTTCGATGAGGGTGGCATTTGCGAATTACACCTTTTGTCCGAAAAGGCCTTGAGGCCGAAAGATCAGGAAGAGCGCCATCAGCACGAACCCGATCGCATCGCGGTATGCGGAAGAAATGTAGAAGGACCCCAACGTCTCGGTGACCCCCAGGATGATTCCGGCCGCGACACTCCCCCCAAGCGAGCCCAGTCCGCCGATCGCGAGAATTTCGTAGCTCTTGGCGAGCGGAGGACCGCCGCAGTGAGGGGAGACCGTAAAGATCGGCGCCACGATGGCCCCGGCCGCCGCGGCCAGCGCGCAGGCGGCGCCGCAGGCGATCCAGCTTTCCTTAGCGATATCGACCCCGTTGATTTTCGCGCCTTCTCCGCATTGCGTCAATGCCCGCCAACCTCTCCCGCGCCATGTATTATGAACATAACCGGCCAAAACCGCCACCAGCGCCGCCGACATAACCCCCGCCAGGATCATGTCCGCCGGGAATTTGACGCCCAGGATAAAGATATCAAAATCGAGGTAATCGGGCGGCTTGCGGTAAAACGGACCGAACAGTTTCGCCGCGATCTGACGCATGGCCAGCAGAAGCCCGAAGGTCATGATCAGCGTGTAATCCATGGACTTCTCTAATTTCTGGGAGTGAATCGGGCTCAAAAGCAAGATCTCGACCGCAGCCCCGAGAAAAAAGACCAGGATCATGGACAGGGGGATGGCGAGATAAAAGGGCAAGCCGAAACTGGTGATGGCGAAATAGGCGAAATAGCCCCCGATCATGTAGAACTCGCCGTGGGCGAAATTGATGATCTTCATGACGCCTTGCAGGAGGCTGAGTCCGACGCCCATCAGAGAGTAGACCAGTCCGGTGGCGATGCCGCGAATTAAGAGCTCGATGAACATAGGCCTCTGTTTTGGCAGTCGGTTAAACAAACGCTGTGCTGCAGACCGATAGTCGCGGTGCTGCGGTTTTCGGGAGGCAATGGCTCATCCCGCACCTCTGCGGGGCCATGCTTCCCGAAAACCGCGCGCGGGTCCGGCGGATGATGCGTAAATTTCAGCACCGGCTAAGGATAAACGACATCCGCATCTTCGCCCTTCTGCTTGAATTGGGTGAACTTCTTGACGAACAGCTGATGGCCCATCCACTGATTCCAGACCGGCCCTTCCTTTCGTTCGAAGCTGACCACGCCCGTAGTCCCGTTGAATTTGATGTCTTTCAGGGCTTCGGCAATCTTCTGCGGGTCGGCGGAATTGATCTTCTTGATGGTTTCGGCGACCATCATCATGCCGTCGTACATGAAATAGCAGTAGACGGGAGGTTCGAATTTGTATTTCTCGGTGAAGGCCTTCTTGAAGCTTTCGCCGAGAGGCGAGAGTTTGAGTTTTTTGGATTCAAATGTCGCGTAGGTGACGCCCACCCCTTTTTCACCGACGACTTCCCAGAAATCCGGATAGGTCGGCCAGTCCCAGGCACAGAGAATGCCGCATTTCGGAAAGAGATCGATTTCGGCTGCCTGCTTGGGGGCGAGATTGGTCGGCTGGTAATTGACGGCGAGCACCATCAGCTCGGGCATCGGGTTCTTGCCCTTGAACTCCAGGAGCTGAGGTTTCAAATCGGTGGCCTCGGCCGGGATGCCCGTCCGGTACACTTTGATTCCCTTGGCCTCTGCAACCTTCTGAAGGGCGTCGGTGAATCCCGTGCCGAAAGCGGTCGTCTCGTGCAGGACGGCGATGGTTTTATAGCCGGCTTTCTCAAAATAAGGCACCATCAGCTGGGCGATTTGGGAATTGAAGGGTCCGACGCGGTAGATGTACGGAGAATGACCCGCCGTCAGTTCGTCGGCCCACGTGTAGTGCAGGATCATCGGAACCTTCATCTGCTCGATGACCTTGGCTTGAGCCACGACGACCGATGAGTGCCAAACGCCGACGATGGCGGAGACCTTTTCGCTGGCCAGCCGCTGCATCGCAGTTACGCCGACCGCAGGTTTGCCCTCGTCATCGGCTTTCACCAGCGCCACTTTTTTACCCAGCAAGCCGCCTTGGGCGTTGATTTGTTCGATGAACAGCTCCGCCGTCTGAACATTGATCAGCCCCGACTTGTAGTCACCGGCCGTCAGGGGCGTCGCAATCCCGAATTTGATCACATCTTGAGCCGCAGCGGGATTCAAACCGAAGCCAAAGAAAAGAACGATAACCGCCACAATCAAAAAACCCGTCTTTTTCATAACGATCCTCCTTTTTAGCATCCCAGATAGTTTTTCTTTATATGCTCGTTCCTGAGCAACTCCGCGCTAGGTCCCTCCAAAATCATTTTCCCGTTCTCGAGGAGATAGCCGTACCGACTCAGGTTAAGCGCGTGGAAGATGTTCTGTTCGGTTAATAGGATGGTGGTTTTTTCTTCGGTATTGATGCGGGTCAGGGTTTTCAGGATCTCCTTGATGACGATGGGGGCCAGCCCCAGGGAGGGTTCATCCAGCATCAGCAGCTTGGGATGGCTCATGAGCCCGCGGCCGACGGCCAGCATTTGCCTTTCCCCGCCGCTCAGCGTTTCGGCGGACTGCCGGCTGCGGTCCTTCAGCCGCGGGAAAAGATCGAAAACCTGGCCCATGCGCTCGCGGCATGCCCGGCGCACCGTTTGGGGATAAGCGCCCATAAGCAGATTTTCCTCGACGGACATCTGCGGGTACAGCCAGCCCTCTTCCGGCACCAGCGAAATGCCCATCGCTGCGATCCGGTGCGGCGGAAGGCCGCTGATGCGGTTTCCTTCGAATAAAATTTCTCCGGAAACCGGTCTGACCATCCCGGCGATGGTCTGCAGCAAGGTTGACTTGCCGGCGCCGTTCGGCCCCAAAATGCAGACGAAATCCCGCGGGCGGATCTCAAGCGACACCGACGATATCGCTTCGAGGCCGTCGTATTGCGCACTGACGCGGTCGATCTTTAGGAACATTCGTTCTTCTCCGCGGCGAAACTGTACTCCTCGCCCAGGTAGGCCTCGATCACTTCCGGATTGTTCGCAATCGACCTCGGATCTCCCTGGGCGATGAGCCTTCCCTGATGCAACACCAGGACCCGATGGGCGGTTTCCATGATGGCTTTCATGACATGTTCGATCCATAAAATAGAAATACCGAGGTCTTTATGGATTTGTCGCAGAAGCGCCATCATGGCGATCGTTTCGGCAGGATTCAGACCCGCCATGGTTTCATCGAGCAAAAGGAGGTTGGGTTTTACGGAAAGGGCTCTGGAAAGCTCGAGCAGGCGGCGTTCATGGAAGGTTATGGCCTTGGCTTTCAAATCCCGCTTCTCCCATAAGCCCACCATCTCCAGCAGCCAGCCGTGATCGACGTCATTGCGATGGGAGCAGACCCGCAGGTTGTCCAAAACGGTCATGTTCATGAAGGGTCTCGGAATCTGGAAGGTGCGTCCGATTCCCGCCCGGCAGATCTGATGGGGGCGCAGATTCAACACCGAGACCCCGTTGAACGATATTTCGCCCCGAGTCGGCCGGTAGACGCCGGTGATGCAATTGATCACCGTCGTCTTGCCGGCGCCGTTGGGGCCGATCAACCCGACGATTTCACCCGGTTCGATTTGGAAACCGATCTCGTCAAAAGCGTGCAGGCCGCCGAATGATTTGGATAAACGCTTGATGTCGAGGATCGCCGTCACGTCCTGCTCCGCGTGTGATTTTTCCACTCCACCCGGACCCGATCGACTGGGGTCCGGCCCCTGGCTGCGGCCCCTGTTAGATATATCCGCAAAAAGATCTACGAACGACCCCGCTGTAGACCCAATCGATTAACGTCGAAAAATCGAATACCGGTAATTTGACGGATTCCTGAACGGCGTGGGCATGTGTTGGGAAGAGGGTGCATTCGAGCAGGACGGCGCCGATCTCCGGATGCTCCCGGACCAGGTCGTTTGCCAACCCGACCAGTCCCTTTTCAAGGCGCAAGGGGTTGTAATGGCCTGCGCCTTCCAAGATCTTTTTCATGTCCGGAAGGACCTCGGCGCCTGCGATCACGATCGATGCCGGATCGGACACCCCGCAGTTCCGCAAAACCGGCGCGGAAGTCAGAACGCGGCCATCGGCACAGATGACGCCGACCTTCTTACCGGGTCTCATCGACTGCAGAATCATCGGGACCTGCATGAGGCTCGAAAAAAAACAAGGGACGTCGAGATGCCGGGTGACTTCGGGGAGGTAATTGGCGAAGTAACCGCAGGCACCGACAATGGCCCGGCAGCCCTGGTCCTGCATTTCTCTTCCGGCTTTGATCAACTGTTCCAGGACTTGTGCGTCAAGACGCGCTGAAACCACGCTCTCGACCGAGGCCGCGGCAATGGCCCGGTAATAGACAGGGTATTTGAACGTGGTCGCGTTTTCGACGCTTCCGGGCGGCAGGGCATACCCGGTTTGCCCGAAGAGGATAATTCCAATGGCCACCCCACCCACAAACTGCCTGGGCTTCACATGGATATCTTCGTCCCTCAGTTTCGCAGTGTAGCTGTACATGGCTGCCTCCTTTTCGTGCTGAGGATGCAACGGGTTGCTGGCGCCCGGACTATCCCGATCCCAGGATGCGGTCGGCCTCTTTGACGGCGGAAGCCGCATCCTCCGCGAAACCATCCGCGCCGATTTTTTCCGCCCAGCTTCGGGTCACGGGGGCCCCCCCGACCATGATTTTGACTTTTTCCCGAATCCCGGTTTCCTCGAGGACGTGGATGACTTTCTGCTGGGCCGGCATGGTCGAGGACAAGAGCGCCGAGAGCCCCAGGATGTCGGGACTGAGCCGATTCACTTTTTCGACGATGACTTGGGTCGGCACATCCTTGCCCAGATCGATGACCTCGTAGCCCGATGCGGAAAGCAGGAGGTTGACTATGTTTTTCCCGATATCGTGGACGTCGCCCTCGACGGTGGCGATCATGAACAGCCCCTTGCGTTTGTAGCCTTGGCCGCCGGCAAGGTGGGGCTTGATTTTCTCCATGGTCCTGGCCACCAGGTTTCCGGCCTGAACCAGCTCCGGCAGGAACATCTGTTCGTCCGCGAACAAATCCCCCACTTTACGCAGACCGGCCGTCAACGCCTGATTGACGACCACCAGGGGCGGCACTCCGCCATCGATCGCTTTCACCGCCAGAGTCGTGACCCGGTCTCCTTCCAAGCGTATAATCGCGTCGATAATGTCGTTGATATACGTGTCGGGGCTCATCGGTAAAACCTCCTGTGCGATCATTCGTTGATGATTTCATCGAGTTTGGTTTCGATAGAATCGGCCAACACGGGGGGAACGTAGCGATCCATGACCTCTTTGAAATGCCTTCTGGCGCGGGTTCGCATGCATTTCGCCGCCGGGTCCTTATCCAGGGAAAGGAACCCCCGGTCCATGATCTTGGGGATGAACATTTCCGTTCGGAAAAACTGCAGGGTGTGCTCGGTCCCCACGAAATCCCCTCCCGGACCGACCTTCGCAAAAATGGAGATATCCGTCGTGTCGTCGCTGACATCGATCCCTCTCCTGACACGATTGATCCATCCGCAGACTTCATGGTCGATGATCAGCGTTTCGAGGCTGATCGCGTTTTCATCCGCGAAGAGGCCCATACCGACTACCATGTTGGTATCCGCCAAGGCAGGCAGCAATCCCGTTCCCAGCTTTTCCATTCCCAGTTGGACATCAATCGATTTCGTATCGGCCAAAATACCCCCGCCGCCGGAAGGCAGCCCGTAGTATTTCGCCATCTGCGTCGTCGCCATGCGCAGGAGGGGGAATTCCGGACCGCCGTGCGAGACCGTGGCGGCCCGCATATCGAGAATTCGGGCCCAGCTCGCATAAATGAGCGGCGCGGCCGGGTTTACGGCCTTGGCCAAGACAAAGCTCGCGAGCAACTCGGCATTGGCCAAAACCACCGTTGAAGCCAAGGTAGCCGGAGAGGTCCCTCCGGACATGGGCCCGGACTCGATGAAAAGCGGCAACCCCAATTTCGCCGTTTCGACGATCAATTCGATGGCGTCGGTTCGAAGCAGCAGCGGGCTGGTCAGACAGACGAGAACCGAGAAGAAGGGATGCTTTTGGATTTCTTCCAGACTTCCCGCCACCTCGACCGCCATCGCAATACACTTTTTCAGGTTTCGCCGATTCTGGGCCTCTCCGATGAAATGCTTCCTCGTATTCATCAGCAGATACTTGAACTCCACCATATCGACGATGCTGGAGGGAACATCCGTGGGGGTGGCCGGGATCAGGATAAAATCGGGAGGATCGAGCGCGTCGGAAAGCCGGATGATGTCTCTGAGGTCGTCGCACACCACCTGACGATAGGAGTTCGTGTTGAAATCGAGGACATTGGTCGCAATCCCCACGGTTCCGAAATAGACCCGGTCTCCGCCGATGAGCAGGGGCGTTCCCCCCTTGCGGTCGTACAACCTCACGCACGAAGAACACATCGCAAGGGTTTTATTGATGACATGGCTCGGGATCTTCACCATTCTGGATTTGGAATCAACGAAAGCGCCTGCCTGGTGAAAAAGCTCCAGGGCTTCCTCGTTGTCTGTTTGAACCCCCACCTCCATCAACAGCGATCGTGAGGCCTGGTCGATCTTCAAACATTCCGCGTCGCTTAACACCCGAATTCTTGGCTTCATATCTCTCCTCCGAACCCAGTCTGGGGTCAGCCGTTCCGTCCAACTCATTCCGGCTCCCGGCTAAAGCGCTGCTGGGACTAACAGGGTGTTTAAAAACAAGCATCAGACCGTCAGCCAAGGCGCACAGCGCTTTGGAAAGCGGAGTCCCGCCTGCGGCGGGATGAGCAATTTTCAAACGCCATGCAACGCCGGATCGAAAGCCTGAGGCGCCGGTTTTCAACAGCCTGCTAAAGACTACCGGTTCATTTTTTCAAAACGTGAGACTGAAAGCTTCAACCGTAGAGCAAAAGCAAATCGAAATCGGATAAGAACCCCGTACAACCGCTATGGACAGATGCAAATCCCTGCTTGACGCAAGTGATGGCAAATTGCCGAACTGCCGCAAATAGCCTCAAATCATACAAGAGTTATCAACGAGCGGATAATGGATATAGGCTTTACTAATATATTACTAATATATCACTGGTACATCTTTAATCTTGAATTGCATATGTTTTATTTTTTCTTGATTGTCAAGTATTTTTTTGGTTGAATAAACCATCCCCGCTGCAAGCAGCGGGGTATTTCAGGTGAAGGTTTTTGCCCATTTTATTGCAGAAAGCTACGGGGAATCAGACCCGAGTTGATTGAATTCTATTTTTCAACAATTACTTTTATTCAATATTTTTAATTTGTTATTAATTTTATCTTAATAAATAAAATTAAATATTGGAGCCAATGATGCCAGTTGGATTAGGGATTGATACGGGTGGCACTTATACCGATGCGGTGCTGGTAGACCTGGATACGGGAAACGTCTTGGAAAAAACCAAGGCCCTGACAACCCGCCACGACCTATCGATAGGCATACGGGAAGCTATTGAAAGGGTCGCCACACGGAATAAGGAAAAGCACCCTCAAGCCGCAATCGATCTGGTGGGGCTTTCCACCACGCTCGCCACCAATGCCATCGCAGAAGGTTACGGCGGCCGTGTGTGCCTGATCCTGATCGGATACGATCAAGCGCTGCTCAACAAGCATGGGTTCGAGAATGAATTCCTTACCCGAAACATTGCTTATATCGCCGGCGGTTATGATCTCCATGGAAACGAATCTGCGACATTGGACGAAGAAGCCGTTCGAAGCATCGTTTTGAAAAACAGGGATCACGTCGAATCATTTGCCGTGTCATGTTTTTTTGGATCACGGAATCCAAGCCACGAAATGCGGGTCAGAGAGATCGCCGAGGGGCTGTGCAACCTGCCGGTTACGTGCGGACATGACTTGACGACGAAGTTGAACAGCGTCCTGAGGGCCCAAACCGTCGCGATCAATGCGAGCTTGATCCCATTGCTTCGGTCTTTAATTGTAAGCGTTCAAAACACGTTGGCCTCATTGGCTATTTCAGCCCCGCTGCTGGTCGTGAAAGGAGACGGTTCCCTGATGAGAGCGGCTGTGGCGGTCAAGAGGCCGGTCGAGACCATCCTCTCCGGTCCGGCCGCCAGCATTGTGGGCGCCCATCGTTTGTCAGGCAAAACCGATTGTTGGGTTGTGGACATTGGAGGAACCACCACCGATATCGGCAAACTGACCCGGGGGCGGATCGACCTGAATGAAGCCGGTTCGACGATCGCCGATAAGCGCACTATGGTCGAATCGGCCGATATCTATACGATCGGGCTGGGCGGTGACAGTCAGGTCCAGGTGGTAAACGGCGGCGAGATCAAACTGGGACCCAGGCGGGTTGTCCCCCTTTGCCTTCTCGCCGAAACGTACCCGGTGATTTTGGACAAACTGCGCCATCCAAGCGACGCCTGCAGACAAAACCCGTCCGCAGGGTTTTTTGCCCTCTTTTGGCAAAGCCCACGATACGATCTCTCCGAGGATGACATCTCCTTGTTGGAGAAAATTAAGAAGGAACCATTGCTTCTGGAATTTTCAGGCAAAGAGGGACTCATCCTTTCGAGACGACTGGAGAGTTTTGAGAAGATGTGTCTCATTCAACGCGCCGGCTTCACCCCAACAGATGCCCTGCATGCGTTGAACCGTCTGCACCTGTGGAACGCCGAAGCTTCCCGGCTGAGCGCCGGTATGCTGGCCGAGAAGGCAGGCCAATCGCCGGAATCGTTCTGCCGCTCCGTGGTTCAAAAACTCTCAGAGGAAGTTGCCCGGGCGATGATCGGCAAAATCATCAACGATCGGGTGGGCTCAGCCAGCTGGCAAAATGAAAAGGCGGCCAGCGTTTTCATAAACGAAGCGATCCGGGGGACTCCGGCGTCGGAGATGCTTTGTCGATTGAGCTTGCAGAGGACCATCGTGGCGATCGGTGCACCTGCCGCCGCTTACATGCAAAAAACATCGGAAGTGCTGAACGCCCCGCTGATTCTGCCGCCCCACGCCGAAGTCGCAAACGCCGTCGGAGCGGTCGTCGGGGTCGTGATGATTCGGAAAAAAATACTGATCACCCCTCTCGAGGGGGGACGGAGATTCCGTGCTCATCTGCCGACTGGCGTGAAGGATTTCATGGATCTTGAGGAAGCAGTGGATTTCGCGAAAACGGATTTCTCCGTCTTGTTCGAAAAAGCTGCAAGAAAAACAGGGGCCGCAGCCCCCACGATCCAAATCAAGCGCACCGATCGCGTGATTCAGGGAATCTACCTCGATACCGAGTTGGTTTTCACGGCCGCCGGACGCCCGGCGATGGCGGTCTGAACCATGGCGCGCCCCTCTTGCGTTCTCGGGGGGCATGGAAGTGGAAGCCGAACCCGCCAGGCGTTTTCATTCCTTGATCAGATGGACTTGATTTCCTCCATTTCCGCGATCATCCCCAGGGCCTCTTCCACTTTATCTTCCTTGATGGACAACTTTGCTATCACGGTTCGTTAAGGTGAAAAATTTCGGCTCTTAGATTATTTCACCTGCATGGCCGCATGGAAGAAGTCTGTAATGTTTTGGTGGTGCGTCCCTGCAGGGCTACGCACACACATTTGAGCTATAGATGTAGCGCGTACTTAATGAAGTCCGCCATGTCGAAGTCTTTCTTCTTGCCAATGACTGGCTTCCATGCCGGCGCCTGCCGAAGCAGCGAATGACCGTCGTGCAACAGCAGGCCGACGAAAGTCTCGACGACGATGCGGCTACCAACCAATCCAAGCCGAACGGGAGTGTCACTCTTGCCGCCGTGCGTCAGCCAATCGTGCTGTGCCTCCGCAAGGATGTAGTACCAAAGCGGCGCCTTGCCGGCAAAGTCCTCGTGCACGTCGCTTAGTTTCGGCAGCTTCTCGAATTCGTCCGCGTTGGTCGCCTTGCCGACCCTGAGTTCATCTTCCGTGAGCGGCTCAAGCCCCATGGCGCGTGCCACATCCTGTCCGGACGGCAACCCCATCGCCATACCACGAAGGAGATTCCGCAACGCCAGGTTGGGCACTTGGTGGGGCTGGGCTCGTGGCTGGAGTTGAGAGACGCTGATTAGGGGTGGCGTCGGCTGCTGCATGTTGATTTGCGAGAACTCGGGCAGGAATGCGAGCGGATTCACTAGTGAGGCATCGATTTTGTAGGCTGGCTGCGTGCGGTCTTTAGTCACGCGCTTGTCTTTGTCGCCGGTTAAGTCAAAGAAAAGGTTCCAGTCGATGCCCCATTCCTGCGGGAAGGCATCGAACCCATTCAGGCCGCGTTCCTTCAATCCGGCAAAGATGAACTGTCGTCCGTCGATCCCGCGCTCACGTTCGTTGGGTTTTGTGTTGTCGGGGTTGTTGCCGCCGGTGAGTTTTGTGTTGAGTCGATAGACCGGCCGCACCATTGAGTGGCCAAAGCGGTACGCCGCCGTTGAGAACTCGATCGGCATGAATGCGTCGTTTCGCGGCCTGTAGAAGGTCAGCCGCGGTGCGTCTTCGAAAATCGAGCGGCCACTTTTGAAGTGCGGCAGCACACTCTCAATGACGTCACGGCGCGCTACTTTGCGCAGAAAGTCGTGCAGCACAACGTACTGATAGTGCCAGCGCACCCGCTGCTGAATCTCGGCAAAATCAATGCGCTTGTTATCGTCGGCGAGCCGGTTGTGAAACTGCAGGAACACCGAATGCAGTTGTGAGACGATAACGTTCTCGTCGTTGCGCTTGTCCCCGATAAGCGCGCGGTGGAATTCCTCTCCGCCCTCGCGCCAGATATGCCGGGGTAGGTCATGTCCGATGATTTTGCCGCCTTTGCCTTCGCGAAGCTCGCGGCCGATCTGAAATTTGCGTCCCTTGGAGTCGTACATGTAGGGTTGATCATCGGGGCCACGGCCATACAGGCAGTCCAGGTCGAACCGCGGGGTGCGGAAGTCCACCAGCGCATCAACGTCGTTGCGTTGCTGCAGGCTGCTAGCCGGATCAAAAGTAATGTCATGGTCGATGAACTGCCCGAGGTAGGTGTAACCGGCATCGATGGCGCTGTTCTCCTCATCGTCATGCAGCCGGTTCGTACGCGGCGTGTTGTTCTCGTCGACGTCTTCGCGTGGCGCGATCGGCAGAGGCGGTTTGCTAGCGTCCTGCTCCGGCTCGGCCGACATACGGTTTTCTTTTTGACCGTCGCCCGCCAGTTCGCTTAGCGCAGCTTCTGACCAAGTGGCTGCGGGCAGACTACGAAAGATGCGGCCAAAGCGCCCTTCAAACTGGGAAGAGCGTCGATCGAAGTCTGCTCCGCGAACGCCACCGTGCGAAGCACTGGTCTTGCTTGGTATAGGGGTAGGGCTCATAAGTCCCTCCGCAAAAAAATCGATTTAGGTTAGGTAGATAAGTTGAATAGACCACCTCAATCCAAGGCCTGACTGATGATTATATGGTTCCCGAAATAACACGCCACTCAGCGAATAGTGCTTTACCAAGCTACTGGAATGAACAAGAGGAAGAATCGAATCAGACAACTACTATGTAGCAATGAATAGGTCGTTGGACTAGTTTGTCAAGGGGTCATTTCAATCCAGGCGATTTTCATATGATACGAAAACTGTCCGAAAACCTAGCACCATGAGCATGGGTATCAGAATTAATCACGCCGGGAAGTGGATATCGGAAAGAATTGCCGACAAACAGTTTCATTCGGGAACTTTGTGCGAAGATCCTGCGATAAAGAATTTTGAGGAAACTGTATGAAGGCCTTGTCAGGCGATCCAGTGAATTCCGAACGATATGACCGGACGATATGACCTTGACTCTGTGGGAGACATCTGGTTATTGTGAAGACGTTGTGCCGCCGAGGCGCAAAGCACCATCTGATCCTTTAAGACGAATTTACCTGTTCTATCTGAAGGTGTCGTGACCGTGAATCGGTTATCGGCTCGGACCGATTTCGGTCGGAGGCTTATGGAGCAGAATCGGGTCGTTGTCACCGGACTGGGGACCGTCAATGCCATCGCCCGGAGTGTGCCCGAGTTTTCCCGCGCCCTGCAGGCTGGCCGCTGCGGCATCCGTCCGGTTACCGTCTTTGATACCGCCGAATTCAGAACCCACAACGGCGGTGAGGTACAACAGTTCGCCCCCCGCGAGATGATTCCGCGCCACTTTTCCCTCAAACGCATGTCCCGCGCGGACTGCATGGCCATGGCGGCGACCATAGAGGCATTGAACGATGCCGGGCTTTTCGCGGTGCCGGACAAGCTGCGGGGCGAGATGGGCGTCGTGATTGGGGGCGGTGCCGGCGGGATGCTTGAATGTGAGGCGGTTTACCGGGACTATCTCCTGGGCACGGGCCGGGGAGTGGCCTATTCCCGGTTTGCTTCCTTCTGCTGCGCCTCTTCGGCCGACCAGATTGCCTCCCAGTTGAGGATCATGGGGCCCAAGACCACTTTCATGACCGCCTGCTCATCCGGGGCCACCGCTATCGGTTACGCCCGTGATCTGATCCAGACACATATGGCGCCGGTTGTCATCTGCGGCGGCACCGAACCGTTGTGCCGGATCACCTATGCGGCCTTCAACGCCTTGCAGGCCGTGGACCCGGAGTACTGCAAACCGTTTGATAAAAACCGACAAGGGCTTTCCCTGGGCGAAGGCTCCGGGATCATGATTCTGGAGGCGTTGTCGCATGCCCGGCAACGGGGAGCCCATATTTACGGTGAGATCCTGGGTTACGGAGTCAGCTGCGATGCCCACCATATGACCGCTCCGGACCCCGAAGGGGCCGGGGCCGCGCTCGCGATGCGGCGCGCCCTGGAAGATGCCGGTGTTTCGACGGAGGCGGTGGATTACATCAATGCCCACGGCACGGCCACACCGGCCAATGATTTAATGGAAACCAAAGGGATCAAGACCGTTTTTGGTCGGCGGGCCTATCAAATACCGGTCAGCTCGACCAAGTCCATGATCGGCCATACCCTGGGAGCCGCTGGCGCCATCGAAGGGGTGGTTGCGGTGCTGGCGATCCATCACCACTTCATTCCGCCGACGATCCACCACCAGACACCCGACCCCCAATGCGACCTTGATTTCGTTACGGAAGGCGCCCGCGCGTCTGACATCAACATCGTGCTCTCCAACTCCTTTGCCTTCGGGGGCAACAACACCGCGGTGGTTTTCGGCAAATTCACCGATTCAGGGGTTTCGCATGCTTAGGCGGGTCGTGGTGACCGGTGTGGGCCTGGTCACGCCGCTGGGCGTGGGTAAAGATGTTTTTACGCGGCACCTCTTTGGCGGCCTTTCCGGCATTCGACCCATCACCCTTTTCGACACCGGCCGCTTTGATGCCAAATTGGGAGCTCAGGTCAGAGACTTCACCCCACAGGATTTCATCCGTCCCGCAACCCTGCGGCGCATGGACCGGCTGTCGCAAATGACCACAGCGGCGGCACGCATGGCTCTCGACGATGCCGGTTTTCAAATCGGTCCGCACAACCGGGACCGGGTGGGTGTTGTGCTGGGAACCTGCTTCGGCGGTACAGATGTAGCCGCCCAATTTGGAAAGGTGCTCTTCACCGACAGCCCCAGACGGGCCAACCCCATCCTCGTGCCAAACGTCGTGATGAACGCGCCGGCCGGACATGCGGCCATCGAACTGGGCGTCCGAGGTGTCAATACCACCGTTAACCATCGCGAGGTGTCGGCGGAGACGGCCATGGCCTACGCCGCGGCCGAGATTGTGCGGGGGCGCGCCGATGTCATTCTCACGGGCGGCGGCGATATCATTTCGGAATTTTATTTTAACGTGCTGACCCACTTCCACACCCTTTCTCCCCAGAACGGCGGGATGGAGGAGATTCGGCCCTTCGATGTTCAGCGCAACGGCACCATTGTCGGCGAAGGCGCCGGTATCGTCTGCCTCGAATCCCTGGAAAGCGCCGAAGCCCGGGGGGCCATTCCCTACTGTGAAATCGCGGGCTGGGGTCTGAGCGCAGCACCCGCCGGTCCCAACGATTGGCCGACGGATGCGGCCGGGCCGTCTCTCGCAATGACCAGGGCTCTCGCCGCCGCCCACATCGATCCCGGCGAAATCGATTATGTCTGCGCGGCCGCCAACGGCGGGCGACGATCAGATCGACTCGAGGCCGAGGCCTTGGGTAGGGTTTTCGCTACCCCAGGCCGTCAACCCCGTATCAGCGCTATCAAAGGCTCACTGGGCGAAGGTTTTTCGTCCGGTGGGATTCGAGCGGCCGCCATGGCGTTGTCCATCCAAAATCGAATCCTGGCCCCCACCCTGGGGCTTTTCCAACCGCTGTCGCCGCTGAACTTTGTCTTAAAAGCTGAAACCCAGGTTTCCATCCGTTACGGCCTGGTCAACGGCGTCTCATCCGGCGGTACCTTTGCAGCGGTCATCATGAAAAAGATCGGATAGAAACAGGAGCCCCGGTGATGAATATCGGAGAGTGGAGTTACAAGCGGGCGCGGTTATGGCCGGGTCATCCCTTTTTGAAACAAGGCGACCAGTGCTGCACCAATCGAGAGTTCAACGACCGGGTCAATCGGATGGCTCACGTTTTAATGGCGAAAGGTATTCAAAAAGGCGACCGCGTGGCCACCGTGATGGTCAATTGCAGCGCCTTTTTAGAGATTTTTTTTGCCTGCGCCAAGACCGGCGCTATCATTGTGCCGATCAACCACCATTTGGCGGTGCCGGAACTGGTGCGCATCATCGCCGACTGTGGACCGCGCGTATTGATCCATTCCCCCTGTTTTGCGGCGGTCGTCGAACAGTTCCGCAATTACGGCGGACGGGTTGAATTCTATCTGCAGCATGTGGGGGAAGCGCTCGCGGCGGCCTCGGGCTTCGATGATCCGGCCGACCCGCGGATCGCGACAGAACCGGCGATCCCCTGGGCCGTAACGCTCGGTGACCCCCTGTTGATCATGTTTACTTCCGGCACCACCGGCAATCTCAAAGGCGCCGTGCTCTCCCATGAAAATTTCCTGTTCGGGGCCATTCAAAATCTCCTCAGTTATGGCATCGATGCGACCTACAACTCCCTGGTGGTGGCCCCTCTATTTCATATCGGCGCCTTGGTCGCTTCCGCGACCCCTGTGATCTACGCGGGTGGCAAATTGGTCATCAAAGACTTCGACAATCCTTCCGAGATCATCTATCTCATCGCCAAAGAGAAGATCAATCACATGTTTGCCGTGCCGGTGATGTACAAGATGCTGAGCAAAGCCCCGGCATGGGAGGGTGCCGATTTCTCCCATGTCCACTTCTTCATCGCCGGCGGCGCTCCCATGCCCGTCCCCCTGATTCACCAGTATCAGGAGGAAAAGGGCATCCGCTTTGTCCAGGGCTACGGCATGACCGAAACCTTGCGCATCACCTCCTTGGATCTGGAAGATGCCCGGCGCAAGGCCGGCTCCATCGGCAAGGAGCTTTTCCACACCTGGGTGCGCATCGTGGACGACGCGGGTGAGGAGGTGCCGGCCGAGGCCGCCGGAGAAATTATCGTCAAAGGTCCCACGGTATTTACCCGGTACTGGAACAATCCCGAAGCCACGGCGGCGGCTCTGCGCGACGGGTGGTTTCATACCGGTGATTTGGGCAAACGGGACGCCGAGGGGTTTATCTATATCGTGGGCCGCAAAAACGATCTGATTATCTGTGCCGGCGAGAATATCTATGCCGCCGAAGTGGAGCACGCCATCGAAGCTATTGCCCAGGTGTCCGAAGTGGCCGTCGTGGGGATACCGGATGCCACGCGGGGCGAGGTAGCGGCGGCCTTTGTTGTTTTGAGAGAGGCCGGTACGCTGACGGCGGAGGACGTGGCGGCGGCCCTGAAGGGCCGGCTTGCTCCCTATAAAATTCCCAAGAAGGTCACGTTTGTCGAGACCCTGCCCAAGACCGGCAGCGGCAAAATTCATAAGAACGAATTGAAACAGCAGTTCAATCTCTAAGTGTAACTACTCAGGATGCTATGATGGATGGGGGAGAGGGAACTACGAAATACGCGAAAGGCACGAAATTCGTAGCTAAAAGTGATTACAGATAGCTGAGTAGTAACCTCTAAGTTTGGATCGCATGGCGAACGAGGAAAAAATGAACATAACAAGCGACCAAGATTCTGTATCACCGCTACCCGAGATCGTCATCAGTGACGACGATGTGCCGCTGGAAACTTTAATGGGGGTCGCCTTTGAGAGGCGCCGGGTGCGGCTCTCGTCGGCCCCGGCCTGGACGGCAAAGCTGCAAAAAAGCCGAGCTGTTCTGGAACGCTCCCTCAGCGCGGGGCATCGCATCTATGGCGTCTCCACCGGTGTGGGCTACAACTCGAAACACGCCGTCGATCCGACGCACATCCAGGAGTTTGCCTACCAGATTATCCGCCAGCACGGCTGCGGACTGGGGGAGATGTTTCCCATCCAACAGGCTCGCGCCATCGTCTTTGCTCGCCTAGTGAGTCTGGCCAAGGGCTATTCGGCCGTGCTGCCGGAGCTGCTGCAAGCCTTGTGCGGCCTTCTCAATCAGGGGGTGATCCCGGTGATTCCAATGCTGGGATCGGTGGGCGCGTCGGGAGATCTGACGCCACTCTCCTACCTGGCGGCGGTGCTGCTGGGGGAACGTGAAGCGTATTATGAGGGCGACATCCTGCCGGCCGGCGAGGCCCTGCGACGCGCCGGTCTGGCGGTGCACCATTTCGTGCCCAAAGAGTCTCTGGCGATCATGAACGGCACGGCCGTGATGACCGCCATCGGCGCCATCAGCGCCGTGCGCATGGAACGCACCCTGGCGACCTGCGAGGCCGCCACGGCTCTCGCCGCCGAAGTGATGTTCGGCCGTTCCCAGGCCTTTGCCCCCATCGCCCACCGGCTCAAACACCACCCCGGACAAATCGCGGCGGCCGGCGCCATTCGATCCGCCTTGGCCGGCAGCCGCATGATCGATAGCGGGAAGGAAGAGGGCCGCCTCATCCAGGACCCATACTCAATCCGCTGCGCGCCCCATGTGATCGGCGCTGCCCGCGACGGCCTGACATGGGTGTTGGAAGTACTACACCGTGAGCTGAACAGCGTCAACGACAACCCCATTGTCGATCCGGAACGGGGTGAAACCGTTTTCGCCGGCAATTTTTATGGCGGCCATGTGGCCTTGGCCATGGATCTGGTCAAGATCGCTGCCGCCTCCGTAGCCGACCTGGTGGATCGGCAGTTTGCGCTGCTGTTGGATTCACGCCTCAATGTCGGACTGCCCGAGACCCTGGTGGCGTACGAGGGTTGCGGTGTGAAGGGGCTGCAGATCACCTGCAGCGCCCTGACCGCCCTGGCCGTGCAGCGGTCGGCCCCCGATACGGTGCTCTCGCGCCCCACCGAGGCCAGTAACCAGGACAAGGTGAGCATGGGGCTCAATGCCGCGCTCAATGCCGCAGAGGTGATCACGCTGCTCCAACAGGTGCTGGCCGCCCTGCTCGTGGCTCTTTCCAATGCCGCCACATTACGCGACGAAACGCTGTTTTCCCCAGGCGCCGAACGACTTCTTGACCGCGTGCGCTCCCGGTCGCCCGTCTTGACGGCCGACCGCCGGTTGGATCACGATTTACGACATTTGACGCAGGCGATCGACGCGGGCTGGGTTTGCGCCGACGGACCCTCGCCGCAACAATGATCGGCACGCGGATGCATCAACAGGCGCGTATAATCGAATGGGGTATTACAGTGAAAGAGAAATATAGGCTCACCGTTATCATGTTGCTTATCTGCAACGCTGACCCGATTAGACAACATCTATTATCGCAAGGGGGGAGTTGGCCCCGAACGAACGCTTCGTGGAGCGGATGGTGAAGATGGCGGCCGAGTTCGGCCGGGGCGTGGCCACGCCGGACGAGGCGCGGAGGATCATGCATCTGAAAACGCGTTAGCCCGTGGGCCCGCTGGCCCATTGCCTGTCGAACTCGAAGATCCGGTTTCAAACTGATTTTGTTTGGAAACTATTTGCGCTGCGGGGGGATGGCTGGCGAGGGAAAATCCATTTCTTGTTCAGTCTTGAAAATGACGGTGCCCATACTTTTTAGGGAGCTGTTTCATTGCGTTTAGCAGATGAAAACCATCAAAACGCCAACGATTGGATATATCGCCGAGGTCAAAACTTTTCGCCCTTTATAGTCTACAATGTTTCACTCCAATACAATATTAGCGCCACAACTTGCCCTGATGCAATGGAGTAAGGTGGGAAGCTACACAGATAAGAAAAGACTGGGGCAGTCTCCTATGGATGAGCCTGCCCCAGTCGCAATGTCGAAGGTTGGCGGATCTAAAGCGTTATTTCGGAGCTCCAAAGCCGGTGCCATCTTGAGGTCCGATCCCTTGGTTCCCGGTCCCATCGCCGGGCCCATGACCGGTTCCATGACCGACAGTGCCGCCAAGGCCTGTTTGGGCATTCTGACCAAAACCGATCGAAGCATTGGCTCCAGGGCCAACGGAAGCATTTGGGCCAGGTCCTACGGATGCATTAGGTCCAGGACCGATTGAGGCTCCTGGACCCGGGCCAATGCCTAACCCTGAAGCCGCACCAATGCCAGCTCCAACCCCGCCGCCACTACCTGCACCGGCTCCGGCTCCAGCCCCGGCACCTCCCGCTCCGGCACCACCTCCAGCTCCTCCGCCACCCCCGCCTGCGCCACCACCTCCAGCTCCTCCTCCAGCTCCCCCGCCGCCACCAGGCCCCCCGCCTGCAGCCGACAGGGGCGAAGTCACCATGATGAGTGCCAACAGCAAACAGCCGATGAACATCAGTTTCTTCATAATTCGGTTCCTTTCCCTTTTGAGATGAAAATTCACTTTGTTAAATACGACCGAGAAATCTTCAATTTTACCCCTTCCAATAAGCAAACTACATCGGAGGAACGCTCATTTCTTTTGTCTTGTTAACGCACAGCCAAGAGCGAAGTTACAAAAAATCAGAAAAATTTTTGGAAGGAAGATGCGCTGCAGTTAAACGATATTGAAAAAATGGGGAAAATGCCGGGTCTGCTGAACCAAAACAGGGGCTATGGGCCGCTAACAAATGGCTCAGAGTTTTTTGTATTCTATCGTTTGACGCTTTTTTACTGAGAATAACGGTTTGAACCATTACAACAACATAATTATCAATTACCGCCTCCGCCGCCACCTCCCGCTCCACCACCACCACCACCACCACCACCACTGCCACCGCTGCCGCCGCTGCCACCAGCCCCTCCGGGCCCGCCTTGGCCACCATGCCCGGACTGCCCACCAGCCGTGCCACCCAGTCCCTGTGCAGACTGGCCG
>Ga0315286_10001144_pt1 | contig 23742 bp, 24 predicted proteins | sample YL17G10_0_MG_FD_205038 | JGI IMG/M metagenome (GOLD analysis project Ga0315286, IMG submission 205038) | Sediment microbial communities from Yellowstone Lake, YNP, Wyoming, USA - YL17G10_0 | ecosystem: Environmental > Aquatic > Freshwater > Lake > Sediment | place: USA: Wyoming | collected...
GCCCCCGCCTGGCGCTTCCTCGCCGAGCCCCAGCATTGTCCTGCCAACATTGGCAACGGCAACGCCGCCCTCCTGCCGTACAGCCTGCGCCTGGTCTAGCGCCCGCAAGATCTCTTCTCGGCTAAGGCCGACCTTCAGCGCTGCCCTCACGTGGTACTGGGTGCACGGCTGGCAGCCGGCGCCAATGGCCGCCCCGAGAGCGACGAACTCCCTCTGCGCGTCCGTCAAAGATGCCATGTTCACACCTCCCGGCTCTCCCCTCATCGTTGCCCTGCCGCTGAGGTCTGCCCTCACTTCCCTTCGCCGGCCTGGAGCCGAGACATCCACTGCGCCATCATGTCCTTCATCTGCGTCTTGCAGCAGGGGGGCATCCCGCCCGCCATCATCTGGTGGCACATCTCGGCGAAACCTTGCGATTCCTTGGCGTTCTCCTCTTTGGCCGCGCCTTCCTGAGCCTTGCTCGTGTCTTCTGTCTTCATCGCGTCCTCCTTTCGGCGCTCGACAACTGCCTTCACCACATACGGACGAGATCCGGCGCCAAAGGGATACCTGCCGGGCAGACTCGGGAGGCGAGGGGTATAATGGCATCGGCGGAGGCGCCATGAAGGCATCGCTCGACCTCGACTCGCTCTACCGCACCCACTTCTCGGACGTGCGCCGCTTCGTCTTCCACTTCGTCCAGAATCCTACCCTGGCGGACGAACTGACCCAGGACGCGTTCCTGAAAGCCTACGAGGCGTGGGGCACCTTTCGCGGAGAAGCCCCGGAGCGCATCTGGCTGCTGCGTATAGCCCGCAACGTCTGCCTGGACTACCTGCGCAGTCCTCGTGCCCGCCAGACCAAGGCCGTACCACTGGATGAAGGTGGAGAGATAGCCGCTGCGCCTGGCTGCGAGCCGCCCCTGACGGTGGACCAAGCGGCGCGTCGGGCGGAGATGACGGATTGCGTGCAGCAGTTCGTGCTGAGCCTGACAGAGACTCTGCGGACGCCCCTGATCCTTCACGACATGGAGGGCCTGACCAACGCGCAGATCGCCCAGGTGCTGGGCGTCTCCCTGGAAGCGGCCAAGATGCGCCTTCACCGGGCGAGGGCCAGGCTGCGCCAGATGATGGAGGAGCGCTGCGACCTCTTCTACGACGAGCGCAACGTCCTGTCCTGCCTACCCCTGGGCCCCGTTAGGAGCCCTGAGGGCTAGGCCGCCCTCTCCTGGGCCTTCCTCGCCAGCCACTCCTTGGCTATCGCCGTGGCCGCCTGGAGCGGGCTCATCTCCCGCGCCCGCGCCTCCACCAGCGCGCGTTCGGTGTTGGCCACGATGCGCTGCTCGGTGACCGCGAAGGCCTCCTTCTCGCCGCCGCCCATGGTGGCCACGACCGCCAGCAGCACGCCGCCCGCGTTGGCCACGAAATCGGGCACCACCGTCACCCCTCGCTGATAGAGGATGGCGTCCGCTTCCGGCGTCAGGGGCACGTTCGCTGCGGGCACGATGAGCCGTGCGGCGATGGTGCGGGCCACGTCGGCGGCGATGGTGTGCGTGCGGCTGCCGGGGATGAGGACATCCGCCGGCAGCAGGTAAAGGGCCTCCTTGGGCAGAAGCTCGCCCTGGGGATAGCGCACGACCGCCTCGTCGCCGCACTCCTCCCGCAGGTCGAACAGGCGCTGGGCGTCCAGGCCGCGCTTGTCGTAGCGGGTGCCGGCCAGCGTCGAGATCGCCACGACCCGCAGTCCCTCCGCCACCGCCTGGCGCAGACAGCCGGCGCCCACCTTGCCGAAGCCTTCGATGGCCAGCGTGCACTCGTCCAGGCGGAGGCCCGCCAACTCCGCCGCCCGTCGCGCCGACTTGATAACGCCGTAGCCGGTGACCAGTTCGTCCATCGTCAGGCCGCCCACGCGCTTGTTGGCCAGGGATTCCGTCTCCGGCTCCAAACCGGCCGCCGCACGGATGGCTCCGATGTCCTCGAAAGACGTGCCCATGTCGACTCCGCACATGTAGGCCCGCGACTGGAGGAGGGGTGCAGCCGCTTGGCCGAAGGCCCGCAGGACAGCCTCGCGGTCCTGACCAGCGGGGTCGAACCAGATGCCTGCCTTAGCGCCGGCGACGTTCAGGTCCAGCCAAGCGAACTTGTAGGTCATGGCCCGGGCCAGCAACGCCATCTCGCCCAGAGAGATGTCGGGCAGCATGCGCACGCCGCCGGCGGCGTTACGGAACTGCGTGTGGTCGACGACCAGCACCGCTCGCATGGCGGAGCGAGGCTCGAAGAAATGATAGATGCGCTGGGGTCCGATGTCATCGAAGGTGATATCGTTCATAGTGCGCCCAGTGTATCCCATATCCCGACGGAGGGTGAACACGGCCCGCGCCAGCGTTTCCCCCACCGGCGCTCCTAGGCCGGGCTGTAGGGGCGGTTCGCGAACCGCCCCCCAGCGACGCCCTGTTGACAACGCAGCGGCGGCGCGCCATTATGCCTGCGAAGCCGAGATTGCCGAACGAGAGCGACAGGAGGGAAGCCATGGCCGCAGCCTATCCCGCCACCTTCGACGTGCCCGTCCGCGAGCAGGTCCCCAGAGATCAGGCCGTTCTCCACACCATCATCGCCATCGTGTTCTACTGGCTGGCCTCGGGAATCGTCGGTTTCCTGGCGATCATCGTCGCCCCCATCGTCATCGCCATCCGCGTCGGCTCCAAGGGCGGCGAGAAGTTCATCAAGGAGGACGGGGCCGAGTTCGCCCGCTACGGCAAGCTTTACATGGCCATCTACACCTACGTCTACTTCCTCACCGACGAGTCCCCGGAGAAGGCCATCGAAAGCACCGTCAAGGTCGACTTCCGGCCCAGCGGCAACCCCACCTGGCCCCGTGCCCTGTTCTCCCCGATCCTTCTGATACCGCACGGCCTGGTGCTGGGGATCCTGGGGCTCGCCTTCATCCTCATCATGCCCTGGACAATCATCGTCTCCCTGGCCAACGAGCAGTACCCCAAGCAGTTCTACGAGTTCGTCCTGAAGTACCTGCGCTGGCAGACCAGGGTGACCGCCTACCTCTTCTCCCTGACCCAAGAGTATCCACCCTTCACCTGGGAGTAGAGAGAGGCTACCGGCGGCCAGCGCTCGCCTGCCGGCGGCGTTGCCGGTCAAGTGGCGGCCCCACTGTGACCTGAAGCGACGACGAGATTTCGTCCCTTAGACGACGTCTCGTCGAGATTCTTCGCTTCGCTCAGAATGATACGAGCCTCTCCTGTCACCCGAGCGAAGCGAAGGGTCTCACCCCGTCGAGCCGGCCATGACACAACTCTGCGGCGCAGCAGCCTACGCAAAGTAGTGGCGGCCCTGCTCCAGCAGGTGGGAGGCCGTGCGGGTGGCCAGGGCCATGATCGTGACCTGCGGGTTCACCCCCGCGCACGAGGGGAGGACGCTGGCGTCGGCCAGGAACAGGTCCCGCACGGCGTGGCTCTCGCCGTAGGGGCCCACCACCGACGTCGCCGGATCGCGGCCCATGCGGCAGGTGCCCATGGGGTGAAACCCCACCACCGTCAGTTCCTCGGGGCGGATGGCCGTATCGCGCAGGCGCTGCAGGTCGCGCCGGCTCGCCACGGTCGGTAGTCGCGCCAGGCCGGTGTACACCGTGCGCGCGCCGGCCTCCAGAAAGACCTCCGCCGCCAGCGCCATGCCCCGCTGCAGGCGCGCGGAGTCCTTGCGACTCAGGGAGTAGAACGCCAGCGGCTCTGAGCACCAGCGCTGCGCCACCACTCGCCCGGTCGCCGAATCGGACACGAACAGCCCCACCGACGCCAGGTGTTTGTAGTCCGCCAGGGCCTGCTTGAGCTCCAGTCCCGCGCCCGGCAGGCTCACCGCCCCCACGCCCGGCAGCGGCGACGTCACCTCCAACAACACGCCCAGCGACTCGTGCAGGTCGTCCACGTAATAAGACTGTAGGGTGCCCCGCCAGCCGAAGACCTCCTCGTCGAAGAGGGCGCCGACGCCCGTGGCCGGGTGGATGGCCAGGTTGCGGCCCACCGACCCGCCAGTCAGACCGTTGCGCATCAGCAGCGCCGGCGTGTGGATGGCCCCCGCCGCCAGCACCACCACTCGGCTGCGCACCCGCAGCCGACCTTGCACCTGCTCCGTCGCCGGGTCGAGGATGTCCGCCTCGACGCCCACCGCTCGACCGTCCTCCACCAAGATGCGGTCGGCGCGGCAGCCGGCGAAGACCCTCGCCCCACGGGCGGCCGCCTTCGGCAGATACGATATGTGCATCGCCTGCTTGGCGTCGCTGGGGCAGCCGAAAGCGCACACGCCGCAACCTCGACAGCCTCGGATGGCGCGCTGGATGGGCCGGCCGTGCAGCCCCAACGCCTCGACGCCGCGCTGGAAGGTCGACGCGTTCCGCCCGATGATCTCCCAGGGCACCGGCTGCACCGAGAGCTCCTCCTCCACGCGCTGGAAGATGGGCTCCATGCTCTGGGGGTCGATGCCCTCGATGCCCGCTGCCTCCCACTGGCGCAGCACCCGTTCCGGCGTGCGGAAGCAGGTGCCGGAGTTGACTACGGTGGTGCCGCCCACACACTTGCCCAGCGGAATGGGGACGACGGAGCGGCCGAAGGCGGCGGTGAGGCCCCGATTGCGGTACAGCTTCTGCATCCGCTCCCAGGGCGAGCCCTGGAAGTCCGGCTGGCGGAAGTAGGCCCCCTCCTCCAGCACGATGACCGACAGCCCGCCCTCGGCCAGTTCCTTGGCCACCACCGCCCCGCCGGCGCCGGATCCCACGACGCAGACATCGGCCCGCTCCTCCACGCGGCCGCGGATGTGGGGATAGGCGATGGGCTCCAGGCGTGGGACGTCGCGGGGCGGGCCTTCGTCCAGACAGGAGCCGGTGAAACCGATGGCCTCCTCGACTCGGGGGTGGCTGCAGTAGGCCATCAGACACAGGCTCTTCAGCCACAGGGCCAGCGCGCGCCGCGGCCCCCGGCAGTCCTGGAGGCAGGCCTTCAGATAGGCCTGCCGCTCGGCGGGCGAGAGCCTCCCGAAGGGCCGGCGGTAGGAGGAGATGAGCGGCGATAGCTCCCAGGCGACCAGCATCGCCCCCATGGCTCGGGCGCGCCAGCCGCCCACCCCGGCGATGTAGGACACCAGCCGACCGGCCACGTCCATATCGGCGGCGCCGGGGGCCAGTGCCCCGCCCGCGGGAAGGAGCGCCTCCGCCGCGTGGCGGAGGATGGCAAGCTGGCGCTGGCTTAGGAGCATGTGAACCTGCGTAGGGGCGCTGCTTGCTGCGCCCCACCCGTCCGAGCACTGCTTGCCGCGCCCCATCCGTTCACCGCCAGACGCCGGGGACGACGGTCGAGCACTTGGGGCAGCGGCCGCCCGCCTCCAGGCGATACTGCATGATCTGATAAGCCAGCCGCTCTACCACCAGCTCGCCGCAGGCAGGGCAGAAGGTGCTCTCGAAACTCCGCACGCGGCCCGGCAGGTTGCCGGCGTAGATGTAGCGCAGGCCGGCCTCCTTGCCGATGGTGGCTGCCCGCAGCAGCGTCTGCGGCGGCGTGTTGTCCGGATCGGTCATCTTGTAGTCCTTGTGGAAGGCGGTCACGTGCCAGGGGATGTCGCGCGAGACCGAGGCCAGGAAGTCGCCGGCCTGCCACAGCTCCTCGTCCGAGTCGTTGAAGCCGGGCACGACCAGGGTCACCACCTCCACCCAGAACCCCATCTCCACCACCATCCGGATGGTCTCCAGCACGTGCGAGAGCTGGCCACCGAGCTGGTGGTAGTTCTTCTCGGACATAGACTTCAGGTCCACCTTATAGCCGTCCACCCAAGGGCGAAGGTACTCCAGCACCTCGCGGGTGGCGTTGCCGTTGGAGACGTAGACCGTCTTCAGCCCCTCCTCGCGGGCCAGGCGGAACACATCCACCGCCCACTCGGACGTGATGAGAGGCTCGTTGTAGGAGCTGCCGACGACCTGGGCGCCCCTCCGCAGCGCGATGTCCACCAAGTGCCGAGCGCTGACGAACTCCGGCTCGATGCCGGCACCGGGGTCGCGCAGGGTCTGCGAGGTCAGCCAGTTCTGGCAGTACGAGCAGTGGAAGTCGCAGCCCAGCATCCCGAAGGTCAGCGTGGTGGAGCCGGGCAGGAAGTGGAAGAACGGCTTCTTCTCGGTGGGGTCGGCCTGGAGGGCGGCCACGTAGCCGCTGGGCACCATGAGCTTGCCGCCGCGGTTGAAGCGCACCTTGCAGACGCCCCGCAACCCGTCGGGGATCAGGCAGCGGTGGCCGCACGCGTAGCAGCGCACCTTGTTGTCGGGCAAGCGCTCGTAGAGCTCGCCCTCCACGGTGTGGGCGTCGAGGATGTCGGACAGGGTGGTGGTGGCCATCGCTCCCCTCGCTCCCATTATAGCGCCGACGCCGGCGGTTGAACCGCTCCTGGTTCGACAGGCTCACCATGAGCGGACATGCATGTTCCCGTAGGGGCGCTGCTTGCTGCGCCCCATGCACCGTAGGGGCGCCGCTTGCTGCGCCCCATGCACCGTGGGGGCTGCTTACCGCCCAGTGCACCGTTCGATGCTGGGTTCTAGGTTCTTGGTCCTAGGTTCTGCGCGCGCCCTACCGCCCCTCCAGCCAGCGGGCGATGTGCTCCGTGTTGTCGCGGATGGCCAGACGGCCCTGGCGCACCAGCTCGCGGAAGCCGGCCAGCCCGCAGATGTCCTCGTGGTCGGCCCAGGCCAGCACGAAGGCCTGGCCGGGGTGCTTGTGCGGCCACCCCTCGCGCGGGAAGAGGTGAAGGTAGACGGTGGAGCCGTCGTCGGTAAAGGTCACGCGACCCGCCGCCGCCTCGGCCAGGTCGTGTCGGCCCAGCCGGTCGAGCCCGTCGCGCAACTGCCTCTCGAGAAACGCCAGCGTCATTCGTCCCCCACGTAAGGCCCCCTCTCGCCCTTCGACATGCTCAGGGTGAGCGGCGTTGCTCCCCTCCCCCGCTCATGGTGAGCCTGTCGAACCAGGAGCGGGCCCCGAGATCGTTTGAACCACCCTCTCCATGTTAGCCCGCGCCGCCAGGCCACTGCCATTGCCTTAACACGCCCGCGTCTGCCACAATGCCCTCGGAAAAGATGGCGCCAGATTAGCCCCGTTACCGCCCTTGAGCGATTACGTCCTCGCCCTCGACCAAGGAACCACCAGCTCGCGGGCCATCCTCTTCGACCGCGAGGGACGGGCCTTAGCCACTGCCAGCCGGCCCATCCGCCAGATCTACCCCCGCAGCGGCTGGGTGGAGCACGACCCGCAGGAGATCTGGGAGACGCAGCTGGAGACGGCCCGCGAGGCGCTGGCGACGGCCGCCGTCCCCGCCTCTCGCCTGGCCGCCATCGGCATCACCAACCAGCGGGAGACCACCATCCTCTGGGACCGCCGGACGGGCCAGCCCCTAGCCAACGCCATCGTCTGGCAGTGCCGTCGCACCGCTCCCCTGTGCCAGGCCCTGAAGGGACGCGGCCTTGAGCCCTGGTTCCGCGAGCGAACGGGGCTGGTCATCGACCCCTACTTCTCCGGCACGAAGGTCGCCTGGCTCCTGGACAACGTGCCCGGCGCCCGGGCCCGCGCCGAGGCCGGCGAGCTCCTGTTCGGGACGGTCGATTCCTGGCTGCTGTATCGGCTCACCGGCGGCCGTGTCCACGCCACCGACTACTCCAACGCCTCGCGCACCCTCATGTTCAACATCTCGCGCCTGGCCTGGGACGAGGACATCCTGCGCGAGCTCGGCGTGTCGCCGTCGCTCCTGCCGGCTGTCCTGCCTTCCTCCGGCCTCTTCGGCGAGACCGAGACCTCGCTCCTGGGCACCGCCGTGCCTGTGGGCGGCATCGCCGGCGACCAGCAGGCCGCCCTCTTCGGTCAGACCTGCTTCGCCCCCGGTGCGGCGAAGAACACCTACGGCACCGGCTGCTTCGTCCTCATGAACGTGGGCCACGATAGCCTGCCCCTGGGCTCGTCCCTGCTGACCACCATCGCCTGGGGCCTGGGCGGCCGCGTGGAGTACGCCCTGGAGGGGAGCATCTTCATCGGCGGCGCCGCCGTGCAGTGGCTGCGCGACGGCCTGGGCCTTATCTCCACCGCCGCCGAGAGCGAGGCCGTGGCCGCCAGCGTCCCCTCCAGCGACGGCGTGTACCTGGTGCCCGCCTTCGTGGGCCTGGGCGCCCCCCACTGGGACCCGCAGGCGCGCGGCGTCATCATCGGCATCACCCGCGGCACCACCCGCGCCCACCTGGTGCGCGCCACCCTGGAGGCCATCGCCTTCCAGACGCGCGATGTCATCGAGGCGATGGAGGCCGAGTGCGGCGTGAGCCTGCCCGAGCTACGCGTGGACGGCGGCGCCGCCGCCAACGACCTGCTGATGCAGATGCAGGCCGACATCCTGGGCCGGCCGGTGGTGCGCCCGGCGGTGACGGAGACTACCGCCCTCGGCGCCGCCTATCTGGCGGGCCTGGCGGTGGGCTTCTGGCAAAGCCAGGACGAACTGACCGCCAACTGGCGCGTGGACAAGCGCTTCGAGCCCCGCCTGCCCGCCGACCAGCGCGAGGCGCTTTACGCGGGCTGGAAGCGGGCCGTCGAGCGGGCCAAAGGCTGGGCGAGCGAGTAGCATGCGGCCCTCGCTGGGGCAGGTGACGGAGCAGACCTACGACGTCATCGTCATCGGCGGGGGGATCAACGGCAGCGGCGTCGCCCGCGAGGCAGCGCTGCGTGGCCTCACCACCCTCCTGATCGAGAAGGACGATTTCTGCGCTGGCACCAGCGGCCGCTCCTCCAAGCTCATTCACGGCGGCCTCCGCTATCTGGAGCACCGCGAGTGGCGCCTGGTGCGCGAGTCGTTGCGGGAGCGCGAGGCCTTGCTCCAGGCCTTCCCCCGCCTGGTGCGTCCCCTGCCCTTCCTCCGGAGCCTTAGGACTCGTATATCTAAATAGGGAATCATGCAAGATCAGCAAATGTTTGACGTGGCCATTATTGGCGCGGGAGTCACGGGAGCGTCCGTGGCGTGGGCGCTTGCTAAGTACAACCTACGCGTCGCGGTAATCGAAAGAGAAGCCGACGTGGCGATGGGTACGAGTAAAGCCAACTCGGGTATATTACACGCGGGATACGGGGCGCCCACCGATACTCTGAAAACTAAGTATAACGTCATGGCCAATCCGATGTTCGACAAGGTGTGCGCGGACTTGAAGGTCCCCTTCCATCGGTGCGGCACATTTGTCGTCGCGGTGCGAGACGACGAAATGGACTACCTCAACAACTTGGTAGCGCAAGCGGCGCGAAACAAGGTGCCGGTGGAACTCATCACCGATTCTAAGCGCATACACGAGATGGAGCCGGAGTTGACTAAGAACGTCAAAGCCGTCATGTATGCTCCTGCCGGCGGTATTGTCAGCCCTTATGAATTGAATATTCGTTTGTGCGAGTGCGCCGCGATGAACGGCACAACGTTTTTGTTGGAATCGCCGGTAGAGCGCATCGACACGCACGCCGATCGCTTTACTATCGAAACAGCGCGCGAACAGCTCGAGGCTCGGTATCTGGTCAACGCCGCGGGACTATACTCCGACAAAGTAGAGCAGATGGTCGGGTTAAATACCTTCACCATTTCGGCATGGAAAGGCGAATACATTCTGCTAGATAAGGGCGCGATTAGCCTCAATCATGTCTTGTTCCCTATTCCAACCAAACAAAGTAAAGGCATTCTCGTTACCCCTACCACCCACGGCAACATCATCGTGGGTCCGAACAATATTCTTTGTGAAGACCGCGAGGATGTCGCCACTACGACCAGCGGCATTTGGGAAATCATCGAAGGCGGCGACAAGTTGGTGCCGAACCTGCCGCTGCGCAAAGTAATCCGGAACTTCGCGGGGCTACGCGCCAAGGCCGATTGCGATGACTTTATCGTCGGTCCTAGCAAAGTTCGGGGTTTTTTTAATGCGGCAGGTATTCAATCTCCCGGTCTAAGCTCGTGCCTAGCTATCGGTGTCGATATCGCGCGTATGCTCGGCGAGGCGGGTTTGCCGCTCAAACCCAGGCAAAAATACCGGGGCGAAATCGCCGAAACGTTTCGCCTGCGCGAGACCGCGCCGGATAAAGTAGATAAGATTATCAAACAGGATCCGCGCGCAGGCCAGGTTGTGTGTCGGTGCGAAATGGTGTCGGAAAAGGAAATCGTGGAGGCGATCGAGCGCCCGGTGGGCGCGCGCACCCTCGACGGCATAAAGATGCGCGCTCGGGCCCAGTCGGGACGGTGCCAAGGGGGGTTTTGCACTCCCAAGCTGATGAAGATCCTCGCGCGCGAGCTGAAGATACCCGTTGAGCAGGTTACGCTCAAGGGTGAGGGCTCTCGCTTGTTATTCGGACGGACCAAGGACCTTCCGTCGGAGGCCTTGTAGGAATGAAGGAAGTCGCTACGGATGTCGCGGTGATCGGCGGCGGGCCGAGCGGCCTCGCGGCGGCTCTCGAAGTCGCCAAAAACGGCGTGCGAGTTCTGATTTTAGAGCGGGATTTCGAGCTCGGCGGCATCTTACAGCAATGTATTCACAACGGGTTTGGACTCCGGTATTTCAAAGAGGAACTGACCGGACCCGAGTACGCGCAGCGCTTTATCAACCAACTCGCGGATACCAACATAGAAGTCCTGTGCGGGACGATGGTTATTGACCTTAGACCGGATAAGAGTATTACCGCGGTCAACAAGAGCGACGGCGTGGTAATGATAAAAAGCCAGGCCGTCGTGTTGGCGATGGGGTGCCGCGAGCGTGCCCGAGGTGCCATCAACGTCCCGGGCGACCGTTGCGCTGGGATCTTTCCCGCCGGTCTTGCCCAACGCTTCGTAAACATGGAAGGCTATATGCCCGCAAAGTCCGTGGTGATCGTCGGCTCCGGGGACATCGGCATGATCATGGCCCGCCGTCTAACGCTAGAGGGAGCAAAAGTAAACGCCGTAGTAGAAGTGCTTCCGTATGCCGCGGGTCTGATCCGAAATCGCGTTCAGTGTCTCGAAGACTACAATATCCCCTTGCACTTGTGCCATACGGTCACCCATATCCACGGCAAGGACCGCGTACAAGGGGTCACCATTTCGCAAGTGGATGACAAATGGCGTCCCTTGCCGGGCACCAGTCGCTACATCGAGTGCGACACGGTGCTGTTTTCCGTGGGGTTGATCCCGGAAAACGAGCTCTCGCAAAAAGCCGGAGTGGCGCTGTCATCTACCGGAGGCCCTGTGGTCAACGAGCTTTGCGAGACCTCGGTGCCCGGAATTTTCGCTGCCGGCAATGTACTTCAGGTACACGACCTGGTGGACTGGGTAACGCTTGAGGCTCAACGCGCGGGCAACAATGCGGCGCAATATGTCAAGAACTTGGCCAAGGGCGCCACGGAGCGGGAACGTATCAAGGTTATCCCGGGAGATAACGTGGGATACGTGGTTCCGCAATTTGTCGATCATTTGACGCCGGATACAAGGATTCAGTTTTCATTCCGCCCGAAAGCGCCGGACAAGAACGCGCAAGCTCAGATCGAGTCAGGCGGCTCCGTCCTCTTTAAACGCAAGCACCCGCACGTGATTCCTAGCGAAATGATCAACGTGATTACGAAATTGGACCCGTCGGCCGTAAAGAATAAAGAGATTACCGTGCGTATCGTTCCACAGCCGCAGAAGGAAGCGCGGTAGAATGACGCAAGAGAAGGTCGCCCATATTACCTGCATAATCTGTCCCAACGGATGCCAAATCACCGTTAGTGAGCGGCCAGGCAGCCCTCCCCAAATAGAAGGCTCTACCTGCAAGCGAGGCATGGAATATGCCGGCCAGGAATACCGCGAACCAAAACGCATGCTCATTACTACTATGCGGGTCGATGGAGGGACGCTTGCGGTAATACCGGTTCGCTCGAACAAAGAACTACCCAAGGAGCGGATCTTCGAAGCGGTTGAGCATGTCAGTCACATCGCGCTTCGGGCTCCGATAAAGATGGGAACCGTCGTTGTACCGAATCTACTTAATCTAGGCGTAGACGTTATAGCTTGTAGAGATATAAAGCGCGTTCCCTAGGTCCCTTATGACCTGGCTTTGGCTCGGTTTCGGCGCCCCAGTAATTACCTTGCTCTCGATTGATCTAGGCGTGTTTCACCGCCATCCGCACCGTATCGCGCTTCGCGAGGCCATCGGGTGGTCGGTGCCGCACCGGCAAAAAAATGATTGATTTACGAATTATCCGCTTAATCCGTTCCCAATCCGTGTCAGATTTGTTAGACTGATACCGCCATGGCCAACAACCGCCAGCTGGTCCGCGAGCTCCAGGCCATCGTCGGCAAACAGTACGTCCTGCACGCCCCCGAAGACCTGCTGGTCTACGAGTACGACGCCACCATCGAGCGCGGACTCCCCGAGGCGGTGGTCCTGCCAGCCACTGCCCAGCAGGTGGCGGATGTGGTGAAGGTGACCCGCCGCCACGACCTGCCGGTGGTCGCCCGCGGCGCCGGCACCGGCCTCAGCGGCGGCGCCGTCCCGTCCAAGGGCGGCGTGACCGTCGCCATGTCCCGCATGCGCCGCATCCTGGAAGTGGACGTCGAGAACCGGCTGGCGGTGGTGGAGCCGGGCGTCATCAACCTGGACATCAGCAAAGCGGTGGCCAGCCATGGCCTCTACTACGCCGCCGATCCCTCCAGCCAGAAGGCCTGCACCATCGGCGGCAACGTGGCCGAGAACGCCGGCGGCCCCCACTGCCTGGCCTACGGCGTCACCCAGAACCACATCCTCGGCCTGGAGACCGTCCTGGCCGATGGCAGCATCGTCTGGCTGGGCGGCAAGACGGCCGACCGCCCCGGCTATGACCTCCGTGGTGTGGTCATCGGCTCCGAGGGCACACTGGCCATCGTCACCAAGATCATCGTGCGCCTCATGCCCCTGCCGCCGGCTACCGTCACCCTCCTCGCCATCTTCGACGCCGTCGACCAGGCCAGCCAGGCCGTCTCCACCATCATCGGCCAGGGCATTCTGCCCGCCGCCCTCGAGATGATGGACAAGGCGACCATGGAGGCAGTGGAGCAAGCTGTTCACGCCGGTTACCCGCCCGACGCCGGCGCCGTCCTCCTCATCGAGGTGGACGGGCTGGAGGAATCGCTCCGCCCCCAGGCGGAGCAGATCGAGACCATCTGCCGCGAGCTGGGTGCCCGCGAGGTGCGCGTCGGCTTCTCGGCCCAGGACCGCGAGCGTCTCTGGGCGGGGCGCAAGGGCGCACTGGGCGCCCTTGGCCGCCTCGCGCCCAGCTACTACATCCTCGATGGCACCGTCCCCCGCACCCAGCTCCCGCGCGTCCTGCGGGGCGTGTACGAGGTGGGCGAGAAGTACGGCCTGCGGATCGCCAACGTCTTCCATGCCGGCGACGGCAACCTCCACCCCAACATCCTTTTCGACGAAGCCGAGCCCGGCCAACTGGAGAAGGTGGTGGCCGCCGGCGCCGAGATCCTCCGCCTCTGCGTGGACGCCGGCGGCACCATCACCGGCGAGCACGGCATCGGTATGGAGAAGCGTGAATTCATGCGGTGGGTCTTCTCCGATGACGATATCGAGGCCCAGGCCCGCATCAAGATCGCCTTCGGCGCCGGCGACAGCTTCAACCCCGAGAAGATTTTCCCCACGGACTCCGGCGACGGCGATGTGGCCTCCGGCCAGCGGGCGGTCATCCAGTCCCTGGGGCCCGACGCTTACATCTAGGGAGCGTTGCGTTGGTCAAACAGACCGTCCTCCACAGCGAGCTCGAGTCCATCCTCGGCCCCGAGCGCGTCTTCGCCCACGAGGAGGCGGCGAGCTACGCCGTGGACGGCGTCGTCCCCCAGGCGGTGGCCTTGCCTGGCACGGTGGAGGAAGTGGCGGAGGTCATGCGCCTCGCCCACCGCGAGGGCGCGGCCGTCATCCCTTGGGGCGGCGGCACGGGCATGAGCCTGGGCAACCTCCCCCGGCGCTACGACATAGCCCTCAGCCTTACCCGTCTGAACGCCGTCGTCGAGCACGAGCCCGCCGACCTCACGGCCACTGTGCTGGCGGGCAGGACCCTGGCCGACTTCCAGGATCACCTGTCTTCGGTCGGCCAGTTCCTCCCCCTGGACCCACCTTCTCCCGCCGAGGCCACCATCGGCGGCATCGTGGCGGCCAACGCCGCCGGCCCCGCTCGCCACGCCCATGGCACCGTCCGCGATCTGGTGCTGGGCCTGCGCTTCGTCCAGGCCGACGGGCGGGTGATCAAGGCTGGCGGGAAGGTCGTGAAGAACGTGGCCGGCTACGACATGTGCCGCCTGCTCATCGGCTCGCTGGGTACCCTGGGCGTCATCGTCGAGGCCTGCTTCCGCCTCACGCCCCTGCCCAAGGCCCAACTCACGCTGGCCGTCGCCGTCCCCTCGGCCCAGGAGGCGTATCGCCTGGCCGGCCAGGCGGCCGCCCTCAGCCTGCGGGCGGTGGAGTTGGTTAACGCCGCTGCCGCCCGCGACCTGGACGGCCTGCCCCCCGTCTCTGAGGGCGGGTTCGTTCTGCTGTTGGCGGCAGCTGGGCCGCCGGCAGGAGTACAACGAACCCGCGAGGGCGTCGCCGCACTCACCAGCCCAACTGTGATCGAAGGCGCCGCCGCCAGCCTTTGGCAGGCCCTCGGCCAGCTCACCCAGGCTCCGCCGGGCGGCATTGCCACCAAGACCTCGGCGTTGCCGTCGCGTGCGCCGGAGCTGATCGAGCGCATCGAGACCATCGGCCGGGAGGCATCCCGCCCGCCGCGCATCGCCTGCCACCTGACGGCGGGCATCGTCTACAGCAGCTGGCCGCCCGGCGACGATCCCGACGCCGACCTGCGGCTGGTGACATCCCTGCGTCAGACGGTCACATCGCTGAGGGGCACGATGGTTGTGGAGGCGGCGCCCGCCGCCCTCAAGGAGCGCCTGGACGTCTGGGGCGAGCCCGGTACGGACTTTCCTCTGATGCGCAGCCTGAAGGAGCAGTTTGACCCCCAGGGCATCCTCAACCCCGGCCGCTTCCTGGGAAGGCTCTGAGACCATGAAGGAAGAAACCGCCCTCGGCTTCAGCGGCCCGGAGAGCCCCACCCTGCCGGACCTCCTACGCTGCGTCCACTGCGGCCTCTGCCTTAACCACTGCCCCACCTATACCGAACTGGGCCTGGAGACGGAATCGCCCCGCGGCCGGCTCTACCTGATGCGGGGTGTCAGCCAGGGGCGCGTCCCCATCACTGCCAACCTCGTGAGCCACCTGGACCTCTGCCTCCAGTGCCGCAACTGCGAGGCTGTCTGTCCTTCGGGTGTGCGCTACGGCCACATCATGGAGGGTGCACGGGCCGAGATTATGCGCGACGGGCGGGCGCCCGTCGCCTGGCGGGCCAGTCGCCTGGTGCTGCGCAACTTCTTCTCCCAGCCGCGACGCCTGCGGCCGTTCATGACCGTACTCGGGCTCTACCAGCGCTCCGGCCTGAGCGCCCTGGCCCAGGCTCTGCCGGGGCCATTGCAGTCCCTGGCCCAGATGGTGCCCCTGGTATCGCCCCGCCCCTACGACGTCCGCGGCCTCGTGGCCGCCCCCCTCGACGGCGCGCCCAGCCTTCGCGTCGCCCTGCTGGCGGGGTGCGTCATGCCCTACCTCTTCGCCAACGTTCACCGGGCCACCGTTCGCGTTCTCGCGCGTCAGGGCTGCCGCGTCACGGTGCCCGAGGGCCAGGTCTGCTGCGGCGCCCTCCACCTCCACGCCGGCGACCGCCAGGAGGCCCGCCGCCTGGCGCGCCGCAACATCGACGCCTTCCTGGCTGAAGACGTGGACGCGGTGGTGATCGACGCCGGCGGCTGCGGCGCGGCGCTCAAGGAGTACGGCGAACTGCTGAAGGACGACCGCCGCTATGCCGAAAAGGCCCGCCGGTTCAGTTCGATGGTGCGCGAAGTAACGGAGCTTCTTGCTGAGCTACCTCTGGCCGACGGACTGGGCAGCCTGCCGATGACCGTAACCTACCAGGATCCCTGCCACATGGCCCACGCCCAAGGGATCAAGGCCCAACCGCGCGCCCTGCTGCGCGCCATCCCCGGCCTGGAGCTGCGGGAGATGGCCCAACCCGACCTCTGCTGCGGTAGCGCCGGCCTCTATAGCGTCTTCCACCCGAACATGGCCCGCCGCCTCCTGCGGCGCAAGATGTGCGACGTGGCGAGCACCGGCGCCTCCGTCATCGCCACCGCCAACCCGGGTTGCCATCTCCAGCTGGAGGCCGGGCTCAGGCTCCACGGCCTCCCGGGCCGCGTCGTACACGTCATCGAGCTCCTGGACGAGGCCTATCGGAACGGCCGCCGGGCCGTATAGCCCATCTTCTCGCACGGAGGGAGGGCGATCATGCCTAAGAGCGCCACCATCAGTGGCGTCCAGTTCGAACGCTTCATCCAGAGTAGCTTCCGCATCAAGAGCGGCGACACCGTTATCTATGTCGACCCGCACCGCATTGCCAGCGGCGATGCAGCCGACCTAGTGCTCATCACCCATGAGCATTTCGACCATATGGACCCGGTGTCCATCAAGGCTGTAGAGGGCCCCGACACCGTCATCGTGGCCAACGCCCCCTGCGCCCCCCAACTTCAGGGCAAGGTAGGGTCCCGCATAGTCAGCATCGAGGAAGGCCAGTCGGTGACCGAGAAGGGGGTGCAGGTTCGGGCCGTCGCCGGCTACAACAACGTCCATCGCCGCGGCTACAACGTCGGGTTCGTGTTCAGCCTCGGCGGCATCACTATCTACCACGCCGGCGACACCGGCCGCGTGCCGGAGATGGCCAGCCTTGGCCCCATCGATGTGGCCCTGTTGCCCATTGGCGGCACCTACACCATGGACGAGAAGGAGGCCGCCGAGGCCACCGAGGACATACGGCCCAAGGTGGCAGTGCCCATGCACTACGGCTACGCCACCGGCGGCGACCCCCACAAGTTCGCTTCGCTGGTGGGCAAGGCGGCCCAGGTAGTCATCCTGGAATAGGGCTGCCCGGCAGCTTCCGCCGGCTATTCCCGTCCGCCTTGGCCGCCTGATATCTGTCAGCGGGCCAAGGCTTCGCTATTACACCCCCTTTTAACCCCGCATCTCTTTCTGTCTACTGCGTCCTTCGTAACATCCGGGCCATACTAAATGATGGATTAGAACGCCCAGTGCGAGAGAAATATTATGGAAACTCATGACAGGGCCGCACTTGCCGTAACACACTCCGACTTCTCGCGTCTGAATATACGAAAGACGGAATCGGCCGACATCGGCCCAACGGGCGAAATCTGCCGTGACCAGCTTGCCGATGGCAGGCGGGGAAACGGCTGAGAGGAAATGGCTGAGCGGCCGGCGACCGAACACCGCCGGGGAAAGAAAAGCATGAACCTTCCTCTCGTCAACAGAACATCGACGGCGACGGTGCCCGAAGAGGGACGACCCCAGGGGGGCGCCACCAAGCCCTCCATCAGCGATTTCTCGGCCCTGTACCGCGAGTTCTATCCCAAGGTCTTCGCCTACGTGTACGGGCGCGTCCAAGACAAAGAGGTGTCCCTGGACATCGTCTCGGAAGTATTCGAGCGCGCGTTCTCCAAGGGAAGCTCCCTGCGTTCCAGCGACGCCTTCGGCGCTTGGTTGTTCACCATCGCCCGCAATGCCGTCGCCAGCCACTGGCGCAAGGAGAAGCCCACCGCCCGCGCGCTACACAGCGTCGCCTGGGAATGGGAGCTCACCCAGCACCATCGCGACCCGGAGCAGACCGTTCTCGAGCGGGAACAGATGGCTATCCTGCTCTATCACGTCCACCAACTCTCCCAGCGAGAGCAAGAGGTGCTCTCGCTCAAGTTTGACGCGGAGTTGAGCAACCGCCAGATATCGCAGGTGATGAACACCAGCGAAGTCAACGTGCGGGTGACTATCTACCGGGTGCTACAGAAGCTCCGTAATCGCATGAAGAGTGTGCCGGAATGAACGAAGAAGACAAGGCCCAGAAGCTCTCCGAAGCCATAGACGCCCTCCTGGAGGGCCGAGAGCCCGACCTCGACGACCAGGAGCTGCAAGAACTGCTGGGTGTCGCCCGACTGCGGTTGAAGGCCGGCAAGGCTCTGGCCGACGTTGGCCTCACCTACCAGGAGCTGCTGCGACGCGTCCTCCAGGCGCGGATGGTGTCCCGACAGATGACGCCGCACGAGGAGGCGGACGAAGACCCACCGCCCGAAGCCCATAACATCACCGAGATCGCCGACCCCCACGAGTACCTCGACCCGCTGGACCCGGGTTACGGCAAGCTGGTGAACTTCCTGGACTTCTGGCCCCGGGCCGGAGAGACGAACCTCAGTGCCAGCACGAAAGGCGCCACGGCCGCCACCAAGCTCGCCGGCCCATCCGTGGTCATCCCCCTCTGGAAGGCCGCGGAGCAGCACAAGGCTACCAAGGCCGATTCTCTGGCGCCGGTCGTCGACAGGCTCGTGCGCAGCCGCAAGCGGACCATGTCGGTGGACGACGAGGAACTGGATGAACTGGTGCAGGTGGCCCACCTTCGTCGCTATGTGGGTCAGGCCCTGGCCTCTGCCAGCACACCCTACAAGCGCCGGCTGTGGTCCGTCCTGCGCCTGCGCCTGGCCGCCAACCTGCGGCGCCGGGCCGCGCAGCCGCGCCGTCCTACCATCGCCGCGGCAGCCGGTCGCTCCTGGAAGTACGGAATGGCTGCCGCCGCCGCCGTCGCCCTCACCCTATTCACCGTGGGACCCTGGGCGGCCAGCGGCTTCGCCCAGAACCCTATCAGTCAGGTCTTCGGTATCGTCAGCCAGCATGTGGGCGTCGACGGCACAGACAGCCCGCCGCCCACGCAGGTACCGGTAACTGTTCCCGTGGAAGAAGTGTCGCCGCAACAGGCTGCAGAGCGCCTGGGAATCCCCGTGGGGCAGCCTTCCTATCTGCCTGCCGGCTTCGAGCTGGCCTCATCGGCGTACTACTCAAAGAGCGTCACGACGCCGGAGCAGGGAATGTACCAGTTGGTGTACGCCCCCGGCGGTGTCCCGCAGGACGGCGAACCGCAGATCATCATTTACCAGGAGCAGGCCACCTCCAGCACCATTACGGAGAACAACGCCTATATTGAGGAGGTCGTCGTCGGCGGCTCGCTCCCGGCGACTTACATCCGGGGCACCTGGCAAGCGGGTCCGGACGGAACGCTGGAGTGGGTCGAAGACCACGCTGAGGTGCTGGTCTTCGACCAGAACGGCGTGCGCACGTTCGTAGTCTACCGGTACGGCCAGGAGCAGAAGGACGAACTGCTGAAGATCGCCGAGTCGATGCTCGCGCAGTAGGCTCGACCCAGCGTCCGGCGACGCTGATCAAAAGAGAATCGAAGGGCGGCCAGCATGCTGGCCGCCCTTCGCTATATGATTTCGCCTATCGATGAGGCGGTGAGGCTAGTCGATGTCCTCCCGCAGCCTTCTCTCCCGCATCATCTCGTAGAGCAGGTTCTCCACCACCATCAACAACAGGAGGACGGCCCTCTGTTGGCGGCGTGGCATGCGGGCGATAAGCTGCAGCAGGTCTGCATCCACCTTCTCCGCTAGAGCGAGTCGACTGTCTGAAGGTTCGGCCATACCTCCTACTCCAGCCGGCTGGGTAGCTTGGAGTCCTGGCTGGTCCGCCGCTCACCTCCCCCTATGTCCTCCACCAGGTGCTCCATGCCCTCCAGCAATAGAAGCAAACGCCGTTGCCGATCGCGCGGCAGGCGGCCTAGGTAGCGCAGGAGGTCAGGGTCGACGTTGGCCTCATAGCCCTCGTAGACCCGTCTCAGGGTACGCACCGTCGGATAGCCGGCGGCCTCGAACAGGTCGTCCGGATCGATGTGCATCGCCCCGGCCAGCCTTAGAATGACGGCGGCGCTGGGGTTCCTGACGTCGCCGTTCTCTAGCTGGGATAGGTAACCCTGACTCACGGCAGCGTGGCCGGCTAGCTGCCCCTGGGTTAGTCCTATCTCCTCCCGCAGCTCGCGGATCTTTTTGCCTAGTTCCATCGCAAACCGCCTCCGTAAGCGTGGCTGAAATTGTGAACCATTTTCACAAATTTGTCAATACAAGCCCTTGACAATTCCTGCCTATTAGGATATTAATACTTTGGTTTAGAAGCGCCTTTCGTGAATGCCTTAGAGCATCTGTTCACATCATCTCTTGCGAGAGGAGGGGGAGCGGGAATGAACGGGCAGGCTGAAAAGCTCTGCAGCGCCATTGACCGCCTCCTCTTAGGTGCGCCTCGCAAGACGCTGGTGGCGGAACCTGAAGTTCGCGAGTTGTTGCATGTGGCGCGTCTGCGCCGACAGGCTGGGCGTGCCATGGCCGCGCTGGGCTCCAAGTGTGGGGACGAGGCGTGGCGGCGGGTGGAGGCAACGCGGCAGGTCCGGTAGTCCTGGCCTATTCGGTTCACCTGCCAAAGGAGGTGCGTGACCATGAAGCGGTGGCTTCTACTGTCACTATTGCCCATCGCCCTTCTCCTGCTCGCCGTCGGAGCGCTGGCCCTCCAGTCCTCCAATGAAGCCCATGCGGGAGTCATATCGGGCGATCCTATAGCCTGCTCCGCCACCGACGGCGGCGCCCTGGTGAGCAGCGTCGAAGGGACATCGTTGACCAGCACAGACCAGGCGTTGCTGTCCGCCAAGTGCTACCTCGTCGGAATCGACCGCTTCCCGCGAGGCTGCGGCAGCGACGACCTCTACGTCCTGAGGTACCTCTGCTACGAGCCAGGCAGAGGCTGGTACTACACAAACTACTGGTACTGTCAGTAGGCTAGGCATTCGGATCACCGCGCGGACGACAGCGGGCCGGCCCGCTGTCGTCCTGTGCATTTTTACTCCCCGTCCTCCCAGACCAGCCTGTCCCCCACAGCGATGCCGCAGTGGGCTGTAGCGCCGGCCGGAAGCTCCAAGGCAGAGCGAGCCCCTCGCCCACCAAGGGCCGCCCGATAGGGCTTCATCTCTGGCACTATCTTCACCACCTGACCGTCTCTGTCCAAAAAGACGACATCGATAGCAAAGCGCATGAAGGACGTCTGCACCGATGTGCAGGGCGTGATGAGCAGCGCACCGCCTTCGGGCAGAGTGCGCCGCCCCATCAGCCCCATTAGTCGCGCCCAGTGAGTCTCGGCCTTCTCTGCCCGAGAGGCCACCACAGTTCCCCGGCTGGCGTCTACAATCCTGGCCAAAGCGTTGACAGGATATCACACGCGCCGCGCGGAGTTCACCCGACCCTCCATGCCCTCCAAGAGCAGGAGGACGTACCGCTGCTGATCCCGCGACAGGCCAGCCAAGAATCGGAGAAGGTCGGGGTCAACGCGGGCGTGGTAGTCGTTGTTGGTCTCGCCCGGGCCGCGCACCGGGGTGTACCCCGCAGCGTCCATCAGTTCATGCGGGTCGACGTACAGAGCCTTCGCCAGCCGCAGGAGGATAGCAGCGCTGGGGTTCTTGACCTCCTCACGCTCTAGCTGGCACAAGTAGCCTTGACTCACCTCGGCATGGCCGGCCAGTTGGGCCTGACTGAGGGCCATCTGTTCCCGCAGCTCGCGGAGCCGCCCGCCTAGCCTCTTCATCATCCCCTCCTGGCCCCCTACTTCATCATCTGCTGGCTGATATTGATGACCGCCGGCCCCAAGATCACCACCATGAAGGCCGGGAAGATGAAGAGGACCAGCGGAAAGATCATCTTGATGGCCGCCTCGTGGGCTAGCTGCTCGGCCTTCTGCCGGCGACGCGTCCGCATCTGGTCCGACTGCACCTTCAGGACCTGAGCGATGCTCACGCCCAACTGCTCGGCCTGGATCACGGCATTGACAAAAGAGATGAGCTCCTGCACCTCGGTGCGTGCTCCCAGATCGCTCAGCGCTTCCCTGCGCAGGCGCCCCATCGACATCTCGCTAAGGGTCTGCGACAGCTCCGTCGCCAGCGGGCCCTTCATCTGCTCGGCCACGCGGCTCAGGGCGGCGTCAAGGCCCAGCCCGGCCTCCACACAGGTCGTCACCAGGTCCAGGGCGTCGGGCAGGGCCTTCACCATGATCCGCTGGCGCGAACGTACCACCGACTTCAGCCACATCCACGGGATCAAGAACCCGATGCCCCCCAACACGATCAGACCCAGCATGCCCTGAGCGCTGAAACCACCCAAAACGACGATGGCCAACAGGCCCACGCTGCTGAACAGGCCAATGCAGATCGCCCAAAAAGTGACGAAGGTGATGGCCGCCATCTCGAGGCCCGCCGTAGTTAGCGATTTCTGGATGCCAGCCAGGAAGGTGGCCGGGAGGAAGTTAGACAATGCACGGCCGAAGCCCTGCACCATAGGCGCCAGGACTCGCTCCTCGAAGGGGAGGGCCAGCTCCGAAACCTGCCCCGCGGACACCTGCGCCCGCAGGCTGGCGATGCGGGCCTCGATGGCGCTGAGCCGCGGCCGACTCAGCGCCAGCACCAGCATACTCACGCTGGCAAAGACGACGATGGAAATGAACAGCGCAAACATCTGTCCCCTCACACGTCCAAGGCCAGCATGGCGCGGATCGTCACGATCCCCAGCACTTCCAGCCCCACGGCGACCAGGATCAACACCTTGCCCACCGTCTCAGTGAACAGGACACTCATGTAGTCCGGATTGATGGCGAAGAAAAGGAGCCCCATGAAGATGGGGAGGGCCCCGATGATCACGCCCGTCATGCTCTGCTGCGAGGTGAGCGTCTTGACTTCGCCCCGAATGCGCTCCCGTTCGCGCATGGTGTATGAGACGCCATCCAAGAGTTGGGCCAGATTGCCGCCCACCGACCGCTGGATGGTAATGGCGGTGATGACCATCTCCATGTCGGGGCTGCTCACCCGCTCGCCCAGGCTCTTTAGAGCCTCTTCGGCGTTAACGCCCAGGCTCGTCTCCTGGATCATGCGCTTGATCTCCGCGCCCAGGGGCGGCGCCAACTGTCGCGAAGCGAACTCAAACCCCTGCAGCAGACCGTAGCCCGACCTCAGGGAGTTGGCCACCAGGCTCAGCATATCCACCAACTGGACGTTCATCTTCGCCTGTCGCCCCTTCCGGCGGGAGTGAACGTACCAGCGGGGCAGGAAGTAGCCGATAACGCCCATGGGCAACGCCATGTATATCATCTTCGTAAGGATAAACGTCACCAGCAGCAGGAACGCCGCCATCGCGAACCGCAACGCAATGTACTCGCCGACCCGCAGAGGGATGTCGGCGCGGTCCAGCTCCAGCGCAGCGCTCTCCACCCCACGACTGGTCCCCAGAAGCCTGGCGAAGGGGCCCAGCTTGCCGGGGTCCCCGCCGCGCAGATAGGCAGGCATTGGCGTCTTGGATGGAGGCCCAGCTCCCCGGCTGATCTGCTCCAGGCGCCGGGTGAGGGTTCGCTGCCCCGAACCCGCGCCTTGCGACAAGCCGATCACCAGCAGGCTGACCGTCACCATAACCAGGAAAGCGACGACGAGCGGGACAAGCATGGCTACCTCTCCGACACGGCTTGAAACATCAGTTCTGGCAAGCGCACCCCCGCCATCACGAACCGCTCAGTGAAGGTAGGGCGAATGCCCGTGGACTTCAGCTCTCCCACAATACGGCCGTCCTCATCGATCCCGTGCTGGTGGAAGCGGAAGATGTCCTGGAGTGTGACTATCGAGCCTTCCATGCCGCTCACCTCTGTGACGTGCGTGATGCGGCGGGTACCGTCGCGGAAGCG
>Ga0315286_10001145_pt1 | contig 23725 bp, 15 predicted proteins | sample YL17G10_0_MG_FD_205038 | JGI IMG/M metagenome (GOLD analysis project Ga0315286, IMG submission 205038) | Sediment microbial communities from Yellowstone Lake, YNP, Wyoming, USA - YL17G10_0 | ecosystem: Environmental > Aquatic > Freshwater > Lake > Sediment | place: USA: Wyoming | collected...
TGGCGCTGCATCAGTGTGCGACTTTGCCGTTCCTTGGCCGGCTCGAACAGGAAGATGTGCCCTCCCGGAAAATCTTTGTAGCGCTGAAGGACATCCAGGCCCCGCTCGCCGGGACGGCCTTGGTTGTGGAGAGATGTTCCGATGTAGATCGAGCCATCGGAAGCGGCGGCGAGGCTATGGAAAATGCTCTCAACGCCCGGAAGATGGCCCAAGGGAAAAACGTGCCCCCATTTCGGGTCGAGGACGAAGAGGTGGGCCCGCCGACCGGAGGTCCCGCCATAGAGGAAGCCGTCGGCGCCGATGGCCAGGGATGTCACGGCGGACTCGTCGGCGGGGATCACGTCGAGGGGAGGCTGGCCAAGAATCCGAAGATCCAACCGGAGTTGATTGGCCGTATAGGTGGTCGATTCTTGGGCGATAGCGGGGAAGAACGAAGCCAGAAACACCGCTGTCCATACGATAGACCATTTTTTATTCATCGAATGATCCCCTCTCAAGAGGCCTTGTTCGGCCGGTAAATCAGAAGCCTCAGCGTATAGGTCCGATCCTCGACCTGCTTCTTGTAAGCCGACTCTTTTTCCAGGACGAGGTCGGCCGGCAGCCCGGCAATGCTCCGGCCTTTTCCCGTCGCCTCGATCACCCGAGCGACGAAATAGACGGTGCCGTCCGGGGCGGCGCTGGCCGCATTGGGATGGAGGGGCGTCAGACCATCGTCCACGCGGATCATGCCTTTGTCCTCTTTCTTGCCGGAGGCGAGGTCGTAGGTCACAAGCGAGGCCGATTGCCCTCCTCCCCAATACGGGCTCCCTTCCTCGTCTCCGACGGCTGAATTGCAGGCATAGTAGATCTTGTTGTCGGCTCCGCGGCAGAATGAGATCATGGCGTAAGGGACCTCCCTTTTGCCCACATACCTGTCGGCGCAGATCTGGTCGAGGAATTTCATTTCCCCCTCCGGGCCTTTATGGGGATCGTATTCGACAAGATACGAGCTTCCCGTCTCGAGGAAGTAGATCTTCCGATGATCAGCGGAATGAGCGACGGCGGTGAACGTCTGCTCGGTTTCCCCGTAGGCCCGAAAAATCGGCACGCCCACCTCGCGCTGGGGAAGCTGAACCTGCAGGTTTTCGATGGCGTCCTGATCGGGATCATAGCGGTAGAGCTTCCCCCGGCCCCAGCAGCCGTAGATCCGGCCGAGGTCGTCCACGGCCAAGGTTCGGCTGATCGAGTCCCAGTTCTGGACCTGGCCTTTATCCGCCGTCTTCCCGGATTTGATGTCGTAGATGAGAAAGTGAGCCTGGGGATAGGTCAGGGCGTATAGCCGCTCCCGTTTCGGATCCATGGTCATGGTGATAAGTCCGTTGCCTCTTAAGGCGATCCCCAGGTCTGTGACGGTGTCCGTCTTAGGGTCATAGACCAGCCAATGGCCGCCAGGGAAGCCTTCGGGGCTCGGAAATGTGGCGAAACCGAAAAAAGCCGAAAGATGCGTGCCGAAATAGATCCGGCCATCGGGCCCTTCACAGATCTGCGTGTGGACCTTGGCCTGGGGCTCGACGTTCAGATGGGACTGGCCGGTGATCCGGTTCATATCACCTAAAAGCTTCATGGTGTCCATCTTGGGATCGTAGACGCAGACCGAAGCTCCGGCCCCATGCTGGTTCAAACCCACGTAGACCCTTCCGTCAGACGCAACCAGGCACGCCGAATAATTCGAGTCCCAAACGATGGGATTGGGAAAAGTCCGCGACTCGAGTCTTACGATCTTTTGTTCTGCTCCCAGCGCCCAGCCCCCGATCGAAAGTAAGATGAGGATAAGACCCGAGAGCCTGCTATGCAGGCATGATCTCTTTTTCATGATTTCATCCCTCCCTTATCGAAAAAAAAGCTTCCGGGCAATTTAGTGTACCACCTGTGAAGGGAGAGTTCCAGGCTCCGGAGCCGGCGGCCAATGACCCAAAGAACTGTGGGGACGGTAATCAAACCCGGAAACGTTTTTCGAGGCGAGGCAGGCGCCGAGTCCTCGACGCCTGCTTCGCTTTCGGTCCCACCTTCCGCCGGCTACTTGGCGACTTTCGGCGCCGGCAGGAAGTTCTCCATCACCCAGACCTCAAAGTCCACTTTGTAGTCACAGATCGCCAGCCGGCGGCCGTCGGGGTGCAGCCGCACTCCCGCCAACAACTGACGGCCAGGGATCAGCCCGATCCGCTGCGGTTCACCGCCCTCGGCTGCGACACGCCACAGCTGCCACTGACTCGGGGCGTTCCCTTTGGCGCTTTTCAAGAAGACGATGTATCGGCCGTCCGGAGTCCACGATGGCGGATTACCCCAAAAGGGGGTCTCCTTCTCGCCGTCGACTCTGACCAACTCCCGGGCCTCTCCCCCGGCGACCGGCATGACGAGCAGCACCTGAGACTTGCCTTCCCACGTAGCGATTAGCAGCCTCTGGCCATCGGGCGATACCGCGCCCGCGTAGATCCCTCGTTTCTCGATGACGACCGTCTCCCGGCCGGACCGCAGATCGCGGGCTACGAGCCGCTCCGCGTTCACGTCGGGAGGGGCAAACGGCCTGACATAGAAGACGATGTTGCTATCTCGAGAAAAGTCGAAGGCGAGCTCGACCAAAGCCGGAAGCGGCATCAAAGAAGTCACCTGTCCCGTCTGGACATCAATTCGTATCAGGTTCTCACCCTTCCAGTACTCCGATTCCGGAACCACGACGGCCTTTCCGTCCGGCGTCCAACGGAGGCCAGTCCTCCCCCCTCCGATCGTCCTCTCGCCGACCGGAAGCTCCCGCTCCTCGCCCGTATCCATGGAACGGATGATTACGGCCCGGCTCGGCCCGCGGGCATCGACGGCCGCGAGCGAGTGGCCATCGGGAGACCAGTCTGGAGAACGCATGTTGCCGCGTCGGAACGCGGGCTGCGGCGGCAAGACCACTTTACCGCCGGCCGGGTCGAGTTCGGCAATCTGGACGTCCCAAACCATGTTGTTGACCCCATAGTAGAAGGCCCCCGCTCGAGTGAACCCCATGGGGTTGGAGCCCCAGTCCTTCTTGACGAATATCGGTTCGCCCTGGGCCTTCCCACCGGCCACCGCGACGAGCCACGCATCGGCCGATCCCGAACGCTCACTGGAGAATAGAATATGCTTCCCGTCCGGAGCCCAGCCCAGGACTCTGGGATTCGACCGATCCGGGATGAGCGGCGACTCCGTTCCCGTCTGGAGTTCGAACAACGAGAGCCCCTCTTTGGTCACCCAAGCGATATATCGTCCGTCAGGGGAGAACACTCCGCCCGGAGACGGGTCTTTTCTCACCGCTTTCAACAGCTTCACGGAGCCGTCCGCGACGACCACCAGCATCATGTCACGGGTGCCGTCGGTTTTCACGAATTCGACAAGGAGTTGCCTGCCATCAGGCGACCACGCTAAAGGCAAAAGGTGGAGGATTCCATTTCCGGCGGCCCGCAGGACTCTCGGCTTCGAGCCATCGAATCCGACGACGCAAAGGTTGAACGAGCCATCCGAATTCCAGGCGTAGGCGACATTCTTGTTGTCGGGCGAAGGTATCGAGTACTCGGCCCATCCCCCCGACCCATCCAGGTGGCCCGTCTCGGTCAACACCCGGTTCTGGCCGGTGGCGAGGTCGCGGATGACGATATTTTTGCTATCCCAGTCGGTGAACGATAGAAAACGGCCGTCGGCCGACACCTTGCCCGACACATCCGCGCCGGCCCATACACGCCTCACGGCCAGCGCCGAACTTCCCGGCGCCCCGGCGCCTCCCGCTAGTGCTGCCAGCCTCACCCGCGCCTGCGCCACAATCTCGGCCTGATCGGCGAAGTCGCGGAGAATACGCTGGTAGGCCGCCTGAGAGTCCTTTTGACCCAGCTTTTCATAGCAGTTTCCCATGCGCAAAAGCGCTTGGGCGGCGATCGTTCGGATATCCACGAACTCTTTGAGTAATTTCTCATAAACGGCGATCGCCTCTTTCAGCTCGCCTTTGACTTCTTCGAGCTGAACTCCCCGGTGGTAAAGGACTTCGGCGTCTTTAGCGCGTTGGGCGAAGGCCGTGATGGATAAGGCGGCCAAGGTGATAACCGCCAAAAGGACGAAAATGCGTTTCATGGGATGACCTCCTTCGTTGAATTTTTGTTTATCTCACTGATTCTCGGTCACCTTAACGATAGCGCGCCGGACGTGAAAAGGTGTCAACAAGATGTAAAAAAACGTAAAACCGCTTCCTTCCGGAAGAAGCCGTCAGCCGATGAATTTGTAACCGAGGCCGTGGGCGGTGATGATGAACCGGGGATGCTCGGGATCCATCTCGAGTTTCTGCCGGAGGCTGACGATATGGGCGTCCACCGTGCGGGTCGTCGGAAACCGGTCGTAGCCCCAAATCTCGTTCAAGAAACGGTTCCGGGGAATGACCTTGTCCCGGTTCCTGACGAACAGCCTCATCATCTCGAACTCCCGCTGCGTCAGGTCGACGGAGACGCCATCCTTGCTCGCCCGGTAATTTTTGAAATCGATCTCGACCGTCCCGAATCGGCAGGTTTCCGCTTGAACGTCCTTGCCGAGACCTCTTCGTAGGAGCGCCTTGACACGGGCCAGGAATTCCGAGAGGCCGAAGGGCTTAGTGAGATAATCGTCGGCGCCGATTTCGAGGCCAAGAACCTTGTCGGCCTCCTCCCTGCGGGCGGTCAGCATGAGGATGGGGACGTCATGGCCTTTGCGTCTCAGCTCGCGGCACACCTCGAAGCCGTCTTTCTTCGGAAGCATGATGTCGAGAACAATGAGATCCGGTTTATCCCGCTCGGCGGAGGACAGGCCTTCCTGGCCGTTATAGGCCGCACTGACCTCGTAGCCTTGGGCTTCGAGGTTGAAGACAAGCCCCGTGACCATGTCCTTTTGGTCTTCAACGATCAGGATCTTGGCCATTATAAACCTCGGCTGAGCCGTGGAACGAATCTTTTTTTCCCCCCCATTGGGAGGGTGATGATGAACCGGCTGCCCCGGCCGAGTTCACTCTCCACGCTGATATGTCCGCTGTGGGCTTCGACCGTGCTTTTCACGATCGTCAGGCCCAGGCCGCAGCCCTGAACCTCCCGGGCGGGCCCGCTCCCCCCGCGGTAGAACTTCTCAAAGATGTGCTTCAGATCGGACGGCTGAATTCCAGGGCCCCTATCTTCCACGGTGATCGAGGCCCGGTCTTCATGGAGGGCCATCTTCACCCCGATATACTTCTGCTCTCCAGAATACTTCTCGGCATTGTTCAAGAGATTCAACAGGGCCTGCGCTATCGCGTCCTTATCCATGGTCATGAAGATCGGACCGGGGGGAAGAGAAATGTCGAACTCAAAGCCCTGGTCCCTAAGATAGAATCGATATGCCTCGAGCGTATCGGATATCACTTTGACAAGTTCCCCTCTTTCGAAATCATATTCCCTCCGGCCCGAATCGATTTTGGAGAAGTCGAGGACATTGTCGATGAGATAGGTGAGGCGGCGGCTTTCACGGGCGATGATGCGCGAGAACTCTTTCCGCTTTCCGTCGTCCGTCCATTGATCCGATTCCATGGTTTCTCCGAATAACCGAATCAGGGATAGGGGCGTTTTCAACTCGTGTGAAACATTGGATACAAAGTCGGACCTGAGTCGCACGGTCTCCGCTTCATGGGTCGCCGCCCGGAGGGTCATGACGATCCCGGAGAGGATCAGAACCGCTATCCCGAGAAGGACGGCGCCATACAATCTCATTTCTCTCCGAACGAGCTGATCGATCGTTTTTCCCCGGGTGTCGAAAAGGGCCAGACTCCACCAGGGGAAATATTCGGACAGGTTCTCGACGGCCAGGGCCTGCGAGGGCGGCGGGGCGTTCGGATGGGGCGTCAGCGGCCCCACTTCACTGTTAAGGCCGGCCCGGACGCTTTCCCCGGCCTCCCTCCTGCCGGATAGACGTGGAAAGAGCTCGTTCAGGACATACGTCTTATCGATCTCAAAGGCGAGGACGCGCCTCCCGGGGAGCGCCGTCTTAGAAGGCAGGAACAGATGGCCGAGCCGATGCGGCGTTCCATCCTCGTCGCGGGTCGTCAAGTGCGAGGCCGGCGCCGAGTCCGGTCCCGGACTTCCGTTGTTCTTACCGTTCGGGGAAGCGTCCAAGCCCAATTGAGAGCGGAGAGCTTGTCGAGCCCCCTCCAAGCGGCGAATTCTCTCCGACCGGGCTTTGTCTTCCAGCTTGAGCCCGTCCCAGCGGTCCTGTTCGATTTTTCCGAGAACACGTCCTTGAGAGATGCTGTCGAGGCCGGCTCTGACGGACTCGAGATAGAATTCCCGGCTTTCGAATCCGCCGGGGCCTAGGCTCAACTCTTCAAACAAGGCAAGGAGTGTTTTGACCTCGTTGTCTCCCGCTCCAAGAGAGGCGTACGTTTCCGCCAAGCGGAAGAGCCCGATGATTTTGAGCGGAGTGCCGTCGGAACTGCGTGCCTCTTGGTTTTGCTCGGACAGGATCCGGTATTGTTCTTCAGCTTTGACGTAATTCTTCAACTTGAAATAACAGCGGCCCAGCAGCAGGCGGGCATACAACCGATGCTCGGGGAGATCGGCTCGTCTCACGGCCTCCTCGTAGGTGCGCGCGGCCATTTGGTAATCGAGATCGGCAAATTCGTAATGTTCGCCCCGCTCGATGATGCTGTTTCGAAGAGCACGCATGCTTTCCGATTCCGCTCGACGCGAGATTCCCATCTCGAGATAGAATTGGGGGTGAATGAGAGAACCGTCGGAATTGATGATGAAGGTTTCACCGATACACGGGTGCCGCTTCTGGACCCGGCCAAGGAGTATCTGGGCCGCCTGAATGTCTTGTGTCCATTCCTGGTCGAGAATCTCCCGAACGAAGCGGCCTTCAAGGTTCGAGAGCTCGCCCTCGAGCTCGTCCCTCATCAGCCGGGCCATGCTCCGGTAATTTTCCTTGAGGCGCAGGCCGTGGTTCCCGATGGACCTCAACCCGAGATAGCCGAGGATTCCGCTCGGCAGGATGATGAAAAGGAAGGCGAACAGGAGGATTTTGGTCCTGGCCGAAACGTGTTTAAAGCGCTGGATCATGACCTTTCGGCTCCCCCCGAAATGCTCTTGTGTTTCTCCGTACTCGCCGCTCTTCTATTCACATATAGCACGGCCGGGAAAAGCCGGTCAAACGGAAGCCTTGTATTTTACATTTTTTTACAGGCCGGCATCGTCCGTCCCTCCGCCGGGAATCCTTCACCCTGCCAAGCGGTCGGACTGGCTACTTGGCGACTTTAAGCGGAGGCAGGAAGTTCTCCAGCACCCAGACTTCGTACTTAGGCCGACCGGCGGTAAAGGCAAAACGGCGCCCATCGGGATGAAACCTCAAATCGCGGAGTCGTTCCGCGGTCAAACCGGTGGGTTCGGGATCTCCTGCCTTGAACGGAACGCGCCACAGCGCGAAGGAATCTTGCGCGTCATTGCTCGCTTTGACGAACCAGATTTGCTCCCCGTCGGGCGACCAGGCAAGCCCGCCAAAGCCCGGAATGAATTCCGGCTCGCGCACCTCGACCACGTGACGCACCGTGCCGTCCGCCACTGAGACAACGGTCATCCGATAGCTACGGCTGGCTTGCTCCCAGGTTCGGAAGAGGACCGAGCGGTCGTCTGGGGAAACAGCTGCCCAAGTGGTCGCCACCCCAACGGGGAGTTCTTTCTCGACGCCGGTGGCGAGGTCTCTGAGAGAAACGCGCTGGACCTTGCCGACGGAGCGTACGATGATGATCTTTTTCCCATCGACCGAACGTGCTGCAAGGTCCAGGTATTCTCCCGGCTGCTTAGCCAGGGCGAGTGCGGCTTCACCCGACTGAGCGTCCACCCTGAAGATCCCCTCGATTCCTTTCATGTCCTGCCCGACAACCAGGAACGAATGCCCGTCGGCTGACCAGAGAAGCTGGCGGAAACGGGCAAGCCTGGGCGTTACGTCACGTTCCTGTTCGCTTTCGAGCGAACGAATGACGATGGTGCGACTCCGTTCCACCGGCGGCACCGGACTGCGGTCGGAAGCATAGGCGAGGAATCGGCCGTCCGGAGACCAGTCCGGCGAGCCATTTGATCCGACGAAGCGATTCGCCACCGGAGTGGGAGGAGCCGCGAACTTGCGATGATCCGCGTCAAGGCTAGCAACGTAAACGTCGTCCATGCCCGTCTGGAGGCCGTAATACAGACTCCCATTGGGGCCGAATCCCATGGGCCAGAGCCGTCCGACATCCCCCTTCACCAATTGCGGGGCCGCCGCGGGTTTGCCATCGGCCAACTTCACAAGCCAGACACCTGGAGAGCCGGTGCGATCGCTGACAAACAGGATGCCCTTCCCGTCCGGCGTCCACGCCGGAGCGAAGTCGTTGGCCGGGTGTTGCACGATCGGAATCTCACGCCCGCCATCGGTGGGCAGGAGAAAGATGTCCCGGGCGGGCGAGTCCTCCTTCGGAGGGAAATCATAGACAATATACCGGCCATCCGGCGAACAGCCCAACTTCGTGGGGTAGCGCCAGCCAAGTTTCTTCAGCACCTGCACCGAGCCGTCTGTCACCGAGATGCGTACAATCTGCGTGCCCTGCTTGTTGTCGATGAAGGCGGGAATCCATTTGCCGTCAGGTGACCAATCGCCCGGCTGGACGTACTCCTGATCGCCGACCAGGATCCGCGGATTGGAGCGGTCGAAGCCCACAACCCTCAAGTCGTACCCCCCGTTCTTGTTGAACCAGGCGTAGGCGACTTGCCCGCCGTCAGGCGATGGCACCGAGATCACGGCAAATTCGTCGGAGTCGGTCCAGGAACCTTTATTCGTCAAGCGGCGTATCTCCCCGGTCGCCAGATCTTGGATGGCCAGGTCGCCCGTAACCCAATCGACTATGGACAGGAAACGGCCGTCGCGAGAAGGCGCTCCCAAGGTATCTGTAAAAGCCTCGGCCAGACGGTGCGTGGCCATACCCGCCGGCTTCCCCGAAGTCCCACGGCCGTCCAGCGCGGCTAACCTTGTGCGGGCCTCAGCGGCCGCCCCAGCCTGATCGCCGAACTCGCGCACTAGGCGCTCGTAGGCTGTGCGGGCCTCTGCATTGCCCAACTTCTCGTGGCACTGGCCCATCCGCAGTAGGGCGGTCGCGACCGTGGCCCGGCCGGCGCCGGGCAGCGCGGCGATCTTCTTGTACAGCTCAATCGCGCCCTTGAGATCGCCCTCCACGACCTCTCTGTTGATCGCGGATTGGAGCTGCTGATCGGGCCGGTCGCTTTGCGGACCGCCCAGCAACAGCGCCGCACCCATCATCATCACTAACAACAGTTTGTTCATCTTACACCTCCGCGAACATAATACGCGGCGTCAGTCTGGGGCGAATCGGAAAACAATCTGAATTCGGTTTGATTTTACGAGGCAAACCCTTTCCTTGGCGGTGCGCTGATGCCGTGCGGTCACCCGTCGAAGCGGTATCCCAGGCCGCGCACGCTCACGATGTAGCGGGACTCATTCGGAGCCGGCTCGATCTTCCGCCTCAGGTTCATGATGTGATTGTCGATCACCCTATCCGTGGGGCTGCTGTCGGGCCTCCAGACTTCGTCCAGCAACCGTTCGCGCGTGAGAAGGCGGCCGCGCCGGCGGATGAACGTCGAGAGCAACTTGAATTCCAGCGGGGTCATATCCAAGGCCGCGCCCGCGCGGCGCACTTCGGCGCGCGTGAAGTCCACTTCCATATCGCCGAACCGATAGACCTCCGGTGCCTCTCCAGCGGCGCGGCGAAGGATCGCTTTGACGCGCGCCCGCAGCTCGAGCGGGCTGAACGGCTTGGTCACGTAGTCGTCCGCGCCCAACTCCAGCCCGAGGACCTTCTCGGCCTCCTGGGCTTTCGCGGTGAGCATGATGATCGGGGTGCGGACACCCGCATGCCGCAGTTCCCGGCAGACCGCCAGCCCGTCTTTGCACGGGAGCATCAGATCGAGCAAAATCAGATCGAACGCTTCCTGGCCGGCGCGCCGCAAAGCGGTTTCTCCGTCCCCGGCCACCTCCACGGAATATCCCTCGAGCTTGAGGTCGTTCTTGAGCCCCAGAGCGATGGCAGGTTCGTCTTCGACAACTAAAATCCTGGCCATGGTTCACTCCAGTTCGGGCAGCAGGACGGTGAAGGTGCTCCCTTCGCCGGGCCGGCTGTCCACTACGATTTCTCCCTGGTGGGCGTGCGCGATCTGGCGCGCCATGGCCAGCCCCACGCCCGCTCCGCGGATGCCGCCGGTCTTCGCGGCGGCGCCCCGCACGAATTTTCTGAAGATCAGTTTCTGCTCACTCTCCGGAATCCCGATGCCCCGGTCGCGTACCCGGATCGCCACGCGCCGGTCTTCCCGGCCCAGCTCCACCCAGACGGTGAAGCAATCGGGAGAATACTTGACGGCATTATCGAGGAGGTTCCATATCACACAGCCGAGCGCCGCCCGGTCGGCACGCAGGCGCGGCCGGGAACCGTCGGCAAGCATCTCGATCCGGTATCCACGCGCCCCGGCGTCGCGCTGGAATTCCTCGACGACCGAGCGCAGCCACTCGGCCGCATCCAGAGGCTCGAAGCGGAAGGGCATCGCGCCGGCTTCCAGGCGGCCGAAGGTCAGCAGGCCCTCGACCAGCCGGTGCAAGCGCTCGCTTTCCTGGGCCAGGGCGCGGTAATACTCCTGGCGGTCCTCGTCGCTTGCCACCCGCCCGCTCGCCAGCAATTCGCTCAACTGCCGCAGCGCGGTGATGGGGGTGCGGAATTCGTGGGAAACCGAAGCGACAAAATCCGATTCCAGCCGCGCCACCGCCACTTCGCGGGCCGCCGCGCGACCGATAAAATAGGTTCCGGCAAGCACCAGCAGGAGCAGGGTGGCGAGCCCGGTCACAATCAGTCGCCGCGCGGCCAACCCGGCCGTGGCCGCGCCGCCCACCGAAATGACGTGCAGGGTCCAGGGAAGCTGCACAGAGGAAGCCAGACGCACCGACTGGGCTTCGCTCCCGTTCGGTAATTGGCCTGATACGGCCCGGCCGTCGGAGTCGGTGAGGGCGATACGCGCACCGAAGCGGCCGAGCGTCGGCAAAAGCGGCCCCAGCCACTGCGATTCCAAGTAGCGCCGGCCCAAGGCTAAGACCGCCAGACGCTCGGGCGCACCCCTCCACACCAGAAGCACCGGCCGGTCGGCATGCCAGAAAATGCGGCGGCCGGCGATATGGCTTTCATCGCGGCGTAGGGCTTGCCATTCTTCCCACATCGGCTCGGCGGATGCAGACGCACCCAAAGCCTCAGCCGGTTCCGGCGAGGTCAGGCCCATCCCTCGACAGGCCTCGCCTAGGTAGAAGTCGTAACCGGCCCGATCGATGCGCCACTTGCCGCCCCGAAGCGCTGACGATAACTCCGCCGCCTCTCGCCGAGCTGCCTCCTTATCCTTCTGCTTTTCGAACACGAGCAGGCGTGCCTCTCGGGCCACGAGTTCCGCCGGCAATCCCGCCACGGGCATCGATCCGGCCCGGGCCAGTTCTTCGTAGATGGCCAAGGCTTCGGCCATCTGTCCGCTCTTCCACAAATTCCGCCCGAGGCGGGCTTGGGCTTCGGCGCGAACGGTAGGATCGGCGTGGCGGGCCAGCGGGCGCAAGGCGCCGACCGCCTTGGAATAGTCCTGCTTCTGGAATTCCAACGCCTCCGCGGCGGCAAAAATACTGGGCGATGCGACCGGCGCTGCTGAGATATTCGGATAAAATAACAGCCGATGCTCCGGGAAACCCTCCAGGTCGTTGGAGCCGAAAATGAAAAGCAGGCTGTCTTTGGGCAGTCCCGCCGCGTACTCGGAAGCCTTCTCGCGCAACTGGGGGGTGGCCGCCGTGCTCAGCCGGATCAGGTGCCCTTCGAGCTCGGAGAGGTATCTTTGCAGGGCGGCGACCGCCAGGTCGGCGGCATTCTCTCGCCTCTCCTCGAGGCGCTGGCCGGCCAGCGCGCGATCCTGCCGCATCAACTGCCAACCCATCCAGGCCAGGGCCGTCACCAACACAAACGTAGTGGCAAAAAACATCACCAGCAGGTGAGAGCCAGGCCGGAGCCGGACTTTTCGGGCTTTTCGCGACATGTCGATTGATTATAGCCCCGCGCCGGTCTGAAGGCTATCCGGCTTCAGTCAGGATTCAGTCAGAATAGCGAGAACCAACTGGTCTTGACTCCAACCGGCTACTTGACGACTTTCGGCGCCGGCAGGAAGTTCTCCATCACCCAGATCTCCAGGTTGACTTTGAAATCAGTCGTCGCCAACCGGCGGCCGTCGGGATGCGGCTTCAGTCCCCCCATCTGCCGGCCGACCGTCAACCCAAGCCGCTGCGGTTCTCCGCCCTCGACGGCGACTCGCCACAGCTGCCATTTCCGAGCCTCGTAAGGGATCTGCGCTTCTCCTTCGACGCCTTTCAGAAAGGCGATATAGCGGCCATCCGGTGTCCACCACGGGCTGCCCCAAAAAGGGACGTCCTTCTCGCCGCCGATTCTGAGCAGTTCGCGGGCTTCTCCCCCCGCGGCAGGTATGATGAACAGAACCTGGGTCCCCTTCTCGTTCACGCCGATCAGCAGCTGCCGGCCGTCGGGGGATACGACGCCCCTGTAGAGGCCTTGTTTCTCGATGACGTCCACCTCCTGGCCCGATTTCAGATCGCGGGCTACGACACGGTCCACGGCCGGGAGGGCAGTCGGCTTGATCAAGAAGACCGTATTGCCATCAGGAGAGAAATCGAATCGCGGAAAGCCGACAACCGCCGGAAGCGACGTCAAAGAGGTGACGCGCCCCGTCTGGACGTCGACTCGCGCCAAGCTCGCGCCCTTTCCGGACTCAAATAGGGAAACCGCGACGGCTTTTCCGTCCGGGAGCCAGTGGAGGGAGGCGCCCATCCCGATCGTCCTCTCGCCGACCTCGAACTCCCGCTCTTCGCCCGTATCCAGAGTGCGGACGATCACGGTCCGGTTCGGTTCGCGGGCGAGGATGTACGCCAAAAAACGTCCATCTGGAGACCAGGCTGGAGCCCAGGTGTTGCCGCGTTGGGATGCAGATTGCGGCGGCGAGACTACGTTCCCACTGACCGGATCGACTTCGACGATCTTGACATCTCCGACATTGTTGTTGACTGCGTAGAAGAAAGCCCCCGAGCGGGTGAACCCCATGGGCAGGAAGCCCCAGTCTTTTTTGACGAATATCGGTTCGCCCACCGCCTTCCCGCCGGCCACGGCAATCAGCCATGCGTCGTGCGAACCCGAACGCTCACTGGAGAACAGAATGTGCTTTCCGTCCGGAGCCCAGCCCAGGACGCTGTGATTCGACCGATCCGGGATGAACGGTGATTCGTTTCCCGTCTGAGGGTCGACCAGCGAGAATCCCTCCTTGGTCGCCCAGACGATATACTTTCCGTCAGGCGAGAAGACACCACCCGGCGACGGGTTTTTTCCCATCGCCTTCAGCAGCTTCGCCGAGCCGTCGGCGACGGCCACCAGCGTCATTTCAAGGGTTCCGTCGGTCTTCATAATCTCGGCCAGCAGGTGCCTGCCGTCGGGCGACCATGCCAGCGGATACTGGTGGACGACTCCGTTTCCGCCGGGCCGCAGGACCCGCGGCTTCGAACCATCGAGCCCGACGACGCGAAGGTCGTACGTCGTGCCATTCCAGGCGTAGGCGACACTCCTGCTGTCGGGTGAGGGCACGAGGTACTCCGCGTACGCCCCCTCCCCAGGGCGTTTCTTGCCGATGTTGCCGTCGTCCGTCATCCGACGGATCTCGCCGCTGGAGATGTCGCGGATGGCGACATCTCCAGCTTCCCAGTCAGTGAACGACACGTAACGGCCGTCGGGCGACACCTTCCCCGACACATCCACATCTGCCCAGATCCTCCTCACTGTCAGCGTGGAACTGCCCGATGCGCCGCCGCTTCCCGCCATCGCGGCCAGCTTGGCCCGGGCCTCGGAAGCCGCGCCAGTCTGGTCGCCGTATTCGCGGACGACGCGCTCATAAGCCTTGCGCGCTTCTCGCGTATCTGTGTCCCCCAGCTTTTCGTAGCACTGGCCCATCCGCAGCAGGGCGGCCGCGACCGTGGCCCGGCCGGCGCCGGGCAGCGCGGCGATCTTCGCATACTGTTCGATGGCCCCCTTCAAGTTTCCTTCCACGGTTTCCATCCGGATAGCGGCTTGCAAGTCGACCTCGGACCGGTCTTTCTGCTGCCCCGAGCCGATGCCGACAGCCAGCGCCCCCATTGCCAAAAGGATTGCCAAGATTTTTCTCATTGCTTTCACCTCGATGCCCTCAATGTACAGCCGCATTGTGAGCCCGGGACGTCGTTTGTGTGTTGATTTGGTGTCGTTTAATCGTCGAATCGATACCCCAGACCGCGGACGCTGACGATATGCCTCGGCGCAGCCGGGTCGAATTCGATTTTGCGACGCAGCTTGATGACGTGGGTATCCACCACCCGGTCGGTCACGGACACCCCGACGCCCCAGACATCATCGATGACGCGGCCCCGGGCCAGGACCCGGCCGCGGTTTTGCAGAAACAGCCGCAGCATGTGGAGCTCGATCGCGGTGAGATCCGTCGTCTGTCCCGCCCGGCGCAATTCAGCGCGCTCGAAATCCACTTCGCAGTCTCCGAAACGCTCGACACCCGGCTCGTCCGGCGCGGCCCGCCGCAGCAGGGCGCGGATCCGCGCCCGCAATTCACGGGGGCTGAAGGGCTTCGTGACATAGTCGTCCGCGCCGAGGTCCAATCCCATGACCTTCTCCGCTTCCTGGACTTTGGCCGTGAGCATCAGGATCGGGGTCCGGACCTTGGCCCGCCGCAGATCGCGGCAGACGTCGAAGCCGTCCTTGCGGGGCAGCATCACGTCGAGCACGATCAGGTCCCAGCCGGGCTGTTTTCCGACACGGCTCGCCTCCTCTCCGTCGCGGACCACCTCGACCTCATATCCTTCTTCGCGCAGGTCCAGTTGCAGACCCAGGGCGATATCCGGCTCGTCTTCGACAATGAGGATTCGGGCCATCGTGTTATCTCCTGACCGGCAGGATCAGCGTGAAAGTACTGCCGCGTCCCGGCTCGCTCCGCACTTCGACGCGTCCATGATGCGCTTTCATGATGTGGCTGACCATCGCCAGGCCGATGCCCGTCCCTTTGATGCCCAGTCTCATCGCCTCTTCGCCGCGCTGAAATTTGCGGAAAACAAGGGCCTGTTCATGCGCCGGGATCCCCAGGCCGAGATCCCGCACCGCGATCGTCTGGTCCGAGCCGACGCGGCCTACCTCCACGTCGATCTCACGGCTGTTACCGGAATACTTGACGGCGTTATCGAGAAGGTTCCAGACCGCGCGTCCGAGCGCCTCGGCGTCGGCTTCGATCTCCGCGGAGTCCTGTGCCTCCAGCCGGAATTGGAAGCCGGAAGACTGCGCTTCATTGCGGAATTCCTCAACGACGCGGCGCACCAGCTCGCTGCCGAGGACCGGCTCGAGATGATAGATCCGCGCCCCGCCTTCCATGCGCCCGAAATCGAGCAGCGACTCCACGAGCCGCGTCAGCCGCGCGGCGGATCGCGCCTGGGCTTCGTAGCAGAGGTCCCGGCGCTCATCGCTCATGTCCTTGTGCTCGCGCAACATGTCCGTGAACTGGCGGAGAGAGGTCAGGGGAGTACGGAACTCGTGCGAAACGGCCGCCACGAAGTCTGATTGCAGGCGTGCGGCCGCGAATTCCCGGCTGGTCGCCCGATAGATCAGGTAGCTGGCGATGACGATCAGCACCGCCAAAATAAGAAACCCCGTCACGAGGAGCCGGCGGCGCAGTCGATATTGGCCACGTTCCGTCTCCGGATCGCTGGCGGCCGCGACAAGCGTCCAGGGAAGGCCGATTTCGTCCGCCCGGCGGACCGATCCCGGAGGAAGCCCGCCGGAGCCGCTGTGGAGCTTCAACGTCACTTTCTGCTCCCGCAGCACCGGATCGATCGCTCCCAGCCACTGCGCGGAAACGAATTGAGGAGTCGCGACCAGCGCGGACACCCGGTCCCCCGACCGGTTCCAGATGGCAACGACGGTCTCCCCTCCTCCGACGGCGATGGATTCGCGGCCGGAGGCGGCAGACCCCGGCCGAGAGAGCCTTTGCCATAGCGAGTGCAGGCCGTCGGCCAGCAGGTCTCGTTCCGACTGGCCGGGCGAGGGCGCGACTCCCCATCGAACGGCATCCTGCGCGCAGAGCTGCGCGGCGGCGCGCGTCAGCGGCCAGCGCCCCCGCTCCAAGTCCGAACCGAGAGCGTTTGCCTCGCGCCGGAGATCGTCGGCCTGCTTCAGGGCGTCCAGCAGGGAGCAACGCGCCTGCCGGGCCACCATGCTGACGGGCGTCCCTTCGAACGCCCACCCGTCTTCGTCTAGGAGCCGGGCATAGACGGAGAGGGCCTCGCCCTGTTTTCCGGAGCCACGGAGACATCGTGCCAGGCGCAGGAGCGCTCCCGCCCGGACATCCGGCGGATTCTGACTTGCGAGATCCCGGTAAAAGGCCGCCGCGCGGACGAGATCGCTTTGTTTGAATTCGAGCGCCTCGCCCGCGGCGAACGGCGCGAGGGGAAGTTCAGGCAATTGTGGCGCGACGGGAAGATAGGCGATCCTTCCTTTTGGCCAGATCTGGACGGCATCTCCTCGGGCGGTCATGACGACGGCGCCGTCCGGCCAGTCCTTGTTCCCCTCGAGGAAGCGTCTCTCGGAAGCCTCCACCGCCCTCTGCAACGCCGCCGTCGCGATGTCCGTCCCCCGCTCCACCCGTTGCCGGATCTGTTGATCTTCGAGAGCGCGGTCTTGGGCCAGGATGCGCCAGCCGACCCAGAAGAGGGCGACGAGTGGTACCACGGCAACCAACGCGAGCAGCCGCGCCACCCGAGGCGGGACGCGCGGTCCTTTTCTCCAAGGCTTTCGGACTTTAATGTCGATTTTCCCCTCCCGCCATCACGGGGGAGTATAAATGGCGGCTCGAAAAGATGTCAAGGGAAGCCTGACTATGACGGCACGAAAATATGAATGGTTGGAGAAATGGGGCCGGTTCGAGAGGGGGCCTTTTCTTCGTTAAGATTATGTTGATAGAATCCGTGATGCAAGCGGGCCGGGAAACAGAGCTGAAGATGTCTAGGGCAACCTCCCATGGCCTCGTGCGTTAAAGTGAGTATGGGCAAGATGAATGTCTAGAGGCATGATGGGACGAACGGACGAGGAATTGATGCTGAGCTACCGCGAAGGGGACGAGCCCGCTTTCGATCTGCTATATCGCAAATATGAGAAGCCGGTTTTGGATTTCATCTACCATATGGTCATGAGCGTAGACGAGGCTGAGAACTTGTGCCAGGAGACTTTTTTCAGAGTGGTGCGCGCCCGGAAGAATTATCAGGTGAGGGCGACGTTCAAAACATGGCTTTTTCAGATAGCTCTGAATTTGTGCCGGGACAGGCAGAGAAGATTGAAGCACCGTTCGCATCTGTCCTTGAGCGCCCCCGTGCGGCCACAAAACGAAAGAGAGGCTGAGATCCAGGACGTTCTTGCTGATCCTTCCCTGGACCTGGCCAGTCGGGTCGAGACGGCCGAGCTGGGAGATCTGGTCCAAAGAGCTATTTCGGCCCTGAGGGAGGATGAGCATTCCGTTGTCGTTCTCAGGGAATATCAGGGGCTGGACTATTCGGAGATCGCCGAAATCATGGACTGTCCCGTGGGCACCTTGAAGTCGCTCAATCATAGGGCGCACGAAAAGCTCAAGAAATCCCTGGCCAAATACTTGGGAGATTGAACGATGAAATGTGAAGAGATCCGAAAGGAATTGACGGATTTCGTGATCGGAGAGACCGATGCCTCGGTGATAGACGAGGTGAAGAATCACCTGGAGGCCTGCCGGGACTGCTCTCGCGAGCTGCGACAGACTGAGCGTCTATCTGAAGCCCTTCGATCCTGGAAAGGAATCGATCCGTCGTCGCTGATGTACGACAAGCTGAAAACGCGGATGAGCGCTTCCGGTTCTTCCCGGAGAAAAATATTTAGCCTCCCTACCTTTAGGAAAGCGGCATTCCAGTTCGCGGAAGTCACGGCGATCGTTGTTGTAACCTTGCTCATCAGCCGCCAACTTCAAAAGCCTGCCCCGAAGGCTCCCGCCTTGGCTCCGATCAATTTCTATCTGATGGAGCATCAGGAAGCCGTCGTCCAAACGGCGTCCGCGAAGCTTTCCGAGCTGCCCCCGGCCCGAATCCCTATCGACAGGGGTGACTTCCTTTATTACGAATTTATCGACGGATACCCGAGGGCGGCACACCCGGGCGTGATCCTCAGGGAAAGTCCTTCTCAAAAGGACGTCATGCCGCCCAAAACTCCTCCGAGCTCAAAAGAACGGATCATCACCCTTGAACAAGCTCGGAAGGCTGTTGGTTTCCCTTTTCTGGCGCCGCAACGGCTGCACCCCGGCTATATCCTCGACAGCGTGAGGAAAATCGAAGATCGAAATTGCTTCCACCTCCTGTACACGAACGGGATCGACACACTGTCGTTATTCGAACAGCCGGCGAATGAGGAACAGGGGCTCGGCGCTAAGGATTTCAGGGAATATGCCGTTTTCCGCAGCGTCGAGCCTTTTGCCGGACAAGTCTCTGGCCAAAGCCGAGTAACCATCCTGGCCTGGATCAATGACGGAGTCTCCCTGGTTCTGATCGGCAAGGGGGATCTCTCCCAGCTCATGGATACTGGGCAATCGATCAACGTTGCGCCGAGAACGGCCAATCATGGACCTCAATAAATCAGAGACATTCGGGACGTGACGACAGCGCATGATTGCGCTTTGAATAGCGAGGAGGACCGCGATGAAAAAATTGATTGACCCGACGTTGGCCATGATTGTTGGACTGGCGGTAATCTGGGGGATGGCGCCGGCCATTGCCGGACACCTCCATGCCCGGCAGGCGAATTTGGCTTCCGCTTCCAGCCGGCTCGCCGAACAGCATTTTGAAAAGGCGATCAAGCTGCTCAAGCAGGATAATTTCGAGGACGCCATTGCACAATACAAAGCGGTCATCGAGCTTTCTCCACAGAGCCAAATCGCCCAGGACGCCCAATATTGGATCGGACAATCGTATTTCCGGATGCGAAATTATGACGAGGCTTTGTCGATATTTGGCCGGCTCCTAAAAGAAAACCCGGGAAGCGCCATCGTTCCCGTAACCGAGCTGATGATGAGCCGAGTTCGTCAGGAGAAAGAGAACAAAGAGCTAAAATCGAAAAGGGATGAGTCCGTGAATGAGAAGGTCATCATCGATCAAAGGACGGGCGCGACATATAGAAAAATTGAGTCGCTGACAGGCAAGAGGGATGTGATCGAAGTGACTGGCGGACTCAACCTCTCGCCCAATGGCAAGTTTTTGCTCCATGATAACCTTGTCATTCCGCTGAAAGGAGAAGAGCCTTTTAATCTGTTAGACACGGAAGCTTGGCGTGGAGTATGGTCGCCGGATGGGAAAAAGGCTGTCTTCTACTCGGGAGAAGCGATCTGTGTCGTTCCTGTTTCACCAGAGACAGGAAGGCCTACCGGCCCGGCGAAAAAGCTCCTCGATGGCAGATACAGGTCTATGCCTCCTGTGAGTTGGGCGCCCGATTCTGAAAAAATCGTCTTTATGAAAGCGGACGAAAAAACCCAGGGCGACATCTGGACGCTTTCCTTAAAAGATGGGACGCTCAACCAGATTACGAACAGTCCTGAAGTGGAGCTCAATGCCTCATGGTCTCCCGATGGCAAAACAATTGCCTACAACCAGAAAGATTCCGAGATCCGGGTCGTTTCCGCCAAAGGCGGCGAATCGAGAAAGATGGCCGACATCGCCTACGGTCGCTATATTTCCTGGTCGCCTGACGGCAAATGGCTCTTTATTGGAACCAACAAAAAGCGCCATCTCATCCGTTTAGCGGATGAACGCGTATTTGACTTAGATCCGCCCAAGGAAGTCGGGAAGTTTTTCTCCTGGTCGCCTGATGGGAAAAAGATGCTCTTCTATTACCCGTCATACGATTACGCTGAAGTCCTCAAAGTCGTGTCAGCCTCCGGGGGTCCCTCCTTTCAGCTCGGAAGAGAGCTCAAGCTTTGGCCTTATGTTCACTTCTGGTCTCCCGATAGCAAAACAATCATCACCGAAGGGGCAGGCGATCCCACTTTCTGGATGATCCCTCTCGCAGGTTCCGCGGCCGTCCCATTGAAGTTGGATGGTCCCGTCAAAGATAAGCTTCATCCCCTTTCTTTGTCTCCCGACCGAGAGAGACTCCTTTTTTCTATGGAGCAGGGTAACGGAAAGGAAAATCTCTACGTGGTTCCTATTTCATTGAAGGAAGCTCGGTCAACCGGGGCCGCCGTTTTGATTTTTAACGAGTGGGACTGTTGGCACGGCCTCGAGAATTGGGCATGGTCATCCGACGGGAAAAAGCTGGCTGTGATCCATAAGAAGGATCTCTGGATTATATCTGCCGAGAAAGGCAGGCCCGTCCAGATCACGAAAACGGCAGAAAGCGAAACTTCGCCTGAGTGGTCACCTAAAGGCGAGATGATCGCTTACGTGGTTGAAGTCGAACAAGGAAAAACTAACCTCCAGGTCATACCGGCATCCGGCGGCGAGCCGACGAAAATAATGGATAATTGTGATTATTGGTCTCATGCTTGGTCTCCTGATGGCAAAGAGCTTTTCGCCGATTCCAAAGGGATGATTTTCGCTTTCCCCATCGACGGCGGCAAAGCCCGGAAGATTCTTGATCTCAAGGAACAAGGTTTGGTCGATGGAGCTTTAGGGCTCTCCTTGCTTCCGGACGGGAAGCACCTGGTTTTTGTAAGTAATAAGGAAGGAAAAGGGCCAAGCCGGATATTCATAGTTTCCGCTAACGGAGGCAGAGTCGTGGAGCTTGCCTCTGATGACGCGGACTGGAAGGTTTTGACCTTTCCGTCTCCTGATGGAAAATGGATCTCTTATTATGCGGAAGGAACCGACAAGACGCGCCCCGAAGGATCTCTTTGGGAGGTCGCTGTGGAGGCCCTGCTCAAGCGCGGTAAAGAAAAATGAACGGGCCGTCGGCCGGCCAACAAACTACCTCCATTTCCTCCGCTCCTCAGGGGATAAGTAGAAATCGTTAGCGAAGGCATCCCACAACTCGTCGCCCAGATCCCAATACCGCTGGGTCACGGCGAGAGCGAAGTCGCGGCAGTAGGCGGTCAGAAACGCCCTGGCTTTCTCCGGATTCTGCGCGTAAAGATCCAAGCTGCTCTTTTCGATCAGGGGAATTTCGGCGAACGCCCGGTTTTCCACGTCCGTGATCAGGTTTTCGACGATGTTCCGGCATTTGCCCCAGCCGAGCTGGGCGAGCCGGGCCGCCCGCCGGAATGCCCAGGCCGCGGACCCGGTCGTAAAGCCATTCTGGTTGCCGATCTTGAAGCTCGGCGGAAGCTCCGTGATTCCGCAGAAGAGCGGAATGCGGGCTGTTTGAGCGGGATTATCGAAAGCCAGCCAGATGAGTCCTCCGACGGGATCCGGCAGCCAGACCCGCGCCTGGATGACGGTCGAATAGGAGGTGATGTTGTTGGCGATCGTGTAGTGTGTGGGAGCCGAATCGGGCTTCAGCGAGTTCAGGAGGTTTTTCAAATCCCTCAGCATCCACGGGCTGACGACGGGACTCTGAACCTGGTTGCCTTTGCGGTCTTTGACGAGGAGCTTGGGCATGGTATCGAAAGGCGTGTTCTCGTAGGTGTCGCGAAACCAGGCAATGACGTCCCGGACGGAAATTTTCTTTTCGGCTTTCACCGAAAAGGGGAGCTCCTCCGCCTCGGGATCGAGGTTCAGGGAAGGGGCGGCGAGGCTGAGCACCCGCCACTCCCGGTAAGGCCAGTGATTCCTTTTCTCGCCGCCGTAGACTTTGTAAAACTTGAACGGTTCCTTGCCTTTGGGGTCCCACCACTTCATCTCCTCGGCCAGGGCGAAGACATTTTTCGAAGCCATGAAATAGTCGGGATTTTTCAGGTCGAGCTCTCCGATCCGGAGGGCGTTGGCTGAGACACCGACGTGATCGTCGGGGATCCTCACCGCGGCCCACACCGCGCCGACGTACTTCTTGGTGGCCCCCAGGATCTCGAAATGCCAAACCTCTTTGGTATCGGCGATGGTCAGGCATTCCCCGAAGTAGTCGATGTAGCCATAGGTCTTCGTCAGTTCGTCGGCGAGGCGGATGGCCTCGCGGGCCGTCGTGCACCGTTCGAGCATCAGGCGTTGGATTTCCTCGATCTGGAAGACCCCCTGCGGATTGTGGAGTTCCCTCCGGCCGACGACCGTGGTTTCGCCCATCCCAAGCTGGTGTTCGTTGGCGGCGGGATAGGCCGTATCGAAGAAGGAATAGCTTTCCGGGACTTCCGGAATTTCGCCGGTCAGCTTTAATCCGCGCTGATCGTCCGGAATCCTCGTGCCCATGCGGCCGGTATAGATTTTATTTTTGGCCCCGGCCTCGTTTTTTCGATGGGGAGAAATTTCCATCCAGTTCCGATACTCCCCGTCGACGGTCTGGGACGTGATCACGGATCCGTCGACGGTCGCCAGGCGGCCGACCATGATGCTCGTGCACCCCGGCCGGCCCGGGACGCCGAATTCGACGTCCGGGCTTTGGCCCGGAGCGAGGGCGAAAGCGCTCATCAAAACGACAAGGCCGATCGGAATCAATAGCCGACGAAAACGAGTATTGGCGAAATCCATGAGACGGCCTCCCTTCAAAATCATAGCGGGTTAGCGATCCCCCTATCTTGCCTATGGCCCAAAGTAATACAGGCGACGCGTCAAGTCAATTCAGGGACATGTGTTCTTTGACTTTGCTCCGCAGCCGGAATTATCCTCCTTTACGCCAAGGAAGGTTTCGATTCGGGGCTTTTTAGGAAGGAACGGCGCGCTTTACGCCTTCTGGGTCAGCCCGGACGCGAATGGCGCGAGTCACGGCTACGTCGCAGCGGGCGGTCCGGGTTTCACCAGCCCAACGGATACGGTCGGCTTGGCGGCTCGAGGCCGATAAGAGGTATTGATTCCGATTATAGCTCCCGCGGATCGAGCACGAGGCGGAGTCCCGCGACGATCTCCAGGACCCTCTGTCGCGACAACGTCCCGATTTTCTCCCGGAGAATGGACTTGTCCACGGTGACAACCTGCGACACATTGACCACGCTCGAGCGGGACAAGTTCGCTTCGCCCTTCCGAAGCAGGAGATTACCGGGGGCTTTGGCCCGGGTCAGGTTCGAAGTGACGGCGCACAGGACGGTTGTTTGGATGCGGCTTGCGTTGAAAATGTCGTTCTGGACGACCACGTGAGGCCGACGGAATCCGGGCCCAGTCCCGCGGGGGGGACCCGTATCGAGCCGGAAAACGTCGCCTTGGGCGATCACCATTCTTCCCTCTTGAGGACCGTGCGCCTGTAGAGATCGAACTCCAATGTCCGGGCTTCCCTTTCCTCTTCCGTTTCCTGCGCGGCATAAACCTCATTCAGGGATTCGAAGATCCGGCGTGATTCGAGCTTCATCAGATATTCGCTGACGGCCTCTACGAAGATCTCGCTCCGCGAGCGTTGCTGCTTTTCCGCGGCTTTTTTGACATCACGAAACACGGCACCAGGGATGGACATCGCGATTTTCAT
>Ga0315286_10001146_pt1 | contig 23717 bp, 16 predicted proteins | sample YL17G10_0_MG_FD_205038 | JGI IMG/M metagenome (GOLD analysis project Ga0315286, IMG submission 205038) | Sediment microbial communities from Yellowstone Lake, YNP, Wyoming, USA - YL17G10_0 | ecosystem: Environmental > Aquatic > Freshwater > Lake > Sediment | place: USA: Wyoming | collected...
CCACGGCGCAAGCCTCTCCATCACCCAGCCCGCGTGGATGACCTATGCTCTGGAAAAGGGCAACGTGAAGGTTCCGCAATTCGCCCGGGAGGTCTTCGGCGTCAGGATGGGGAGCGCGGCCAGGTGCGGCAGGAAGGGGATCGAGGGGCTCAAGAAATGGTTTGACGGGATCGGGAGCCCGACCACTTTAGCGAAGGCGAACATCCCCGAGTCCGACATCCCCGCTGTCGCGGACAACGCTCGGGACCTCGCTCACAACTGGGCGCTCGAGGAGTACACGAAAGAGGTGATCGCCGGGATTTACCGGCTCGCCCTTTGAAACTCCTCCGTGAAACGGGGGCCGGAGCTTCGGCCGGAGCCTCAGACGACGATCGCCTCGATTCCGCGCGCTTTCAGCGCCGACGCCATCTCCCCGGGAATACCGCCGGTCGTGACGATGACGCCTATCTCGTCGATCCTCGCGAAGGTCCCCAAAGACACCTTGCCGAGCTTCGAGCAGTCCACGAGCCCGACGGTGGTGAGCGCCTTCTTCACGATGGCCCGTTTTTGCTCCACGAAACCGATGTGGTTGTCGGTGAGCCCCTCCTGGATCGTGAAACCCGCGGCCCCGCAGAAGGCCTTGGAGATGATCCATTCGGACATGAAGCCGTCGTATGGCTCCCCGATAGTGGCGAAGGACCTGCGGTTGATGAATCCGTTGAGCATGTAGACGTTGAAGGGGGTGTTGACGACGAGCCAGTAGGCGACCTCTATGCTGGGGGTTATGACGGTGAGGTCTTTTTTCCCGACGAGATGCGGGGGCATTTCGGCGGCGGTGGTGCCGCCGTCGATGAATATCACCTCGCCGTCGTTGACGAGGGCCGCGGCGGCCTTGCCGATCGCCTTCTTGCTCTCCGCGCTCGTCTGCTTGCGAACGCCGAAGGGCGGCACGAGCGCCGGGCCGTCTATGGCCATAGCGCCGCCGTGGGTGCGGATGATCCTCCCGTGGACTTTCAGCTCGTTAAGGTCGTTGCGGACGGTGACCATGGAGACGTTGAAGTGGTCGCAGAGCTCCTTGACGGTGATGCGGCGGCGGTCGTTTATCAGCTCGAGGATCTGTCGGTGGCGTTCCTCTGTGAATATGTCTCCCTTCTTTTTCATGACAGGGCAATTATAGGGTGCGAGTGAACACCTGTCAATAAATAATAAACAGAATTATTCTCATAAAAAAAGAAAATAAACGTAAATGGCGTTGACAAAAAAGTGTGACCCTGTTATACATACGCCTATGACGCATCGCGAGAGAGTGCTCACCGCCATTCAGCACAATGAGCCGGACAGGGTTCCCATAGACCTCTGGGGGTCTGCGAGCCGGCTCTGCAACGAGCTCTATTTCAAAATAGTGGAAAAGCAGGGGTGGAAGGAGCTCGGGCCGTGCGTCCGGGCCTCGAGGTCCGGCGATTACGTCGATTACCGGGTGAGCGACCTCATCGACGCCGATTTCCGGCATACCAACATCGGACACCCGGGCTACTTCAAGCCCTACACCGACGAAGGGGGGAACCAGATCAACGAGTGGGGCTTCGGCACGAAGGTGGTGGCCGGCCACCCCACGGTCACCTGCTCTCCCCTTGCCGACGCCGAGCTCTCCGGAATAGAAAAGCACGAATGGCCTTTTATCGAAGACCCCGCGCGGATCGCGGGGCTCGAAGAGCAGGTGAAGGACTGGGCGGAGAACACGGACTACGCCATCACCTCGACCGCGGCGGTTTCCGGGCTCATGATCGACATCTGCCCCTATCTGAGGGGGTTCGAGAAGTTCTTCATGGATCTGTACCTCGACCCGATGTTCGCGCACGCGCTGATCGGGAAGGTGACGGACGTGATCACGGAGCTCTACCTCTATTACCTTAAGCCGATCGGGAAATACCTGGACTGGGTGGAGTTCTCGAGCGACCACGGGATGCAGGACCGCCCCCTCGTGTCGCCGGCGAAGTACAGGGAATTTTTCAAGGAGCCCTACCGGAGGTTGTTCAACGAGGTGAGGAAGGCCGCGCCGGAGGCGAAGATCTTCATGCACTCCTGCGGGTCGGTGAGGGAGCTGATCCCGGATTTCATCGACATGGGGGTGGACATCCTGAACGCGCTCCAGCCGAGGGCGAAGGGGATGGACTCCTTCGAGCTGAAGAGGGAGTTCGGGAGCGAGCTTGTGTTCCACGGAGGGCTCGATATCCAGGGGGGGATCACGGGGAGTGTTGCGGCGGCGGTGGAAGAGGCTGAAACCCGGCTCAAAGCCTTCGCGCCTGGGGGCGGCTATATTTTTGCGCCGTCCAACCACTACATGCAGGACGTGCCGGTGGAGAACTTCTTCGCCCTCCATGAGACGGCGCGCGGCGCCGGGAAGTATCCTATCAAGATTGAGCAGGCAGCCGAAAAGAAACAGCAATAAATAGAAAATAAAAGTAAATAAAAAATATTGACAGAAAACAGCAAACATGGTATACATGCATTTCGTGCGTATAATCCAAACCAACACAGGAGGAGCATAATGATGAAGAAGCTTGTAGTTCTCACCGTTTCTCTGCTCGTCTGTCTGGGCCTCGTCGCCACCGGCTTCGCCGCTCAGAAGAAGGGCGGGAAGAAGAAACAGCTCGTCATCGGAAAGATTCCCATAACGATGGAAGCCAACTACCACCAGGCCCACGTGAAGCACCTGATCGCGTACGCGAAGGAAAAGTACGGGGCCGACGTGAAGGTGATCGACGGGAAGTTCAGCGTCGACGCCTCCAAGCAGGCCGTCGAGAGCTTCATCTCCATGGGCGTGGACGGGATCCTTCTCCACGCGCTCGATGAGAAGGGAAACGACCAGATGGTGAAGGACGCCCGCAAGGCGAAGATTCCCATCGTCACCTTCTACATCCCCACCTTCTCCAGGCTCGTACCGCACCTCCAGATCAACGAGGCGGAGACCAGCTTCCAGATGGGTGTCGCGGCTGCGAAGAAGTGGAAGGAATTCTACCCCAACAAGCCGATCAACATCGGGGTCATCGACTACCTCTCCATCGAGATCGTGCAGAAGCACCGGACCGGCCCCTTCATAGCCGGAGTGCTCTCAGTCGACCCCACGGCGAAGATCGTGAGCAAGCTCGAGGGGAGCGCGAACATCAACAAGGCGATGGCGGCCATGCAGGATATGCTCCAGGCCCACCCGGAGGTTAACCTGGTGTACGGCGCAAACGCCGACCACGCCCTCGGCGCGCTTGCGGCCCTTGAGAACGCGGGAAGAGGCAAGGCGGTGAACGGGAAGCCCCTCACCGAAATCGTCATCGGGACTGATGCCACCGAGGGAGAGCTCCTGAAGGTGTACGATCCCTCGAGCTCCTTCAAGATCACCCAGGGGCTCCAGCCGCTGGTGAACGCGAAAGCCGAGATGGACCTCCTGTACAGGTGCATCCAGGGACAGATCAACCCCGACGAGTGGATGCAGATCGACACCTTCAACAAGTTCATAAGCTACTGGGACACCCCGATCGAGGAGGCCCAGGAGTTCATCAAGATCCAGTACTTCTCCACGATGGACCTCAAGAAAGCCATCGCGAGCAAGAAGTAAGGGAAGCAAAGCCGGGAGCAGCCGGCCCGGTCGACAAACGTGAAAACGGAGAGGCCCCCGCGGGGGCCTCTCTCTGATTTTTAACGAAGGGCGAAAGAAACAATGCACACGGAAGCGGGCGTCGTCAGGGAAGCGAAGACCCATAAGGTGAACGCACAGATCCTCATCCTGGTGGGGGTGCTGCTGGTCATCATGATCACCTCGACGATCCTGAAGCCGAGGTTTTTGAGCTACACCAACTTCATGAACGTGCTGACCCAGATTTCGATGATCGTGCTCGTGGGTTCGGCTGGAACCCTCCTGATGGTTTCAGGGAACTTCGACCTCTCGGTCGGCATGGTGCTCTCGCTCACCGGGGTGATGCACGCGTTCATGAGCAAGAACGGGGTCCCGACAAACGCGTCGATTGTGCTTGCCGTGCTGATCGGCGCCACCTTCGGGCTCATGAACGGCCTCATGGTGGTGAAGCTCAAGATCCCTTCGGTCATCGCCTCTCTCGGAAGCATGTACATCGCGAGGGGGTTTGCATTCATCGTCGCATGGGTCGACGGAGGGGCCAACGTCGTAACCGGGCTCCCCCTGAATTTCGAGTTCTTCGGCCGCGCGATGGTCGGAGGGGCCGTTCCTCTCTACATCCTGATCTTCATCGCGATCATCCTGGTCTGCTATTTCGTCTTCTCCCAGACGAACCTGAGCAAGTGCGCCTTTGCGATCGGGAGCAACCGGAGGGCGGCAGTCCTCTCGGGGATACGGGTGGAAAAAACCATCGTCATGCTTTATCTTTTCGTCGGGTCCTTGGCGGGGCTCGCGGGGGTGGCGGTCGCCTCGAGGGTGGGGAGCGGGGCCCCGAACGTGGGCACGGGCTTCGAGTTCGACGTCATCGTCGCCATGGTCCTCGGGGGGACGAGCATCTACGGCGGCGAGGCGTCCTTCCTGGGGATGATCGTCGGGGCGCTCATCGTGGGTTTTGTCGGCAACATGCTGAACCTGCAGGACGTCCAGTTCTTCTACCAGATCGTCGTGAAAGGGCTTATCTTGATCGCCGCGGTCCTATTCACGCGTAAAATCCAGGAAAGGCTCCTCGGAAGGTGAGAGAATGCAGGAGAAACTCCTCGAAATACGGGACATATCGAAATACTACCCGGGCGTGACTGCCCTGAAGGGGGTGAGCTTCGACATCCGCCGGGGGAGCGTCCACTGCATCGTGGGCGAGAACGGGGCGGGGAAGTCGACGCTTATAAAGATCCTCACGGGCGCCGAACGCCGGAGCGAAGGAACCATCCGTTTCAACGGCAGGGAGTTCAACCCGCACGGCACCCGCGACGCCATGCGTTCGGGTATGAGCGTCCTCTTCCAGGAGCTCAACGTGGTGAACCAGCTGACCGTCCAGGACAACCTGAGCCTGGGCAAGGAGAAGAGGAAGCTCGGCTTTTTCAAGCGGGACCCTGAACTGATCGGGAACATCTACGAGGTCCTTCGCAGCCTCGATCCGAGCATCTCCCTCACCCAGATGGTCGAAGACCTGAGCGTGGCCCAGAAACAGGTGATCGAGATCGCGAAGGCGATCGCTTCTGACTCGAACGTCATCATCATGGACGAGCCCACCGCGGCCATTTCGGACGAAGAGGTGAACAGGCTCTTTCAGATCATCAGAAAGCTCAAGACCCGGGACGTGACCGTGGTTTACATCTCTCACCGCCTGAGCGAAATTTTCGAGATCGGCGACTATGTCACCGTTCTCAGGGACGGCAGGATGATCGACACGAAGGCGATCGCGGATTTTGCCGGTTACTGCAAGGACGACGCTCCATCCGCCTCCTCCTCCATGGATGCGGCTTGCGACGAGCTCATCCGCATGATGCTGGGGAAGGTCGTCGCCGAGCGCTATATCCCGAGCGACGTCGACCGGGGGGCGAAGGTTTTGGAGCTGCGCAGCGTGTCGAACGGGAAGCTGAAGGACGTGAGTTTCGCGCTCTACAAAGGGGAGATCCTCGGTTTCTACGGCCTCGTGGGCTCGGGGAAGACCGAAATCGCGAAGGCGATCTACGGCATCGACGGGAGGGAGGGGGAGGTCCTCGTGGGAGGAAAGCTCGCGGCGATCGCAAATCCCGCGGACGCGATCGGCGAAGGGATCGCCATGGTGCCCGAGGAGAGAAGGTCCGAGGGGCTCTTCACCAACCTCACGATTCGCGAAAACATCCCGATGATGAACCTCCGCACCATCTCCAAGAACGGGGTTTTCAGCAGGAAACGGGAGCGGCTGCTTGCGAGGCGCTACATAGAGAAGGTCAGGATCGTGGCGCGCGACGAGGACCAGCGCGTGTCGGAGCTGAGCGGGGGGAACCAGCAGAAGGTGGTCCTCTCGAAGTGCCTCAACGCTGAATCGGACATCATCCTGATGGACGAGCCGACGAGGGGTATCGACGTCGGCGCGAAGGAGGAGATCCACAACCTCATCCGCGAGCTCGCGAAGAACGGGAAGTCGGTCATCGTCTTCACCTCCGAGCTTCCCGAGGTCTTGAACCTCTGCGACAGGATAATCCTCCTCTACGACGGGAAGATCATGCGGACATTGGAGAACGGCCGGAACATCGACCACGGGTCCGTCATGAGGGTCGTCACGGGCGCGGGGGTATGACAATGAATGAAAGCCCGTTGAAATCCGGATCCCCCGCCGGCGGCAGCCGCTTCCGCGTCGACCTTCCGAAGCTCATGCTGTTCGGTATACTGGTGTTCACCGTCGGCGTCTTCACGGCCCTGAACCCCCGGTTCTTCAGCTGGCGGAGCTTTATCTTCGTGCTGATACAGAACTCCTTCGTCATCGTCACGGGGTGCGCGGTCACACTCCTCATGATCGCGGGGTACATCGACCTTTCGGTCGGGAGCACCCTCGTGCTGTCCGGAATGATCCACGCCTACCTGTGCCGCGCGGGAGCCGCGATCGAGGTTTCCCTGATCATCGCGATCGTCGCCGGGACGCTGATCGGCTACATCAACGCCGTCATGATCGTAAAACTGAAGATCACCCCGTTCATCGCCACCCTGGGCACCATGTATCTGGGGCGCGGTCTGTCCTACCTGATCTCGGGCGGTCTCGTGATCAGGGAGGGGCTGCCCGACAATTTCGCCTACCTCGGAAACGAGTACCTGGGCCCGATCCCGATCACCGTGGCGGTCATGATCGGTGTGCTCGCGATCTTTTTTGTGCTGGAGAAGAAGTCGGTGCTCGGAAAGTACTCGATCGCCATCGGGGGGAACAAAACGGCGGCGGTCCTCTCCGGGATCGACGTGGACGGGATCGTGCAGGTGCTGTACGTTCTGTGCGGCACCCTCTCCGCGGTGGGAGGCGTGCTCATGGCCTCCCGGCTCGGCGTGGGAGAACCTAACACGGGTATCGGTTTCGAGTTCGACGTAATCATCGCCGTGATCCTCGGGGGGACGAGCCTCGCCGGAGGGGAAGGGTCCCTCGTCGGCATGATCATCGGGTCGCTCATCATCGGGTGTCTGGCGAACGGCCTCAAGATCCTGAACGTTTTCACCTTCTACCAGAGCGTGATGAAGGGGATCGTGCTTGTTCTCGCTGTCGTTCTCTACGAGAACGTGAAGGCGAGGCTGAAAATTAAGAGAGCCGGCTAGTTGTGTAGGCCGGCTGGGAGTGTGGCGATGGGCATTCTGGACAAGTTCAGGCTCGAGGGGAAAAAAGCGTTCGTCACCGGAGGATCGAGGGGGATCGGGAAGAGCGTCGCGATGGGCTTGGCCGAAGCGGGCGCGGATATTGCAATCGTGGCGCGCGGGCTCGCTGCGGCGGAGGAAACGGCTCACGAGATCGAGAGGCTCGGCGTCAGGGCCATTGCCGTGAAGGCCGACGTCACCGTCCCCGAACAGGTCGACGGGATGATGAAAACGATCGTGGGGAAGTTCGGAACCGTCGACGTGGCCTTCAACAACGCCGGGATCGCCGTCGTGGAGAACGCCGAGGAGATGTCCTACGAATCGCTGAAAAAGGTGATCGACGTCAACCTCATCGGCCTTTTTTTGACCTGCCAGGCGGCGGCGAAGGTGATGATCCGGCAGAAGCGGGGGTCGATCATCAACATGGCCTCTATGTCGGCCCACGTGGTGAACGTCCCCCAGAAGACGTCAAACTACAACGCATCGAAGGCCGGGGTGGTCCAGCTCACGAAGTGCCTCGCAGTCGAGTGGGCCCCCCACAACATCAGGGTCAACTCCATCAGCCCGGGGTACACGCTGACCGAGCTCGCGCGCTCGTTCTCCGAAGAGCTCATGAGGCAGTGGATCGTCAAGATCCCGATGGGGAGGATGGCCGACCCCGCCGAGCTCCAGGGCGCGGTCCTCTACCTCGCGAGCGAGGCATCCTCCTACTGCACAGGCACCGACCTGATCATCGACGGAGGGTACACTCTCTGGTAGGGAACGGCCCGCCGGTCGTTCCAGGCCCCTTAACGGGAGGAACCTATGTCCACGATCTACCTGGCCGGGATCGACATCGGCACAACGGGCGCGAAGACCGCGATCTTCGATCTCAGCGGGACGATGGTCTCGAGCGGGTACCGTGAGTACGTTTGCGACTACCCGAAAGCGAACTGGGTCGAGCAGGACCCCGAGCTCCTCGTCGCAAGCTCGATGGAGGCCTCGCGCGAGGCGATCGCGAAGTCGGGGATCGACCCGAAGGCGATAGCCGGGATCGGCGTTTCGGCGCAGAGGAGCTGCACGATTTTCGTCGACAGGAACGGGGTGCCCGTCAGGCCGATGATCTCCTGGCAGGACAACCGTACGTCCGCCGAAGTCGACGATATCAAGCAGAAGTTCACGCCGGGTGATTTCTACCGGATCACCGGGTCCCCCCTCGCGACCACCTGGATCGTCACGAAGATCCTCTGGCTTAGGAAGAACGAGCCCCGTTCCTGGGAAAAGGTGGCAAGGGTCGTGCAGCTCCACGACTACGCCCTGAGGGCTCTCGGGGCGGACGATTTCTACGAGGACATCCCCGACGCGGCCTTCTTCGGCCTCTGGGACACCGACGCGCTCGCGTGGCGCGAGGAGATGCTCGGGGGTTTCGGCATCGATAAAACGATCCTCCCGATACCGAAACCCTCGGGGACGAGCATCGGTGCCGTGTCAAGAGAGACGGCCGAAAGGACGGGCTTTGCTGCCGGCACGCCGATCTGCGTCGGCGCGGGGGACCAGAACAGCGCGGTGGTGGGGGCGGGGATCGTCTCCGAAGGCTTTCTCTCCGTTTCCATGGGCACGGGGGGGATCGCGATCACCTACCTCGACAGGCCCTTCAGGGACCCGGCGGGGATGAGCATGGTCACCAACCACGCGATCCACGGGAAGTGGCAGCTCGAGGGGCTCCAGAACGGCGCCGCGGGCGTTTTCCGTTGGTTCCGCGACGAAATCGCGACCCTCGAGAAGGAGACGGCCAAGAGAGAGAAACGCGACCCCTACGAGCTGATAAACCGTCTCATCGAAAAGACCCCGGCGGGGGCCAAAGGTCTTGTCTTCCTCCCCTACCTCGCGGCTTCGGCGGCGCCGAGGTGGAACCCTCACGCGCGGGGAACCTTCACCGGGCTCACCTTCGCCCACGACCGCGGGTGCGTCGCGCGCGCTTTCATCGAGGGGATCACGATGGAGATGAAGGACATCCTGCGCTCGATGCTCACCTCGGGGATCACGATCGACACGGTTCGCATCATGGGCGGCGCGACGAAGTCGGAGCTCTGGAACCAGATCCAGTCCGACATGTACAACAGGCCCGTCGAGACCCTTAAGGTAACCGACGCGGCTCTTCTCGGGGCGGCCATCATGGCGGGCACCGGCTCGGGGCACTTCGGCGGCATCAGGGACGCCGTGTCGAAAATGGTGAAAATCGACAGGGTCTACGAGCCCAGGGAGCAAAACGCCCGTCTCTACGACGAGCTCTACGACGTCTACGTTCGGATGTACGAGGGGATGGAGGGAAAGGACGTGTTCGCGCGGCTCGCCCGGATCCAGGAGAGGCTTTAGGGTACACACCGGCATGAAAAAGCGGTATAGTAATATCAACTCTGACGACAAAAGGAAGGTTCCATGACAAGGGCTGAAAGAGTGCGGAGAGTCATCAATAGGCAGGAGGTAGACTACCTCCCGAGCCAGATCACCTTTGCGGATAGAACGAGGGACAGGGAGATCCACAAGGGGCTTGGGCTCCCCGCGGACAAAACAATAGACCAGCACCTCGAAAACCACATAGCCTTCGCTCTCACCAAGGCGGATTTCCCTCTCTTCTTCCGCAACGACCTGAAGCTCATGCGGGAGCTCGAGAAGGAAGGGTACTGCAGGGTGGACGAAGGTAACAGGACGGTGTACGACAGCTGGGGGATGGGGATACAGATCGGGTCCGACGGTTTCTGCGCCGTGTTCAACCCCCTCGCCGAGAAACGGACCAAGCAGTTCGTCGAGAAATGGATGCCGCCGAGGATACACGAGGCCTGCATGGCGGCCACTCTCGAGGAGCGCATCCGCCTCTGGACGCCGCCCGACCCGGATCAAAAGGGGAACTACGACTGGATGGTGCGGGACTACAAGGCGCTCTCGCAGGAGTACTACGTGATCCCCTCGGGTTATTTCGGGCTGTACGAGAGGGGGTACGGTGTCATCGGGATAACCCAGCTGCTCGAGGGTTTGGCGGGTTACCCGGAATCGATCGAGACGCTTCTCGACAAGATCACTGATTACAGGATCAAGGTTGCGAGGAACATCGTGAAGCTCGGCCTCTTCGACCTCGGGCATCTGGGGGACGACCTCGGACAGCAGCATATGCCGTTTTTCTCGATCAAGATGTTCAACCGCTTCTTCTACCCGCGGTACAAGAAACTATGGGGCGTCTTCAAGGACGCGGGGATGAAGGTGGCCATGCATTCCTGCGGCAACGTCATCCAGTTCCTCCCCGAGCTCATCGAGATCGGGCTTGACGTGCTCGAGCCCGTCCAGCCGTGCATGGACATACACCAGCTGAAGCGCGAGTTCGGAAAGGACCTTGTCTTCTGGGGAGGGATCGACACCCAGGAGCTTCTCCCCTTCGGGTCCCCGGAGGAGATCAGGGCCCACGTGCACGAAACGATCCACACCCTCGGTAAGGGGGGCGGCCACATCATAGGTCCTTCGCAGGAAGTGATGAAGGACGTGCCCCTCGCGAACATCATCGTGCTCCTCAAGACGATCGTCGAGGAGAGGGTGAAGGTTTTAAAGGCCTCCTGATAGCGACCCGGTCCGGGCCCGCCGCGCGCGGGCCCGGATGGCTTTCCTCCTACACTTTTTCCCCGGCCCGTAGTATAGTATCCTGACCCATCGGGTGCGGCAAAGATTTGTTTTGCGGGGTGCGTACATGCAAGGAACGTACAGCGATTCCCTCGGCGTGGCGGGCAGCCTCGGAGGGGATTTTAAGGGAGTCAGGTATTTCAACATCGAGAAGCTCGGGGGCGTTCTCGGGTGGGACATCTCCCGGATGCCATACACCCTGAAGATCATTCTCGAATCGATCGTGCGAAACCTCGACGGGAGGCTCATCGGGCGCGAGGATCTCGAACGGATGGCCGCCTGGAAAGGCGGCGACAAAGGCGTCCTCCCCTTCATGCCCGCCAGGGTGCTCATGCAGGACTTCACCGGGGTGCCCGCGATCGTCGACCTCGCCGCCATGCGGGACGCCTTCGCGGGGCTCGGGGGAGACCCCGACAGGATCAATCCCCTCATCCCCGTGGATCTCGTCATCGACCACTCGGTGCAGGTCGACCGGTACGCCACCGAAAAAGCCCTTTCCTACAACTCCGAAATGGAGTTCATCCGCAACAGGGAGAGATACGAGTTCCTCAGGTGGGGGGCGGAGAGCTTCTCGGGGCTGAAGGTCGTCCCTCCAGCGACCGGGATCTGCCACCAGGTTAACCTCGAGTTCCTAGCGAAGGTGGTGTGCACGAGGGAACTCGGGGGGACGACGTGGGCCTTCCCTGACACACTCGTGGGAACTGACTCCCACACCACGATGATCGACGGAGTCGGGGTGCTCGGGTGGGGAGTCGGGGGGATCGAAGCCGAGGCCGTGATGCTCGGACAGCCTTACTACATGCTGCTCCCCGACGTGATCGGGTTCAGGCTGACGGGCGCGCTCAGGCCGGGGACGACGCCGACGGACATCGTCCTCCACGTCACCGAGAAGCTCAGGAAGTACGGCGTCGTCGACAAGCTCGTCGAGTTCTTTGGACCCGGCGTGCGCGCCATGAGCGTCGCCGACCGCGCCCTCGTGAGCAACATGTCGCCCGAGATGGGCGCCACGGCGCTCTTTTTCCCGGTGGATTCAGAGACCCTTCGCTACCTCCGGGAGACCGGGCGGCCGGATGAGCTCGTTCGTCTCGTCGAGACCTACACGAAGGCGCAGGGGCTCTTCATGGGGGGCGGAAGCCCGGAGCCCTCCTTCACCGACGTGCTCGATCTCGACCTCGCCGGCGTGGAGCCGTCGATCGCGGGGCCGAAGCGCCCTCAGGACAGGATCCCCCTGAAGAGCGCCCACGGGTCCGTGCTGAAAGTTCTTGCCGCGGCAGGGAGACAGCCGAAGGAGGTCCACATCGTCCTCGACGGGAGGGACGTGCCGCTTTCGGACGGGTCTGTGGTGATCGCAGCGATCACGAGCTGCACGAACACCTCGAACCCGACGGTGATGACCGGGGCCGGCCTCCTCGCAAAGAAAGCAGTCCGGCTCGGCCTCACGGTACCCCCCCACGTCAAGACCAGCCTCGCCCCTGGCTCGCGGGTGGTGACCCGCTACCTCGATGGAGCGGGGCTCACTCCCTATCTCGAGGCCCTCGGCTTCCACCTCGTCGGGTACGGCTGCACGACATGCATAGGGAACTCGGGCCCCCTCCGCGCCGAGGTCGGCAGGGCGATAAACCAGCACGGGCTCGTCGCGGCGGCCGTTCTCTCCGGGAACCGCAACTTCGAGGGGCGCATCCACCCCGACGTCCGGGCCAACTACCTGATGTCGCCCCCACTCGTCGTCGCATACGCCCTCGCCGGCACCATGAACAGGGACTTCGTCGCGGAGCCGATCGGGTACGACCGCAACGGCGCGCCGGTCTTTCTCAAGGACATATGGCCTACCGAAGAGGAGGTCCGGGACGCGGTCTCGATGGCCCTCTCAGCCGGCCTCTTTACCGAGGAGTACGCGGGCGTGTACACGGGGAACGAGGCCTGGAACCGCGTCGATGTCGGGAAGGGAACGCGCTACGCCTGGAGCGAACAGTCGACCTACATACGCAGCCCCCCCTTCTTCGAGGGGCTCACGAAAGAGATCCCCGCCGTGCCGTCGATCGACGGCGCGAGAGTCCTCGCGATTTTCGGCGAAACGATCACCACCGACCATATTTCCCCCGCGGGGAGCATCCCGGCTTCGAGCCCGGCGGGTAAATGGCTGGTCGCCCGCGGGGTCGCGGAGAAGGACTTCAACTCCTATGGCTCCCGGAGGGGGAACCACGAGGTGATGATGCGGGGGACCTTCGCCAACATCAGGATAAAAAACATTCTCGCTCCGGGCACCGAGGGCGGGGTGACTAAGCTCCTCCCCGACGGGAACGTGATGACGATCTACGAGGCGGCGTTGGAGTACGCGGCGAGAAAGGTGCCGCTCATCGTCATCGCCGGGAGGGAGTACGGGGCGGGGAGCTCGAGGGACTGGGCCGCCAAGGGGACCGCCCTCCTCGGGGTGAGGGCCGTGATCGCCGCAAGCTTCGAGAGAATCCACCGGAGCAATCTGATCGGCATGGGGGTCCTCCCCCTCCAGTTCCTCGAAGGGGAGAGCGCGTCGTCGCTCGGCCTCACCGGCCTCGAACGCTACAGCGTGGGAGAACCGAAGACGCCGGGGTCCGGACTCGCGGTGAGGGCGATCTCCGACGACGGGAATGAGAAGGCCTTCACCGTCCGCGCCCGAATCGACAGCGCCGTCGAGCTCGATTACTACCGGAACGGGGGGCTCCTCCCCACCGTGCTCAGGCAGATGGCCCGGCGCCGGGACTGAGGCGCGGGGAAATTTTGCGGGAGGTGTCTTGTGAGGGTCGTCGTTATCGGGGGGAGCGGGCACATCGGGACCTACCTCGTACCGCGCCTCGCGGCAAAGGGTCACGAGGTGGTCAACGTCACGAGGGGGAAGAGCAGGCCCTACGCCCCGCACGCCGCGTGGAACGGCGTGAAACAGGTGATCGCCGACAGGGAGGAGGAAGAGAGGCGGGGGGTCTTCGGGAAGAGGGTGAGGGACATCGGTGCCGAGGTTGTGATCGACCTCATCTGCTTCGAGCCGGAGAGCGCGCGGGAGATCGTTGAAAATCTCCACGGCCGGGTCCAGCAGCTCCTTATCTGCTGCACCGTCTGGGTCCACGGCCACAGCGTGGAGGTGCCGACAGTGGAGAGCGCGCCCAGGCGCCCATTCGGCGACTACGGGGTGAAGAAGGCGCACATCGAGTCGTACATCCTCCAGGAGGCGCGGCGGAGGGGTTTTGCGGCCGCAGTTTTGCACCCGGGCCATATCGTGGGCCCGGGGTGGCCGCCGGTGAACCCCGCGGGAAACGTCAACCCGAAGGTCTTCGAAACCCTCGCCCATGGCCGTGAGCTTGCCATCCCCAACCTCGGGCTCGAAACGGTCCACCACGTGCACGCCGACGACGTCGCCCAGGCCTTCATCGGAGCGATGGACAACTGGGCAGCCGCGGCGGGCGAGAGCTTCCACGTGGTGTCCGAACGCGCTCTCACCCTGCGCGGGTACGCGGAGGCCGTCTCCTCCTGGTTCGGGAAAGAACCCCGTCTGAAGTTCCTCCCCTGGGAAGAGTGGAAAAAGACCGCGTCGGTGGAGGACGCCGAAGCAACGTGGGACCACATCGCCCACAGCCCCTGCGTGAGTATAGAGAAGGCCAAGCGGTCCCTCGGGTACCGGCCGAGGTACAGCTCGCTCGAGGCGATCCGAGAATCGGTCGATTGGCTGATCGCGAGCGGGGCGATCACGGTGTAGGGGGCCGCCTGTCCCGCCGGCCGTTGTCGATTAACCCCGGCTTATGCGGACGAATTTTTCCGTCTGCTCACGTATCGCCCGCTCGGTGGGGAGCCTCTCCATGGAGCTCGCGCCGTAAAAACCGTCGACGGCTTTGCAGTGCTTGAGCACGTAGGCTGCGTCCCCGGGCTCGGCGATGGGCCCGCCGTGGCAGAGGGCGATGACATCCTTTCTCACCCCTTTTGCCGCTTTAACGATCTCGTCGATGAGCCTTACGCACTCGTCCATCGCGGGCACCGTCTGCGCGCCCACGGAGCCGGAGGTTGTCGTCCCCATGTGGGCTACGATGATGTCGGCGCCCGCCTTTGCCATCTGGACCGCCTGTTCGGGGTTGAAGACGTAGGGGGTGGTGAGCAGGTCGAGGCCGCGGGCGATCGCGACCATCTCGACCTCCTTGTAATACCCGAACCCGGTTTCCTCGAGATTTGCCCTCCATCTGCCGTCGAAGAGCCCCACGGTGGGGAAGTTCTGGATCCCCGCAAAACCCTTTTCTTTCACCCGGACGAGGAACTTCTCCATGATCCGCATCGGATCGGTGCCGCACACCCCCGCAAGCACGGGCGTGCGCTTCACCACGGGAAGCACCTCGTCGGCCATCTCCATGACGATCTGGTTCGCGTCGCCGAAGGGGAGGAGCCCGGCCATCGAGCCGTGGCCGGCCATCCTGAACCGGCCGGAGTTGTAGATGATTATGAGGTCGATGCCGCCCGCCTCCTCGAATTTCGCGCTGATCCCGGTGCCCGCGCCGCCGCCGACGATAGGTTTTCCCTCGCGGATTTTTTTCCTGAATGTCTTGAGTATTTCGTCGCGATTTTGAACCATTAGCGCCCCTCCTCGGTGTCAAGCAGTTCGATGAGCGAGTTTGCGCATGCCTCCGCGAACGCTTCATCGTTTATATTGCACTCCATCTCGGTGACGGGTATGTCGGCCCTCAGGGTACGCTTGAGCGACTCGAAGAGGGCCCTATCGGCGTCGGGCCACCAGAAGGGCCCCCCGGGAGAATCGAGCATGCTCACCCCTTTGAGCGGGATGAACACCCAAACCCTCCCTTCGCTCCTGTTGAGCTTGCGGGCGATGATCCTCCCGAGCTCCGCATTCTCCTCGGGGGTGGTTCTCATCAGGGTGACGTTCGGGTTGTGGCGGTAGAAGAGCCTCCCCCTGAACCGTTCGGGCACGGTTTCGGGAGCCCAGAAGTTCACCATGTCGAGGCACCCGGGGGCGACCACCTGGGGTACGCCTTTTTTCGCAGCCCCGTCAAGCCTTCCGGGCCCCGCGGCGAGCACCCCGCCGACGAGCTCGTCGGCCCATTCCGTCGTCGTGACGTCGAGCACGCCGCTGAACCGCCCCTCATCGATGAGCGCCTCCATGACTCTCCCGCTCGTTCCCGAACAGGGGAAGACGACCACGTCGTACCCCGCCGAATCGAGGATTTCCGACGCCGCCCGGACCGCGGGGGTCGTGTTTCCGAACATAGTTGCCGCGATGACGGGCCTGTCCTCCCCCGCTGCCGCCTCCGCCTCCGCCATCCCGCACACGGCGCCCGCGGCGCGCGAAAAGATCCCGCGGCTGATCCTGTTGAGCCCCGATATGTCGACGAGGCTCGGGACCATGACGATGTCGCTCGTGCCGACGAAGGCCGTGACGTCCTTCCCCGCAATGGTGGAGACCATCACCTTCGGGACTCCGAGGGGGAGGGCCCTCATGGCGGCTGTGGCGACGGAGGTGCCTCCTCCCCCGCCGAGAGCGAGGACCCCGTCGAACTTCCCCTCCGCGTGGAGCTTCACGAGCAGCGACGAGGCGCCCTTGCTCATCGCCTCCATGGCCCTTCCCCGGTCGCGAGCGTGCGCGAGGCTCTCGATCTCCTCCCCGCCAGCGCGGGCCACCTCTTGCGAGGAGACGTCAGGCGGGAGGAACGGGGCCCCCAGGACGCCGATGTCGATGAGGAGAGCGCGATGGCCCCGCTCTTCGATGAGGTGTTTCACGAAGGCGTACTCCTTCCCCTTCGTGTCGAGTGTCCCTATGAGGGCGATCGTCTTTCCCATGAAAGATGCCTTTTCCTGCGCCGCGCTCAGCGCGAGATCGATGACTTTCAAGCTTGATTGATATCACGGGAACGGGAGAAATTCAAATTGTTTCACGCCGGTTCCGACGTTTCGGTATTAATGAAGAACGAGCACGGTCTCCCGCGGTGCAATCTCGCCGTTGACCCCCTGCCGGAACCGCGGTATTGTTTTTTTAATTCGAAGGAAAAAGGAGGTTTTCGGGATGAAGTACAGGATGCTGGGGAGAACGGGGATCAGGGTTTCGGAGATCGGTTTCGGGGCCTGGGCGATAGGCGGGTCCTGGGGGACGCAGCGGGACGATGATTCTGTCGCCGCCCTTCACAATGCGCTCGACTCGGGGGTCAACTTTATCGACACCGCCGCGGGGTACGGGGACGGGCGAAGCGAGCGGCTCATCCACCGGGTGTTGAAGGAGAGGGGGGAGCTCGGGAAGGTGACTGTGGCGACAAAGACACCGCCCGCGCCGGGGCAATGGCCCCCGACCCCCTATGACAGGGCAGAGGAACGTTTCCCCGAGAAATACCTCAGGGAGAACGTCGAGGAGCGGCTCAGGAACCTCGGAACGGACCGGATCGACATACTCCAGCTCCACACCTGGACGAGGGCGTGGAACAGGGAACCCAAGCCGCTGGAGTTCCTCCGCAAGCTCCAGAAGGAGGGGAAGGTCCGTTTCATCGGGATCTCCACGCCGGAGCATGACCAGAACTCCCTGATCGAGCTGATGCGGACAGGGTGGCTCGACACGGTCCAGGTGATCTACAACATCTTCGAGCAGGAGCCGGCGGCCGAGTTCCTCCCCGCGGCGATGGAAAACGACGTGGGGGTCATCGTCCGTGTGCCCTTCGACGAGAGCGCTCTCACGGGAAAGCTCACGGAGAACACGAAGTTCGAAAAGGACGATTTCCGCAACCGCTACTTCAGCGGCGACAGGCTCAAACGGGTCGTCGGCGAGGTGATGAAGGTGGAGCAGGACCTGAATGGGAGCGGGCTCGCCCTCCCGCAGGCGGCCTTGAAGTTCGTGCTCGCCCATCCCGGAGTGAGCGTCACGATCCCCGGGATGCGCACGGTTTCCCAAACGGAGGCGAACCTCGCCGTGTCGGACATGCCCGACATGGACGATGCCCTCATCCTGTCGCTCAGGAAGCACAACTGGCGGAGAGGTTTCTGGTACGACGGGCGATAGACGGTCCCGTTACACCTCACCCCTCAGAGCGGCGCAGTACCCTATTCGCTTCGGTGTTCACTTCTGTTGCGTGAAGGGTGCGCACGAAGTTTCTGAGATCCTTGCGGCTTGCGGTTGTTCTCATCGGCTACCTCGTCGCCCTCTTCCTTATAAATCTCGGGACCTGCGCTGCCCTCAGGTTCGTGGAGAGCACGGGGTGGCGCTGGATCCGGACGCGAAGGCCGGAGCTCTACGGCCCTCTCGTCAGCCGTACGGGGCTCGAAGTCGACACGCGGTCGGTCCGGTTCGACGAAAAGGGGGTGTGATGGTCGAAGTGTCCGCGGGTGACGAGTATCAGGGAGATCTGAGCGGGGGATGGGGCTCGTTTCACGCCGGTTCACGAACCCGCGATCGGGTACCTCCCCGCTTCGTAGGCGGTGTCGAAGAGGGCGACGACGTTCTCGGGGGGCACGTCGGCCTGGATGTTGTGCCCTCCGGAGAAGATGTAACCGCCCCCGGGCGCGAGCGCCCTGATCTTGCGCTTCACCTCACCCCTCACCTCCTCCGGCGAGCCGTGGGGCAGGATTGTGGTGTTTGCGATGTTGGAGTAAAAGACGAAGGTGCCGCCGAAGTCGCGCTTCAGCTTCACCGGGTCTTCGTTTCCCGCCGCGGTGGGCTGGAGCGGGTGAACGACGTCGACGCCCACGTCGGCGAAGTCTCTCAGGGCCCAGTAGGTTGCACCGCAGGTGTGGAGGCACACCTTCGCACGGGTCTTGCGCTTAACCATGTCGATGAGCTTCCGGTATCGGGGTTTGAACACCTTCCTGAAAATGTCGGGGGACATGATCGGTCCGGTCTGCATCCCCCAGTCGTCCCCCATCCACCAGGTTTCGACGTAGGGGCCGACCTCGTCGAGGTAGCGTGAGGTGAACTCGGTCATCCACTCGAGGACCCGCTCCACGAGCGTTTCGACCCTCGAAGGGTCCGCCGCGAGATCCATCATGAACTCGTTGTACCCTGTGAGCTCGGCGGCGAAGTAGAAAAGCGTGGCGGCCTGGCCCGCGCTGAGGGCGAAGCCGGTGGTCTCGTGCATTTTTTTCGCCTTCTCCCGCAGGCCCCGGAACCTCGATTTCTCCGCGGGATCCGGGAAGGGGTGCCTGAGGACCTGGTCCCTGCTCTTGCCCGCGAGGGGGGACCGGACGTTCTCGCAGTAGTAACCCACCCTCTTGCGGTACACACCCCACTCGTCCTCGAAGCTCCCGTCCTCTTCGACGGGGGCCGTAAAGCGCTCGTTGGGGTTCGCGAATATATAGCGGGTGTCGACGCGGAAGCGTTCAAGGATGCGCTCGTCCACGACGGCGAGGCGCTGCATGAGGTCGTAGACTTTGATTTGTCCCGCGTCGGTGATGCCGAGATGTTGGAGGAGCTTCGCGTACGCCACCTCGTTGATCCCGTTGTGGAAGTCCTGGCCGAAATCGATGGGGACTCGGTCGGGCTCCTGGCGGTTCAGGGCTTTCTTCATCCTGTCGCGCGGTGTCATACCGTTTTTCCCTCCTTGGGCCGTGAGCCCGGGGCGCCGGGCGGCGCTATGCCGTGCCGAGATACCGTACGTTCTCCCTCACGGCGATCTCGAGGTTCACGTGCTCGATCTCCCGTCCCGGTTTCCTCCCGAAGCGGATCAACTCGTAGGCGGCAGTCACCGACCGGTACCCTTGCGCGAAGGGGTCCTGGCCGATCGCGGCTTCGATAAAGCCGTTTCTTATCCGCTCGACCGTCTCGGGAACGAAATCGAAGCACACGAGGGAAACACGCTTCCCACCGGTCTTGAGTGACTCCTCAAGCGCCCGAGCCGCTCCGAAGGGCCCCCCGGCGGTGATATATATCCCGTCGGTGCCGCCCCCGGCCAGGCGTCGTTTCGCGATTTCGTAGGCCTCCTCCCAGTGGTCATGATTTTCATCCTGCCACCTGACGCCGATGCCGGGAAAGTCCTCACCAAGCACTTCGAGAAACCCTTTGCGCCTCTCCTCGTGTCCTTCTACCGCGAAAAACCCGGTGATTATCCCCACGTTTCCCCTGCCCCCGAGAAACTTCCCCATCAGGAACCCCGCGAGCCGGCCGCTCTGGCGAAGGTCCTGGCCGATGTGGAAGAATCTTCCGCTTTCAGGGGCGTCGAGGCAGAAGGTGGCGACAGGGATACCCTTCCTGACGCACTCGCGGATCGGGGCGTTCAGGGCCGTTCTGTCGATGGGGCAGATGACGAGGGCGTCGGCGCTCCCCCCGCGCGCAGTATCGCGGACAATCTCTGCCTGGTGAGCGGGGTCTGCGTCCTCTACGTCGATCCAATCCACGGCAGCGCTCCCGCGGATCGCTTCCCGCGCGGCTTCCACGCCCCGGCGCACCTGTTTGAAAAAGGGGTCGTACACGGCGACGGGAACGACGACGATTCGCATTACCCAGGTCCTCCACCGTCCCGGTCTTTTCGGGCACAAGGGGGTATAGTACACACGCCCCGCCGTTTGATCAAGCCTTTTTTCCCTTGTTCAGGTAGTGAAGGTGCGGGATGAGGAGCCTGTTGGGGCTCCCGGTGCCGTCGTAGAAGAGGTCGACGATCGGAACACCGGAGTCCTCCTGCACCTTCCGGAAAATGGAGGAGCTCACCACGCCGGGGCAGCAGAAGATGGGGTTTACGTGGATAACGGCGTCGACGCCGTTCCGGCCGATCTCGTGGAGCGCTCGCCCCACGGTCATCGAGGTCTCCCCCACGATGTAGTGGTGAAAACGCCGCTCCTCCATGAGCCGGGCGCACTCCGCGAGATCGGGCTCGAGCTCGTCGCCGATGAGGTCCGACGCGAGCTTCTCGTACCGGTGCTCGATCGAACGGAAGAGGGTGTAGTGCCTCGGATCGTCGCCGTAGTGTTTTACGTCCGCGTAGTAGTAGTGCAGGGCGTACTCGGTCATCGAGGGGATCACAAGCTCTCCCCCCAGCTCCTCCACGAAAGTCTGCAGGTCCTGGTTGACCGCCTCGTTGTACTTCACGTAGAGGTCCCCGAGGAGGGCGACGCGCGCCTTCCGCCCCCCCGACTCGTCCCGCTCGACGCCGCGGAAGATCTCGAGCGCCTCCGAGAGGGCGGAGCGGAGGTCATGCCCGGAGCGGATCGCCTCGCTGATCCTTGCCCTTGCCGCCTTGAACGCCGCATCCGTCGCTCCCGCGCGCACCTCGTAGGGCCGCACGCGGCTCCTCACCTTGTAGAGGACGCTCGCGACGATGTAGGACTCGAAGATCTTCGCCGCGAGGCCCTGGGAGAGACCATCCCCGAGGGACATGACGTTGATGAGCCCGATTTTGAGTCCCTCGAGCCCCGCGGACCGGAAGACGAGATCGGACAGGATCGGGAACTGGGGGAAGTTGCAGGCGTAGCACGAGGTGGGGAGGAAAAAAAAGGTCTTTTCGGGTTCGAGCCGTTCGGACCTCATCTTTTCGATCGCCCCCCCCATGATGGACACGAGCGGCATGCACTCGCCGCCGCTCGCGTACTGGTAGCCGGTGCTCAGGGCCTTTTCGTCGGCGTCGAGGAGGAGGGCCCGGTAGCCGGCCCGGGTGAAAGAGTCGGCCCAAAAAGTACTGATGAGCTGGTCGAGGTAGGGGATCAGCACCGAATCCCCTTCCACGAGCCTGTCGTTTCGGACCCGCGTCGCGACGGGCGGTGTCTCGCCGCGCCCGCTCACGTGCTTTTGCCTGTGCGCCTCGAAGGTCCGAAGGGCCGCCTCGATGCGCGTGGTGTACCCCACGTCCGAGCTGTGCTCGTCGATCTGGAGGATGAGGAAGGGCTTTCCGTAGTGGTCCATGATGTCTTTGACGTAGCTGATGAGGAACGAATCAGGGCTGCACCGGAAGCAGGTGAGGAAGACCGCGAACAGGTTGGGCGCGCGCGCGCAGTACTCGGCGACCCGTATGATCTTCTTGCCGAAGTGCCAGTGCATCCGCTCGTAGTACTTGTTCGCGTAGAGGAGCGGCTCCCCGTCGAGGGCGAACTCGTCCTGCCAAAATACCTCCACGCCGAGCTCTTCGAGCTTTCGGGGGATGTCGAGGTTCAGGGCCGGGTCGAAGACCACGTAGGGCCTCCCCAGGAGTGCCACCTTCAGCGGTCCCCCGGAGGGCAGCACCCCCGAGGTGTGTGGGAACCCGATGGAGTCTTGCCCCAGGTCGGGCCCCGGTCCATTTTTCGCGCTTCCGGCCCCAAACCCTCGCGAGAGCGCGTTCCTGCAGTCGGCGAAAAGAGCGTGCGCTTCGGTGAAGGCGGCGAGCGTCTCCTCCCGGGAGAGGCGGTCCTCTCCCGGAGAGTCGGGCAGAACCCTCGCCATCTCCTCGTAGATCGCCCCGGCGGTTTCCTGCACGGTTTTGCCGTTCAACGCGAGGAGCGGAGAGATGAGCCTCTCTTCAAGCCGGATGCTCGTCAGCTTGGAAACGATCGTCGGGAGGTACTGGGAATAGTAGCAGAAGTAGGCGTCACGGGTTTTTTTTCTGAAGAGGCGCTCCTCAGCGTCCCGTTCGTCCTCCTCGTTCATCATCGCGGGGTAGAAGATGTAATCGGCCCCTTCGTCGAGGAGCGCCTTGAAAGATCCGTGGGCCGCAATCATGGGAGCGCAGAAATCCGAGTTGACGATCCCCTTTCCGTCGGAAAGGCTGCTCCTGCCCGGTTTCGCGAGGACGACCTCGAACCCGAGCCTCGTGAGGAACGCGTGCCAGAGGGGGTAGTATTCCGTCCCGTACAGGGCGGGTGACAGCCCTATGGTGACGGCGCGTTTTTTCCCCCGTGCCCGCTTCATCAGCGGTTTCATGGCGTCCCTGAAGCGTGTGATGGGCGCGGGGACCCTGGGATGCCTCATCGAGGAGCTATCGTACTCCCGCCCGCACTTCATACCCCAGGCGGAGGCCGCGCCGGCCGCGTCGGCCACGGTGAGGAGACAGCGGTTCGCGCAGAGCGCGCAGACCTCCCTCGAGACAGGGATCTTCCCGCCGGCCCCGAAAGCTTCCCAGAGGAAGGAGGACCCCCCCGCGACGACACCCCGCTTCGGGCCTTTCTTCGCCGAAAGGTCCGCTTCGCCGAGGTCGGCGAGGGCCTCGCGGCACAACAGCGCGGCGCCGAAAGCCCCCGTGAGGTGGCAGTAGGGCGAGACGTGTATCGGCTTTTTCAGGAGCTGCTCGAAGGAGGCGATCAGAGCCCTGTTCCGGGCGGTCGCCCCCTGGAAGACAACCCTCTCCCCGATGGGGCTCTTTCCCACCACCTTCGCGACGTAGTTGTCCCTCACCGAATGGAGAACGGCGGCGGCAAGGGCGCGCTTCGACCACCCTTCGCCGAGGAGAACGCCGAGGTCCCTCTCCATGTAGACGGTGCACCGGTCGCTCGTGTAGGGCGCGGGAAACCCCATCGCGATCCCGGAAAACTCCGCGAGATCGACCCCCAGCCGCTTGGCCTGTTCCTCGATGAAGCTCCCCGTGCCCGCCGCGCATGCGTAGTTCATCGCGGAGAAATACACCTCCCCTGCCTTGAGGCGGGTGAACTTCGAGTCCTGCCCGCCGATCTCGATGATGGTATCCGCTTCGGGGTTGAGGAAGACCGCCGCCCTCGCGTGGGCGGTGATCTCGTCCGCCTCCGTGTCGGCGCGGAAGAGGGATTTTATGAGTTTGCGGCCCGACCCGGTCGTCGCCACGCCGAGGATTTTCAGGCTCGGCCCCCCCGGACTCTGTCTGCTCCGACCCTGCACGCCGACGCTCCCGAGAACCCCGTCGATCTCCCCTATCAGCCGCCCGAGGGC
>Ga0315286_10001147_pt1 | contig 23717 bp, 18 predicted proteins | sample YL17G10_0_MG_FD_205038 | JGI IMG/M metagenome (GOLD analysis project Ga0315286, IMG submission 205038) | Sediment microbial communities from Yellowstone Lake, YNP, Wyoming, USA - YL17G10_0 | ecosystem: Environmental > Aquatic > Freshwater > Lake > Sediment | place: USA: Wyoming | collected...
ATAGTGCACACGGACCGTTTTTCGAGCAGCTGTCCGCTTTCAACTGCAGACGGGACGCATCTGCCTGACCAGCCCATCGATGTACTTTGCGTCCTCTTCACCGATCTCCTGGAACTTGACCCCGTAGGTGGCCTTCTCTTCCTCGACCCTATACACGACGCCCCGGGCGCGAACCTGCCTGTCGGCAAAGAGAAGCGCCATGAGAAGGATTGAACCCTTTACGATATACCCGCCGAGCCGGGGATCTTCCAGGCGAAAGAGCAGCCCGCCGGCGCTGATGTTGAGGACCGGGATCTTGAACTCATCGCCGCTCCTGAGGTTGAAGTAATCGTACTTCACCAGCGCCTCGGTCAGCAAGCTCACGTATTCCATCGCTTTCAAGGCCAGGGCGGGCTTGATGCTCCTGTGATAGTCGAGATCGTTCGTAAGGCGGAGGCATCCCGCCACCTCCCCCTCTACGACGAGGGGGACAACACACTCCGAAAATTTCTTGTCCTTTCGTTTCCGGTCGAGAAAATCCAATAGCCTCGACTCGACCGCCTTCCTCGGCTCTCCCCGTGCAATCAGCCGTTCGTAGACGCCGCCGAGCGTAATCAGGCCCTCGTCGAGGATTTTCTTCTCCTCGATACTGTCTTCGAAGGAATCGTACATCAGAAACACCTTCTTCGTCTCTTTCACGATCAGCTCTTCGAAGGAGAGCTGCTCCCCCGGCTTGAAGATCTTGAGCTGGAAGCCCTGCGAAAACTCCGACACCAGATTTTTGACCGCGCTCAGCATCTTGTCGACCGCCGGCCTCGGTTTTTTCACCTCTTGCAGCAGAACCCGCTCGTTCGCGAGCAGGGACGTTCCCTGCAGCTCGTGCTTCTTCGCCCGTATGAGAATGCGGAACTTCATGAAAACCTTTCCATGCACGTCCGTGCGCTCGTGCATTCGAACCATGTTTTTGTTGATCTGCTCGGGAGGGTGCAGGAGGATAAGCTGCTGTCCGAGGGTCCTCGCTTCGGTGGAAAAATAGTGGTAATTGGAGTGAAAAGCGAAGTTCGTTCTCACGGCGCCCTCGATTCCGCCCATGGTGGGCGCCGCAAGGCGCACGACGATTCCTTCGTTCCCTATCCGCTCGATAAACCCCGGGTACTCGATGTCATTGAAGCACACGTGGAGGGGAAGCTTCAGCTTCATCATGTTCTGGAAGATCAGGCTTTTCTCGAGCTCGCTGGTGACCAACATCTTTTTAGGGACTTCGGCCATTCCTACCGTTCCTTCTCTTCCCTCTCGCTCATGCGTTCCTTGATTAGCTCGAGGTAGACGTCGACAATATTGGGATCGTATTTCTTCCCTTTTCCCTCCTTCAGAACGTTCATCGCCTCTTCCACGCCGAAAGCATCCCTGAACGGACGATTGGAGATGAGGGCATGGTAGCTGTCGACGACGGACACGATCCGGGACCAGAGGGGAATCGATTCACCTCTCAACCCGTCGGGGTAGCCAGAACCGTCCCAGCACTCGTGATGATGCCGAACGAGCTCGACCCCTTCTTTGAACAGATGGAGCTTCTTCTCCACGTATTCCGCCCCCCGGAGGACATGGCTCTTGACGATGTCGAATTCCGCCGGCGTAAGCTTTTCCTTTTTATGAAAAATCGATTCGTTCAAACCGATTCTTCCCACGTCGATGAGCATCGTGGAGGCCCTGAGCTTGACGAGGTCCTCCCCGGAAAAGCCGAGCCGCTTCCCGATCGTCTCCGCGTCGAGCGCGAGGTTGAGGAAATGCCCGGTTATGTAGGGCTCTCTCTTCTCCACCGCGTTCAGGTATTTGCGCGCGATCAAGTCCTTGACCTCGTAGACACTGACCGGTTTCTCCTTTCCTTTCACCGCGATGGTGTTGAGAAACTGGGCTTCGACAAGGTATTTCACCTCTTCATAGACCTCTTTTGTGATGAGGATCTGTCCTTTCCCGGCGAGCGCTTCCAGGCGGGCCGCTGTGTTTACGACGTCTCCGATGACCGTGTAGTCCATGCGGTCGATGGACCCCATATTTCCGGAAATGACGTAGCCGGTGTGGATCCCGATGCCGATCTCAACCCTCTCGAGACCGTCGTCCTCGCGCTTCCTGTTTATCTCGTTTACATAGCCCTGCATCTCGATGGCGGTGACCACCGCCCTTTCGGTGTCGTTGTAATGCGATATCGGCGCCCCGAACACCGCCATCACGCAATCGCCAATATATTTGTCGAGAGTTCCTTCGTACTTGAACACCACGTTTGCGAGACTGGAAAGGTAGGTGTTGAGGAGGTCGACCACCTCCTCGGGCTTCATCCTTTCCGCCATCGAGGTGAATCCTCTGATGTCGGCGAAGAGAGCCGTCACCTTTCTCCGCTCCCCGCCGAGGCGTATCTTTTCCGGATCGGAGAGAATCCCGTCGACGAGCTGATGGGAAACGTAGCGAGAGAAGGCGTACCGAAGGTTTGAAAGCTTCGAGTTCTCCAACGCCATGACCATTTGGTTGGAGATGATTTTGATCGATTCGAAGATCTTGTCGTTGTAGGGCTGGAGGTTTATCCTCTCCCCCAGGGTCAGGAAACCGACGACGCCGTTCTTCGAAAGGAGGGGCACAATGGCGACCGCTTCGAACGCCTTCAGGTTTTCCCTCTCGCCCGCCATGATCTTCTCGCCGATCTCCGACACGAGGATCGGAGCCTTTTTTTTCCTGAGCTCCCCTATAAATGCGGCCTTGTTGGTGAAGTGTATCTTTTCAAGGGTCTCCTTCAATATCCCCCTGGATGACACAACCGCGTATTCGGTGTTGTTCTCATTGGTCGAAAGGACGACGGCGGCTGTCCTGCTCAGCGCCCTTCCCATCACGTTGAGGAGGAAGCTCCCGAAGAAGTCTTCTTTCCCGAGAGTGGTGAGGTCGACTCCTATCCCCGCAAGCTCCTTCAGCTCGAACGCCTTCCTCCGAAGCTCCCTCCCCTCCGCTCCCTTGTCATTCTGATAGGCGAGCAGCATGTTCATCTTAAGCTCCACGGTGCCGCACACGGTGGATATGAGGGATATCTCCTCCTTGTCGATTCTCTCGAGGATCTTCCCTCCCCAGATCACGGAGAAATGGTCGATGAGGCCTCCCTTCCTCTTTGGGAGAATGAGGAAGGAGGAATCGAAATCGATGTCCTGGGCTCCGATTTTTTCGAGGAGAAATCGAACGCCCCTCTGGTCGATCACGCTCCAATCGAGCTTCGTCATCTCCTCGATGAACCTTGGGTCGAGAAAGAAGGGGAGTATGTGCTTGACCGTGCTGTCCAGCAGGGAAGACTCATAGATCATGTTGGTTCCGAGATCTATGAAGGCGTACTGGATTTCGCTGCCGAGGGCGCGGGAGATCTGCTGGGCGATGTATTGGGGGATTGCCTTCGGCTTACCTATTTCGGCGATTTCACGGGTTACCTTTTCGGCGACAGAGAGATAGGTTTCGAGTTTGGTCTCCATGTCCGCACCTTACCGGATTTAAAAAAGATACATTATTCAAAATGTATAGGGAAAGAAAATAAAAATCGCGGGAACTGCCCCATACGGCAGGTACGTTCTTTTAAACGGATCGCGATTATTTTCCGCGCTTGAGCGCAAGCTCGAATCGCTTCTGCCTGTCGAGAAGGTTCATCTCTTTCAGCTCTCTTTTGACCTGCCCACCTCCCGTCTTTAGACCGCCGTACTGCGGGAGCTTGAGAGCCTTGATGATCTCTTTTATGTCGAAGTAGGGGTTCTGGACGATGATGTCGAGGATCCTCTTCCCAAGCTCGCTCTTAGCGACCGCATAGAGATCATCCGGCTTCGGGGAGGGAGCGGCCGCCGGTTTAGGTTCCGCCTTCGGTTCGGGGCTTGGCGCGGGCGGAGGGTTTCTTTTCAGCTCCGCAAGCCTGGGCTGCGGCGGTTTCTGTCTTTCGACCGCAGGTGCCGGCTTGCCCCCGGTGAAGTTGGCGACTGCGTCGTCGAGATTGTCGAAGGACTTCAGGATGGACGAGAACTCCATGAGCTCGTAGACGTCGTAGACATCCGAGGACATATTTACGAGAACGAGATCGCCGTTGTTTTCCCTGATTTCACGTATTTCGCTCACGAAAACACCCCATCCGGCGCTGCTCACGTAGTCGATGCTCTCGAGATTCACGATGATCTTATACTTGTTCAGAGCGAGCTGCTCCTCCAGCTTCTTCTCAAGGTCGGGAGCGGTGGTGGTGTCGATGAAACCCCTCGCCGATATTATAGCTATCTCGTTGTTGGAACCCGAATATTTCACGTCAACCTGAATATCTGGCATTCAACTCCTCCTCGCGCGAATCGGTCAGCTTGGCCTATTTATATTATTAAATACATTCTACCTCAAATTCAACAAAAAACGTTCACGCGTCTCCGTGAAAGGCGCCTTCTTTTCGAAGAATTTATTTCTGGTACGAAGCCCATGTCGGGGGCTTCCTGTTGGTAAAGGCATCCCGCTTATCCTTGCTGTCGAGCTTCATCCTGATCAGCTCGCGGCGGACCACGCTCTCTTTGACCTGGTGGCCTCCGAACTCGGAGGTCGCAAGGAGCTTCGTGATCCTTCCGACCCCGAACTCGGGGTTGTTTCTCACGATTTGGACGATCGACTTGATCTGCTCGTCCGTCGCGTGCGTGAGCTCTATCTCCTCCTCCTCCTTGTCGCCCTCGGAGATCTTGAGCCCGTCCTCGCCGAGTTTTTCCCTCTTCTCTTTCAGCTCGAGGTACTCTTCGTTGGAAAGGCCGGAGCGCTCGAGCGCTTCCTCCAGGTCGACCCCATCGTCGAGGAGCTGGAAAAGAGTGACACGTTTCGAGTACTCGATTTCGGCGAGGCTCATCTCGAGCTTCACGACGACGAAAGTGATGTCATCCGACTGCGGATACCCCTTCGTGAAAGCGCCGATCTCGTCGTTCAGCTTGCGCTTGAAATCGGAAACCGGAAGATGATTGTGCTTTTTTATAAAATCGACCAGCCTGTTTTCGCCGTACTGCTCCCTCTTCTCGTTCATGGCCTCCGTGATGCCGTCCGTGTAGATGAAGAGAAGGTCGCCTTTCTTCAGCTTGAGCGTCTCGCTTGTGATCCTCTTCTTGAACTCGTTCGGATCCCCTAGGTCGATCCCCACCGCGATCCCGCTCGGGTTGAGGAAGCTCACCGAATTGTTCTCTTCCCTGTACATGATCATGGGGTTGTGGCCCGCGCTCGCGTAGTTCACCATGCGCTTTTTCGCGTCGAGGATCAGGTAGAAGGTGGTGACGAACATCCCTTTCTTGATGTCCGCCACAGCCACCTTGTTCACTTTGTTCAGCACGTCACTCGCCCGCTTGTTTCCGCGCGCTTCGAGCCGCATCGACGTGCGGATCATCGTCATGATCATCGAAGAGCCTATGCCCTTGCCCGACACGTCGGCGACCACGATCCCGATGGAGTTTTCGTCCACCTCGAAGAAGTCGTAGTAGTCTCCTCCCACCTCGAGAGCCGCCCTGTAAGCCGCGTCGATTTCGAACCCTTGGAGCTTCGGCACCTCTTTCGGGAGCAGCGCGTTCTGGATCTCCTGGGCGAGTTGGAGCTCGCGCCGGAGGCGCGTCTGGTCGGTGAGCTGGCCCTGCGTAACCCTGAGGTTCCTCATTATCTCGTTGAAAGCCTCTCCGATCCTGCTCACCTCCGGGTTATTGGTGGAGAGCTTGAGCTCGCGCGCTTGTCCGGTCATGCTGATCTTGGCGATCTCGTCGGCGAGCTTTCGTATGGGGGTGATGAACGTGGAACCTATCGCGAAAACGCCGATAATGGTCGTGCTCCAGAAGAAAAGGGCTATGACGGCCACCCGCCACTGCTGCCTGACCCGGTCGCTCACCTCATCGTATTTGTCCTCCGGGATCCCGAGGTGCACCTCGCCCAGCTTCGATTTACCGTACTTCACGACAGCGACGAAGTGGTTGTACTTCTTCCCGCCCTTCCCTGTGGTTATCGCGAGCAGATAGGTGTCTCTCGCGGTCAGCTTTCTCACGTTCTTCGGTCTCGGGTATTTTTTAAAAAGCTGTTTGACGTCCGTGTGGGCGACGATGAAGTCTTTCGAATCGATGATCACCAGGTATTCGACCGGCGTCTCGCTCTGCTTGACCGAGGCCGCGAGGTTGGCCAGAGCGAGGTCGTTCCCCTGCAGGATGAGGTCGGCGGAGGCCTGTGCGACCTGGCCGCTCAGTTTTTTATACCGATCGTTGAACTTGTCCCGAATCGTCTTCTGCTGAACGGACGAGCCGTACCTCCAGGCGCCCACGATGAGAACCGAGATGAGCATGAAGGCATACACGGCGAAGCGGACACGGACGGAGAACCGGTATTTGAACCCTTGGAGAATGCCCTCCTCCTTAACGGGATCGAGAAACAGCCGCATGGAAAGGACGTTGTTGTTGTCGACCCTGTTGTACTCGACCTCGTCGATCAGCTTCTTGATGAGCCAGATCCCAAGACCGCCCTTCCGGCGGGTCTCGACGTACTTGTAGAGATCGGGTTCGAGGACTGCGTTCCAGTCGAACTCCACCCCTTGGTCCTTTATCCTCAGCTCGACCTCGTCTTCCAGCTTGACCATCTCGATCTGGAATCCGCCCTTCTTCCCCACGTATGCGTGTCTGATGATATTGGACACTGCCTCGTCGACGGCGAGCTTCACCTCGCTTGTCTGCTTCTGGGACATACCCATTTTTCTGCCGTACTTGACGACAAAATCGCGGACCTTGATGAGGTTTTTGCTCTCGGCAACGAGGCTTATTTTCTTGATCGCGTTGATTCGCATAAACGTGCGTCCACACCCGCAGGTATGTGATTACCCTGCCGCCCACTCCGGGCAAGGTACCCTCTCAAGGGCCTTTCCACTCAACGGCCCGACATCCCGGCGTTTGGTCTCATTATCGACCTTCCCGCCGGACCCTATCATAACATTTGTACCACAGGTTGGGCCAAAAAGCAACACCTTCCCTGCGCGATAAGCACCTTTCACCTATACAATATAGCAACGTGAAGGGCCATTAACAACCCCGGGGGATCTCTGATGGAAAGCGGCCGTCGACACGGCGGTTCAAAGGGCTTTTTTCAACTTTTCGATCCGCCGAAGATGAGAGAGAGGGATGCTGCTCCGACCGTTTAATTCCCTCGCGCGTGCGAAGGAATCAAAGGCCTCGTCCAGACCGCCGAGACCTTCTTCGGACACTCCAAGAATGACAAAAAGATCGGACTTTGTCTCCTTTCGGAGGGTGGGGTTCTTCAGCAGGCATGATTGAACCGTTTTTCGCGCTTGCTCATACTCCCCGCGGCGGATTGCAAGCAGAGCGAGATTATGGAAAGCCTCGTACCGGTAAGGAAAACCGCGTATTAATTCCTCATACAATAAAATCGCTTTCGTTGAATCCAGGTTGCTCGCCAAGGCAAGGGACAGCTCATAAAAAACGTCCGGATCCGCGGTCGACGCTCTGGCCTTCGAGATGGCCTGAATGGTCTTTTCCAGATGACCGCTCCGGGCGTAGGTCATTGCCAGACCCGCTAAAGAACCGCGGCTGTTCGGGTCCCGTGAGAGGATCCGGTGGTAGAGCTGGAGGGCGTTGTTGTAGAACCCGTTGTCCCGGTAGAGCGTCGCGATCCGTAGAAGGGAGTTTAAGTCCTCCTTCGCGGCTGTCGCGGCCCGTTCGAGAGCCTTTGCTGCCTCCACCGGTGATCGCATCGCGAAGTAAATCTGAGCCTTGCAGATATAAGGAAACGGATCATCGGGAAAACGTCTGAGGAACGCGTCGGAGGCGCTTAAGGCCTCCTCGTACTTCCTCTCGGCAATGAGAATAGTGACGAGGTTCAAATACGCGCCCCTGGTGGGGGACCCGCTCTTCCCGGCTCCCCTCCCTTTCCCGCCCGCGATGGACCTCTCGTATGCGGCCTTCGCCTTCTCTCGTTCGCCCATCTTCACGTAGATGTCCCCGATGACGGAGGCGGTCTCGGCTTGCGCGTTTTCGCCATAGATCGAAAGATAGAGATCAAGCGCTTCGCGGTATCGTCCTGTTTTAAACAGGGCAATGCCGCGAAGTACGCCGACTTTGGGCGCGCCGCCTTCGAAAGGGCCTGAGTACGCGTCGGGTTTCATGGCGAGATCATTTAAATGAAAGAGCGCCTCGGGGAACATCCCCTCCTTCATGAGGAGAAGGGAGAGATCATACCTCAGCACGGGGCTTGAGGGAAACAGTTCGACGGCTTTTCGGAGGTTTTCCAAGGTTTTCCTTTTGTCGGTTTCCTGCCGGATCACGGCCAGGGCGGCGTGGCTCAAACCCCGGACGAGGGGGCCGGCGATTGAATCGCCCGAAAGCTCTTCAAGCAGCGCTTCGGCTCTCTTCCTTTCCCCGATCGTCAGAAGGACGACGGCCCGGTTGTACTTCGCGACGCCCCCTGCCGCGTCCCCCCTTCCGTAGTAATAGAGAGCTTGTTCGTATCTCTCCATTGCGAAGCAAATATTTCCCGCCAGGAGGGCGCTTGGCGCAAAACCGTCATCGACCTGGAATGCCTTTACCGCGTACTCAAGCGATTTTTGCGGGTTTCCCGTCTTGAGCACGCTTAAGGCGGCGTTGTAAAGAGCGTGGGGACTTTTCCCGTCCAGCGCGATCGCCCTCGTGTATTCGACGAGGGAATCGGAGAAGCGTCCCTGCTTGTATGAGATATTCCCGAGGTAGAGCGCCGCAAGCGACTTCACCTTCTTCGTTCGTGCGGTCTCCTCCGCCTCACGGAGGATGAAGGAGGCTCTCTCGTAGTTTTCGAGTCTGTAATGGTTGAGCCCCTCGGTCAGCTCGTCGTCGGCCTTGTAACGCACGCGCGCTCCCTTTTGCCCGTTTCCGCTCAGCGTGAGGTAGAGGGCGAGGGCGAGGGCGAGGATGAACACGACGAGCGCGAGCTCGATGAATTGTTTTTTCCCTTCGAACAGCTTCATTGTTCGTCTTTTTCTTTGTGCTTCCGTATGCCGTCGAGGACGCCGTTCACGAACCTGTAGGAGTCGTCGGTGCCGAAGATCTTCGCCAGGTCCACCGCTTCGTTGATGACGACCGTGTCCGGGACGTCATCCTGAAAGAAGAGGGAATAGGTGGAAAACCGGAGGATGGCCCTATCGATATAGGAGACTCGCTTCATCTCCCAATGCTCGAGCTGCCGGACGATGAGACTGTCGATGAAATCACGTTTTTCGGCGTACCCCTCAACGAGCCCCCTTGCGTAGGCCACGACGTTTTCGTCCAAGGTCCGGTCTAGCCAATCAAAGGTGACGACCTCCTCGACGGGCCTCGCGGTGATGTCGAGCTGATAGAGAGCCTGAAGCGCCAGGATGCGCGCACTCCTCCTCGAGCCCACCTTCTACTCCAGACCGACCATGTACTGTATGTTGGTGCTTTTCTTGCGCGCGGACAGCCACGCGACGAACTGTTCGTCCCCTTTTCTCCTCAACACGTAGCTCCTGATATACTCGCGGGCGTCCTCGTACGAGAGCGATTCCTCGGGAATCATTTCATCGGCCCTAAAGATGTAATACCCCTCGCCGAACCGGATGGGCGGGGCCACGCCGCCGCTTTCCATCGAGAATATGCTGTCCACGTCATCGGGTCGCATCGTGGCCCCGAGCTGCTCGCGAGTGAAGGACCCGAGAACGCCGAGGTTTTTATCCTTGTCCGGAGACATCGAAAACTCGCGTACTAATCCCGTAAAGCTTTCACCGCTCTTCGCACGCTCATACACCTTCTGGACCTTGTTCTTTGTCTCCAACATCTGTTTGTATGCCGCGTCCGCGGGAACGGGGATGAAGATCTGCGAAAGTTTCACGATGGCCGGGCGCGAGAACAGCGTTCTGTTCCGGGGGTCCTCGTAGAAGCTCTGCATCTCCTCCTCCGTGACGGTGGTTCGCTTTTCGTCCGCCAACTGGTTTATGAGCCTCGTCTTTAGAATCTCGTTCCGGTACCGTTCCTTCAGCTCATCGGGGGTGATTCCCTCGCGGGCGAGCTCCGTGATGAATTGCTCGTCGTTAAGCCGGTTCTGGGTTTTTAAGTCCTTGATAACCCCGTCCAGCTCTTCTTCGGTGACGACGATCCTGCGTTTTTCGGCCTCCGACCTCAAGATAATTTCCTCGACAAGCCGCTCCATCACATTCCTCTTAGTGGGCTCGGGAAAGCCCATGTTGAGCGCCTGGTTCTTGTCGCGCTGAAAGGCCTTATTAAACTCGTTGATGGTGATGACCGAATTGCCCACTTTGCAGGCTATCCCGTTCACGATTTCCGCGGCGGCGGGCTGAAAAAACGCCATGAGGAGCGGTAAAACAATAAAGAGCCGTTTCATCAATTATCTCCCCGTCCGACGTCTAGTAAATTAATAGTAAAAGGATCGAATGTCGAGGTATGCAATAGGGTTTTTGACCGTTTCAGGAATAGGTAACTCTGCCCTGGGAGTAGCTCAGGTTCACCACCTGCGCGCTGAACTCCTCTTTTCCGACGATCATGCGGCCGATAGCGCCGAAGGCCTCGGTGTGATCGGTGAGATGAATGCTGGTGGAGCCACCGCCCTTTCTCCCGTTGAGCGCCCCATGAACGGAGAGCAGCGACTTCGTGTTCTCAGCGGTCGTTCGCGCGGAATCCACGACGGCAACCCCTTCGAGAAGCCTCGAGATTTCATTCTTGATGATTGGGTAATGGGTGCACCCGAGAACGATCGTGTCGATCATCGTTTCCCGGAAGGCGTTGAAGTATTCGGAAAGAACCAGCTCGAGCACGGGGTGGCCGAGCCACCCTTCCTCGATGAGCGGCACGAGGAGCGGCGTGGCTCGCTGGAACACCTGCACCCTTGGATCGATTGCCCTGAGCGCAGTCTTGTATGCGCCGCTCTCGATAGTCCTCGTCGTGCCGATAACCCCGATTCGTTTATTTTTTGAAACCGTGCACGAAGCGATGGCACCGGGCTGGATGACGCCAACGACGGGAACATCCACCTCTTTTTCAACCTGCTCCATGGCGATGGAGGTCGCGGTGTTGCACGCGATGACGATAAGCTTCACCCCCCGGCCGATGAGGAACCCCACCGCCGCCCTGGTGAACTCAAGGACCGCCCTCGGGGACTTGCTCCCGTAGGGAAGGTGGAGGAGATCGCCAAGATAAACGATATCCTCGCCGGGGAGGATGCTCCGGATGGAGGAGGCCACGGTGAGACCGCCGACCCCCGAATCGAACACCCCTATAGATCTCGGATCACCTTTCAACTGGTTCATGTGTGGGAGGGTAAGGTACAAAGGGGACACGCACAGCGTCAAGGTCAAAAGAGGTAAAAACAGAAATCTCTTGACAAACGCGGGATTCAAAATCACCTTTGGTGCCCATACTTAGCGCAAAGAAGGAGAGGATATGAATAAATCACGCCATCTCTTCACCTCTGAATCCGTGACGGAAGGGCACCCGGACAAGGTAGCGGACCAGATTTCCGATTCCATTCTCGATGCAGTGCTCGAGATGGACCCCTACGGAAGGGTGGCCTGTGAAACGATAGTGACGACCGGTCTCGCCTTTGTCGCGGGCGAAATGTCCACAAGCGCGTACGTCGATATCCAGAAGGTCATCAGGGGAACGATACGTGCGATCGGCTACACGGAACCGGAGCTCGCCTTCGACTGGGAGGCGTGCGCTGTCATCACGAGCATTCACGAACAGTCCCCGGATATCGCCCAGGGGGTACTCGGGAAGGGGCTCCACCAGGAAAAAGGCGCGGGGGACCAGGGGATGATGTTCGGCTACGCCGTGAATCAGACGAAAGAGCTAATGCCTCTTCCGATCGTGCTGGCCCACAAGCTGGTGTACAGGCTCGCCGAGTTACGCAAGACGGGGAAGATTACCTGGCTCAAGCCAGACGGCAAGTCTCAGGTGACCGTCGAGTACGACAACGGAAAGCCCGTGCGGGTCGACACGGTGGTCCTCTCCGCTCAGCATTCCCCCGACGTAACGTACGACGACATCAGGTCGGAGTTGATCGAGAAGGTAATAAAGAAGGTCGTCCCGCCCGAGCTTGTCGACGAGCGCGGGATCACCTATCACATCAACCCCACCGGCCGTTTCGTGATCGGAGGGCCTGCGGGAGACACGGGCCTTACGGGACGCAAGATCATGGTCGACACCTACGGCGGGTTCGCGACGCACGGCGGCGGCGCCTTCTCCGGGAAGGACCCGACGAAAGTGGACCGGAGCGGCGCTTACATGGCCCGCTACATCGCGAAAAACGTCGTCGCCTCCGGGCTCGCCGTGGAGGCTGAGCTCCAGGTGGCCTACGCGATCGGCGTGGCGCAGCCTGTATCCATCAGCGTCAACACCCACGGGACCGGCCAGATCCCGGACGAGGAGATCGTGCGGATTATAAAGAAAGAGTTCGTTCTCACGCCGGAAGGAATCATCGAAACCCTCGACCTCCGAAAACCCATTTACACGAAAACCGCCGCCTACGGACATTTCGGAAGAGACGATTTCTCCTGGGAAAAAACCGACAAGGTTGACGACATCAAGAGGGCGGTAAAATAACCGGTTAACCCGCGGCACGCGAACCCCGGAACGTCCCCCTTCGACAGCGGCGTCCCGTTCAATTCCGGCCCCGTCCCTGACGATAATAGTATATATTATCGCGGGGATTCCTTATACCCGAGGCGGGACGGTGCAACTGAGGATTTTTTTCTTCTTGTTTCTTATCGCGTGCTTCTCCCTTTTCGGAGGGATCGGAACGCCCGCCGCCGAGGACGAGGGAGAAGGGAACGAGCCGATCCGCTACCCCACCCTCATCAAGGCGAAGTACGAGTCGGGCGCCGTCGAGATTTCCTTCGAAACGGTGGATATAGAACATGCCGTGTACAGGATCTACAGGTCCTCGTCCCCGCTGCTGAGCCCCGAAAGCCTGGCCGTCGCCGAGGTGGCGGCTGAAATCACCGCCGCCGACCTGCCCTTCAGGGACGCCCCCGAACGGGAGGGGCTCTACTACTACGCCGTCATCGCCGTCATACAACAAGAACAGCTCGCTCTCATCCCCTACCAGAATGCCACGCTCGCGGCGGTCAGTTTCACCCCTCCCGCCCAACAGGTGGAGACGATCGAAGTAAGGAAGCTCGATGAAAACCGCGTCGCCGTGCGGTTCAAACCGTTGAATCCCAGGTACGCCTACAATCTCTATTCGAGCTCAAGCCCCCTCGTGGAGATCGGGGAAGCGACTCCGGCGGCCGCAGCGGCGGCCACCACCGAGGGGATGGGCGTCTTCGAGCTCGCGTACGCGAAGGGGACCCCCTACTACTTCGCCGTCACGGCGGTGAACGGTGCGGGCGCCGAGAACGTCGTTCTCACGCCGGGGCGCAATTCGACCCTCGAACCGTTTATCGAAAAGGTCGAGGGGAAGAAAAAAGAGCCTCCGAAGGCTGCTGCCGCCGCAAAGGCCCCTGTGGCGATCACCCCGGGGGAGCTCATCGACGGCAACCTGAGATCCAACTTCTTCAAGGGCGATTACTCGAAGGCCCTCGTTTCGTTCACCACCATCCTCGAACGGAAAGAACTCCCCCTGCGCGACAAGTCGACGGTTCACTTCTACATGGGCCAGTGCTATTTTTACCTCGGGGAATACAAGAAAGCGATCCGTTCTTTCATCTTGAGCAAGGAAGACCCCGGGTCGGTAAGGCGGTCCGAGTCGTGGATAGACAGGTGCCTCGAAAGGGTGTATTGATCAAATGAAGGAATTGCCGTCCGCGAGGGAATAGAGCACGAGCGGCTTGTTGAGATACCCGAACCGCTTGGATTTTATCTCGATTACCATCGTGAAAACCTTATTTTTTTCGTCGTACTTGATGGACCTCACCTTCAAGAGGTCGCCTTCGGCTATGCCGGCGCCGCTCGCGATTGATCCTGAAACGATCCGCGACACTGAGTAAGACCGCTTTTTGCTTTCGCCGGCGCCGAGCACTATCCCGTAGAGCGGCGTGATAACGTTTTCGAAGGCGTCCCGTTTGTATGCGTAGAGAGAGGGGAAGTTCGGTCTCCCTTCGATAAGCACGCTCCGTACCACGGTTTTTTTGTCCCTCTCGAGGGTGAGGTTCACCACCACCGGCGTGCCGTAATAGGAAACGAGGTCGTGCACCTCGAATATCTCGGAAACCTTTCTCCCGTTCACCTCGCGGACGAGGTCGCCCTTATGCAGACCGCTGTGGTCGGCGGGCCCGTCAGGCACGATGTAGTTGACGACGATGCCGTCTCCCTTCTTTTCCACCGAACAGCCGATCCAGCTCCGGAGGGCCTCGCCTCCCCCATGGAGCTTGAAGAGAAGCGAAAGAAGCAGATTCGAGGGGATCGCGAAATTCAGGTTCTCGAACTGCTGGAGGCCCGCGAACGCGATCCCCACAAGGTAGCCCCTACCGTCGATGAGAGCTCCGCCGCTGTTGCCCGGGTTCAACGCGGCGTCTATCTGGATGATGCCGCCGATCTGGAGCAAGGGCCTGTCGACTGAGCTCACCACCCCCGATGTAACCGTGTTGGTGAGCCCGACGGGGTTCCCAATGGCGGTGACCCGCTCCCCCTGCTTGAGGGCGTCGGAATCGCCGAACCTGATCCGGCTTTCAAGATCCTTCTCGATCTTCAGGAGGGCGAGGTCGAACACCGCGTCGTACCCGACGATCTTGGCGGTGAACCGGACGTTTTCGTCCTTCCCGGGGACGACGTACACCTGCGAATACCCCTCGTACTTGGGGTCGACGCTCGATTCGATCATGTGATGGTTTGTAACGATGTACCCTTGTTTTTCGACGACCACGCCGGTACCGAGGAGCATGTCGGCCGTCCCCATACCGCCCTCGGTTTTGATCCCTTTGTCCACTATGATCTTCACGCTGCTCCTGACAGTGTCTTCGATGGGAACCTCGGGATACGACCCCCCCTGCCCCTTGAGCCGGCCGATCTCTTGTTTGAAACGGGAAAGGACGGGTTCGTCCACGGTTTCTCTTTCCCGCAGCGCCTTCTCGTAGAACGCGAGGAATTTGTCGGCGAGAAGGACGTTTTTCTCCTCGATGGAGAGCTCGACGAGGCGCCGGTAGAGGAACGGCTCCCCGGAAACGAACCGAGTAAGGTTCAAGAGCCAGGATATGCGTTCGAGATTCCCTTTCCCCTCGAGATCCACGTTTACAAACCTCTCGACATACCCAACGAGTGTGTCCCTCCCGACGGGGATGCCGCCAAGACCGCCTACGCTTTCGGCCAGGTTGAGGAGCGAATAGGTGTGCACGAGGAGCCCGAAGGTGTTTTTGGCCTCCTCGAGCTCCTTTACCTTTCCTTCGTACAAGCCGTAGAGTTTGCCCAGCATATCCGGTGCGGACCCACCCGCGCAGCACACCTGGTACTCTATCATGTTACGGCAGGCGCCGTCGAAATCGCGCTTTTCGACTGCGCGCTCGAAATCACCGAGAATTTTTTCATTTAATTCCTGGATCTTTTTATTGTCTTTGACCGACAGTGAGACGCACGAGAAGAAGAAAATCGGAACCAGCGCCAAGAGAAGTAAAAACCCGATCCCTTTCACACCCATGAGTTAAAAATAACACAAGGCACCGTAAAATTCAATTACTAGTCGGAGCGCCGCCGGAATCCGGAAAGGGTACAAAAGGGTACAAAAACCTTGACACCTAGTGGGGCCGGCAGTATAGTGTGCATATTTTATTAAAATCATGGGGGACGAGAATGAGAAAGATCAACCTCGCGTTGACCGGCCATACGTCGGTTGGAAAAACCTCTTTACTTGACACTCTCCTCTACGACGTAGGCGCAGCCGGTACGATCGGGAGGGTCGCCGACGGGAAATCGCTGAGCGATTACGATGAAGAGGAGGTAAAGAGAAGAATCTCGATCCGTTCATCCATTTTCAGCGCTCCCTACAGAGACGGGCTCCTCAACATCCTCGACACCCCCGGTTCCTCCGATTTCGCGGGAGAGGTGGTGTGTGCCCTCTACGCCGCCGACTGCGTGCTCCTCCTCGTTGACGCGGTCGCCGGGGTCGAGATCGAGACAAGCAAGATCTGGAGCAGGGTCCGGAAGATGGACCTGCCCCTTTTCATTTTCATCAACAAGATCGACAAAGAACACGCCGATTACGCGTCGGTGCTCGAGAATATTTCGTCGAGCTTGAAGGCGAAGATCGTTCCCGTTCACATGCCCATCGGTCAGGAGTCGAAATTCCAGGGCGTCGTCGACCTGGTCAGGATGAAGGCCTTTGTGTACGAGGGGGACAAAAAAAAGGGAAAGGAGCAGGAGATCCCCGCCGATCTCAAAGGCGAAGCCGAGGAGCTGCGAAACCAGCTCGTCGAAGCCGCGGCCGAATCCTCTGAGGAGCTCACCGATAAGTTCCTCGAGGGGCAATCCATCAACAATGACGAGATCGTCAAAGGTCTCAGGGAGGCGGTCGTGAAACGGTTGGCGGTCCCTGTGTTCGTCGGCTCCGCGCTCCACAACCGGGGAGTTTCGGAGGCGATCGATGCGATCGTCGATCTCGCTCCCCCCTCCAACTTCCGCGGCGCGTTCACCGCCTTCGACGCGTCGATCAGCGCCAAGCCCGAATTGAAGATCGATAACACCAAGGACGCGAAGTTCGTAGGTCTCGTTTTCAAGACCGTCATCGATCAGTTCGCGGGGAAGATCACCTACCTCCGCGTGCTCGCGGGCTCCGTGAGGTCCGAAGAGGAGGTGTTCAACGCGACCAGAGACAAGAAAGAGAAGCTCACCAAGCTCGGCCTCCCCTTCGGCAAGACCCAGCACCCGCTCGACCGGAGCGCCGAAGAGGGCGATATAGTCGTGCTGACCAAGCTCCCATTCGGGGAGACGGGGGACACGATCTCGTCGAACGAGAAGCATGTCATCCTCCCGAAGATGGTCCTCCCCAACCCCGTCCACCACGTCGCAATCGTCGCGAAGAACAAGAAAGAGGAAGACAAGATGAGCTCGCTCCTCCAGCGGGCGGCCGAAGAAGACGTCTCCTTCAAGATCGTGTTCAACAAGGAGACGAAGCAGACGGTGATCTCGGGGATGGGCGAGCTCCAGCTAAACATCATCCTCGCGAGGATCAAGGAAAAGTACGGGATCGAGGTCGAGACCTCGACCCCCCTCGTGGCCTTCCGGGAGACCATCCAGACACCGTCGAAGGCCAGCTACAAGCACAAAAAGCAGACGGGGGGGCACGGCCAGTACGGCGAGGTATACCTCGAAATCGAGCCGCTCCCGCGCAGCGGCGGATTCGAGTTTGCCGACAAGATCGTCGGCGGCGTCATCCCGAAGAACTTCATCCCCGGCGTGGAGAAGGGCGTTCGGGAGGCCCTCGACGAGGGGGTCGTCTCCGGTTATCCGGTGGTCGACGTGAAGGCGGCTCTCGTGTTCGGCTCCTACCACGACGTCGACTCCTCCGAGCTCGCCTTCAAAATCGCCGGCCGCACGGCATTCAAGCTGGCGATGGAACAGGGAAAGCCCACCCTCCTCGAGCCCATCATGAATCTCTCCGTCTTCGTGGACGACAAATACACCGGTGATATCATGAGCGACCTCAACTCCAAGCGGGGCCGGGTTCTGGGGATGGACAACCTCGGGGGCGGGATCCAGGTGATCAAGGCAAAAGTGCCCCAGGCGGAGCTTCTGAAATACTCGATCGAGCTGAGGGCCCTCACCTCGGGCACCGGCTCCTTCGAGGTTGAGTTCTCCCACTACGATCCTATCTCCGGGAAGTTCTCCGACGACGTCGTCAAGGAAACCCAGCGGCGCAAAGAGGAAGCGGCAAAGGAGAAATAGGCCGTGCTCGGCGTCGTGCAGAGGGTGAGCGAAGCTCAGGTCAGCGTCGAAGGCACGCTCGTTTCCCGCATCGGGGCGGGGCTCCTTCTCCTCGTCGGGATCAGGACCGACGACACGGAGAAGGACGCCGTGTTCATGGCGAACAAGGTCGTGAATCTTCGCATCTTCCCCGACGGCGAGGGGAACCTCAACCGCTCCCTCCTCGACCTTCAGGGCGAGATCCTCGTCGTCTCCCAGTTCACCCTCCTCGGCGACACCCGCAAAGGCCGCCGCCCCTCCTTCAGCGACGCCGCGAAGCCCGAGCAGGCCGAGCCGGTTTACCGCGCCCTCCTCCTGGAGATCGCCTCGTACAAAGTGCCGGTCAAGGAGGGGAGGTTCAGGGCGATGATGGAGGTGCAGCTCGTGAACAGCGGCCCCGTCACGCTCATCGTCGATACAAAGGAAAAGAAATGGAACTGATCACGAAGACAGTCGGGCTCCTCGGCGCGAACTGCCATATCCTGCGCAACGACGAGGACGCGGTGGTGATCGACCCGGGCGGGAACGCCGAGTTGATATACCCTTGCATCGGGAAGCGCAGGCTCCTCTTCGTGATCGACACCCACGGCCACTACGACCACATCGCCGCGAACAACGACCTCAAGGCCCGCTACGACACAAAGCTCGCCATCGGCAAGCTCGACGTCGACATGCTCCTGAACCCCGAGCTCAATCTCTCGACGATGGTCTTCGGCCCCTTCATCTCCGTCGCCCCCGACCTCCTCGTCAAGGAGGGAGACCGCTTCCTCTTTGATGGAAAAGAGCTCCTCGTCATCGACACGCCGGGGCACACGAAGGGGAGCATCTGCGTGAAAATAGGAAACACCCTCTTCTCGGGGGACACGCTCTTCTACCGCTCGATCGGGAGGACCGACCTCCCCGGGGGCGATTTCGAAGCTCTCGCGAAGAGCATCCGAACGAAGCTCTACGCTCTGCCCGACGACACCAAGGTGTACACCGGCCACGGCGAGCCGACGAGAATCGGGGACGAGAAGAAGCTCAACGAATTCGTGAAGGAGTAGTTCCCCGCAGGTGGAAGGGCAAAATGAGCGGCATCTCGGGGACGGGCCCGGGGTTCGCCTCCGTTCACCGGTACCTCAGAGAGTACAACGGCCGCATCGCCATTGTACTACGATCCCGCGTAGGGCAGCATCTTCACCGTGTACCTCCCCGCCGCCGAGGGGTGAGCGTAAGATCCTTGCGCGCCGTCATATTACCCTTCCTCATTTGGCTGGAGCGCTTCGCGCCAGGTACGGCTTTTCTCTCTCAGATCTGCATGAAAAGGAGGAAGCAACATGAAACGAACGTCAAATCCATGGACCGGTCCTATCATAGCAGTATCGTTGGTTTTCCTCGCTTCTGGGATTTGCGACATACACGCGAGCGAGGACGAGCTCGACTGGCCGCGGTGGCGGGGACCGAACGGGGATGGGATATCAGCCGAAACGGACTGGAACCCGAAGGCACTTGCGGGGGGGGCCAAGCTATTGTGGAAAGCGGATCTGGGAGGGGGATACACGACTGCTGCCGTCAGAGGAGACCGCCTCTACACGATGGGCAGGAAAAGTGTAACGAATATCGTGTATTGCCTAGATGCACTCACCGGAAAGGAGATCTGGCGATATTCATTCGAAAGCAATACTGATCCATGCTCCACCCCTACCATAGACGGCGAATATGTCTATGCGCTGAATACGGACGGTATACTGTTGTGCCTGAGGATAAAAAACGGAAAGCTCAAATGGAGGAAGGATCTCGTTAACGACCTCAAGACTGAAAAAATCCCTTTCGGGTTTTCCGGGTCCCCGATTATAGAGGGAGACCGCATCATCCTTAATGTGAATACGTCTGGCATAGCGTTGGATAAGAATACGGGCAATCTGATATGGGCGAGCGCCGTCCATGCCGGCGATATAAACGAGAATGGATATCACTCCACTCCCGTTATATACAGTCAAAATGGGAACCGGCGCGCCCTCATTTTAGGTTGTACCGGACTCTTCCTGGTGGAACTGGCGACGGGAAAGACGATATGGTTTTACGGGCGGTATCACATCAACTATACACCTATTGCAGACCCCATAGTAAATGGAAATAAGGTATTTATCTCGACATCTGCATTTGCTATCAATCCGCAGTGTGTGCTCCTTGACATTTCAGGGAATGAACCGGTGGCGGTATGGCAAAATGCAGGCATGCGAAACGAAACAAGCACTCCAGTTCTGGTCGACGAGTACCTGTACGGGTGCGATGGAGTTGAAGGGGGTTATTCGCTGCGATGTGTGAATTGGAAAAACGGCAAGGTGATGTGGGAAAAGAAGATGAAAATGGCGGCACTCACCGCGGCGGATGGAAAGCTCATCTTTCTTGAAATAGACGGCACTCTTCACATCGCGGAGGCGACACCGTCGTCGTACAAGGAAATATCCAGCGACAACCTCCTTGGGGGTGTACGGAAGCTGGAGCAGTTTTGGACGCCGCCCGTATTGAGTAATGGCAGGATCTTCTGCCGCGATAGAAATCGTTTTTTATTTTGCGTGGACGTGAGCAAATAATCCAAGCGATTTCCCCGCGATGCTGTGTGGACATTAAACCCAACATGTTGTAGATTACTCACCATATTTTCCGGCAGATTTTCGGTGGAGACACGAAAGATGATGAAAAAGATCCCCGGCATTCCCGTTATGTTTTTTCTTATTTTCGTTTTTTGTCTTTTTCCGCCGATGATCGCCAATACGGACCAGAAAGAGTACGACTGGCCGCGCTGGCGCGGGCCGAAGGGCGACGGCATCTCACCTGAAACCGATTGGAACCCGAAAGCACTCGAAAACGGGCCGAAAATCGTTTGGAAACAGAACGTGGGGATGGGCTACTCGTCGGTCGCCATCGCAGGACCCAATCTCTACACAATGGGCAACATAAAAGGGAAGGACGTAGTGTCCTGCCTCGAAGCCGAAACGGGAAAGGAGAAGTGGCAGTTCTCATACCCCTGCGAGCTGGGCCAATACCCGGGCCCGCGCGCTACCCCTTGCGTGGACGGCGATGCGGTATACACAATGAGCCAGGAGGGAGATTTGTACCGCCTCAGAGCAGCCGACGGCAAAGTGCAGTGGCATGTGAACATCGTGGAGGCATTCAAGGTGTATGCCCCGACCTGGGGGTTTGCAGGCTCCCCGGTGGTCGATGGCGATTTGGTGATCTTGAATGCCGGTGTAAACGGGATTGCGGTAGATAAAAAGACGGGGAAAAAGGCCTGGGTCAGCGGCTCCGGCGCGGGAGGATACGCAACCCCCGTGTTGTACGATTACGACGGAAAGAGGTACACGGCCATTTTTGGGCAAAAGGCCCTCTACGCCGTCGATGTCGCGAACGGTAAAGCGATCTGGTCCTTCCCCTGGGAAACCGACTACGACGTGAACGCCGCCGACCCGATTGTGTCCGGGAACAGGTTTTTCATATCGTCAGGGTATGGGACCGGATGCACGTTCATAGAAGCGAAGGAAAACAAACCCCGCGTGGTGTGGAAGAACATGCTCATGAGCAGCCATTTCAGCAGCCTCGTGCAGATTGCAGGCTACATATACGGGAACGACGGGTCGGCTCTCTCGGGGAAGGGCGTCTTCCGCTGCCTCGAAATCGAAACAGGGAAAGAGTCATGGGGGAAAAGCTTGGGCCTCGGGTCGCTCTGCGCGGCGGGAGGCAAGCTCATACTCCTCACCGCTCGGGGCGACCTGCACATCGTCGAGGCCTCAAGCTCGTATTATCGGGAAGTTTCGAGCGCCTCCGGCGTTCTTTCCCCCACGTGCTGGACGCCCCCTGTGTTCTGCAGAGGGAGAATATACCTCCGCAATCACAAAGGGGACATCGTGTGTATCGACATGAAACAGTGAATTTTGTAACAGGAAAAGGTCGGCATTCGGGAGGACATGAGCGTATCACGCAATCTCCCTTTCGATAGTTGTAAACACTTCCAGGAAGCTGCCGTTTAAAGACGTGTCGAAATCCCCAAGCCAGTCTGCTATATATTTTTTATTGTACAGGGGATTTTTTAACAAGACCGACTTGATGTCTTCAATGTCTCTCGCCCTCCCCGCGATGACCTTATGGATCACCAGGTCTTCCAGAGAAGCGAATTTCACGGAGGTTCTGCCAAGCTTTATTGGATGCGCCCTCTCGATTGCCTGCCTTTCATAGGTGGAAAATGAAAAAATGAAATCCACTCGTATTCCTGAAGTGTCATCAATGGAAGGGAGGACCATGGTTTTTTTTGCAAAATCCTCAGGGTCATTGGGGATTATTCTGAGACCAAGAGCGCCAATATGTGTTTTTACTTTGGCCATCTCTTCGATACCGACTCCCAGGATAATGTCGATGTCTTTCGTCAACCTCGGCTCTCCGTATATGAGGAGGGCCTGCCCGCCGATTACCATGTAGGGAAGTGCGCACCCGTCCAAGGTCCGCGCTATCTTTTTAAGAAGTTTTTGAAACACCGTTGACTGCCTTCGCGATTTTTATATCGACTTCTATTCCGTCGAGCGGATCCTTGAGAGGGAACACCCCGAGGGCAACCGCTTCATCGTACAATGCCTCGACGATCTTGAAGTTTCTCACCGGGTCAGGTTTTTGCAGCCTCAGCAACTCTTTTTCAAACCTGTCGAGTTCCTGAACGTCTTTTACCATCTTTCGCGATACTCCCTTCAGTTACCTGGTGCTAAAAACAATATACATCGTAATTAATGCTGTTGGTAGGTTATTGTGATTAAATGTGAAGTTCGAAGATTCCAATTGACAAAAAGTAAAGAATACCCAAAAATGGTATAATTGCAAATAGTGAGCAGGACTTCACATGAGCGGTTCAGAGCCAGGATACATCATTATAAGCATTGACTCGCATCGCCATGAACAATTTAAGCATCAGTGTAAGCCATCTCCGTTGCGACAACCTGCGTAAATCCTGACTCGCAGCACGACGCCTGCATCATCAAAAGTTGATTTCGATGAATGGAGAATAGGAAATGGGAACGCAACTGCGGATCATATGGATCATTGTGGTGCTGTTGCTCATGTTGCTCTTTAATGTTGAAGCGAACGCCGCCGACTGGCCACGGTGGCGGGGGCCGAACGGCGACGGGATATCCACCGAGACCGACTGGGACCCCGCGGCGCTCGCAAAAGGGCCGAAGATACTCTGGAAAGCCAGTCTGGGTACTAGCGGAGCTAACGTTGCCATTAAAGGGAAGTATCTCTATACCACAGGGGGAGATCCAAGAAACGACACAATATTCTGTCTCAATGCGGAGAATGGTAAAATTAAATGGAAATATTCATATGAATGCAAAAATAAATCCTACGGAGCCCCTGCCACGCCCACGATCGATGGGGAGCGAGTATACACATTGAGCGCAGAAGGGCATGTTCACTGCCTCGATGCACGAAACGGAAAGGTTCAATGGCTCACCCACATCGTCGAAGAATTAAATACTGTGCGCCCTTTATACGGCTTTGCCGCTTCTCCCGTGGTGGAGGGAAACCTGCTCATCTTGAACGTCAACTCGTATGGCATCGCTCTTAATAAGGATACGGGAAAAATGGTGTGGCAAAGCCCGCCCGTTGACTTGAAAGGTGATAGTATGGATAACGGGTCGGAATATGCAACCCCCGTAATGTATACCCAAAACAGGAAACGGCACTCTGTCGTATTCGGCGGCTACGGACCCCATTCGGTTGACGTTGTAACCGGAAAGTTGAACTGGCTTTACAAGTGGAATCCAATTGACGTAAATATCGCTGATCCTATCGTCTTTGACAGCAAGGTTTTCA
>Ga0315286_10001151_pt1 | contig 23698 bp, 25 predicted proteins | sample YL17G10_0_MG_FD_205038 | JGI IMG/M metagenome (GOLD analysis project Ga0315286, IMG submission 205038) | Sediment microbial communities from Yellowstone Lake, YNP, Wyoming, USA - YL17G10_0 | ecosystem: Environmental > Aquatic > Freshwater > Lake > Sediment | place: USA: Wyoming | collected...
CCTGGGCTCAGGAAGGCGAGCGGCACGGCCGCCGCATAAATCACCAAAGAGGCGCGTCCCTTGGTGTCCTTGCCCACCGCCTGCGCGAGCGCGGACGTCGGTCCGTGATGGGCGATCAGCACCCGGCACAGGATCGTGTAGGCCACTCCGCACATGAGCAGCAAGCCGCCGTAGAGCGCCACGGGCACGGCGGCGAAGTGGTTCTCGCCCATCCACGCCGTGCCGAACGGGATCAGCGACAGCCAGAACAGCAGGTGCAGGTTCGCCCAGAGGATGCTGCCGTTGACCCGCTGTGCCGCCTGCAGCAGGTGGTGGTGGTTGTTCCAGTAGATGCCGATGAACACGAAACTCAGCACGTAGCTCAGTAACACGGGCACGAGCGGCCGCAACCCCTCGAACGTGGTGACGTGCGGGACCTTCAGCTCCAGCACCATGATCGTGATGATGATGGCGATCACGCCGTCGCTGAACGCTTCGAGACGGGCCTTGTGCATGCTTTCAGTGTTCCAGCTTCTCGAAGGTAACGTTCTGCACGGCGCAGGACTGCCAGTCCTCGTAGTCGAAGTGCCACCATTCCTGCCGGCAGACCGCGAATCGCTGCGCCCCCGGCACGCCGCGATTGTGGCGCGAGCCGCCGGTGGTATCAGCGGGCGGGGCGATGGCCGAGCAGACGCGCAGGCAGCAACAGAACGGCGGCGACGAAGGCGAAAGCGGCGTGCAGCAACAACGCGACCAGTCGCAATGGCAGCGAAACGAGCCACACGACGGGCGCGAACACGAGTGCCAGCAGCGCGACCGGCCAGCTCAGCGCCAGCAGGATGCACCACGCGACGAACAGGATCAGTGGTTTCATGGCCGTGCCACATCTCGTTGCCAACCTGTGCAAATCATAACTGACCCGTGCGGCCGGACGCCCCGTTCATCGCGTCGGCGCATCGGCCTGGCGCATCGCTGACGGCTCCGTGTCCGGCATCACGGCAAATTCCGCGTCGAGTGCGCCGACTCGGGCACCGTCGCAGTCGAGAATGGCGATCATCCGGGCTCGCGCCATGCGGCCGCGCGCAAGCGTTGAGGCGAACTTCCGCCATGCTTCAGGTTCCGGCGGCGCCGCCGTGGCGGTGAAACCCGCGGTGATCGGCAGCTCGTAGCTCATGCTATTGCTGCGGATCACGATGCGGCCCGCCAACCCCTCGGACAGCATCCGCACGTGCAATGCGGACCATGCGGCGAGGATGGCGACCGCGGAAGCACTGCCGCCGAAGACTGTGTCGCGGTGGTTGATGTTGGGCGCGAGCGGCGCGAACAGCGTCACGCCGGCCGCGGTCGCGACCCGCACCTCCACTGCCATGGCCTGCGCGAGCGCAATGCGTGTCCGCAGGTAGTGCTCGAGTTCCGCGGCGTTCATGGATGGGCCGAGGCCCTTGCGCGGTGGCGATCGACCCAGTAGCCGCAGGCGACCAGCAGCCAGATGGCCTCCGCCGACCAGGCGATGGCCGCACTCGAAGGCGGCGGCGGGCCGAAGGCATTTGCCAGGTACACGACGAGCAGGAAGGCGACCAGCGCCCACAGCGCGTAGCGGCCGGTGGCGTCGAGCGCGGTCGTGGTGCGCGCGTACAGCAGGGCGGCGCCGATAAACAGAGGGACTTCCACCGCGATCGTCGCCGGTTTCGAAAACCAGAGTCCGAGTCCGACCCGGGCGTCGCCGCCGAGCGTGAGGGGCATGTCCGGCCGATGCGAGAGGACATCGAGCAGCCAATGACTGAGCACGACCACCGCCAGGACCCACAACGTCCCGGCGCCGACGTGGCGACGAAGACCATAGAGGACAGCGAACCCTGCCGACCAGGCTATGAGGGCCACCAGGCTGTGCGAGTACGGATAGTGGACGAAGTCGAGCGGCATTATCGCCCCCAGCGAGACCGCAGGTGCGACCCGCTTCGCGGCGAATGCGATCGCGAAATGCCCGATGAACAATGCGTCCCCGACGGCGAAGGAGGGAGGGATGGCGGCAAGCCTAGGGGCGATCGGCGGACCCCGCAAGGCAGACAGGTCCGGATTGCGACGGACGGCGATGCACTACTGGCGAGCGCGGCAATCGAACTTGAAGCGCCTGCGGCCCGCGGGCGTAGAATCGGATCAAAGCAAGTTTGCAGGGCCAGCCGCTGAAGCCACAGGGGGCGTGTCATGACAGACCCGGTTCTGAATGCAGTGCAGCATCATCCCTTCACCCAGGGGCTGACCCCCGAGCATTGCGCAACGCTCGCGAGCCTCGCGCGGAGCGTCAGCTACGCCAGGGACGCGATGATCTTTCGCGAGGGCGACGAGAAGCACGAGTTCTTCCTGCTGCTCTCCGGGCGGGTCGCGCTCGAGATGATGACGCAGGGCAAGCCGCTGCGCGTCCACACGCTCGAAGGCGGCGACGAACTCGGCTGGTCCGCGGTGATCATGGGGCGGGGCAAGCATTTCCAGGCGCGGGCGCTGGAGCCAGTCGAGGCGCTGGCGTTCGACGGCTACGCACTGCTCGAGCAGTGCCGCGCGGACACCGGCTTTGGCTACAAGATCATGCACCGGCTGCTGGGCGTGGTGTCGGAGCGCCTCCAGGCTGCGCGCCTGCAGGTGCTCGACATGCATTCCCCGATCGCCAGGCGCGCGGGCGCCTAGCTCACAGCCTGTCGAGCAGCCAGCCGGGGAAGAAGCTCAGCAGGATTGCGGGTACCAGGCACAGCACGGTGGCGAGGAATGCCAGCCGCCGTGGCCGGCCGCGCACGGCATCCGGCGACTCCGCGCTCATGAACATGTACTGGATGACGCGCAGGTAGAAGTAGATGCCGAGATAGCTTGCCACGAGGCCGAGCACGGCGTACGTGGTGTACCCGGCCGCCAGGACGTTCCTGAAGATCAGGAACTTGGCCGCGAAGCCCGGCAGCGGCGGGATGCCGGCCAGCGACAGCATGGCGGCGGCGATGACCAGGGCAGCGACCGGCTGCCGATGGAACAGGCCTTGCAGCGCGTCGAGATGATCCTGCCGAGTGTCGTCCACGCTGCGCGGGAGGGCCACGAACGCGAGCAGGTTCATGACGCCATAGACGATCAGGTAGAACACGATCGCCTGGTAGCGGCCGGGCCCTGCGCCCAGGAACGCGTAGTACAGGTACCCCGCGTGCGCGATCGACGAGTACGCGATCATGCGGCGGAAGCTGGTCTGGCGGATCGCCGCGAGGTTGCCCCAGGCCATCGAGACGAGGGGCAGTACCGCCAGCAGGCTCACCATCGGACCCGTGACCAGGGCTGTGCCGAACAGGCGCAGCGCGGCGAGCAGCACACCCGCCTTGATGACGGTGGCCATGTACGCGGTCACCGGGACGCTCGCACCTTCGTAGGCATCCGGCGCCCACGCATGGAACGGCACGATGGCCGCCTTCAGCAGCAGCGCAGCAACGACCAGCACGGCGCCGCCGGTGGCGAGCGGCTGTGTCGCCGACAACGCACTCGTAAATGCGGTGATGCCGAGCGAGCCGCTCCACCCGTAGAGCAGGGACACGCCCATCAGGAGCGTCGCGGTCGCCGCGCCACCCAGCACCAGGTACTTGAGCGCCGCCTCAGTGCTCTCCGGGCGCAGGAACGCGAGCAATACCAGGACGTAGACCGGCAGCGACATCAGTTCGATGCCGAGGAACAGCGTGAGGAAGCTGTCGGACGAGACCAGCAGGCATGCGCCGTAGAGCGACGCGAGCAGCAGCACGTAATAGCGGGTCTCGGCAAAGTCGTCCCGCGAGATGAGCAGCACCGGCAGGGTCAGTGCGAGGATCGCCGCCTTCGGCAGGGAGGTCATCGGGCTGACGGAGAAGTGGCCGGCGAAGGGCGAACCCGCGTAACCCTGCGCGAACAGGTCGCACGCCGCCACCGCCGCCGCAGCCACCGTCAGGAGGGCGACGAAGAAGCCGTCGCGGTCCCTGCCGCTCACGATCTCGAGGCACAGCAGCAACACCATGCCGGCGAGCAGGATGTGCTCCGGCAGCATCGCGGTGAGTACGTCGTGCCAGTTCATGGCAGGCTTTCCTGGTCGAGCGCAGTGCCCGTCACGATCTGCTGGTACTCACGCGCCGCGAGTTCCGTCTTGCGCAGGGGTTCCTCCGGGTACAGGCCGATGGTGAAGACCGCCGCCACGATGGCAACGAGAATCACGCGCTCGCGGGTGTTCAGGTCGGTGAGTGGCTGGTGCGGCGCCCGCGCCTTGCCGAACAGCAGCTGCTGCGCGAGCCGCAGCATGTACAGCGCGCCGAGCACGACGCCGGAGACCGCGATCACGGCCAGTACCAGCGGCAGATCATAGCCGGCCTCGTGCAGCGGCCACGCGGCGTTGAACGCGCCGAGCAGCGCCATGAACTCGCCGGTGAAGCCGCTGGTGGTCGGCAAGCCGATCGACGCCAGCGTCAGGATCGCGAAGAAGACGGCAAAGACGGGCAGGAGTTTCGCCAGGCCGCCGTAGGCCGCGAGGTCGCGAGTGTGGCAGCGCTCGTAGATCATGCCCACCATGAGGAAGAGTCCGCCGGCGACGAGGCCGTGGCTCACCATCTGGACGATCGCGCCCTGGATGCCGACGAGATCGAGACTCACGAGGCCCAGCATCACGTAACCCAGGTGACTGATGGACGAGTACGCGATGATCTTCTTGATGTCGTTCTGCACCAGCGCGAGGCACGCGCCGTAGACGATGCTGATCACCGCCAGCGTCATCAATACGGGCGTGCAGGCCCGGGTCGCCTCCGGGAACAGCGGGAACCCGAGTTTCATGAAGCCGTACGTGCCCATCTTCAGCAGCACGCCGGCCAGGATCACGGAGCCGGCGGTCGGCGCCTCGACGTGCGCGTCCGGCAACCAGGTGTGCAACGGGACGATCGGCACCTTGATCGCGAACGACAGCCCGAACGCCGCGAGCAGCCACATCTGCGTCCGCAGGGGCAGGTCGCTGCCGTAGAGGTCCACGAACGCGAAGGAGTTGATGCCCGTCCGCTGCTGCAGCGAGTAGACGAGGTAGATCACGGCCGCGAGCATGAGGATGCTGCCGAACGCCGTGTACAGCACGAACTTGATGGTGGCGTAGATGCGCCGCTCGCCGCCCCAGATGCCGATGATCAGGAACATCGGGATCAGCATCGCTTCCCAGAACACGTAGAACAGGAACAGGTCCTGCGCGAGGAACGTGCCCAGCATGGCGAACTGGATGAAGAACACCATCGCGTAAAAGAGCTTCACGTCCTTCTGGATTGCGGAGAACGCGCCGGCCACCACCAGCGGGCCGAGGAACGCGGTCAGCGCGACCAGCAGCACGTTGATGCCGTCGAGGCCGATGTTGTAGCCGATGCCCCATTCGCGGATCCACGGCTGGTTCGTCGCGAACTGCAGGCCGGACACGGACGGATCGAAGTGCACGTACAGGATGGCCGTCATCGCCAGCTGCAACAGCATGACCGCCAGCGACAGGTTGCGGACCAAAGAGTCCCGGCCCCTGGGCAGCAGGGCGATGGCCACGATGCCGAGGATCGGCAGCCAGAGCACGAGGTTCAGCAAAGTCGAATCAGCCATGGCGCCACATCCAGGCGAGGCACCCAATGGCCCCTGCAACCGCGAGCGCGACGTAGAACTGCAGGCTGCCGGTCTCCACCCGGCTCAACCTGCCGGCCGTACGCTGCGCGAGCGCGACCATGCCGTGCAGCGAGCCGTCGATCAGGAAACGGTCGCCCACGCCGAGGAAAATCCGGTCCGAGATCCAGTTGAGCGGGCGGCCGAGCATCGCCTGGTACAACTCGTCCACGAAGTACTTGCCCGACAGCAGCCGGTGCAGCCGCGGGAAGCGGGCCGCGAGGGCGTCGCCTCGCGCCAGGCCCTTGCCGTAGACGAGGATCGCAGCCGCCAGGCCGGCGAGCCCCAGCACCACGGAGAAGACGACCAGAGGTTTCTCGAAGTGCTCGAGTTCGTGGTGCGCGACGGGCATCGGCAGCAGCGGCTCGAGGAAGTGTGGGATGCTGAAGAACCCGCCGATGGCCGAGAGCACCGCGAGAACGATCAGCACGCCGGTCATCGAGAGCGGCGACTCGTGGACGTGATGTTCGGTCGCGTGACTCATGCGGGACGGCGTCAGGAACGTGAGCCACAGCAGCCGGAACATGTAGAAGGCCGTCATCAGCGCCGTGAACGAAGCGACGGCCCACAGCAGCGTTGAGCCACCGCTCTCGCTTGCAAAGGCGAACCACAGGATCTCGTCCTTGGAGAAGAAGCCTGCCAGCGGCGGGATGCCCGCGATCGCGGCCGTCGCCACGGCGAAGGTGACGAACGTGATCGGGATGCGCTTCGCGAGCCCGCCCATCCTGCGGATGTCCTGCTCGCCGCTCATGGCGTGGATGACGCTGCCCGCTCCGAGGAACAGGCAGGCCTTGAAGAATGCGTGCGTGTACAGGTGAAACACCGCCACGCCGTATGCACCGACACCGAGCGCGACGAACATGAAGCCGAGCTGCGAGATGGTGGAGTAGGCCAGCACTTTCTTGATGTCGGTCTGCACGATCGCGATCGTGGCGGCGAAGAACGCCGTCATGACGCCGACGACGGCAATCACGTGCGAAGCTTCGGGTGCGTGCTGGTAGATACCGTTCAGGCGTGCGACGAGATACACGCCGGCGGTAACCATCGTCGCCGCATGGATCAACGCGGAGACCGGGGTGGGGCCCGCCATGGCGTCGGGCAACCACACGTGCAGTGGAATCTGCGCACTCTTGCCGGTGGCGCCGATGAACAACAGGATGCCGACCAGGCTCGCGGAGACGGCCGGCAGCACGGGGCCCATGAAGGCCGCGTTGATCCGGTCCATCTCGAACGTGCCGAGCGTGTGATAAAGCAGGAACATGCCGAGCAGGAAACCCGCATCGCCGATGCGGTTGGTGACGAACGCCTTCTTGCCCGCCGCGGCCTTCGCCGGGTCTTCGAACCAGAACCCGATCAGCAGGTACGAGGCGAGGCCCACGCCTTCCCAGCCGACGAAACACACCAGCAGCGAGCGGCCGAGTACCAGCAGCAGCATGAAGAACAGGAACAGGTTGAGGTACGCGAAGTAGCGCGCGTAGCTCGCGTCGTCCTGCATGTAGCCGGTCGAGTAGATGTGGATCAGCGAGCCGACGCCCGTGACGATCAGCGCCATGACGGCGCTCAGGCGGTCGAAGTAGAACGCGATGTCGAACGTGCGGTCGCCGATCGTGGCCCACGTGTAGGCCACTTCGATGAGCGGCTGCTCGCCGCCGCCCGCCTGCAGCAGCAGGAGGGAGCGCGCCGCGGCCAGGAACGCCAGGATCGGCAACCCGCAGCCCACGGCCGAGACGAAGGACTTGCCGATGCGCGCGCCGACCAGCCCGTTCAGCAGGAAGCCGAGCAGCGGCAATACGACGATGACGGTGAGGAGGTTCATCAACGCCTATCCCTTCAGGCTCGCGTAGGCCTCGACGTCGAGCGTGCGCCGTTGCCTCGACAGCAGCAGCACGATCGGGATCGCGATGCCGATCTCGGCGGCCGCCACGACGAAGATCAGGAACACCAGCACGGCTCCGGACAGCGTGGCGGTCTGCTGCGAAAACGTGACCAGGCTCAGGATGACGCCGTTCAGCATCAGCTCCATGCACATCAGCATCACCAGGGCGTTGCGGCGGATCATCACGCCGACGAGTCCGAGGGTGAACAGCGCGATGCTGACGCCGAGCAGGAGTTGGGTCCTATCCATCGTTTCTCCGCCCGCCCTTGATGACGGCGATGGCCGCCACGACCGCGGCGACCAGCAGCACCGACGTAAGCTCGAAGTGCAGCCAGTACGTCTGCAGGAACTCGACCGAGAACGGCTGGATCAGATAGGAGGTGCCGGGTTCGGCAGCCGGGGCCACGGCGCCACCCGCCTGCAGCACGGCATAGCCGAGCACCGCCACCAGCAGCACGCCGGACACGACGCCCGGCACCAGCGCGTGGCTGTACCGCCGCAGGAACGAGGGATCGCGCACGTCGAGCAGCATGATGACGTAGACCATGAACACCATCACCGCACCGACGTAGATCAGCACCTGGAAGACGGCGATGACGTGCACGCCGAGCATCGCGTAGATGCCGGCGAGCGACAGCATCGAGCAGATCAGCGCGAGCGCCACGCGCATCGGGTGCCGCGCAATCAGCATGAGCACTCCGCCGAGCAATGCGCCGCCGGCGAAGAACAGCAGGAGCAGGCTGTCGAGATTCATCGCGCACTTCCGGGCGGCGGGCCGCCGGCGACGGGATACGGCTTGGCGACATCCCTGGCCGGCTGCCAGTTGAGGAGTTCCTCCTTGCCGATCCACATCTTGTCGCGGTCAAAGCCCGGGAAACCCGGTGTCTCCTTGACCATGCGGATGGCGTCCTCCGGGCAGGCCTCGACGCACAGGCCGCAGAACACGCAGCGCGAATAGTCGATCTCGAAGCGCGACGGATATTTCGGGTGCGCGGGATCGTCCGGGTCGAACGCCGCGTCGATCTCGATGACCTGCGCGGGGCAAACGGTCGCGCACATGTTGCAGGCGACGCACTGCGGCCTCCCGTCGGGCCGTTGCGTCAGGACGTGCTTGCCGCGATTGCCGGGCGCATAGTCGGCGCGGGTCTCCTCCGGGTAGTACGCAGTGAGCGCGCCCTTGCGGCCCGTCATCCACTTGGCCATGTTGCGCAGGAAGACGCCGCCGGTGATGGCAAGCCCGCGCGCCACCTCGAACAGGTACGCCTTCTCGTACCAGCCCATCTCGGGCTCGTTCCAGTACTTCGGGCGGACGTAGGGTTTGCGCGGGTTGCTCATGCCGGCCCTCACGTGAGTGCCCAGACCGCAACCGCGGTCACGACGAGGTTGGCAATGGCGAGCGGCAGCAGGAACTTCCAGGCGAAGCTCAGCAACTGGTCCCAGCGGAAGCGCGGGAACGTCCAGCGCACCAGGATCTGGAAGCTGCAGATCACGAACACCTTCACCAGGAACGTGACCATCTGGAGAATCACCACCCAGCCGTGGCTGATCTCGATGATCCGTCCGCCCGGCAGCACGAATCCCGCGTCCGTCATCCACGGCAGGTTGTAGCCGCCGAGGAACAGGGTCACGAACAGGGCCGCGACGATCGCGATTTCGATGAACTCCGCGAGCATGAACATGCCCTGCTTCATCGCGCTGTATTCGGTGAAGTAGCCGGAGATCAGTTCGGATTCGGCCTCGGGCAGGTCGAACGGAATGCGCTTGTTCTCGGCGATCGCCGCGGTCATGAACAGGATCGCCGCGAATGGCTGGTAGACGATGCCCCAGGCGGGCAGGAAGCCGAGCACCGTTCCCGACTGGTGCTGGACGATCGTGACGAAGTTGACCGAGCCGTAGACCAGGATGAGTCCGAGCAGGGTGAGGCCCATCACCACGTCGTACGAGATGAGCTGTGAACCCGCGCGCAGCGCCCCGAGCAGCGAGAACTTGTTGGCCGACGACCAGCCCGCGAGCATGGCGCCGATGATCGAGATACCGCTGAAGGCGAGCACGATCAGCAGCCCGGCGTCGATCGGGGCGATCTGCATCGCATACGTGCGGCCGCCGAACCACTCGGCGAGGCTCGGGAACAGCCGGCCGGGATCGAGCGTGCCGCCGAACGGAATCACGGCAAACACCAGCATCACCGGCACGAACGCCAGCCAGACGCCGAGCGCATAGGCCAGCTGGTCGTAAGCGACCGGCTTGAAGTCTTCCTTCAACAGGAGCTTGAGGCCGTCCGCCATGCCGTGGAACAGGCCGAGCCAGACCAGCTTGACCTGCGTGAAGGGGATGCGCAGGTACGCGCGGTTGGCGCCGATGCGATCCGACATGATCGCCGCCTGCTTGCGCTCCACCCAGGTCAGCACCGCGCCGAACGTCAGCAGCAGGCCCATCGCATACGCGATGTAGACGAGGCTGATCGCGAGGTCCTGCTTCATCATGGGTGGCCTCGCGCCGGCGCCGCGAGCGCCTTGAACAGCACGTCGGCATCCAGCGCATTCGCAGGCTTCGGGAAGCAGGGCTCGAAGGTGCTCACGACCCCCTGGAAGTTGGTGTAGTGCCCGCTGTGCTCCGTCTGGATGCTCACGGGGATGAACACGTCCGCGTGTCCGTTCTCGGGTTGCAGGTACGAGTTCAGGAAAATGATCCTGGCCCTCGGCGGGATGCGCGCGAAGTCGCAACCCTCGCCCCAGACGAGCACCAGGTCGGTGCCGTCGTGGTACGCGGGCGCGCCGGCGTGGAACAACTCGCGGGCCTTCGCCGTGTTCGGGTTCTTGTCCGCGCGGATCAGCAGGTCGTCCTCGATGCGCTCGCCTTCCTCCGGCTGCCAGTCGGTCTTCACGAACGAGTGGAACACTTCGCCGAGGTACTGCTTGAACGCGTCGAGTTCTTCGTTCGAGCCCCAGTTGGAGATCAGTGCCAGCGGATGACGGGCGGTGCCGATCAGGCGGCGGGCTGCGTCGATCGCGGCGGCGACGGCAACCGGTCGGCCCTTGAGCATCGGCTCAACGGCGCGGGTGCGCTCGAAGATCCGTGCGAGGTCGCGACCCTTGTTGCAGATCCAGGGACCGTTGACCGCCGGGTTGTCGAGCGGCGTCACGCGGGCAATGCTGGTGTTCTGCTGCTGGTCGAGCGATTTGAGGAACCATTCCGGCTTGCGGTGCCAGACGTTGATCGTGCAGCCACGGCTGCAGCCGGGGCAGACGGACGGTGTCGGCTTGAGGTACCAGACGCGCGCCTTGTGCAGGAACTGCCGCGAAAGCAGGGCGCCCACCGGGCAGAGGTCGATGATGTTGTCCGAATACGGGTCCTCGCTCAGCGGCCTGTCCTCGACGGGCCGGATGTTCGAGACGTCGCCGCGCCGCTCCACGCCGAGCGCCATCGACTTCGAGACTTCGTGCGTGAAGCGCGTGCAGCGCAGGCAGAGGATGCAGCGCTCGTTGTCGAGCAGGATGCGGTTCGACAGGTTGTAGAACTTGGTGGACTGCACTTTCCCGTCGCGCGACAGGGACGCCTCGCCGTTGTAGGTGTAGTGGTAGTCCTGCAGCGTGCACTCGCCGGCCTTGTCGCAGATGCCGCAGTCCACCGGGTGGTTCAGGGTGATGAACTGCAGCATGGCCTTGCGGTGCGCCTTCACCTCGTCGGACTCGGTGAACACCTTCATGCCCGCGCTCACCGGCATGTTGCAGGCGATGTCGAGGCCGCGGCCCTCGACTTCCACGAGGCACATGCGGCAGTTGCCGACGGTGGAGAGCTGCGGGTGCCAGCAGAAGTACGGGATGAAGTGGCCGTGGGCCTGCGCGACCTGCATCACGGTCCGGTCCGCCTCCGCCTGGATGGCCTGCCCGTTTATGAAGATTTCAGGCATTCCAGGTTCCCGTCGCAGCGCGAGCGCTGGTGCTCGATGTAGTACTCGAATTCATCCCGGAACTTGTCGAGGATGCCGGTGCAGGCATAGCCGGCGGCATCGCCGAGGCCGCAGATCGTCGTGCCGTCGTTGAACCTGGAGATGTACTGGAGGCGCTCGATGTCCTCGGGCCGGCCCTCTCCCGCGACGATGCGGTCGATGATCCGGTGCATCCACCCGGTGCCGTGCCGGCAAGGCGTGCACTGGCCGCAGGACTCGTGGTGGTAGAAGCGCAGGATGACCTGCAGCAGGCTCACCATGCAGGTGCCCTCGGCGATCACGATCATGCCGCCGGAGCCGAGCGTGGAGCCCGCGTCCCAGAGGTCTTCGTGCGAAAGCTTCAGGTTCGCGATGTCGGTGCCGGTCAGCACCTTGGAGGAGACGCCGCCCGGCACCACGCACTTGATCGCGCGACCATTGGGAACGCCGCCGCAGTCGTCCTCGAGGAACCTCATCCACGGGTAGCCGAGCTCAACTTCGTAGACGCCCGGCCGGTTGATGTGACCGGAGACGGAGAAAAGACGCGTGCCCGGGCTCTTCGCCGTGCCGTACTTCTTGAACTCCTCGGCGCCGTTGGCAACGATCCAGGCGATGTTGGCGAGCGACTCCACGTTGTTCACGACGGTCGGGCGCTGGTAGAGGCCTTTCACCGTCAGGCGTGGCGGCCGGTTGCGGGGATAGCTCTTCTTGCCTTCCAGGGACGCGAGCAACCCGGAGGCCTCCCCGGCCACGTATGCGCCAGCACCGCGGTAGACGACGAGGTCGCAGGAGAAATCGGTGCCGAGGATGCGCTCGCCGATGAGCCCCGCGGCATACGCCTCCTCGACTGCGCCGGCGATGCGGCGATAGGGCAGGTCGAACTCCCCGCGGATGTAGACGAAGCAGTTGCGGACGTTGAGCGCGTAGCTCGTGATCAGCATCGACTCGACCAGCTGGTGCGGCGAGTTCTCGAGGATCCAGCGGTCCTTGAACGTGCCTGGCTCGCCCTCGTCGGCATTGGCCACGAGGTAGTGCGGCTGGCCGTCGTCGTGCTGGATGACCTGCCACTTGCGGCCGACCGCGAAGGCGGCGCCGCCGCGGCCCTGCAGGCCGGACGCGGTCACTTCCTTGACGATCTCGGCCGGCTTCATCTGCCTGAGCGCCTTCTCGAGCCCGGCGTAGCCGCCGCGAGCGCGATATTCCGCGAGCGTGTGCGAGGTCGCCGTGACCGGGAAGCTCATGAAAAGCTGGCGACCGGCCATGACTACTTCAGCTCCTCCAGCAGCGCATCGACCTTCGCGTTGGTCAGGTTCTCGTGATAACCGTCGTTCACCATCATCATCGGCGCCGTGCCGCAGGACCCGAGGCACTCGGCCGTGCTGAGCGTGAAGCGGCCGTCGGGCGTCGTCTGGCCGGGCCGGATGCCGAGCCTGTTCTCGACGTGCGCGAGTACGCGCTCGGCGCCGCGCATCGAGCAGCTGACGTTGTGGCACATCTGCAGGTGCCAGCGGCCGATGGGCCTGCGGCGGAACTGCGTGTAGAACGAGAGCACTTCCTCGATCTGTATGCGCGGCACGCCGAGGTACGCGGTGAGCGCCTCGATGTCGTCGTCGGCAACGTAGCCGCGGTCTTCCTGGATGCGGCGCAGGCAGGGCAGCACCAGGGACGACTCGAAGCCCGCGGGGAAGCGCGAGCGCAGCTTCTCGAATTCGGGGATGAGGTGTTTCACCGGTCGCACTCGCCGCCGATCATGTTGACCGAGCCGAAGGTAGGCACGATGTCGGCAAGCTGGTAGCCGTCGAGCATCCGGTGCACGCCGCCCATGTGTACGAAGGAGGGGCTGCGCACGTGGACCTTCCAGGGCACGCCGCCGCCGACGCTCACGATGTAGAAACCCAGCTCGCCATTCGCACCTTCCTGCGCCGAGTAGACCTCGCCGGCGGGTACCTGCGGGCCTTCCATGATCAGCTTGAAGTGATTGATCAGCGATTCGATCTCCGTATAGACCAGGTGCTTCGGAGGCAGCGTGCAGCGGCGGTCATCGACGTTGATCGGGCCCGGTTCGAGCATGTCCATCAGCTGGCGGATCATGTGCCGCGACTCGTCGAGCTCGCGCATGCGCACGTAGTACCGGTCGTAGTTGTCGCCCTTGATGCCGACGGGCACCTCGAATTCGAGCTCCGCATAGGCGAGGTACGGCGTGTCCTTGCGCAGGTCGCGGGGCACGCCCGTGGAGCGCAGGATCGGGCCGGTGAAACCCCAGTTGACCGCTGCGTCGGTCTGCAGGACGCCGACATTTCGCATGCGGTCGATGAAGATGCGGTTGCGATCCACGAGGCCGTGCACGCGATCGACGAACGTGTCCATCTCGTCGAGGATCTCGTCGAGGCGCTGCAGCCAGCCGTCCGGCAGGTCGTGCGACAGGCCGCCGATGCGGCCGTACGTGTAGGTGACGCGCGCGCCGGTGAGGGCCGCGAGATGCTCGTAGACGTAGTCGCGGATCGTGACCAGGTACAGGAAAGCCGTCATCGCGCCGAGTTCCATCAGCGCCGCGGCGATGCAGGTGAGGTGGTCGGCGATGCGCGAGTACTCCGAGAGCAGCGTGCGCAGGTACCTGCAGCGCGGCGTGATCTCGATCTCCAGCAGCTTTTCGACCGCTTCGCAGTAGGCGAAGTTGTTGATCAGAGCCGAGCAGTAGTTGAGCCGGTCCACGTACGGGATCAGGTTGTGCCAGGTGTGCGACTCGCACTCCTTCTCGAAGCCGCGATGCAGGTAGCCGCAGTGCACGTCCGTGCGGATCACGCGCTCGCCCGAGAGTTCCGCGACGATCTGGATCGTGCCGTGCGTCGCCGGGTGCGACGGGCCGATGTTGACGATGACGGAGCCCTCGACCGTGCCCGTGGTGAAGGCGGGACGGATGGGGTTCGGCAAGGTCGGCGTCACGCTGCTCACGTCGCTCATTTCCGGTACGGCACCAGCGGCTGCTCTTTGTGCTTGGGGTAGTCCTTGCGCAGCGGGTGGCCGACGAATCCCTCGTAGAGCAGCAGCGGTCGCAGGTCGTCGTTGCCGCGGAACACGATGCCGTACATCTCGTGGCACTCGCGCTCCATGCAGCGCGCGGAGCCGTAGAGCGGCACGAGCGTGTCCACCGTCGGGTCGGCGGCCGAGACGCGGGTCTTGACGCGCACCCGTACGTGGTCGCGCGTCGAGTAGAAGTGGTAGACGACGTCGAAGCGCAGGTCGCGGTCCGGCCAGTCCACGGCCGTGACGTCGAGGAACATGTCGAAGCCGAAGTGTTCCTTGAGCGCTCGCGCGATGGCGGCTACGTCCGCCGGCTCGGCGGTCAGCGCGAGAATGCCGTGCGCGACAACGGCGTCTGCGACCACCCTGGCAAGAGCCGTGCGAACCTGTGCGAATAGGGCGTCCGTCACGATCAGAAGTCCTTGTTGATGATCGGATGACGCTGCGTCGCGATGCGTTCCTGCAGCTTCATGATGCCGTCGATCACCATCTCGGGGCGCGGCGGGCAGCCCGGGATGTAGAGGTCCACGGGGATGATCTTGTCGATGCCCGGCAGCGCCGCGTAATTCTGGTAGAACCCGCCCGTCGAGGCGCAGACGCCGAACGCGACCACCCACTTGGGCTCGCACATCTGCTCGTAGACCTTCTTCAGGATCGGCGCCTGCTTGTGCGTCACGGTGCCCACGACCATCAGCATGTCCGACTGCCGGGGCGTGAAGCGCGGCAGCGCGGCGCCGAAGCGGTCCGTGTCGTAGAGCGTCGAGCTCACCGACATGAATTCCATCGCGCAGCAGGCGGTCACGAACGGGTAGGGGAACAGCGAGAACTTGCGGGCCCACCCCACGAACTCGTCTTTCTTGGTCGTGAGGTACTCGAAGGCTGCGCTCGGCTGGTGCCCGGACGGGGTGCTCGCGGTCATTGCGTGACCTCCTCGAGGAGGCCGGCCCGCCACACGTACAGCATGATCACGACCAGCAGCAGGATGAAAAGACCGAGCGTGGCGAGCATGAAACCCGTGAGCGGCTGGGCGCCGAGCGCCCAGATGAACAGGAACACCGTCTCGAGGTCGAACAGGATGAACAGGACCGCAATCGCGTAGTACTTGACCGGCACGGCGTGCGTGTTGTCCTGCTGCACGGGTGTCGCGCCGCATTCGAACGGCTCGAGCTTGAGCGCGGTCGCCGCGGGCTTCGGTCCGAGCACGCTGTTCATCCACAGCGTGAGCGCCACGAAACCGAGGATCACCAGCAGGTAGATCAGGAAGGAGAGGTAGGCGTTCATCTTGGTGCCGGCGCGCCGGGTGACGCGACTATATGCATTCGTAACCTCTTGCTGTGCCTACGGAAAACACTTATGGCCCCGAGGCTGTAGGATCACTCGAAATCGCGACCATCTCTTGCGGTCGCAGGTGCCGTCCTGGTGAACACTCGAATCGACGCGTCTCCGCCGGCCGCACTGGCAGCGCCCCGGCGCGCCAGCCTCTGGCCGGCCCGGCTCGACCTGCTGCAAAGCGGCAGCGGACTCGCGCTCGGGGTCTTCATGTGGGTGCACATGTTCTTCGTCTCCTCGATCCTGCTCGGATCGGATGCGATGTGGACCGTGGCCCGGTTTTTCGAGGGTTATTTCATCTTCGGCAAGCCGTTCTACTGGCTCGTGTCGGCATTGGTCGCGACGATCTTTGCGCTGTTCATCTGCCATGCCGCCCTTGCGCTGCGCAAGTTCCCGGCGAACTACCGCCAGTACCGCGCCTACCGCGAGCACATGGCCGGCATGAAGCACGACGACACCACGCTCTGGTACTGGCAGGTGGTCACCGGCTTCGCGCTGTTCTTCATGGCGTCGACGCATCTCTACATCATGATGACGCGGCCCGACCGCATCGGGCCCGTTGAGTCCGCGGATCGCGTCTGGACCGACCTGATGTGGCCGCTCTACCTCGTCATGCTGTTTGCGGTGGAATTCCACGGCGGCATCGGCTTGTACCGCCTGGCGCTCAAATGGGGCTGGTTCGAAGGCGCCGACCCTGCCGCCACGCGTCGGAAACTGCGCATGCTGAAATGGGCGCTGACGGCATTTTTCCTCGTGCTCGGCCTCGCGACGCTCGCGGCCTACATCAAGATCGGCATCGCGCACGCGCCGGATTACGGGCAGCACTACGTCCCGACCTGGCTGCGGGCGGGTTCCCAGCCATGAAAGTGATCTACACGGACGTCCTCGTCATCGGCGGAGGACTTGCCGGGTTGCGCATGGCCATCGGCGCCCGGCGCCGCGGTCACGACGCGATCGTCCTTTCGCTGGTGCCGCCGAAGCGCTCGCATTCCGCGGCGGCGCAGGGCGGCATGCAGGCCAGCCTCGCCAACGTCACCAAGGGCGAGGGTGACAACGAGGACGTGCACTTCGAAGACACGGTCAAGGGCAGCGACTGGGGCGCTGACCAGCAGGTGGTGCGGATGTTCGTCAACACGGCGCCCAAGGCCGTGCGTGAACTCGCCGCCTGGGGTCTGCCGTGGAGCCGGGTCCGGCAGGGCGACCGGCAGGTGATCATCAACGGCCAGAAGGTGACCATTACGGAGCGGGCGGAGGCCCAGGGGCTGGTCGCCCAGCGCGACTTCGGCGGCACCCGCAAGTGGCGTACCTGTTACGTCTCGGACGGCACCGGTCACGCCATGCTCTTTGCGGTCAGCGACCGGGCCATTGCCGAAGGCATTCCGGTCCACGAGCGGACCGAGGCCGTGGCCCTGATCCACGACGGTTCCCGGTGCTACGGCGCGGTCGTTCGCGACCTGATCTCCGGCGAACTGGTGGCCTACGTCGCCAAAGCTACCGCGATCGCGACGGGTGGGGCGGGGCGCGTCTATCGCGTCACGACCAACGCCGTGATCTGCGAGGGCGTCGGTGCGGCGCTGGCGCTGGAGACCGGGGTGGCCCGGCTCGGCAACATGGAGGCCGTGCAGTTTCACCCGACCGGGATCTTCCCGGCCGGCATCCTCGTCACCGAGGGCTGCCGCGGGGACGGCGGCCTGCTGCGAGACGGCAAGGGCCACCGGTTCATGCCCGATTACGAGCCCGAGAAGAAGGAATTGGCCTCGCGGGACGTCGTCTCCCGCCGCATGGAACAGCACATCCAGGCGGGCAACGCGGCCACCTCGCGGTTCGGCGCACACCTGTGGCTCGACATCACCCTGCTCGGGCGCAGCCACATCGAGCGTAACCTCCGGGAAGTAAAGGAGATTTGCCAGTATTTCCTGGGCGTGGACCCGGTCGAGCAGTGGATTCCCGTGCGACCGGCGCAGCACTACACGATGGGCGGCATCCGTACTGACCACACCGGCCAGAGCCCGACCCTGCGCGGACTGTTCGCCGCGGGCGAGGCGGCCTGCTGGGACATGCACGGGTTCAACCGCCTGGGCGGTAACTCGGTGGCCGAAACCGTGGTCGCCGGCATGATCGTCGGCGAGTTCATCGCGGACTTCGTCGAGAGCGCGCAGGGCGACATCGACATCCCGACCGCGCTCATTCGCGAGGCGGTGGCAGCGGAGCGCGCGAAGCTCGATGCGCTGCTGAAAGGCACGGGTACCGAGCGCGCCGACGCGCTCAAGATCCAGATGCAGCAGATCATGACCGACAAGGTCGGCATCTTCCGCAAGGGCAAGGACCTCGAGCAGGCCGTGCACCGGCTGCAGGAGCTGCTGGTTCGCAGCCGCAATATCGGGCTGCGCTATCGGGTGGACGGGCCGAACCCCGAACTCGTCACGGCTTACCGCACGCAGAAGATGCTCAAGGTTGCGCTCTGCATCGCCACCGGCGCGCTCGCGCGCACAGAGAGCCGGGGCGCGCATTTCCGCGAGGATTTCCCGCGCCGCGACGACGCCGCCTGGCTGCGGCGCACGCTGGCCACGTGGGACAACCCGACCGATACTTTGCCCCGCCTGCACTACGAGCCGCTCGACGTGATGGCGATGGAACTGCCGCCCGGCTGGCGCGGCTACGGCAACAGGGACTACGTGGATCACCCGGATACGCCGCGACGTGCCGCGGAAGTGGCCGCGGTCGGTGAGCGCGTGAAGGACTCGGGCCGCCACGCGGTCCAGTCCGAGCTGATGCCTTACGAACACCTCCTGCCGGAGCGCTTCCGCGGGCGCAACGAGCGCATCGACGAGAAACTGCCATGACGACCGAACCGGCCTCATCCGCCGCTCAGCCCGAGTCGAACGTGCCGCTCAGGCAGTTGCGCTTCCAGATCCTGCGCCACGACCCGCGCGATCCAGAGAGCATTCCGCATTTCCAGATGTTCGAGATCGAGGAAGCGGCGGGCATGACGCTCTTCATCGCGCTGAACGAGATCCGCGAACAGCTCGATTCCTCGCTGGCCTTCGACTTCGTGTGTCGCGCCGGCATCTGCGGCAGTTGCGCGATGGTCGTCAACGGCCGGCCCGGGCTGGCGTGCCGCACGCTCACGAAGGATCTGCCGGCGGACATCTCGCTCGCGCCGCTGCCGGTCTTCGAGCTGATCGCCGACCTCTCCGTGAACTCGGGCAAGTGGATGCGCGGCATGAGCGAGCGCCTCGAGACCTGGGTGCACTCGCTTGGCGAGGAAGCAGACCTGCGGCGCATCGAGCAGCCGATGGATCCGGACCTCGCCGATCGCATCTACGAGCTCGACCGCTGCATCGAATGCGGCTGCTGCGTGGCGGCGTGCGGCACCGCGCGCATGCGCGAGGATTTCGTCGGCGCGATCGGGCTCAACAAGATCGCGCGCTTTGCCCTCGATCCGCGCGATGCGCGCACGGACGCGGACATGTATGAACTCGTCGGCAATGACGACGGCGTGTTCGGCTGCATGACACTGCTCGGCTGCCACGACGTGTGCCCGAAGCAGCTGCCGCTGCAGACGCAGATCGCGTTCCTGCGCCGTAAACTGGCGCTCAAGTCATTCGGCTCGTCGCGCCTGGCAAAATCCTAGGCTTGCTGCAGAGGCCTGTCCCCCATGCGTCACTCGCCTCACCGATGTTCAGCCGGGGTGCCGGCGTCCCTGCTGCTCGCGGTCAGCGCGTGGTTTGCGCCGCTGGCGGCAGCCGACGCGCAACCGTCTGCCGCGACCGTTGTTCCCGTGCAATCCCTCATCGATCAGCTCGGCCTGGTGGAAGCGGCAGCGCCGGTGCGCGAACGCGCCGGGTGGTCGCCGCCCCGCAAGGTCCTGATCAATCCGGCGGAGCCGAGCCTGCTGGCTGCGATGCAGGATGCGGCTCCCGGCGTGAAATTCCTGGCTGCCACGACGCCTGCGGAAGCCGCCGCGTTGGCCAGAGATGCCGATGCGGCACTCGGCTGGTGTACGCCCGAAGTGATCGCTGCCGGCACGCACCTGCGATGGATCCAGTCGTACGCGGCGGGTGTGGAGCGCTGCGTTGCGATCCCGGAGCTGCGCAGCCGCGACATCCTGCTGACCAACATGCAGCGCGTCGCCGGGCCGGTGATGGCGGAACACGTTATCGCGATGACGATGGCCTTCGCGCGCGGGTTGGATTTCTACATTCCGGAGCGTCTTGCCGGCCGGTGGACCGAGGAACCACCTGCCCCGACCCGGCTGCTGACGATCGAGGGCAAGACAATGCTCGTCATCGGGCTCGGCGGTATCGGCACCGAAGTGGCGAAGCGGGCGCATGCGCTCGGCATGAAAGTGACCGCCGTGCGCGCGAGCGGCCGGGAAGGCCCCGACTACGTGAGCTATGTCGGCCTGCCGGACGAACTGCTGAAGCTCGCGGGAGTTGCGGACTTCATCGTCAACACGGCTCCACTGACGTCCGCGACGACGGGCTTGTTCGACGCGAAGTTCTTCGCAGCGTGCAAACCCGGCGCGTACTTTTTCAATGTCGGCCGGGGCAAGAGCGTCGTGCAGCCCGACCTGGTCGCGGCCTTGCGCGGCGGCCGCATCGCGGGGGCCGGACTCGACGTGACCGAGCCGGAGCCCCTGCCGCCGGACGACCCATTGTGGCAGATGCGCAACGTCATCCTCACGCCGCACGTCTCGGCCACTTCCGATCTCGGCAATGCGATGCGCTTTGCGATCGTGAAGGAGAACCTGCGCCGCTACGTCGCAGGCGAGAAGATGCTGTCGGTCGTGGACGTGAGCAAAGGGTATTAGGCGCAATCTCACCTTGGCCGACCAAGGGACCTGGGCCGGACGGCCTGTGTTGGCCAGGCTCGGCTCTTCCCTTGAAAATGCGCTGTGGGATCGCAGCTTTACGCAGAGCAAGACAACTCAGTTCGACCCATATGCGACTCTGGTGAGCGACGATACGGACGGTCGTGGCGCGGAACGCCTCCCGATGCAAAGAGGCCCCGCACGAGCGGGGCCTCTGGTCACAGAACGATGCGATGCTTTCGGGCTACTTGCCGTCCGGATCGTAGCCGCTGGTCAGGGCAACCTGGAGGCCGGAAATCGGATCGGTTTGCATGATCGTGCCCGTGTATGAGCAGGTGGCCGTCCGCCCATCAGCCAGTATCATGCCGTTCAACCATGTGGGTTTCACTCCATACGCAGATTGCTGTGGGTACGTTGGCTGGCCATTAACGTCCGAGGTGACCAGAAGGTCGCATCCACTGCTCGTCACGCTGTACTTCTGGTACGCCACGCGACTCGACGATGGATCTGCTGCAGGGGAGAATTCCCATGAGTTGGACGAGTTATCTGAATCGATCTCGTGGTAGGTGTTTGGGTCCGTGAGCAGAATCCACACGAGCTTGTAGACGGACGCACCTGCGATAGGTTTGTAGTCGGCGAAGATCACCGTCTCGTCGCCGTTCACCGAGATTGTCTGAAGATTGCTGGCCGCGGGAGCCTGCAGGACAAGCGTGGGCACTCCCGCGGGCGAACCAACAGCGTCGAGTTGGATACGATCGATGACTGGCGCACCCGAACCGGAATACCTGGTCGAGTACAGTGCGCTTCCATTCTTGCTGAGGCTGATGAACCCACCAGTTCCCGAATAGATCGTCTTCTTCGCGAACACAGTTATTTGCCTGGTTACCGCGTCCACGGTGAAATCAACACTGACCACCGATGGTGCCGCCACCCAGGCGATTCTTCCTCTGTTCGACGTGCCGTCCACCGGATAGCTGAACTGAATGGTGCCGCCCGTACCGCTCGACTTGATTACCGAGCGCACGCACTTGCCAGTGGCATCCGCAACCAGAATCTCTATCGTGTTGCCGGCAGGCTTCCAGTACGCGAACGCCGGGAAACCGACGGCTGTCGTACAGGGCGTCGACCCACCCCCACCCGGCTTCGCCGCCATCGCCTGCGTACTCGCGAACGCCAAGGTTGCACAAAGAGTCGCGGCGATAGATGTGCAGACGATAGGACGGTTCATCGAAGATTCTCCCTGCTGCATTGCTGCGCCCCCGCGCGTGACGGATCGTCACTGAACGCTTCTTGTTCGTATGCTTATACGCTGATGGCGCGTAGATACATCCCCCACTGGGGGTCACGTTCGCTGCATTGCACTATCGAGTGCAGCCAGTATCCGCATCCAATGCATGGCCGTTGTTGGAATGCGAGGACCTGTGAAGACGCCTGGCTCACAGGCCGACCAACCTAGATCGCAGATCGAACGACTGGTATGGGCGACAACACCCTACGGCCGGTTGTGGCCGGCTCAGTCCGTTGGCGATGGTCCCAGTCGGACCCAGAGGACTTTCGGCGAGCTTGATGGCGCAACAACCTGGCGACGCGGAGTAACAACCTCGCGCGTCGGGTCTTGCTGCGATCAGGAACGTCGTCGCGCTGCGCGCGCCGCTTGCAAGGCACTGCGCCGTGCCTGCAAGGCCACGAATTTCTCGCGCTTGCGTTCGAGCCGCGCCAGGGTCTTTGGCCACTGCTGTTCGTGGAAGCGTGGATAGGCAATACGCTCCCCAGGGATCGCGGCGAGCACGTCGATGTGGTAGGTGAACGCGACCTGGGAGAGCCGCGTATCGAGGGCGAGCTTCTCAACGCGCTTCACGGCCTGACGAACCTTGCGCGGATCGCCGCCCGCGTCCATGTAGTCTTCGATGAACGCCCGCACGACGCTCACGGCGAGGCGGGCCTGCGCGACGCCAATGGCGTTACGCTTGGCGGAGAGGGAATCGAGGTTGCGCAGGCGGCTCTCGAGCACGTCGAGCGGGTGCAGCAAATGGACAGTGACGCCGTCCGCCAGGGTTATTTTCGAGGCGCGCTTGCGCACGTCCTCGGTGTCGAGGCCTACGATCCCGGAGAGGAAGTCGACCTGCTTGATGCCTTCCTCATGCACCGTCGCATAGACCTTCGCTACCTGCCCACCGGCGTCTTCGAGCGTGCCCTGGCGCAGCTTCCAGGGCTGGCCGAGCGACCGTTGCAGGGCCTGTGCGATGTCGCTCGTGCCGATGAAGCCGGCGTCCATGGTTACTGCGCGGGAGAGCTCGCCGACCGGCTGGATGCCGTAGAGCACGGCCCAGGTGGCCAGGGCCTGTCCGCCCACTAGCAGGGCGTGCGGTCCGCACACTCGCAGGATCCGCTCGACCTCTTCGGGAGTGAGTTCAGCCTGCTGCAGGGCGCGGGCCGGGTCAGTCACACGAGGCTAGCCTCCGGCCAGTGAACCTTGGCGCCGCGGAGTCGCTCCGGGCGAAGAAGCAGCATCTGCCCCTTCGACACGTCGACCGAGTTGGCGATCCGGTGATCGCGCTCCTGCGACTGGCGCTTCAGCACCTGCAGCTCGGCCATCGACAACTCGCGCTCGGCGCTGCGGATATCGAACGGGATGCCCTGGTGTGCCACCACCTGCTGCAGGAACAGCCGGATGGCATCGCTCGGTTCGAGGCCGCACGCGGCCAGCACCCGAGCGGCATTCGCCTTGAGCTCGGAATCGATGCGGGCGCGAACGACAGCGTTTTTCATGTGCCACAGTGTAGCTACGTTCTTGAAGTATTAAAAGGCCCGGCTCCGGCGCGGGCAGAATAGCCCGCGTTGACTCTAACCCATTGAAAGTAAATGCCTATCCGGTACTGGATCCGAGATACTCATTCTTGACCAGAAATTTCACTTAACTCCTTGCAAAATATAGGAAAATAACTATACTACTGTATATAATTCCAGCCTTCTGGAGAGCGTCATGGACGGTGCTGTTTCGGGTGTCGGAAAGCGACTTTCAACCCAGGAGTTGGCCACCTCCATCACCGAACTGGCGGGCCATCTCAATGCGGCCAACCGCCGCTGG